>WBZX01000442.1_pt1 | contig 38113 bp, 26 predicted proteins | sample 5204211 | NCBI WGS metagenome assembly WBZX01 (sample SAMN12344362, study PRJNA552823) | activated sludge metagenome | biome: Activated sludge suspended growth; feature: Nitrification reactor; material: Wastewater; isolation source: activated sludge from nitrification reactor of wastewater...
TGGACACTGCATGGACAAGCACTGTAGCCTGGCCAAGTCACTCGACGCAAGTCGAGAAATGGCAAGAGCCTGCGGATGCAGGCTCTTTGTCAGCGGAGAGGGCGGGATTCGAACCCACGGTAAGATTTCTCTTACGCGGCTTTAGCAAAGCCGTGCTTTAAACCACTCAGCCACCTCTCCGGGGTGGGACACTATGGGGACGCAGGGACTCGAACCCTGAACCTATAGATTAAAAGTCTACTGCTCTACCGATTGAGCTACATCCCCGTTGTATCACAGTCAAAAAGATACAAGACTTTTAAGAGAAGACAAGTCGTCGGCTGACGAGTTTTCTCTGTTGCTTATGATGCTATGGCGGGTCAAAAGGTTCAGTCTGGTTGGTCAGTTTTTACCAGTAAGTGCTGCCGGATTTCGCCCACCAGAAAAACGGAACCCGTAGCACAAATCGCATCAGTAGGTTTCGCTTCTTTCACGAGTGTTTCCCATCCAAGGGCAGGGTGGTCTACCACTTCAGCGTGGGTTCCCCCCAATTCATGCCACAAGTGCAGCAAGTGGTTCGGGTCTCCGCCGCGGGTGCTGCTGCTGTATCGAGTGAATATGATTCTCGAACTGTGTGGGATCAGCAATTGCAACATATCACGAATCTGTTTGTCTTTCGAGACAGCAAACAGGAACTGGTATTGCTGGGCAGGAAGCAACTTCAACCATTCAAGCAGCACACCAATCGATGCCGCGTTGTGGGCAGCATCGAGGATATGCCAGGGTGCTTGACGGAAGACTTCTAAGCGACCGGGGATAACTGCCTGTGAAAGCCCTTGAGCATAAGCTTCACTGCTGATCTTGATACCAGACTGTTCTGCCACCTTCAGTGCTTGAATCGCAATGGCGGCATTGTCTGCTTGATGTCTTCCCCAGAGATGGAGTTGATACCACGGCGAATAGGAATTGGATGATGTCCACTTCACTTCGGGTTGAATCGACGTGGTGACATCGCCTGGGTGCCAGTCTCGATCAAACTCAACACCGAGCCGATAGAGTGGTGATTGAAGTTGAGATGCAATGTGGCGGATCACTTCTGCAGGGCCTGCATCTCGGACGCCGGAAACAATAGGTCGATGTGGCTTGGTGATGCCTGCTTTCTCAGACGCAATACTTTCGAGGGTTGAACCAAGCTGCTCGATATGATCCAGGCTGATGCTGGTGATGATCGAAACAAGTGGATCAACCACATTGGTTGCGTCGAAACGACCGCCCATGCCAACTTCCAGCACAGCCAGATCGACCTTTGATTGAGCGAAGTGGAGGAAGCCGACAGCAGTGATGATTTCAAAAAAGGTAGGAGGTGCTTCGCCTTGAGCTTCAACTCGCTCGCAGGCAATCGCAACTGCATTCATGCAACGGATAATAGCCATTCTGTCGATAGGCTGCTTGTTCACCTGCACTCGTTCTTCAATGTGAACCAGGTGTGGAGAAGTGTAGAGACCCACTCGATACCCTGCAGCTTGCAGCACGCTGGCGATCATGGTGGCTGTGGAACCTTTGCCTTTGGTTCCGGTGATGTGAATCGCCTGATATTGCTGCTGCGGATTGCCTAGATGCTCCAGCAGCAACCGCATGCGATCAAGCTTGAGGGCACCCATATCCTGGGGCATGCCGATCTTTTCATAGTTGATGCGGCTATTCCAGAAGGCGACGGATTGTTCGTAGGTTTCAATCGGCATGAAGAAGAGTATAGTGTAACCTAGATGGGAATGTCGATAACCAGTTGAGCAGTTCTTATGACAACATCGAAGCCAGTTTCCAAAGTCGATCAGCTACAGCTCTGGCCTGTGGAGCAACGTCACAAGCAGCAGGTCATCAAAGATATCACTGGCAAAGTGACGGAAGAGATCGGCAAGTCTTCTCGCTTGAAAGCAATGCCTACCGGTAGCAGGATTGCGGTCGCAGTGGGTAGCCGAGGCATCAATCACCTGGCGGAATATGCCAAGGCAACCATCGCAGCACTGAAAGCCATGGGGCATCAGCCTTTCGTCGTGGCTGCCATGGGGTCACATGGTGGTGCCAATAGCGAAGGGCAACGGGCACTGCTGGCACACTATGGTATTGATGAGCAAGCTCTCGGGGTGAAGGTATGCACTAATATGGATGTGGAACAACTGGGAACCAATGAATCGGGCATTCCGGTCTACTGGGATAAGAATGCACTGGCTGCCGATGGGGTCGTCACTATTTCACGAGTGAAGCCACATACCGATTTCCAGGGAACCTACGAAAGTGGCATCGTCAAGATGCTGGTAATTGGCCTTGGTAAGCAGGCTGGGGCATCTGTGCATCATGCCTATGGTGTTCGGGGTCTGCGTGATTTCATTCCACAATCGGTGAAGGTGATTCTAGAGAAGACGAAGTTTGTTGCTGGGCTGGCTATCGTCGAGAATGCCGATGATGAACCGGGCTGCATTGAATTGATTGATCGGGATGAGTTGTTACTCAAAGAACCGGGACTTCTGTCGCTAGCTAGAGCATGGATGGGGCAGTTGCCTTTCCCGCAGCTTGATCTGCTGATCATCGGCGAGTGTGGCAAGAACTACTCAGGCACCGGCATGGATGTCAACGTGCTCGGCAGGCAAATGCTCGAAGGCGTGCCCGATCTGCTGCAACCCAACATCACTCGTATTTGCCTGCTGGATTTGAGTGATGAAACGGAAGGCAACGCTACCGGTCTGGGTATCGCTGATCTGGTGACGAATCGCCTGGTCAAGAAGATCGACAAGCAGAAGTCGGATATGAACTGTCTTACCTCGTGCTGCCTGCTGCGGTCGAAGATACCGATTGATCTGCCGAGTGACCGAGAGTGTATCGATCAAGGGCTACTCACGTGTTGGCAGCCTGATTTGAGCAAAGTCAAACTGGCGATCATTCCCAATACTTTGGAACTGACTCACCTCTGGGCAACCAAAGCTGCCTGGGAATCGGTGAAGAACAACAAGGAACTGGTGGTCGGCTCTGAGTGCCAAGCTATCCCGTGGCGCGGTGACCGTGTTGACCAGGTGAAGTTGTTTCCCCACAGCACCCAAGGTTGCAGGCAACACACTACCTGACCGTCTCCACTTTCACACTGCCTGCCACAGGCACCAGCCGATGGATGCGCTCTGCAGCATCGGCAAAGAGATCAGTCTGGTGATGGCTGATGAGCAGTACCTGGATGCCTAGCTGCTCGCCAGCCAGTTTGATGATCTTGACCAGTCGAGGTACCAGTTCCGGTTGTAGCCAGCAATCGGGCTCATCAAGAATCAGCAATTGACGATGCACATCCTTGCGGTTGGCCAGGGCGAACATGCGCAGGCCCACGCTCAAGACGTTGGCAACGGAACCACCCTGGCCATGCATGATGTGTTCGCGTTCGCCATCCCGTTCGATCATGAACTCGATGCTGAGGGAGCCACGTTTGAAGTCTGCAACGGTGATCAAACGCAAGGGTTGTTCGAGCACATCCTGCAAAGCTTGCGTCAGCAGCTTCTCCAGGTTATGAAGCAAATCCTCGAACAGTTTGCCACTCAACTGTTCGAGTGCTTCTTCTACCAGCTTGGCCAAATCGAGCTTCTGCTGAAGTGCAGTCTGCTGTTCCTGGTTGTGTTCAAGCTGGCGAAGCTGATTGTTACGCTCGCCTTCCAGGCGTGCCAGCCGTTCGACTAGTCCGTGAGGCTCCAGCAGAGGCTGCATCGCTACTCCACAAACTGCACGTTGACGCTGCTGGGGATGATCTTGGCTTTCGCTGCTTCTTCAAGCAACCGACGGACAGCAGTGCGGCCTCGTTCGCCATAGTCGAGCGTCCATTCGTTGACGTACATGCCCACGAACTTGTCAGCCAGATTGCGATCCAAGTCGCGACCATACTGGAGAGCATAGTCGAGTGCTTCCTGCCGATGGTCGAGCGAGTATTGAATGCTCTGCTTGAGTAACTTGCTGACGAGTTGAATAGTCTCTTCACCCAAGTCGCGACGGACGACGTTGCCACCGAGGGGCAGGGGAAGGCCAGTCTTTTCGTACCACCAGACGCCGAGATCGACGATGAGCTTGAGGCCCTGGTTCTGGAAGGTGAGTTGGCCTTCGTGAATGATCAGGCCTGCTTCAAACTTGCCACTTTCGACAGCTTGCAAAATCTGATCGAAAGGCACCACTTCGAATGCGAAGTCGGTACCAAGGCAAAGTCGCAGGGCTAGATAGGCCGTGGTCATCGTCCCGGGGACTGCAATCTTCTTGGTCTTCAGTTCGTCCAGAGTGAATGGCTTCTTGGCAACGACCATCGGGCCGTACTTGTCGCCCATGCTGCAGCCACTGGGCAGAAGGGCGTACTTTTCGAGGAGATGGGCGTAAGCATGAATGCTCACGGCGCTCACTTCCAGTTCGCACTTCATCGCCCGGCGGTTGAGGGTTTCAATGTCCTGTAGTTCGTGAGTAAACTTCAGCGGGCCGGTGTCAATCTTGTCGTGGGCCAGGGCATAGAACATGAAGGCATCATCAGGGTCGGGGCTGTGGCCAACATGTATCGTTTGAGGAGCAATCACGGATTTACCTTTCGAGTGGTGTGACAGAGTTGTTATAGCTCTGTGGCACCAACAAGAAAGGTAATGTCGCTAGCGATGTTGCGTGCTTCAGTTAATTGAACCAGGCAAAGAAGCCCATGCGGAGCGGGTTGTTGAATACCTGCATGGTGCGGAAGAAGACATTGAGATCGATCTTGTCTCCATTGCTCATGTACTTCTGGGCGATGCCATTAGCCGAGACTTCATTGATGTCGATGATGTTTGGTGCATCCTCCAGAAAGGCTTTCAGGTTGAAGCCTTTGCCATTGGAGTTGGGCAGAAAGTCCATCGGGATGATCTTCTTGCCTTCGAGCAGCGATTCCAGTTCCTCCATCATGCTGAGCCAGGCTGCAATCATTTGATCGTTGACAGGGATGCCAAAGATGCCTTTCTGTTTGGGGTTCGGGAGCCATTCGTAGTCGTCATCTGATTCAGCTTTGATGAACTTCCAGGTCTCATAGTTGAGTTTGCAGACCATGATCAAGTGCTTGCGAAAACTGCTGAGCCGTTTGGGTTCGTAGAGTGGAATTTTACCCGACTGACCCAGCGTAGACTTGCGTAGCAGTGCTGCTTCGTCGCTACTCAGCTCTGGTTGAACCTTGGGAAAGAAATCCTGTGCGAAGAAGTAGAAGTCGGCGTCGGTCTGGATCGACTGGAAGATATCGATGAGTGAGCAAATCAAATGGCAGTAGGCACGGAACCAGGCAACGTCACCTCGGTCGAAATGTACACGGAAGTCTTCATTGGTTTTCAGCAGTTCAGGCCGGCCACCCATGAGTTTGTCGATAACATCAACCAGCATGTCAGTGGGTTTGCCATCGCCATCGAAGTCAACCTTGATGATGGCCAGGCGGATGCGAAGCTTGACAGCTTCGTCGGTAATTCCTGCCAGCGTGGCTTCGGCCTGGACGAGGTCATTCTGGAATTCATCCAGGATGGTTCGGAACTTCTTGGCATTGATAGGATTGGGATTAGGGTTGAGTGGTATCGGCAAACGCACGAAAGGTGTCCAACTGTTGCTGGTGCGAAGACCATAGCGGTAAAACGATTGCCCCAGACGTTCTACACCTCGGGTGATTTGCAACAATCCCAGGCCGAATCGTAGTTCATCATCCTTGGGAGATAGCTTGAGCTTGTGCTCCAGAGAATGCAGGCCTTCTTCAATTTTGCCGGTGCGTAAATACTGCTCTACCAGCGGCGGATCACTGGCTTCCACAAGTTGCAGCGGGATTAATACCAGTAAGGCAATAACGAAACGCATGACATATCCCTGAGAGATACTGGGGATACTCGCATGATTGATCTGATGTTTCAATCTCACTAATTGGAACTGAAATCGAGCGACATGGCTTCGCGGTTCAGTGGGTCTTTGACGAACTTGGTTCGGCAGCCAGCACAGAGATCAAACTTCATTACCTGTCGTGCAGGAGCTTCTTGATAAGTCAGTCCCTCTTCTTCAAGGTTTTGTAGCAGTTGGCTGACTGCTTCGAGGTTGTCGTTTGAGAGGTCGTCTTCCGTGAGTTCGGTGTGACCTTTGGATAACACTTCCATGCGAACCATATAGTATTGACTGAGTTCTGGAATGATCTCACGTCCACATAGATCACAGGATATCAGCACCATGGTAGTATCCTCAGTTCGGTCACCGCCATCGACGCAGGAGAATGAATGAATCTGCGTCGATATTGCATATATCCACAATTCTCACGTTTCCATGCTGCTGTCAAGGGGTTTCCAGCAGCAAGGCACCAAGTCGAAAAAATGATCTTGCAATCAGATACACTACTTGATCGTCACGCTTATTCTTTTTCATCTTCCATCAGGGTAATCGGAGCTACTTTATCGAGAACTGCAATGAGATCATGCATGCGTAGCGGTCTGTGGAGGATTGACGTTTGTTTGGCAAGATCGCTGTCCACCATGTTCTCAACCCCCTCCTGGCCTTCTGAGACGATCGCAATGGCGTGACAAGTCATGTTGTTAGTCTTTGCCTTGCGGAGCACTTTGTTGATAGCAGTGATGCCATCTTCACCAACGGTGCCAATATCTACCAGAAGTACGTTGAAAGGGTTTTGCTGGTAGCGATCCAGGGCACGTGCTGGGTCGCTGGCAATCAACACCCGGTATTTCATCTTCTTCAGCTTCTCTCGAAGTGCATCTTGCAACTTGTCGTCGTTTTCTACAACAAAGACAGTCTGGTGAGAAGTATGAGTGCCAATGCGGCTGCCACTGGCTTCAGCTCGTGCCTGGCGGATGGCATCGAGTAGTTGATTTGGTGTCTGGAATCGCTTCTCGGGTTCCAGTTCCATCATCGTCAGGACCAGTCGATGCACTGCAGGAGCGCCAGGCCCCTCAATTTCTTCGTAATTGAGAGGAGCAACGTTCATAAAGCGTTCACGGGCCATTCTCGCCAGTTTGTTACGTGAGTGAACAAGGGGAGATCGGCCTGTTAACATTTCAAAAGCGATACAACCTGTGAAGTAGATATCACTTCGAACATCACCGTACGGAGCATTAGTAGCCTTTTCGAGACCAGCGTAATCGACTGTTCGCTGTTGGTTGGCTTTCTCTTCTTCTGTCATAAGCCGAGCAGTGATCTGGGCCAAACCGTAATCAGTGACCTTCGCCACTCCGCTACTGGAGATGAGGACGTTCGTTGCCTTCATATCGCGGTGGGTGATGCCACCCTTGCTATTCGCATAGGCAAGAGCACTGGCGATGTCTTCAAGGCGTTTCAGTGTTTCCGTAGTATCGAATTTTTTACGGATGCTAATGAGATCGCGAAGGTTTGCTCCTTCGACAAACTCCATGACAATGTAGTACTGGCCCGTCTTCTCGTCTTTGCCCACTGAAAGTACTTCAACGATGTTTGGATGGCGAAGGCTCATTCCCAGTCTGCCTTCACGTTCAAACATTTGGATGACTTCGGGCTTATCTGTCCAACGCTGGCGGAGCACCTTTACCGCGACAACTCGGCCGGAACTGGGCTCGTCTGCGCGATAGACTCGTCCGAAGGTGCCAGAGTGAATCTTGTAGAGGAGACGATAGCTACCCATGAAGTAGCCATTCATGTCGCCTTTCAGCAGTTTGTCTACCTGCAGTGAGGTAAGTAGACCATTACGGCTAAGAACGGCGAGCAGTGGTTCTGCTTCGTTGCCTGGATCAGTAATTTCATCAAGACAATCTTGCATCTGCTGGGCAGTAGCCAGTCGCAATTTGAGGATCAGCTGCGACATTTGTTTACGATTCAGCTCAGCCATGGAGGTACTTGTTTGAGAGGGAGGTTCGCGGGAAGACTCTAGATTAAAGGATGAAGAAGAGAGAAGCTAGTCCGAAGTCTCAGTTGTCATACTGGAAATCCATTGGGCTGGGTTGCGCTCGGCATGACTTGCCCAAACCTTGCAATCGGGCAAAAGCCTGGCCAGCTGCTCTGCCAATTGCTCAACCCCTGGGCGTTCGGTGGCGTAGTGACCGGCAGCAAGCACGGTCACTTCAGCCGCTTGGGCTGCTAGCTCATCATGAAAGCGGATTTCCCCTGTAAGGAAGGCGTGAACGCCAGCCTTGATGGCTGCAGGTATCAGGCTTCCGCCTGCTCCACAAACGATGCCAACCTTGGAAATCGTCTCACGGTTCGTGCAACCTGTTAGAATGATGGGGGTTTGTAGCAGTTGGGAAACCCGTTCTGCCAGCGAAGCTGGGGTGAGGGGGACAGCAAGTCTACCTATTCTTCCTGTCCCGATCCGTTGATAACTTACCGATTGAAGCGGAATGATATCGATAGCCGGCTCTTCGTAGGGATGTACGGCCTTAAGTGCTTGTAGCACATTGCTGAGCTTGATTTGCGGACAGACAGTCTCCAGTCTGTATTCTTCAGCCGTTTCAAACTGGCCTGCCTTGCCAAAGGTGGGGTTGCTGGCAGAATTGCCCCAGAAGGTGCCGAGGCCTTCGGATCGGAAACTGCACTGTTCGTAGTTGCCAAGAATTCCAGCACCAGTCTTGAACATGGCCTGGCTGACTTCGTGGAGGTGGCTTTCAGGCACGAATACCACGATCTTGCACTGTGCAGGCATCATGGCCAATGAAATGGCATGCACATCAATCAGCCCGAGTGTATGGGCCAGTTGTTCGTTCATGCCGCCGGTGGCATTGTCGTAAGCAGTATGTGGGGAATAGACCGCGATACCATGACGGATCAACTGCCAGACCAGCTTGGTCTCTACAGTGCTGGTTGTGAGGCGTTGTACCGGTTTGAACAGCACTGGATGGTGCGAAACAATCAATTGCACTTGCTGCTTGATCGCCTCTTCGACGACTTCCTGAGTTACGGTCAAACAAGTCAGGATGGACTTAATCTTCGTGCCTGGATCGCCCACTAACAGGCCGACATTGTCCCACGATTCCGCCAGCGAAAGGGGAGCAATCGTCTCAAGGGTCTGTACTATTTGCTTCAGTTCCATGGCATCTATCTTCAGAGATGTTCATTAAGCATAGGTCAGGCGCATGCAAAAAGCCGAGGTGACCCTCGGCTTTAAGCGGATTTATTCAAATTTAGTTGCAGCAAGAGTTGCAAGCAACGGTGCGACCGCAATCGCGGTTGCGACGGAAGAGGCTGCAGCTACGACGAGCACGACCGCAGTCGTTGCCGCAAGTGGTTGCTGCATTGACGAGGACCTTTTCCTTGACCTTTTCTTCAACCCAGGTGCATTCCTGGACTTTGCGCTTTTCCTTGACGGTCTTGTAGGTGCAGACCTTCACGGTTTCGCTCTTTTCCTGTTCGACATACTTGCAGACCTGGACGTTGAACTTTTCAACGACTGGAACAGTGTTGCACACGCGAGCGGTGTACTTTTCAACGCTGTTCACATAGCTGCACACGTTAACCATAACCTTCTTGGTTTCGGTGCGGTAGGTAGTGACAGGAACTTCGCAAGTACGGGTTTCGTTCTCGTACACCTTGCGGCAACGAGTGTAAGGAACCTGGCACACTTCGCGAACGCGTTCGTAGCAAGGACGGCCGCAGCAATCGCAACCGGTCTGAACGCGTTTGCAGGTGACCTTCTCGCGGTAGCAAGTTTCAGTCACAGTCTTGGGGACGCACACGGTAAAGGTGCGCTTTTCCATTTTGGTTTCAGGAATGCACACGTTTTGAGTACGTTCTTCCTGCTTCATTACAGGCTTGCAAACGGTACGTTCAGCAGGAACGTCCTTCCATTCAGTCTTGTATACGGTGCGTTCGCGGGCTTCAGTGACAGTGGTTGGGACCATCACCTTGTACTTGCGAACTTCGTCCTTGTATTCAGGAACGCGGACATCAACTTCCACTTCCTTTTCAACCCACTTAGGAGTACGACGAACGACTTCCACTTCCATGTATTGTGGAGCGGCAGCAGCTTGTGCAGCAACTGGAGCAGTGCCACAGTTGGTCACTACGGTGCCACAAGAAGTATTGCAGCGGTTTTTTGTACAACAGGCCCAGGCCGAAGAGCTGGACAAGCCCAAGGCAACGAGGGCGACGACAGCGACGAACAGGCGCTTCATCTGAAGAATCTCCAAGACGCAAAACTGGTGAAGCTACGAAGACTACATCGTTTGAGCCACGAGAACACTCTCGTTGTAAACTCACCGCCTTCGTTACACATTACACATATATCGCAAATCCCCTAGACAGGCTAGATTCAATGGATGATTCTTCAAGAAGACGTTGTTAAGCTAGTCCGTTTATGACGATGGAGCCTCGATCGATTGATAGCATTGTGTCAATTCACGATGATTCATTAATGGATGTAGTAGTTCGTTAACAAATTTTGACGAGACCAATATCATGACAACTGCAACCGGTTGTGATGTAACAATGTCTGAAACGGATACTGCAACAGTTCAAATACAAACAACAGAAAGGCCCTTAACGGGTTTCTGGAAGTGGTTTTATATTGGCCTCGGCTTCGTGATGCTGGGTTTCGCCTACATTGGCTGGTTACTTCCAGGCATCCCTTGCAGTCCATTCGTAGTCCTGGCAAGCCTTTGCTTTAGTCGTTCTTCGCCTCGCCTGGAAGCCTGGCTTCTGAACAATAAATTCTTTGGCATCTATCTTCGGGATCTGAAAGAGCATGGTGGCATTCGTCGTGCGGTCAAAGTTCGGGCTACTTTCATTGTTTTTTGTGTTGTCAGTATCAGTATGTCGGTATTGCTACTGACCGATCAACCCTGGTATTGCTGGGCTTTCATACCTCCGCTTGCCTGCATAGGGCTGCTGGTACTGTGGTGTTGCCTTCGAACACTTCCTGATGGTAATACCTTGCCCATTCCTGCTAACCAATCGCAGAAGCTGCCGGCTTGATTGTACTCATTTCACTCTCAGCAAACTCTTCAGTAGTCGGCATCGTCTGTAGATTAAGCACATCGTAGCGCATTGTGCTGTTTGCAGAAGTTACGGGGAATACTCATGCGACGTTGCACGCTTGGAATCGTGGTTGGTCTGGCACTGCTTTCTGTGGTGATGGCTGCTGATATCGGCTTTGTCGAAACCTTTTCTTTGGCCAAAGACCGTGCTGCCAGTCTGAAGCAGCTGATCCCCGGTACCGAGGACTTCTACTACTACCACGGCTTACACTACCTGCAGACCCAGCAGTACGACAAGATTCGGGAGCAAGCCAAACCCTGGGTCGAACGTCATGGCGAAACCGCTCGATTCCTCGAGATTCAAACCCGGCTGGCTCTACAAGAGTATGATCGCAACCCCCAACAGACCTTGCAGTTCCTCAAGCATCGTCTGGGCTTGTCCTACCATCATGAAAAGGAAGTGATCGGGGCCATTCCCAACCTGCCGACTACTCTCGATCCTGCGACATACTCGCGAGAAACGCTCAGCAACCGCTCGCTCAATCAAGGTGATACGCTCGACATCTTTGAAGACACAGGTTTGCAGGAGTTGGCCAAGACCAACCTCGACTGGCGCAAGCGTCGCTTGCTTTTGCAACGATTGACCCTGCCCGATGTTGCTGGTCTCGTGGTCATGATTAACGAAGACCTGCGTTCAGAGAACCCGGGTCCGTTCGGTTCCATGAACATTCATCGTCAACTTACCCTTAAGCAATTGGAAGAACTACTTCGCCTTCGTCCTGCTCTTCTTAACCAGCAAGCCTTCGTAAATGCCTGGATCGCCCGCCTGCATCCCACTGCCGATGAACTCTGGCGACATAACAATACCCAGGCTGCTGCCTACTTCCAACGACTCTGGAGTTTCGTCAGCCGGTTAAATCAAACCCACAACTCGCTCAAGTCACAAGTCCTTTATCACTGGCTTGCTCTAGAACGAAATCAGGGTCGCTACGATCTAGCCCGTTTCAAGGCTTATCTCGAGTTGCCTCGCTTCCAGCATTACATGTCGAAAGCCATGCTGGAGAACGACAACCTCCGGCGTTACCCCGCTGATCTTAATGCCAATTACCAGGCTGTCACGCTGCTGCCTGCTATTGGTTCTGATGAAGCACTGGTACGAACCTACTTGAAGCACTTCTTTGTTGAAGCCAACTCACCAGCCGAGTTCGAGCCTTACATCAACGATGTCTACCTGAGACATCTCTTTGCAGAAACCAAGATCGAACACGGGTTAGGCGACCCAGAACAGTGGGCCTCACAACTTCCACCTGAACAGTTCAAGGCACTGAAGGAGCGAGTGGATATCGACTTTGCTTATACCATCCCCTCGCACTACACCATTGATCAGCCAGTAAAGCTCGAAGTAAACATCAAGAATGTCCCTACGCTGCTGGTCAAGGTCTTTGAGATCAACACCAACAACTTCTACCGGCAGAACAATCGGGAAGTGAACACCGATATTAATCTCGATGGGCTGGTTCCCAATCAGGAGATGTCGTTCGCAATAAATGATCCACCTTTGCGTCGCATCTCCAAGTCTTTCGATTTCCCGATGATCAATAAGCCTGGCGTGTACGTCGTCGATTTTATCGGCGGCGGCAAGAGTAGTCGAGCGCTGATCCGCAAGGGGAAGTATCAAACCATCTCCCGCATCGGTTCAGCAGGCCACGTGCTGAAGGTGGTCGATGAAGCCCGGCAACTCGTGATGAAGGCCAAGGTTTGCCTGGCGGGGCAGGAGTACACCGCTGATCCGGAAGGCGAGATCATCATCCCCTTCAGCACCCAACCTGGCCGCAAACCTATCATCGTGACCGTTGGAGACTTCGCCAGCCTCGACTTCCTCGATCATCAAGCTGAAAGCTATGCCCTCACCGCAGGCATCTTTGTTGATCGTGAAAGCATGCTGACCCAGCGATTGGCCAAGGTGCTGGTACGTCCTTCACTCAAGATCAATGGCATCCCACAATCGCTCAAGCTGCTGAGCAATATCAAACTGCGACTGGTCTCTACCGATCAGGATGGCATCAGTTCCAGCACGGAAGTGCCTGAATTCAAGGTCTTCGAAGATCGCGATTCGTCATACGAATTCCGGATCCCTCCACGCATGCAGTCGCTGCAGGTGACTCTGACAGCTGATGTGAAAGCGCTCAGCACCGGCGCTACGGTAGCACTGGCTGATGCACAGCAGTTCCAGATCAACAGCATCGATCTGCGAGACTTCACGGAAGACTTGCACTTGGCCAAGTTTGGTGACAACTATGTCATCGAAGTGCTAGGCAAGACCGGCGAACCCCGAGTAGATCGCCCAGTGCAGCTTACCATCAAGCATCGTGAGTTTCGTGAGCCGGTTTCTGTTGCACTCAAGAGCGACAAGACCGGTCGCATTCAACTGGGCAAGTTGCTTGATGTGAGTTACCTCACTGTCAGCAATGCTGTTGGTGTTAGTCACACCTGGCATTTGCCTCTTACTCAGACCACCTATCCGACACTGGTTCATGCCATTGCAGGCAACGACATCACGCTTCCCTACCTGGGTTCGTCGAAGGAGCCGCTTCGTAGCGAACTAGCCTTCCTGGAAATGCGAGGCAACACCATCGTTGCTGACCGCTTCGATATGCTCCGGATTCAGGATGGCTTGATTTCCATCGGTGGCATCGAAGCAGGTGATTTTGATCTCGTCATCAAGAACAGCAATAGCCGGGTTCGCATTCGTGTCGGTTCGGGCAAGCAGGCTGAAGGGTATATCATGAACCCTGCCCGTTTCCTGGAGTTGCCACCCATTAAGCCAGTGGCCATCAGTCAATTCACAGTTGATGGAGAAGGCACTGTCAACATTCAGCTCAAGAACTGGACGAAGACGACTCGCGTTCATCTCTTCGGCACTCGTTATCTGCCTGCCCATGCTGTCTTCAATTACTTCAGCAAGATTCGAGGGGCATCGCTGGTTGGCCTGGTGCCCGGCTGGAATGAGAGTACCCACATCACCGGGCGTGATATCGGTGATGAATACCGCTATGTTCTCGACCGCAAGGGGCAGAAGAAGTTCCCCGGCAACATGCTGCAACGGCCTGAACTGCTACTCAATCCCTGGGCACTGCGTTCGACTGAAACTACCGAGCAGCTTCCAGCCGAAGGCGGTGCTTTTGGAGCAGTGAATGCACCTTCGCCAGCAAGCAAGATGGATGGTGCTGAAAGAGATGGTGTTGCGTCAGGCAGTCGTGGTTTACCTCCAATCACCTCCAACCTCGATTTCCTCGCCTTCCCCACCAGCGTTGCCATCAACCTGACACCAGATGAACAGGGTGTCATCAAGATCAGCAAGAAAGACTTCGGCAAGCAGGCCTGGCTCCATGCAGTAGCGCTCGATGCCATCAATACAGCAACCAAGTCCATTGCCGTTGCTGAGGAGCCAACCAACTTCCTCGATCTGCGCCTGCGTACCGGCCTCGATCCTAAGGGCCACTTCACTCAGCAGAAGCAAATATCGATCCTCAGCGCTGGCCAGGAATTCACTATCGCAGACATCAACAACAGCCGCTTCGAGATGTACGATCAGTTCGGCAAGCTCTTCACTCTCTTCCGCACGATCTCGAATGATTCCAAGCTCACCGAGTTTGCCTTCCTCCTCAACTGGCCTTCGCTGAAGCCTGAGGAGAAGCGAACCCACTACTCGAAGAATGCCTGCCATGAACTCAGCTTCTTTCTCTACAAGCGTGATCCTGAATTCTTCAACACGGTGATCAAGCCTTACCTGGCCAACAAGAAGGACAAGACCTTCATGGACCACTGGCTGCTCGGCAATGAACTGGCAGCTTTCCTTGAACCCTGGAGCTATGCCCGGCTCAACATCGTGGAACGGGTGCTGCTTGCACAACGCATCAAGCAGGAACAGTCCGCAGCGGATCGCCATCTGACCGATCTGTTCAGAATGTTACCTCCCGATCTCGAACGGATGCTGGTCCTCTTCGATACTTCCGTGAAAGGTAACGACCTGAGCGCTGGCTCAGTATTTAGCATGGAGAAAGCCAAAGCAGAACTGGCCGACAAAGCTGCCATGCGTGCAGAACCAGCAATGCCGATGGCGATGCCCGGCGGTGGAATGGGCGGAATGGGCGGCGGCGGTGGCCGTCCAGGTACGGGAGGCCCTGGAGCCCCTCCCGGTGCTCCTGTCGTCAACTCGGCAACCTTGGGTAAAGAGATGAAGTCCGTCCCCAGCAAGGGCGAAGGCCGGATGTCGATGCGTCGTGGTGCTACTAAAGATGCAGAGATGCAGGAACAGGGGCAAAAGCGGGATGATGCCAAGAAACTGGCCTCTGCTGGCGAACCAGATAATTTCTACCGCAATGAACGCGAACGGGCTCCGATGCGTCAGCTCTTCCGCAAGCTCGAGCCAACTCAGGAATGGGCAGAGAATAACTACTACAAATTGCCTATCGATCAACAGTTAGCCGAGCTTGTCTCCGTCAATGGCTTCTGGCTCGACTATGTCAAGCACCCAGGCAATACGCCATTCTTCTCGAAGAACTTCGCACAAGCAACGCATAACTTCACTGAGATGATGTTTGCACTTTCAGTACTCGAACTTCCCTTCGAAGCAGGCAAGCACGAGATGAAGTTTGAAGCAGGCAAGATGACACTGAAGCCTGCCAGCTCGGTGGTGGCTTTCCATGAAGAAGTGAAGCCTGCGGTAGAAGCTAAGACCAAGCTGCCTATCCTCGTCAGCCAGAACTTCTATCGCCCTAGCGACCGCTACCGTGAAGAGAATGGCGAGAAGATCGATCACTTCATCACCGGTGAATTCATCGTTCACACTGTCTACGGTTGCCAGGTGGTGGTCACTAATCCCACTTCATCCCGCCAGAAGCTGACGGTCCTTTATCAAATCCCCGTTGGTGCCATGCCACTCGGGAAGGGACAGCAGACCAAGTCGGTACTGCTTGATCTCGAACCCTATCGTACCCAGACGATTGATTACCTCTTCTACTTCCCCGCCGCTGGGCAGTTTAATCACTTCCCTGTGCATGTAGCCAAGAACGAACAATACCTCGTCAGTGCTGCTGCTCAGGCCTTCAACGTGGTGGAGAAGCCCAGTAAACTCGACACCGAATCCTGGGACTTTGTCTCACAGGATGGCACTCCCGAACAGGTGCTCGCCCTGATGAACCGCGAGAACTTGTTCAGACTGAACCTCGACAAGATCGCCTTCCGTATGAAGGATAAGGCATTCTTCGAAGCGGTCACCAAGCTGCTGCGTGCTCGCCATGTCTACCAGAATACTCTCTGGTCGTACGCTGTTGAGCACAACAGTTTGAATGAACTCCGTGAGTTCCTCAAACACCATGATCAACTGATTCAGCTTGCTGGCAACGGGCCGCTGGTTTCTACGCCGCTCACTATCGATCCAGTGGCCCGGCATCACTACCAGCACTTGGAATACAAGCCGCTGGTCAATGCCCGTACCCATGCACTGGGCAAGGTTCGCCAGATCGTCAATAACCGCTTCCATCAGCAGTACCATCAGTTCATGACAATGCTCTCCTATAAGCGGGCATTCGATGATGCTGATTGGCTGGCCATCACCTATTATCTGCTGCTTCAGGATCGTATCGAAGAAGCTCTCGATACCTTCAGCAAGGTGAACAGCGAAAAGCTCGAAACCAAGATGCAGTACGACTACTGTGCCGCCTACCTGGCCTTCTACACCGAAGAACTAGCCAAGGCTCGGACGATTGCAACCAAGTATGCCACTCATCCTGTAGATCGCTGGCGCAACACCTTTGCTGCCATCACCAATCAACTGGATGAAGTGGAGGGCAAGTCCACCAAGGTGGCTGACAAGGATAACCAGGCACAACTGCAGACTCAACTGGCTGCTACTGAGCCGACCTTTGACTTCACCATTGATGCCCGCAAGATCAACCTGAACTGGCAGAACATCGAAGCGGTGCAGATCAACTACTACCTGATGGATGTGGAACTGCTCTTCAGCCGTAACCCGTTCGTTCAGCAGTACGGCAGCCAGTTCAGTGCCATTAAACCGAACTTCACCCAGCAGCAAGCCTTGCCTGCTGGGCAGAATAAGTTGGCCATCGATTTGCCGAAGGACCTGGTCAACCGCAACGTGCTGGTCGAGATCACCAATGGCAGCAGGACACGGTCCATACCGTACTATGCCAACGCTCTCACCGTGACGATGCAGGAGAACTATGGTCAACTGAAGGTGGTGAACACCGCCACCAGTAAGCCTCTCGGCAAGGTCTACGTGAAGGTCTACGTTCGGCTGGCTGATGGCCAGGTGAAGTTCCACAAGGATGGCTACACCGACCTTCGTGGCAGGTTCGACTACGCATCGGTCAGCACTCCAGAAACCAGCCCGCTCTCCAGGTTCTCGATTCTGGTTTTGAGTGATGAGTTTGGAGCATTGATTCGCGAGGCGAATCCGCCAGCACAGTAATATCGATTCAGGCGTTGTTCTGACCTTGGAGCAACGCCAGCTTTTGCAGTCCCGATACGTTAAACTCCTCAACTTTTGCTGGATTCATACCCGAATTGGTAGTATCTATTGAGCTGAGAATTTCAGTCAGTTGGGTGATTCGTGGGCTTGATTGCGCCGATTCATGCAAAGTACGTTCATGGACGTCGCGTTAAAACGTTGGCCAGTCACCTTGCTGCGCTGATTCCGCAGCAGTCTTCTGTTCTGGATGTAGGCAGTGGTGATGGCCAACTTGCCAGGCTTCTGCTTGACCTCCGCCCTGATTTGCAGCTTCAAGGGGTGGACATCAAGGTCCGGCCGCAAACGCACATCCCGGTCATCGCTTATGATGGTTTCCATCTTCCCCATGCAGATCACTCTATCGATGTCGTCACCATTATGGACGTACTGCATCACACGGAAGACCCACTCATTACCATGCGGGAAGCACTTCGCGTGGCAAAACAGGCTGTCATTATCAAGGATCATACCTCTTCAGGTTTCATAGGCAGGCCGTTACTCAAGTTTATGGATTGGGTAGGGAATGCCAGGCATGGCGTGGCCAGCCCAGGGAACTATTGGACACTTCATCAATGGAATGAAGCCTTCGTTCAACTAGGCACCAGTACCACATCCTGGAAGACTGAGCTCGGTCTCTATCCCTGGTGGGCTAATTGGCTTTTCGGGGATCGATTGCATTTCATTACGTCACTTTCTCCAGTGACAGGTTCCATAGGTATCGATAACCATCTGCAAAACTTAGTGGTGCATTCGTCGCAAAATAGTCCACATTCGTAGCGTCACAATATTCAGCTGATAGTGCTTAAGTAAGTAGACTCTCCGGAGTGACATCGTGTCGAAAAGCAGCGTGCAATCGCACTGTCAGGAGTTGATGAATGGATTATCTTCCTTTCTACCTGGGCGGCATTGGCATCGTGATACTCAGCCTGATTAAGTTGGTTAGGCTTCAAAACGAACTTCACGTCAAGAGGATGATTAAACAGACCGTGGAAGCCCTGAACACTGGTGCTACGGTTGAGCAAATGCTTGTGCAATTCCAAGAGAAGGACATATCACCAGAGAACGGAAGAAAACTATTGGAGCTTGCCCAGATACGTCTTAATCGGCGTAAGGTAATCGACCAACTGGAACAGGGGCAAGCAGAAGGTGATGTCATCTCGGCACTCACCACACAAGGCATCTCCGTCGAAGCTGCCCAGGAAATGGTTGCCGGCGTCCAATTCAGCCGTTTCTGTCGGAGGAGGCCGGTGCTGAGTATGACTCTGGGCATCTGTTTGCCCCTACTGGGGCTCGCCCTGATGGTGGCTGGAGTGGCGCTTTTCTATGGCAACTACTCGGGCTTATTTGTCACGTTCAAGTATGCGGGGCGCATCGCACTGGGAATAGGGTTGGTTACTCTGTGGGGAGGTTGGAAGATACTGATGATGACCCTGAGGAGTTAGCTTAGTATCTTTCCCCCGGATGTTCTGTAGCAGCGGCCTCTGGATGGCGAACGACTACGATTCCAAACAATGACCGAACCTTTGGTCCTCTCAGCACCCGGTACATCCAGTAGGTAAAGCCAAAACACAGCATTACCAAGCCACTAACAATCAGTCTCACATTCTGAGTGGGTTCGACACGTTTTCCATACCACCAGAAATGGAGATTCGCTGGATCAGTCACCATGGTCATTAAGGCCAGCAGTGGAAAGAGGATCATTCCCAACCAGAGAAATACAAGAGCTCCCTTGCGAGCCTGCTGATTGTATCGAAGAAGTCCGACACCAATGAATAGTCCCAGAACTCCAAAGTTCAGCAAAGTAACTTGAGTGCCGATAGTGTTAATCATGTCAAGCAAGGACCACAATCCGCTTGCAAAGAATAGCTGCGAAATGATGATCAGCGATAGAGGAGGAGGTTGCCTTCCAGAAGGTTCAGCACTCATGCTATAGCCTCAAGATGCAAGTACCTGAGCTGCGATTTCGTCATGTGGGACAAGGTTCGCAGCCTACTCCGCCTCTTCCAGGTACGTATACCCCTCCAGCCCCGCTTCATAGAAGCGAAGAAACTGTTTCGATTCGTCGACGTTGATGCGGTTGGCTTTTACGGCCTTCTCTACTTCTCGACGCATCAACTGGGCCAGCTTGTCGGCTGAGTATTGGACATAGGCCAGCACTTCGCGGACGCTGTCGCCCTTGATCACTTCTTCAATGATCGGTTCGCCATCGTCGTCGATCTTTACATGCACGGCATTGGTATCGCCGAGCAGATTGTGCAAGTCGCCAAGGATTTCCTGGTAGGCGCCGACGAGGAAGACGCCGAGATAGTACGGATCGCCATTCACCTGGTGCAGTTCGAGCGTGTTCTTGACGTCTTTTAGATCGATGAACTGATCAATCTTACCATCACTGTCGCAGGTGATGTCACCCAGGATGCCTTGCCGAACGGGGGCTTCCTTCAGGCGATGGATCGGCATGATCGGGAACAACTGCTTGATCGCCCAGGCATCCGGCATCGACTGGAACACGGAGAAGTTACAGAAGTAGGTGTCAGATACCATCGCTTGCAGCCCGGCCAGCTCTTCGGGGACATAGTCCATGTCCTTGACGAGTCTGAGCAGCTTGCTGGAAAAGCTCCAGAACAGACGCTCGGTCAGGCCTCGGGTTTCCAGATCAAGGTGGCCTGTGTTAAAGAGTGTCAGCGTTTCATCGATGGCTTGCGATGCATCATGGTAACACTCCATGTAATTCTTTTTGTTCAGCTCATTGCAGGCTGCATAGAGTTCCACCACAGGCTTGGGAGCATCTTCGGGCAGTTTGGCCGGAATCTGGAAGTGATCGAAGCTGCTGGTGCCCAGTACATCGAAAACGAGTACGCTATGGTACGCCACCATGCCGCGTCCACTTTCGGTGATGATGATTGGATGCGGCACTGCTGCTTCGTCGCAGATATCCTTGATGCGGAAGACGATGTCGTTGGCGTATTCCTGCAGGGTGTAGTTGATCGACGATTCAAAGTCAGTCTGCGAGCCGTCATAATCAATACCCAGGCCGCCACCGACGTCGAGGTAGCGCATGCCTGCACCCAGACGATGCAATTCGACATAGACGCGAACCGCTTCGTTGATGGCACCCTTCACATTGCGGATGTTGGTAATCTGGCTGCCGAGGTGGAAGTGAAGCAGTTGCAAGCTGTCTTCCATGCCTTCCGACCTGAGGTATTCCACCGCATCCAGAATTTCGGTGATGGTAAGGCCAAACTTGGAACGGTAGCCTGCCGAAAGTTTCCATCGCCCAGCACCACGGGCCGCCAGCTTGGCACGAACGCCAATGACCGGCTTCACGCCCAGAGCCTTGGCATTCTTGACAATGCTGGTGAGTTCGCTGAACTTCTCGACGACGGGGATGATGTTCTTGCCGAGCTTGCGGGCCAGCATGGTCATTTTGATGAATTCATCATCCTTGAATCCATTACAGATGATGGGAATATCGTGGCCACCGGTGAGGGCCAGCACAGCCAGTAGTTCGGGCTTGGAACCTGCTTCGAGGCCAAACTGCAGCGGGGCACCGTAGTTGATGATCTCTTCAACGACCTGCCGAGTCTGGTTCACCTTGATCGGGTAGACGCTGCAGTAGCTGCCTTTGTACTGGAATTCCTGCATGGCCTGCTGGAAGGCCGCGTGCATTTCGGTGATGCGATGGCGCAGGATATCGGTGAAGCGAAGGAGGATGGGCAACTGGATGCCACGGGCCTGAAGCTGATCGATCAGGAGTTTAAGATCGATACCCTGCTTTTCATTTTTGGTAGGATGCACAGCGACATTGCCTTCAGCATTGATGCTGAAGTAGCCTTTGCCCCAGTTGCGGGTGTTGTAGGTATCGTAAGCGTCCTGAATGGTCCACTGATCCATCAGCTTCATCGTTGTGATTCACCTTGGTTAAGTTTGATGTTGAAATGATGGGGTATTCCAGCCAATCGTCAAGAACTACCAGTGATGAAGAACATTTTCTTTGATTGACAGGGCAGGGCACAGATGTCAGGATGAGGTTCTGCCTGATTCTCTCTCCGAGTTTGTACGTTGATGTTGCGCTGTGTTTTTCTGCTATTGCTGATGCTGTTGACGATGGCCTGTTCAGCCGGTGACGATGCTCCGGTGGCTCGAATTGCGTATGCCACCGATGTGCAGCCTATCTTCAAGAAGCACTGCTACAGTTGCCACGGTGCAGAGAAGCAGAAGAGTGGTTTACGACTGGACAGCAAGGATGATGCATTGAAAGGTGGCGAGATCGGCAAGGCCATCATCCCAGGCAAAGGTGCTGAGAGCCCACTCTACAAATATGTTGCTGGTCTTGAACCTGATATGGTGATGCCACCCAACGGGGACAGGCTCAGCAAAAAGGAAGTCGAGACCATCAAACGCTGGATTGAAGAAGGTGCCCACTGGCCTGACGAGAAGCAGGTGGCCAAGGAAGTCTGGTGGTCACTCAAGCCCATTGCCATGCCTGCTGTGCCAACTGTTCCGGCTGAGTACAAGAACTGGCAGCGAACGCCAATTGATGCCTTTGTCCTGCAGACTCTATTGAAGAAGGAGTTGAAGCCGAGTGAAGAAGCAGACCGCCGCACGCTCATCCGACGACTGAAGTATGATCTGCTCGGCTTGCCTCCAACGCTTGAAGAGGTGACGGCATTTGTCAGCAGCAAGAATCCGCAAGCTTACGAAAAGCTGGTGGATCAGTACCTCGCTTCACCACAGTATGGCGAACGCTGGGCACGGCATTGGCTCGATGTCGTTCACTACGGTGAAACGCATGGCTATGACAAAGATCAACCCCGGCCTCACGCCTGGCCCTACCGGGATTATGTGATCAGGGCATTCAATGAAGACAAGTCGTATCGACAGTTCGTTGCTGAGCAGTTGGCGGGTGATGTGCTCTATCCCAATACAAGAGATGGCATCGAAGCCCTTGGCTTCATTGCAGCAGGGCCTTGGGATTTCATCGGCCACGTGGAATTGCCTGAGAGCAAGATCGATGGCAAGATCGCCCGGCATCTCGATCGGGATGACATGGTAGCCAACACCATGAGCACCTTCCAGAGCGTCACCGTTCACTGTGCTCAGTGTCACAATCACAAGTTCGATCCCATCCCTGCGGAAGACTACTACCGCCTACAGGCTGTCTTCGCTGCAGTGGATCGGACTGACAAGGAATACGAGGTTGACCCAGAGATTGCGAAGCAACGGAAAGAGAAACAGCGACAGCTGCAATTAGCTAAGCAGCAGTTGAACCAACTAGAAAAGCAGGAACAGGCACTCACATCACCTGAACTGAAGCAGTTGCAGGACGAGCGGAACAAGATCACGAAGAAGCCTGCAACACTTCCTGTTGAGTATGGCTACCACAGCCAGATCAGTAGTTCAGCTAAGACCGAGAAATGGGTTCAGTTCGATCTGGGTTCACTAGTTGATATCAAGCAAATCGCACTGACAGGCTGCTACGACGACTTCAAGAACATTGGGGCAGGGTTCGGCTTTCCGAAACGCTATTACATTGCAATCGCTGAGAAGGATGACTTCACCAATCCGGTGATTGTTGTCGATCAGCGTTCGCAGGTAGTGGCTAACCCCGGAACAGCGCCGGTGATGCATGCAGTGAATGCGAAAGCCAGATATGTTCGGATTGTTGCTACCGAACTGGCCGCGCGGATGAACGATTACCATTTTTCACTCGCCGAAGTGCGGATTCTCGATGCCGATGGCCAGAACCTTGCGAAAGCAGCGAAGCTATTGGCACTCGATTCCATTGAGGCGGGGCCTCGTTGGAAGCTGACTAATCTGATTGATGGCAAAGTGCCCAGCGTTATCGATCTGAAGCTTGCTTCTGAGTTGGATCTGAAGATCAAGGAACTGCGACAGAAGTTGGTTCCTGCTTCACTTCGTGAGCAGTTGGCCAGTGCCAGGCGTGATGTGGAACAGGCACAAACTGCCATCGCCAAGCTGCCTGCACTATCGAAGGCTTACATCGGTACAGTGCATCATGGCAAAGGCAACTTCCTCGGTACTGGCGCTCGTGGCAAACCGCGAAAGATTACCTTACTGCAGCGAGGCAATGTACAGAAGCCTGGCCCGGTGGTTCAGCCTGGGGCCTTGAGCATGCTCATGCATCAGCCCAGCGTTTTTGCTGAAGCAGGCGACAATGAAGGCGCTTGCCGGGCAGCACTGGCGCAGTGGATTACCCATCAGGATAATCCGCTGACCTGGCGATCCATCGTGAATCGCATCTGGCACTACCATTTCGGTCAAGGTCTGGTCGAGACCAACAATGACTTCGGCAAGATGGGGCAACTGCCTTCCCATCCGGAACTGCTGGACTGGCTGGCATCAACCTTTCGTCAGCATGATTCCATCAAGGCACTGCATCGGCTAATCGTCACCAGTGCCGTCTATCGGCAAACCAGCATGCCGAGGGGTGATGTCAGGCAGGCCATGAATGTAGATAGTAGTAACAAGTTGTTGTGGAAGATGACGGCCCGGCGGCTGGAAGCGGAAGCGTTGCGAGATAGTATTCTGCAAACCGCAGGGACGCTGAATCTCAAGATGGGGGGTCCGAGTTACTTCGACTATGTAGTGGAGAAGCCTGAGCATTCGCCTCACTATCGGTATGAACTCAAGCCTGTCAGTGATCTTGCGATCCATCGACGGGCTATCTATCGTTCCATCGTTCGGTCGCAGCAGAACCCGTGGATGGCAACGCTCGATTGTGCTGATCCTTCCATGATGGTGGACCGTCGCAATCAGAGTATTTCGCCATTGCAATCGCTGGCCATGCTGAACGATCCGCTGCTGCTTTACATGAGCGAACGACTGGCAGATCGTCTGGCCAAGGAACCGAAGCCCATAGATGCTGCTTTTCAATTGGTGCTGCAACGTTCCCCAACTGCTGAAGAAATGAAGCAACTGGAACCTTACGTCAAGCAACATGGGCTGTCTCAACTGGGCCGCTTGCTGTGGAACCTCAACGAGTTTGTGCTGGTGGACTAGCAGAATGATGAATCGGCGAAACGTATTGCAGTCGATGACGCAAGGCATCCTTGGTGCCGGGCTGTGGTCGCTGCTGGAACGTGATGGTTTGCTGGCCAAGGATGAGACCACAAAGCCAACCAGCGGCTTGCATCATCCAGCCAAGGCCAAGCGGGTTGTCCAGTTCTTCATGGCTGGTGGGGCCAGCCATCTGGATCTGTACGACTTCAAACCGAACCTCATCAAGCAGCATGGCAAACCTGCCAACTTCGGTGAACCAGTCGAAGCCTTTCAGGATGGACTTGGTCCCTGGCTGCAAAGTCCATGGGAGTTTAAGCCCTACGGCAAGAGCGGGAAGATGCTCAGTTCCATTGCTGCCCCGCTGGCTGATCACGTTGACCAGATGGCTTTCGTTCACAATATGGTGAATGCTTCCGGCGTTCACAGCCAGGGTACGCTGCTGCAAACGACTGGCTTCACGCGACCGGGTTTCCCGGGTATGGGCAACTGGGTGAGTTATGGGCTGGGCAGTATGAACGACAATCTGCCGACGTTCGTAGTGCTGCCTGACCATCGGGGCTTTGCCTCAAATGGCACCAAGAACTGGGATGCAGCGTTTCTGCCAACCAGGCACAGTGGCACGCTGATTCGGCCTGAATCAAACCAGCCGGTGCAGTATCTTTCGGTTGGCGAGCATGGCAAGTATGTGAACTCCACTTCCGAGCAGGCAACCCAGTCGCTGCTCAGGCAATTGAACACCGAACATGCCAGGGGACGGCAGGATGATCGCCTGGCTGGTCGCATTGCCAGTTATGAACTGGCAGCCCGCATGCAACTCGCCGCCCCTGAAGCCCTCGACTGGCAGAAGGAGCCTGACCATGTCAGGAAGCTCTATCACCTGGAGAATATCCCCGCGACGTTTTCAGCTGAGATCAACGATCTGGAAGAGACGATCTTCTTCAGCCGTCGGTGTCTGGTAGCCCGGCGTCTACTGGAACGTGGCGTCCGTTTCATCCAGATATGGCTTGGCAACGACAATGGCTTCCCTCGGCGCAACTGGGATTCGCACGAGAACATCAAGCGGGATCACGGCCCGCTAGCACTGGGCATGTCACGAGGCATCGCCAGCTTCCTGACTGATCTCAAACAGCGAGGTCTACTGGATGATACGCTGATTCTCTGGACGACGGAGTTTGGCCGGATGCCTAGCAGCCAGGGCGGACAGGGGCGAGATCACAACCCGTTCTGCTTCACCAACTGGCTCTGCGGTGGAGGTATCAAACCCGGCATCACCTACGGCCCCAGCGACGACTTTGGCTACAAGCCAGCCGACCGCAAGAATGCTACCCAAGTATATGACATTCATGCCACGATGCTGCATCTACTGGGAATCGATCACCTGAAGCTGACGGTTCGCAACAACGGCATCGACCGCCGTCTGACCGATGTGCATGGGCATGTGATTAAAGACTTGCTTGGATAGTAGACATCTCGCTCCGCCGAGATGAATGGATACGCAATCGCAAGAGTCATTCCCATATCGGTAGCGGAAGTCTTGGCGACTTCCGCTACAACGCACTACTTCGCCCGCTGCTGTAGCAGATACGCCAGTAAGTCATTCATCTCCGCTTCCTTCAGCCCCGTATCGAAGGTCGCAGGCATGGGGGAGAGGTTGGTCAGTTTGCTTTCGTCGATGTCGTTCTTGTCGAGCTTCTGTTCCTTGCCCTGAGTATCGGCGAAGACGATGATGTTGCCTTCAGTTCGCAGAACGAGGCCAGTCATGGTGCGGCCATCTTTCAGAACGATGACGGAAGCCCGGAAGGCTTGATCGACGTTGCGGTTCGGGTCGAGGATGTCTTCCAGCAGTCGTTCTACGCCACGGATGCCGACACCATCCAGTTGTGGTCCGACCTTGGCGCCTTGATTGGCCAGTTGATGGCAAGCGGCACAGTGCTGGGTGAAGAGCTTGGCTCCACGGTCGGCATCGGGCTTGGCTGCTGCATAGCGACTGGTTCTCAGGGTGACGAGTTCCGCCAGCTTGACGTCAGCTGGTGGCAAGCCCTGGGTCAGCTTGGTGTAACGTTCACGGAAGGCTGGACGGTTGTGATTGAAGATGCGAGATTGCACCGAGGTAGTGAGCAGGATGGACGGAGGCACCTTGCCTTTCTCTACCATTTGCATCAGTTCATCAGCACCGGCGGGGTTGTTGGCGATGGAGTAGGCAATCACATTGGCCAGGCGGCTGGGGACGATGGTCAGCAACGCAAAGAGCTTTTCACGCAATGCAGGCTTGTTGAACCCCGCAGCAATACTGGCTGCCCGTTCCCGAGCCTCCATCGGCAGGTCATCCTGCTTGATGAAGTTCAGCAGAGCGTTCTCTGCCTTGGCTGCATCGAGAGAGGTAAGGGCATTGACAGCAGCAGTCCGCTGAGCTTCAGGCAACTTGGTATTGATAACGAGGCCTGCGATGGTATCGAACTGATCAGTGAGCTTGGCCTGGCTGCAGAGGTCGATGCCTAGCTGCACAACGGCTGGGTTGGTATCGGTACAAAGCTGACGAGCAAACTGCTGGGCATCGGCTTTGATATTCTCAGGCAGCGGCTGGCCTGCTTCTCGAAGGCCTTGCACTTCGGCCTGCAATAGCGCTGCATAGTGTCGCTGGTGTGGACGATGCTTTTGTGATAGCTCGTGGATGACAGCCATCTGCTGGGGCAAGTAGCGACTGGCATGCTGGACCAGTTTGGGCAGGTTCCCCTGCCAGTTGGATTGTGATTGCAAGGCGCGAAGTGCAGTCTGGCCACCTCGTTCACTGGCGATGCCCAGTGCGATATCAGCAAGTTGTGCAATATCAGTTGCAGTTAGCGCGGCGAACTCTTCACTCGGCAGACGGGCTAGTTGATTCCGTAAGGCGATACGAAGGGTGTGCTGCAGGTGGGTGTCTTCTTTGGTGACGTGGTGCAGGCATTCGATGAGCTGTCGTAAGAAGACACGATTCGTGCGCCCCCCCTGACTAATAGCCTCGGCAGCCTTACGCTGTACCATGGCATCGGGGTCTTTAAGTGCTGCCAGGATCAAGGTCCATAGTTCAAGTTTAATACTCGAGCGTTCGCTGATTATCTTCAGAGCATGTTCCTTCACCAGCGATGGGCCCGACTTGCAGGCTGTTGACAGATACTGAAACATGCGTGGAGCATGCAATCGCTCGAGAGCCCAAAGTTGCAGCGCGTACCGGTTGGCATTCGCATGCTCGGCTGAATCCTTCTCGCTCAATATTGCATCGACAAGGCTGCTGCCTCGTTCCACTGCTTCCTGCAAGGCCAACATGCGCACGGAAATATTCGGATGCTCGAAGGCTTGTAGCAGTTCCGGAACGGTACACTTCGTCAGATCACCACCATGTGGTGCAGGGGTCGCCTTTGCGTCTGCACCCTTATACACAATTCGCCAGATGCGGCCACGGGTTCGGTCTCTGCCGGGATGGCTGAGGGGGACTTCATAGTGGCCAATGATGCGGTTGTAGAAGTCGGCGATGTAGATGGCGCCATCGGGGCCGATGGTCATGTAGACCGGGCGGTACCAGGGGTCGTCGCTCTTCATGAAGTCGGGTTGGAGCACAGCTTCGGGGGTGGAACCCTTGAAGACGATCTTGTCGTGATTGATGCGACAAGTCACCACATTGCAGACGAACATGGTATCGCGGTACTGCTTCGGGTACGCGTCGGCATCGTAATAGACGATGCCGCAGAGACCGGTGGAATCGTGCAGGTGCCCCATCATATTGGGGCCGTAGCCTAGGCCATCGTGCGGTTTGCCGAAGCTGTCGTAGTGGGCTCCACGGATGAGTTGCGTCATCGGCTTAGTATGGCAATCCGCACTGTAGAGGTTGCCATGAGCATCGAAGCAGAGGCCGAACGGGTTGACCTGGCCCCGGCTGAAGATTTCCACCCGACTGCCATCGGCCTGGAAGCGGAAGACGTTGCCAGAGTTCATCTTGAGTTCGTGGCCGTCGGTTCCCTTGGTGGTGGAATCGTTGGCGTAGCCATGACAGGCATAGATCCAGCCATCATAGCCCGGGGTGAAGCTATTGATCATGCCATGCGTATCGCGGAAGCCAAACCCTTCGAAGAGCTTCTTGCGTTCGGTGTATGGTTTGCCTGCTTCGCCTTTGAATTGATCGAGACTGTTGATGCTGAAGACGAGGGCACCGTCTTTCTGAGGTAACAGGCCGATGGGGATGTTGAGGTCTTTTGCGAAGGTATGGATCTTCTTCGCCTTGCCATCTGGAGCGAAGTCTTCGAGGACATGCACCATATCGCGTCCGGGGCGACCTTGAGCGGGGAATGGGTATTCGAGTGAAGAAGTGACCCACAGCCGGCCCTTGGCATCAAACGCCAGGTTCATCGGCTTGGCAATATCGGGTTCGCTGGCGACGAGTTGGGCTTCAAACCCGCGTGGTAACTTGAAGGACTTCAGCTCTTCCGCTGGAGATCGTGCTTCCCCCGGGGCCACCAGCGGTGGTTCCTGAGCGATGCAGGTGATGGCGAGGAGGAGGAAGAGCGATGTAGAGAGGAGTTGGGGCATGATGGTATGACTTGATGGTGGGTATAAATTAGCCCCCGGTTCTTTAAGCCGGGGGCGGGTTCGTGCGATGAGGGTATCGTATTTGCAATCGCTCGGTTTGGGTTACACGAGTGGAGTATATATTTCGCGAGGCCCCGCCCCCGACTTAAAGTCGGGGGCTCTTTCAGTCGGTGTTTATTACTTATTCTTCAAGGCATACAGCCGGTTCTTGGTCATCACGTAGAGGACGCCGTCGGCGGAGACGACGCTGCTGAGGATGGACCCTTTCATGTCGTTCTTGGCGAGGAGTTTCAGTTCCTTGCCTTCCTGGAAGACGAGGAGATCGCCTTCTTCGGTGCCAATGTAGACCTTGCCATCAGCTACGTAGCAGGAACCCCAGATGTTGCTGAGGGTGTCATGTGTCCAGTAGAGTTGGCCCGTCTTGGCATCGAAGCAACTGACGAACCCGTGGAGTGTACAGATGTAACACAGGCCGTTGTGAACAGCCATCGTGGACATGCTGCGGTGCCACTTCAGTTCGCCCTTGTCGTCCACGCCGCCGTAGTGCCAGACGAGGCCGCTGTTCTTGTTCTCAGGAGCTTTCGGATCAAAGTTGTCATTCACTGGGCTGATGTCGCCGGTCTTGCCTGCGGGATCGATGCACCACATGTGGCCAACACCATCGCCATGCTCAGGGTCCTGGCCGATGGCGAGATAGATTTTGCCTTCGTAAACAACGGGTGTACCAATGATCTCATTCTTGGTGCCTTTGCCTCCCAGCTTATAGACAGTGTTCTTGGGGTTGCAATCGAACTTCCAGAGGAGTTTGCCATCCTTCGGATCGAACGAATACATCCAGCTATCGCCACCACAGAAGATGGCTTGAGGCTGGCCGCCAATGACGGCATAGCAGGGATTCGACCACTGACCATGCAGAATCTTGTTGCCTGGCAGATTGCTCGTCCAGATGACTTTGCCGGTAGTCTTGCTGACGCCCATGAAACTGGGAGCCTGGGGCGAAGGGATATTTTCGTGTGATTCATCATGGCCGTTGCCGGTGACGATGAGCAGAATGTCGCCTACGCTGATAGGTGAACAGGCGGCCATATTATGCTGGAAGACCGCGAGGTCTTTCATCATGTCGAGACGCCAGATGATGTCGCCATGTTCGACACCCTTGTAGGTTTCGTCGGTGACACCTTTGTTACCTGCAGCCAGGCCTTCGGTGCTGGCGCAGATGATCTCGCCACGGTTGCTGACGTAGTAGACCTTGTCGCCCTCAATGAGTGGCGAGGAGCAAACGCCTTGCTCGGGCCAATCATTCACGCGGCCTGCAGGCAGCTTGTCGTGAACGATCTGCCAGAGGAAGCGGCCATCGGAGGAGCGGAAGGCCATGAGGTTGCCTTTGTCGCCCTTGATGGCTGCATCGCGGGGGTTGCCGTTATTGGTGCCCACGTAAACCTTGCCATCAGCGATGACGGGGTTGCCGTACGACTGGGAACCGAGTTCGGCGAACCAGAGGACGTTCTTGTTCTTCTCGACATCGATCTCGACGGGAAGGTTTTTGTCAATGTGGTTGACCATATTGCGGTCGGGGCTGCCACCGAACATGGGCCAGGTCTTGGCGGGGATGGTGAAGTCACTGCCAGGCTTCTTCGGAGCCGCATCATCCGCAGTGATAGCACCGAGGGTGAGGAGGGTGAGGCCAGTGAGGAGGGAAAGCTTGAGGTACATATGGAATAGTCCAGCTCGGATCGGATGTTGTTTAGGAAAGTTGTCAATTATCAGTTGTGAGTTGTCAGATGAGTGACCTTCTGTTCTGACAAGCGGCAACTGAAAATGACAACTGAACTGTGTTGATCAATATCAGGGACTCTGTATCCCTGGCTGTTTGTCTACTACCTTACCCTACTTCTTGTTCGGCACCACCTTCACGTTATCGAAGAACGCTTCCGTGCCATCACCTTTACCATTGGTAGGAATAGCAGTGGCGTAGGCGTAGATGGCGGGGGCACCAGTTCGGTTCGGGCTGGGGTCTTCAAGCTTGATCGTCCAGTCGGTTGGTTCAGGCATGCTCTTCTGCCAGACTTTGCCGAGGCAGATGGCCTTGTCGCCTTCCTGGGTGACCTTGAAGGTGAAGCTGTACCAGACGCCGGGCTTGCAGACGAAGTCCATATTGGATTCAACCCGTCGGCGGGATTCCCATGAACCGAGGTTAAGCTTCTGCTTGGTGCCATCGATAGCGAGCAGATAGCGGCAGTTGGCCACGCCCATGTTAGGCATATTGACGAGTTTGTTCTCTTCCTTGGCGGTGCCCATGATGTCAGCCGAGATGGTGTACTCAGCCATGTCAGGAGTGCCGATGTAACCGTAGGCGCGGGCGAGGAGTGGGTTGGGGTTGTTGGCCAACTTCTTCATCACCCGAGTGCCATCGGTATTCTTTACAGTGCGGAACTTGCCCGCGAGGTTGATCCAGCCGGTGGGGATGCGGTCGAGATCGACTTGTTCGAAGTTCTCTTCGAAAGGGAGTACGGGATAGACTCGAACGCGACCCTTGGCTGTGATCTCCTTGCCGTTCACTTTGATCTTGCCCTGTACCACGCCCGACTGAGCCTTCACTGATGGCGAGATGATGACCTTGCCTTCAGGGGAGACCGAACCTTGCAGGGCAGGAATGGGCGCGTTGTTCGGTGGGCTGCCTGGTACGGGCGGAGGTGGTGGAGCGGTTGGCAGCGTCCAACTGTCGGCATTCTTCGTGCCGATGAACTGGCCGTTGGCATCGTAGAGCCGCAGCGTCACGTTGTAGGTCTCGCCAGGCTTCAGGCTGACATCGCCAGGGGAGACCAGGGCATACGTCGCGGGGCCAACGGGTGGCTTGGGTTGATTGGTTGGATCAGGTGTCGTTGGTGATGGCGTTGGCTTCTCGCGGCTGCTACCTACGCAGTACACATTGTCAGTATCAGCGAAGTAGATGCGACCGTTGGCAACTGCTGGGCTGCTGTTGACTTCAACCAGAGCGCCACCGGGGCCAGCAGGGATGCGAGTTGAACTGATCTTTTCAGCCTTGTCCTTCAGTGGTCGGAAGACGTGCCAAGTGGAGCTGACTTCGCCAACATAGAACTTGCCATCAGCCAGCACTGGTGAACCCTTGGTGTTACGACCATACTTGTGGGTCCAGATTTCCTTGCCGGTGGCAGCATCGAGGCAGAACATCTTGGCAGTGTTGTCAACGACGTAGAGACGGTCTTCATGTAGTACTGGTGAGCCGAAGCCAGAGAGGATATCGACCTTCTTCCAGATGACTTTCGGTTGGCCATTGGCTTCAGTGGTACCAGCATCAACGCAGAGGATGGTGCCTTGCTTGTTGGTATCAAGGTTCTCTTCGCTTTGGCAGAAGTAGACCCAACCCTTGGCATGGTCAGCCACGGGGGAGACGTTGACGCCTCGAGTGGTGATGGGCATACGCCAGACACGTTCGCCAGTGTTGGCCTTGAGGGCATGGATGGCACCGTCGCCACCGCCAGCTACCACCAGCCGAACACCCTTGACGGTCATGCCGATGGGCACAGAGTAGGTGGTATCGATGGGAGGAACATCGGTGGTGGACCACCAGCGGTTCTCGCCAGTCTTCTTATCGAAGGCGGCGAAGCGGAAGCCACCACGACCATTGTCGCCCCAACTGGATTGCACCATGTGAATGATGACGAGGTCGTCGATGACAGTCGGCGATGAAGTGCGACCGCCGTATCCACTAACACGGCCGTATTCTTCGGTGAGGGAGTGTTGCCAGACGATCTTGCCATCTTCGCTGAAGCAGGTGAGCAGGCCCTGGGTGCCGTGAGTGTAGACGTTTCCGGTTTCGGAGTCAGCGCAGGGAACCGCCCAGCCGACGCGGTTGGTGACGATATCGGTGAGGAACACGTTGAAGCGATGTTCCCAAACCAGCTTGCCAGTCTCGGCATCGAGGCAAGTTACCCGTTCCTGTTCTGTGACCTGATCCGGATTGACGCTGCCGATGAGGTAGACTTTGCCTCGGCTGACGACCGGTGCCGAACGGCTACCAACAGGGGCTGACCAGATGACGTTTTTGCCCTTGGGGTTCCAGTCATCGGGCAGGTTCTTGTCGTTGGAAACACCGTTTTGAGTGGGGCCACGCCAATGAGTCCAGTCTTCCGCGAAACAGTGGGTGGAGCAGAGGATTGTGAGAGCAACAACGAGCGTCCGCATGCGACATCCTTCAATGTGTTGTGCAAGGCAGGTCTGACAGTATTAGGGTATGCGTGACGTTGTGTCATTGCAAGTCAGTGGTTTGGTGGGGTTCATGAAGTTCTCAGAGAGGGTTGAGAAGGTTCTTGAATTTTAAGTGGTAGCGGCTGCAATGACTTCGCACATGTGCACCATCCTCGTTGCCGCAGCCCCTGCGAGTTGGCGAAGTGCTTGCATCACCCAGCAGGGGGCAGCGGCACTTTGGTAGCGCATGACCGCCTCTTGCATGCATCCGCTGACCCCTGCCACATATGTTTGTCAAGACTATGCAGCAGCTTTGTGTGCGGGTTTCAGCAGGTGTTGCACTAGTGCCTGGTTCTTCTGAGCGCTGGCTTGTTCATTCTTCTCGCACTGCTTCAGCTTGGTGAAAAGAGCTTCGAGGAGCGTGTGTGCGTGGCCGGCTTGAGAGAGTTCCTGTTGGATGGCTTTCTCTGCAATGCCTGACTGTGTCATTTCTTCGATAGTGCGAACGACGGCGAGTTCCTCCGGGGTGAAGCTGATGGTGACGGGTGTGCGTGTAAGCTTGGTTGCCTGATAGGTCGGAGCGCTCTTGGCGGGGCGTTGGTAATGGTCCTTCTCGACTACTTTCAGTGTAGCCTGGTTGTTATCGAACTGCAGGTGGAACTGCCTGCCGATGGGGCCGAACTGGTGCTTGATAACGGTGAGGATGCGTTCCTCCGGTGTGTGTGGGTGCCAGTGCATGGCCAAGGCGAAGCGGGCGTGGTCGGAGCCGAGCTTGGTGAATGGGCCGTAGGATCGGCTTTCGTGTAACCCCTGATTGCGGGTGACGATAATGGTGCAGCATAGTCTTCTGCATAGCGTCGCAGTTTATTCCAGAAGCTGTGGCTGAGTTCAGCCTTCATCTCGGTCTGGTAACCTAGCAGTTCTTCAATGCCATCGAGAATGAAGACGGACGGTTCGTGTTCGTTCAGCGTTTCGCCGATGCAGTTCAGCAGTTCCTTGAGTGCGAAATCGCTATCAGGGACGGAAGTCGTAAAGTCGATGGCCTTGATGTTCTTACTGTGAGCCTGCTGACGGTTCAGGAATACGTTTCGGCTCTTCTGCTGATCCTGGCTGCTGAGGTAAACCACGCCCTGGCCATTCAGCTTGCTGATCTGTTCAGACAGCACTGCCAAAGCCAGCGTTTTGCCGACGCCGGTGGAGCCATCCAGAACGACGAGTTCATGAGCAGGCAGCAGGTTCTTCAGCAACCAGCGTGGGGAGTTAGGGGTGTTCGAGAAGTCAATCGGTTTCAACACGGGCATGATACATCTCCAGAAAAATGGTGATGTAACCACTCTAGACTGGAGAGATGGCTGCCAAGAAGTGAACGATGGCGTGATTTGGAGGGAAAGTGAACGTTTGGTGTCTCACTGCGCCTCATAGTGTCTCACGAGGCATACTAACCCGAAGCGTTAGCGAGGGAAGCCTTGCGAAATGGTTAAGTCAATATCCTTCGTGAAGTGGTATTTTAGTCGTCGCGCGGTCCACCCTTGCTAGCGCGGCGGGCTGGTATAGCGTTCTTCGCTGCTTCGTAGGTCGATGCCAAACTCCAGGAAGGCTTTCACTCGCATGGAGAGGAGTGAGTAGCCACACTGGTTCTGCAGGCTGCGCTGGTAGCCTAGTTCATCTCGAAGTTTGCCTGCATCGTTGAGAGGTACTGCCAGGATGGTGGCGGTGCTGTGTTCCCGTTCGAACATGATCGCTCTCCTTAGCGTAGGCCGCTGCAATCCTGAAGCGGCTGGTTGAACACTCAGATCAACATGTTATAAAAATATAACATGTTTAGGCAGTAGTGTACAAGACCAATCTCATGGCCCGGCGAAAGAAAGTACGTTCGAAAGCTGTCGCCTCGTCAGCCGCTTCGTTGGATCTTGTGTTCAAGGCCCTCGCCAATGCTGAACGGCGTTTACTTCTGGAAGTGGTTCGAACGAAGCCACGCACGACATCGGAACTCTGCGAGCAACTGCCTGATCTCGACCGCTGTACGGTGATGCTGCACCTGCGAGTGCTCGAAACGGCCCAGTTACTTGTCACGAAGAAAGTAGGCCGCTGCAAGCTTCACACCATGAATGTGGAGCCGGTTCAGCGGCTGCATGATGGCTGGATCAAACGGAATCTCCAGCCTGTTGCAAGCAAGGGTGGCTAGTTTCTTCGTCGCCTGGAAGGTGCTCGACGCTGCCGATACCAGACTGCCAGGGAACCAAGGGTAGCACCTGCAATGGCAAATAGCCCGGCTGGTTCAGGTACGGCTGCCACCATGCGGAAGTTATCGAACCCAACGGTTTCGATGACGCCTACTTGAGATTCCAGTGATACATCAATGGCAGTGAGGTTGCCCAGGATGGCTGCGAAGTTGGCAGCATCCGTCCCGAACGACGCTGCATTGAGCGTGACGGAGAATGTTGCCCAATTCGAGGTTGGGTTATTGAGTGGCACAATATCGGCGAAGATAACACTGGCTCCGCTGCGCAGGGAAACGATGCCGAAGGGAGCATAGTCAGCGGTGCCGACGATCTGGCGAGCATCGAACGAGAGTGTTCCCCCAGCGAAGCCCAGCAAATTGCCAAGGAATGCAGGCGGAGCAGAGACAAACATGTCATTCAGATCGAGGTCAGCCTGCTGCAGGAATCCACCCGGGTTGCCGTTCGCGGCGCTATAGGTGACGCTGCCGAAAGAACCTGTCCAGCCTTCGAGGCCGGTATCGAAGGTGCTTTGCAGGGTTTGAGCATGGGCGGAAACGGTGAAGGCCAGGCTGAGCAGCAAGGTCAGCCGGGAAGCTGAACGGTTCATAGATTCTCCGTAGATGATGTCGAAACGAATACTGGGGCGGTGTCCATTTTTAGTTCATCCAGAGAATACCACAGATCGGCCAACAATTCCTGAGGTGTCGCTAGAAAACTGAACCCGACACCTTCCCGTGGAGTCATACCATAATCAGTGAAGTGGGGCTCAATCCTCAACTCCCCACTCTCAACTGTAAGAAAGCGAGATATGACCGCAGCCAAGTTCTTCCTGACCACCGCTATTGATTACCCGAACAGTCGGCCCCATATCGGTACCGCTTTTGAAAAGCTGGGTGCTGATGTGCAGGCGCGGTATCGCCGCATGGAGGGGTACGATGTCTTCTTCCTGATGGGGAACGACGAGAACACGCTCAAGGTGGCCAAGCGGGCTGCAGAACTGAACCTGGGCACGCAGGCCTACTGCGACGACATGGCCAATCAGTTCAAGTCGATCTGGGATGCGCTGCAGATCAGCTACGATACCTTCATTCAGACCAGCCACGAACGGCACAAGGTCTGTTGCCGCAAGTTCATCCAGAAGGTCTACGATAATGGCCACATCTACAAGGGCCAGTACGAAGGCTGGTACTGCGATGGCTGCGAAGAGTTCAAGAGCGATAAGCAGCACACCGAGAACAACGGCTTGTGCCCGAATCACAAGACACCGCTCACCCGTCGGGCGGAGCCTTGCTACTTCTTCAAGCTCAGTGCATTCCAGGATAGGCTGCTGGCCTACTACGAATCGAACCCGGAGTTCATCGAGCCGGAGAGCAGACGGAACGAGATCATCAGCCTGATCAAGAACGAAGGCCTGCAGGATGTGAACATCAGTCGTAAAGGCGAAGAGTGGGGCATCCGCATTCCGTTCGATGAAGAGTTCACCATCTACGTCTGGTTCGATGCCCTGTTGACTTACATCACAGGCATCGGCTACGGCGACGGTGAGGCGACGTTCAAGAAGTACTACCCCGCTGATGTGCATTTTATCGGCAAGGACATCACCCGCTTCCACTGTGCCCTCTGGCCAGCCATGCTGTGGGCTGCTGATCTGGAGGCACCGAAGAAGGTGTTTGGGCATGGATTCGTGTACATCAAGGGGGAGAAGATCAGCAAGTCGCTGGGGAATGCCATCGAGCCAATGGACATCATCACCCAGTTCAGCGCTGATGCCTTCCGCTACTACTTCATGAGGGAATGCCCATTCCCCGGCGATGGCGACTTCTCGTGGGATCGGTTCCGGGAAGTGTTTAACAGCGAGTTGGCGAATAACCTCGGTAATTTGCTGAGTCGCTGTTTGACGCTAATTACCAAGAACTACGAGAGTGTACTTACTGGCACAGGTGGTCAGGCAGGCATCTCGCCTTCGTGGAAAAAAGCCACAGGTGAAACACGGCTATTGTGCGTCCCTGATCTAAACCTCAACACCTTCGTCGAAGAAGTTCGCGGCCACGTGGAAGCTTGCCGTTTCAACCAAGCTCTTCAGGTGATCATCCAAAGCTTCCTGACGCCAACGAACCAGTACCTGGAGACAAATGCTCCGTGGAAGCTGGTGAAAACGGACAAGGAAGCTGCTAAGACGGTGCTGTTCAATGCGGTGCAGTCTCTGCGGGTAGCGAGCATCCTGCTGAAGCCGTTCATCCCGACTTCAGCGGAGGCAATCTACCGTAGCTTCAACTTCCCGAAGCCTTGGGAGGAAGTGAAGTATGCTGACGCTGCTGATCTGACGCCCCAAGCGGAGGATCTACGGGTGACAGCAGCACTAGTGGATGGCAAGGTCAAGCCACTCTTCCCACGGATTGAAGAGAAGAAATAACAACTCTCTCGTCCCCGGTCTCCGACCGGGGATGCACTGCAATCGAGGCTCCGCCTCGATGCAGCGATGATCAGTACTCTCATCGTCGTGCCAGCCGGAGGCTGGCGGGCAGTGCGTTCCCAGCCAGAGGCTGGGAACGAGTTGCGAAGCAGCCATGTTTCATACAGAGATTGAGCGATTCATTCGCAGACATCGTATTGAAGGTCGTCTGTTGCTTGCTGTCTCCGGTGGGCCG
>WBZX01000443.1_pt1 | contig 38085 bp, 30 predicted proteins | sample 5204211 | NCBI WGS metagenome assembly WBZX01 (sample SAMN12344362, study PRJNA552823) | activated sludge metagenome | biome: Activated sludge suspended growth; feature: Nitrification reactor; material: Wastewater; isolation source: activated sludge from nitrification reactor of wastewater...
GGCCGTTGGCCTTGGCCACGTACATGGCGGTGTCAGCTTCTCGGATCAGGTCGTTGGCATCGATGGTGACCCGGGTTGGGGCGGTCACCGAGATGCCGACGCTGGCCGTGGTGGAGAGCTCGGTCTCGCCCGAGAGCAACGGGTTGCGGAAGGCATCCACGATCCGCAGCGACACCCCCACGGCTTCGGCCGGGTCGGTCAGGTCTCGCATGACGACCACGTACTCGTCACCGCCGTGGCGGGCGACGAGATCTTCGGGCCGAACGTTCTCGCGGATTCGTTCGGCGGCCAGGCACAGGAGACGGTCGCCCACGGAGTGCCCGAGTGAGTCGTTCACCAGCTTGAAACGATCGAGGTCGATGAGGAGCACGGCGGTGGTCAGCCGAGACTCCTCGGAAGCTTCGATGGCCTGTTGGAGAACCTCTAACAGGGCCGAGCGATTGGCCAGCCCGGTTAGTGGATCCCGGGCCGCGGCGCGAACCAGGGCATCCTCGGCCATCTTGCGGGCGGTCACGTCGCGGGACATCACGATGACGTGGGCGACGTCACCGGCTTCGTTGCGCTGGGGAAGCAGGGTGGTCTCGTACCAGCGTTCACCTTCCAGGTTGACGATCACATCGTGATAGGTCGTCACGTCGCCACTGGCGAACACCTTGGAGATCCGCTCCTCCCGAACCTCGACCTCCTCGGGCGGGTACCCGAGGTCGGCCTGGGTGGCCCCGAGGAACCGCTCGGCTCCGATGCCGGTTAGTTGGATCGCGCGGTCGTTGACGAAGTCGTATCGCAAGGCTCGATCGAACCGGACGATCGAGTCCGCGGTGTGATCGACGATCACCTTGAGCAGTTCGGCATCACTTTGGAGCTGATCCACGGCGCGCTCGACAGAAGGGTCCGCGTTCGGTCGAGCCTCGTCTTGTGCCCCCATGCGTGGTCCTTCCATCGGCTCGGTCCATCCGGTTGAAGGGCTTTGGCACCGATGTGACGCGGATAATACGCCCGATACCTCTGAGATATCTCCGGAATCGTGTGGGAGGATTGATCCATGGCAGCAGACATCGCCGAGTTGGCGGGGGAGTGGCGTTATCCGGAACTGGTCGACTACCTAGACGTCGACGCGGGGGTTCCGGTCCTGCAGGGCGAGAGGTTGTCGGTCCTCACCGCCGAGGAGCGGTCGGTAGCTCTGACCGCGGCTGAGATGCGGGTCGAGTCCATGGTGGCGGATCTGGATGCTCGTACCTTGGCCCGGTTGTCAGTCGATGCCGTCGAGCGTCTCTATCGCGGTGGAGCATCCCTAGACCTGTGGACTCCTGACATCTCTGCCTACGTGCGGGCCACGTGGGGCGTTGTGTTCTCGTCACTGGCTCAGCGTGGGTTTCGCATCCACTACGTGGTCGAGCACCGCTACCCGGAACGGATCGGGCGCCCGCTCGAGCTGTATCCGGGCTTGTTCGCCGCGGCTGGCATCGACTACGTCTGCCCGCACATCTTCGCCAACGATTTGCCCGAGGCCGCCGAGGCCGAGGTGAATCCGCAGGCTCTGGCCCCGTTCCTGGCCGATGGGCGTGCGCTGGCGCTGGAGAGGGCCCGAGAGGTGGCCACGGCCGGACGGCATCTGGCCTACCTCGAGCTAGATCCAGAATCTGGAGCTGTCGACGAGGTGAACGCGCTGGTGTCCTCGACCCCTGGCACCATCGGCGTTCACCGGGTGGGTATGCCAGATCCTGTGAATCCCCCGCAGGTTTCGCTGGCCAGCCGGGGCCCGTCTGCGTGACCAAGGGCTGTGCGCTGGTCAGATCGGTTCTTCGGGGGGGTTCGATCCCGCTGCGGGGTCGGGGCTCTTGACCCAGCGGTACTCACCGGCTTGATCGTCCCAAACCCGACGGGTGGCGGCCCGGCCGGTTTCGTGGGCAAGGTCGCGAACGGTACCCATCTTCCTCTGGCGTCCCAGAGCGCCGAACCTCAAAGACAGGTATGCCGTCCCTCCTAGCGGGATCGGCAGCCAGAACTGGACGAACCGCCAGCACAACACGGCGATGGTGGCGGTGCCGGCCGGAACCCCGAACCCGACGAGGGTGGGGGTCAGCGCGGCCTCCACCACGCCGAGTCCGCCGGGGGTCACGGGTATGGCGGCCAGAACTCCAGCTAGCCCGTAGGCCACGATCAGGTTGATCGGGTTGACCCACGCTCCGAACGCCATCAGGAACACCCAAAGCGACGCGGCTTCGAGCAGCCAGTTGGCGCTGGCCCACAGCACCCCGCTCTTGATCAATTGCGGTTGGCGGGCCAGGTCGTGGAGTCGGTCGGCCAACTGGTGGACGAATCGGGAAGCCGTCTCATCTTGCACGTAGGGCAGTCGCCGGGCGATGGAGCGGAGCACCTTCTCGGCCCGGTCCCGACCCTCCATCAACAGGTACACCAGAGCCCCGGCTGATGCCAACAGGATCACCCCGACGAGGGCGACACCGGCGTAGAGCGGGTTGTAGCCGTTGAGGGGGATCGAGATGAGTAGAGCAACCCACAGCAAGAGGTTGAGCACCACGGCGGAGCCGAGCCCCACGGTGGCCATGGCGAACCCGGCTGAGGTGGGCGCTACTCCCGCTTCGGTGAACAGCCGGTAGCCGAGCGTGCCGCCCGCGGCTGAGCCACCCGGAACCACGTTGGTCACCGATTTGGTGGCGAGCTGGATCCGGAAGATGGTGAACAACGAGAGGTGAGGTTCGGGTGGCAGGGTGACCTTGGTGAGCACCGTGTAGGCCAACAGTGAGGCGATCTGAAGGCCGACGGCTACCGCTAGGAGGACCGGGTTGACCTGGGTCAGGAGGTCGGCTGACTCCTTGGACCGGGCCCACTGAGGCAGCACCACGTAATAGACGACGAACAGGAAGAGGAGCACGAAGAGCGTTCGCTTGACGGCGCGCAGAGACGTCGAGGCTCGCCGCCCGTTGGTGACGGGAAGCGCTGCGGCCGAGTGGTCCGCGGTGGCGGCTGGATCGAGCTCGGGAGACACGATGAGGACCATTCTTCCCGGCCCGCGCCCCAAAGCCCCGGATAGCCCGTCGGTGGGCGCCGGTAGGGTTGGCCCGATGTCGTCGATGCCTTCCCTGTCTCCCCTGGTAGCGGGCCTGAACCCGGTCCAGGCCGAGGCGGTCACCCATCTCGAAGGCCCGCTGCTGGTGGTGGCCGGGGCCGGGTCGGGCAAGACCCGCGTGCTCACCCATCGCATCGCCCATCTGATCGACCAGGGGGTCTCGCCGTTCGAGATCCTGGCCATCACCTTCACCAACAAGGCCGCTCAGGAGATGCGAGAGCGCGTCGGGGCCCTGGTGGGCCCGGTGGCAGACAAGATGTGGGTGTCCACGTTCCACTCGGCTTGCGTGCGGATCCTGCGGCGAGACGGTCACCATCTGGGGTTCCCGTCGTCGTTCACCATCTACGACCAGGCCGACGCCCAGCGGCTCACGGGCTATGTAGTCAAGGACTTGGGGCTGGACTCCAAACGGTTCCCACCCCGTCAGGTCCATTCGATCATCTCGGCGGCCAAGAACGACGATCTCGGCCCGGAGGCGTACCGGGAACGGGCCCAGGTCATCTTCGAACGCAAGATCGCCGACGTGTACTCCGAGTACCAGGCCCGGCTCCTCAAGGCCGGAGCCATGGATTTCGACGATCTGCTACGCAACGTCGTCGAGCTTTTCCGAACCCAGCCCGAGGTCCTGGGTCACTACCGCCGTCGATTCCGCCACGTTCTGGTCGACGAGTACCAGGACACCAACCGCGTCCAGAACGAACTCGTCCTCCAGTTGGCGGGTGAACACCACAACATCTGTGTGGTCGGAGACAGCGACCAGAGCATCTACCGGTTCAGGGGCGCCGACATCCGCAACATTTTGGAGTTCGAGGAGGCATTTCCCGAGGCCACCGTGATCGTGTTGGAGCAGAACTACCGCTCGACCCAGACCATCCTCGACGCCGCCAACTCGGTCATCTCCAACAATGCGGGACGCAAGCCCAAGGAACTTTGGACAGAGGAGGGTGACGGTCACGCCATCATCCGCTACCACGCCGATGACGAGGGTGACGAGGGCCAATGGGTGGCCCACGAGATCGCCAAGCTGCACGATTCGGGCCGCCACAGCTGGGGTGACGTCGCCGTCTTCTACCGCACCAACGCTCAAAGCCGGGTGGTGGAGGAACACCTTCTGCGGGCCGGGATCCCCTACAAGGTGGTGGGCGGCACGCGCTTCTACGATCGACGAGAGGTAAAGGACGCGCTCGCCTACCTGAAGGCCGCGGTCAACCCGGCGGATGAGATCTCGGTGAAGCGGGTGCTGAACCTGCCCAAGCGGGGCATCGGAGACAGCACCGTGGCCCGTCTGGACGCCTGGGCCGCCATGCACGGATACACGTTCATGCAGGCTCTCCGCCGGGCAGACGAGGCTGGCGTCACCGGGCGGGCGGTGAGGGGTATCGAGTCATTCATCTCGTTGTTGGATGCGGTCGAGCCGCTGGTCGTCGATGGCCCGGCGGCGATGCTCGAAGCCCTGTTGGACTCCAGCGGCTACGCCGCCGAACTCCAGGCCGAACACTCGGTGGAAGCCGAGGGACGGCTGGAGAACCTGGCCGAACTGGTGGGATCGGCGCGGGAGGCGACTTCGGTGGACGAGTTCCTCGAACAGGTCAGCCTGGTGGCCGATTCCGACCAGATCCCCGACGACGATTCTCAGGTCGTTCTCATGACCTTGCACTCGGCCAAAGGCTTGGAGTTCCCCGCCGTGTTCCTGGTGGGGCTGGAGGACGGCGTGTTTCCCCATCTCCGGTCGTTGACCGAGCCCCACGAACTGGAAGAGGAACGGCGGCTTGCCTACGTCGGCATCACCCGGGCTCGTGAACGGCTCTACCTGAGCCATGCCTGGAGCCGGACCATCTTCGGGTCCACCCAATACAACCCGCCCAGCCGCTTCCTCGACGAGATCCCCCAACGCCTGGTCCAGGCGATCGAAGGCAACCGACGGTCCTCCCGATCCGGGGCCTGGGCCGACGCCGCGTCGATGACGTCCTCCGAGTCGAGCTGGGGTGAACGACCCCGCCGTCAGAGCCGCATCTCATCGGAACGGCGGGCCGCCAACCGGGAACGCATGGTCGACGCCGCAATAGACGCGGGGTCCCGATCCGTAGCTGGAGACTCCGGTTTCCGCATAGGAGAAGACGTGGTGCACGGCAAGTGGGGGGAAGGGGTGGTGGTGGACCTACGGGGTTCGGGTGACAAGACCGAGATAACCGTGAACTTCCCCACGGTCGGCCAGAAGGTCCTGTTGTTGGCGTGGGCCCCGCTGAAGAAGGTGTGAGTCGGTTTCAGCCCGAGACCACACAGGCACCGGGGGCCCGCAACTCCCACGGTTCGTCGGTCAGCACCTGTCGCAGTGTGATCTTCGTCCGATGGGACCCGGTCACGGTGGCTACGTTCACCCAGTCCGAGCCGAACCTGCGGACGTCGACAACCGCTGTCCTAGCTCCTGGGGTCACGGTCACAGATGCCAAGGGGCCGAGCCTGAGAGTCTCCACCGGAGCGCAGTCTGACGGTGCTGTGCTCGGTGGCAGATCCTCGATGGTCACAGACTCGGTCAGCAGGCGCTCGAGGTCGCCGTGGCCCTCGGGGGGACCGAATGCCGTGAACAGGGTTCGGAGATCACCGGCGGTCAACAGCCCGAAGGCCAGGCCCATATCGGTTGGTTCAGGAACCAGGGTCGGAAACATGTCCACGATCACCGATTGCTTGCGCTGGAACTGACCGAACTGTCCGTGGAGGTCTCGGAACTTCACGAAGTCACCGTGGCTTCCCGCGATGGTTACCGCAGCGACGACGGCCGCGCCTGCTGCGGGCCAATGTCGCGTCCAGGAAAGCGCGGGGACGGGGGGCAGCCTGATGGGATCGTCAGGAACCAGGGCGACGAGGATCATTCCGGCGCTCACGATGTCGTACCGGTAGACGTTATCTAGGGGCAACATCCACCTCATCCACTCCAGACCGAACCACCAAACGAAGAGCCCGACTGACCAGGCGAGCATGTTGGCGCCGTAGGCAGGGCCCTTCCGTAGGCGGATAGCCAGGAAGGCGAGGAAAGCGACGGCCAGGGCCGTGCCCAGACCTTCGTGGCCCAGAGAAAGCTGAGAGAACGAGCTCACCCAGTCTCCGGCAGTTCGTACAAGTAGTTCAGACAGTGGTGGCCTGGCTTGCGAGACGGCTTCGGACTGCCCTTCGACGGCAACGGATCGCCAAACAAGCCAAGCGACGGTGGGCGCCGCCGTCGCCATCCATCGTCGGAGGCTGGCCCGTCGAAGGGCGCAGTGGGTGAGCGCGGCCGCGGCCACCGCCAGCCCGGCACTGCTGGTACTGAAGGCGAATACCAGAGCTCCGGCCACGATCAGGTCATCGCGGTTGGCGGTACCCCGAAGCCCGTAGGCGCAGACGACCCCTCCGGCCATGGCCAAGGAGTGATTGAACGACCCTGCTTCGAGACTCAGGTGCGGCGACCAGAGGAGAGCGAAGGAGCATGCCGCGGCGATCGGAGGTGTGAGCCTCGACCTGGAGGTGAGATAGAAGGCGACTGCCAATGAGGAGAAGGCCAGCAGACCCATGAGGCGATATGGGCTGTGGGTCGAGAACCCGAAGATCCCTAGCAGTACGCGGTACCCGGTGAGCATCGTGATCGTCAGATGACCGTTGTAAGGCCGGAAGATGCCCAGGGGATCGCGCACCTGGTCGGCCATGGGCCATTCATCGATGAAGAACCAGACGTCCTTCATAGCCTGAAACCAGTACGCGACCGTGCCGACTACCACCGCAGCCCACACGAAATCGACAGTGGTCAGATTCCGTAGCCGGGGCGGCCTCGGTGGTGCCTGACCGTCGCTTTGCTGGCCGGGCTCGTGCTGTCGCACCGTGCCGTGCTCTATTCCGTTAGGTTCAGATTCGGCCGTCGGTCACGGCCTGCGCGATCCAAGGGATCACCTCGTCGAGCATCTCGTCGAGGGTGGTGGTGGCCTCGAAGCCCAAGACGTCTCGGGCCTTGTCGACGGAGGGGACCCGCTTGGCTACGTCGTGTTCGAACGCATCGTCGGACACGATCGACAGCGGGACGTCGGGACCCTTGATCTTGCGCCAGATCACCTCGGCCAGCTCGCGCACCGTGGTGGATTGAGCGGTGGAGAGGTTGAAGTCCTCGTTGCGGGCGGCGGGGTGCTCCATGGCGGTCACGATGCCGCGGGCCAGGTCTCCGCCGTAGGTGTAGTGGCGCACCTGTTTGCCGTCGCCGAGGATGTGCAGGGGGTCTTGTCCCTTGACCACCTTCTGCACCAGGTCGGGTACCACGTGGCTCATGGCCAGCTTCACGTTGCCGCTGGGGACCTCGACGTCTCCCAGGGCCCGCCCTTCGCCGATCCCCACGCAGTTGAACGGACGCACGATGGTGTAAGGCAGCTTGTACTGATCCCAGGCCGCCCGGGCGAAGTACTCGACCGCCAGCTTCTGGAAACCGTAGGAGGACAGCGGAGGAGCGATCTTGCGTTCGTCACCTTCGACCGAGGGCCAGTGGTCGGTGGACTCGAACACCATCGAGGAGCTCATGTAGGTGACCTTCTGGAGCCGGCCACCTTCCTGGAACACCTTGATGGCGGCATCGCACGACGCCGCCATGATGCGCTCGTTGTTGGCGATCAGGTCGTAGGCGTACGCGTGGAAGTACGAGATTCCGCCTATCAGCGCGGCTCCGGCGATGAAGTGGTCGCAATCCGCCAGCAGTTCGACCATGAGGTCGGTGTCTCGGCAGTCACCCTCTACCAGGCGGTAGTCGGGGTGGTCGTCGTAGGACTTGGCCACCTTGCCGTACTTGGAGTGGTTGTCGATGCCCACGACGGTGTGACCGCGTGACAGCAGCTCCTCCACCACGTAGCCACCGATGAAACCTGAGGAACCACTGACCAGAACGTTCATCACAACCTCGGCCCGAAGGCGTAGCGATACCACCGCAGGTAGCGGGGCAACCAGGACCAGACCTGGAAGTTTGAGGCACCGACCGTGCGGTCGAGCCAGATGGTGGGTAGTTCGGCTACCGGCAGTCGGTGACGGCGGGCCTTGGCCACCATCTCCAACCCGAGCTCGAAGCCGGTGTCGGACTCTATGCCGACCATGTTCACGAAGTCCCGGTCATAGGCCTTGAACGAGTTGGTGGCATCGTGGGTGCCGACCCGGCCGAACCAGTACAGCGACAGTCCGGCGGCGCGTGACATGACACGCTTGACCACCGGGCCCCCCACCTGTTGGCCGCCCTTCAGATACCGGGACGCGGCGGCGACCACCACCCCTCGTTCGACCAGGCGAACCAAGGCTTCCACCTGTTGAGGGTCGTCGCTGCCGTCGGCCATGGTGACCACAACGATCCCGGAGTTCACGTGGTGGATGCCGTACTTCATGGCCAGGGCCGCGCCCCGACCGTAGGTGTTGTGGGTGGGTACCAGTCGAGCGTCGCGGGCGGCGTAGGCCTCCAGGTGGGGGACCGTGGAATCGTCTGGGGTGTCGTAGACGGCCAACACCTCGCACGGCAGGGTGATCGAGTCGAACAGCCGGTCGAGGAATACCTCGATCTCGGCACCTTCGTTGTAGACCGGTACCACCACCGAGAAGCGTGGACTCACGCTCTGGCTCCGGTACCCAAGATGTTCCACACATCCATGGCGGGAACGGTGGGGTTGATCTGGGCGTAGGCCCGGTGGGGGGCACCGACCACCAGTATGTCCGCCTGTTCCAAGACCTGGTCGAGCGGGACCAAGTCGTCGTCGACCGACACGTACGGGTCGGTACACAACACCCGCTCGGCCTTGATCTTCAGGAGTCGCTTCAGCTTGTAGCTGAGGCTGGAGCGGATGTCGTCGGACTCGCCCTTGAACGCCATGCCCAACAGCCCGACGGTCATGGTCGACAGGTCGTGGTCCTTCTCGATCTGGTCCACGAGGTACATCGGGAGGCCTTCGTTCACCATCATGGCGGCGTGGCCCAGCATGAAGTTGTTGTTGTTGAAGGCCGCCAACTGCATGGTGTCCTTCAACAGGCACGGCCCGGCCGCCAGCCCGGCGCCGGGAACATCGGCGGCCCTGGGGTAGTCCTGGGTCATGGCCCGGCGTATGGCTTCGTAGTCCAGCCCGTAGTCGGTGGCCATCATGTAGAGCTGGTTGGCGGCCGCGAACTTGATGTAGCGCCAGGTGTTGGTGAACAGCTTGGCCAGCTCGGCCTCTTCCACCCCGACGGTGACGATCTGGTTCGTGAGGTAGCCGAACAATTCGGCGGCCCGGGCCGTGGACTCGTCGGTGCGGCCCGACACGATCTGGGGGAGCGTGTGCAGCTCCTCCATGGCCTTGCCCTCAGCGATGCGCTCGGGGCAGAAGGTGACGTCGATCTGCTTGCCGTGGCGGGCCAGCAGTCGCTCCACCAGGGCTGTCACGCCGGGGTAGACGGTGCTGCGCAGGATCAGGTGCTGTCCGTCGTGGAGGTGGTCGATCATCGCTTCGATGGCCTTCACCACCGCAGCTGGATCGGGGTTCAGGTGCTGGTCGACGGGTGTACCGACAACGACGACCACGTGCTCCACGGCTGAGACGCTGGCAGGGTCGCTGCTCAATGTGAGCTTGCCTGCGGCCAGCACGCGAGCCAGCACCTCATCTGCGCCGGTCTCGAAGAACGGCATCTTGCCGGCCCGAACGGTGTCGATCGCCGCGTCGTTGATGTCGTAGAGGAGTACGTCGAGCCCGGCGTCGGCGAAGGCCAAGCCCAGCGGAAGCCCGACGTGACCGCAGCCACCGACGACGGCAACCCCCCCTGGTTCACCTTGGTTGCGCACGGCGCGTGAGGCTAGCCGAGGGCATGGGTCCAATGGCCCGTTCTCGGGTTTCCGGTGTTCTGAGCTGCCGTGGTTGCGGATGGCATCGGTATCGTCGCTATGGATGGGAGAGAGCGAGGCACCCGGCCCGGGGCTGAGCGACGCCGCCTTCCGGGTGATTGTCGAAACCTTGTCGTTGCCGGTGCTGGTGACCGATGCGGTCGGAACCGTCACCTACGCCGGTGGGTCGGTCGAGCGGGATTTCGGCTATCGGCCGGCCGAACTGGTCGGTCGGAACGTGCTGGAGTTCACCCCACCCGACGAGGCCGAGAGGGCGCTCCAGTCGATCGACGAGTTGGGCCGTGCCGACGAGTTGGGGATCGGTGTCCCCACCGCGTTCCCGATCATCTGCAAGGACGGCTCTCACCGGTGGATGTCGATCGGAGCGGTGCCGTTGCTCGACACCGTCGTTCAGGGCACGACCTTCTACTTCATGTCCTGGGATGCCCAACGCCACCTCGATGCCTTTTTCGCCGCGCTCCTAGCCGACGAACCGCTCAACGTGGTGCTCGGGCTCCTGGCCCGATCGATAACAGTGGCCCTGCAGGCCATCGGAGTATGTATCCACTTCGGCTTCGACGGTGAGCGCTTCACCGGAGTGACCGGGACCGGACATCCCGCCCGTTCCCCTGATCCCGACTCGGGACCCTGGTGCGACGCGGCCCGAAGCGGTGAGATGCAGGTCGTCTCGCTGACCGGTTGTCATGAGGCCTGGTGCGGCGCAATCCCAGATTCGGTCCGTGGCTTCTGGTCCATTCCCATCCCGGCCATGGCCGACGTCGAACCGGCGGTGATGACGGTCTGGCTCCCGGCCGACTCGGCTCCGGTACGGGCCCATGACTTCGAGTTGTCCCGGTCGCTGGGCTACATCCGGTTGGCTCTGATGCGTTCGGCCGAGCACCGTCGCCTCGCCTACATGGCCGACCACGACCACCTCACCGGTCTGCTGAACCGGTCTCGTCAGCAACAGGTGATCGGCGAAGCCCTGGCCGCCGACGAGGAGCTTGCGCTCCTCTACTTGGACCTGGACGGGTTCAAGGCGGTGAACGACACCCGGGGCCACGGCGTGGGCGACGCCGTGCTGGTCGAGGTGGCCCGTCGGCTTCGGGAGGCGACCGCTGGGGTCGCGGAGGTGGCGAGGATCGGGGGCGATGAGTTCACCATGTTCGTCCGGGCCAACGTCGCCACGGCCCGCGATATGGCTGACCGGCTGGTGAAGGCGTTGGACTCACCGGTCCTGGTCCAAGGTGAGCCGGTTTGCCTTGGTGTGTCGGTAGGTCTGGCTACCGGCCCAGCTCGATCGGTAGACGACCTGTTGCACCGGGCCGATGTAGCCCTCTACCGAGCCAAGCGGCGGGGTGGTGGTCGCGTCATCGAGGATGTTCCCCCCGTCTGACCGCGGTTGCCATCCACGGGGCTAGCACGGTGGGCGGCCCGGTTCCTAGGGTGAGCAGATGAACCTGGGAGTGCGTTTCGATCTGGCCCGCGGCAAGGACCTCACCCTCGGGGTGTTGATGGAACGGTTGGCCACCCTCCACGGCGACCGACCGATGGTGGTGGAGGCCGACTCGGGCCGGGTTCGGACGTTCAGCGACGCGGCTGGCGACGTGGACCGATGGGCTGGGGCCATCCAGGCTCTGACCGAACCCGGAGACCGTGTCGTGCTGGCCACCGGCAACACCTATGAGCAGTTCCTGTTGGTGTTGGCTGTGGCCCGTGCCGGTCGGCTGCCCGCTCCCGTGAACAGCCAGATGGCACCGGCCGAGGTCGAGCACGTGATCCAAGACTCCGGGGCCACCCTGGTGCTGGCCACCGCCGAGGAGCTCGACACCGACAAGCCGCTCGGACGGGCCGAACCGGCTGATCCCGGTGACGTGGCTGCCCTCTTCTACACCTCGGGGACCACCGGTAAGCCCAAGGGTGCGCAGCTCACCCACCGAGCGTTGTTCGGCGGCCTGCCGCTGACGGCTCTGATCCCCCGTCGTACGCACCGGGACGAGCTGGTGGCCGCCCTGCCGGTGGCCCACATCTTCGGCTTCACCTTGATGATCGCCGGGGCCTGTTCGGGCATGCCCGTCTACTTCATGCCCAAGTTCAACCCGGTGAAGGTGCTCGACGCCATCGAGACCAGGCGGGCCAGCATCTTCGGTGGGGTGCCAGCCATGTACCGGATGATGCTGGAGGCGGGCGCTCCGGAACGGAACCTCAAGTCGATCCGGATGTTCATCTCCGGTGCCGACGCCATGCCCCAGGAGCTGTCCCAGCAGTTCAAGAAGTTCGGGGCCACCACCCAGCTCCCCGTCGTGGGCCCGGTTGGTGACGCCACCTTCGTCGAGGGCTACGGGATGGTCGAGACCGGAGGCGGGGTGGCTCTGCGGGTGTCGCCTCCGCTGGTTCCCGGCGCGCTGGGCGGATCGATGGGCCTGCCCCTGCCCGGGGTGAAGTTCAAGGTGGTCGACCCCGATGGCAACGAGGTCCCGGTGGGGACGGTGGGTGAGCTGTACCTGTCGGGCCCGTCGATCCTCAAGGGTTACCACGGTGCCCCCGAGGCGTCAGCCGCGGCCCTGACCAGCGACGGATGGCTTCGCACCGGTGACATGGTCCGGCGGGGCCCTCTGGGATCGGTGAACTTCGAAGGCCGAATGAAGGACGTCATCAAGCGGGGTGGCTACTCGGTGTACGCCGTAGAGGTTGAACAGGACCTCGAGGAACACCCCGACGTGGCCGAGGCCGCGGTGGTTCCCTACCCCGATTCCCGTGACGGGGAGGTGCCGGTGGCTGCCGTCCGCCTCCAAGCCGGGGCTTCGTTCGACGAGGCGGCGTTGCGTGCCTTCGCCGAGGGTCGGATGTCTCGCTACAAGGTGCCGGCCCACTTCGTGGAGGTGGACGACTTTCCCCGCACCGGAACCGACAAGATCCAGCGCAAGAAGGTGGCAGAGATCGTCGACGGTCTGATCGAGGCCTGAACCGAGGGGCTCAGCCCTGGCCCCGCTCAGGGGACCAGGACGACCTTGCCCTGCAATCTCCGTTCCAGCAGGTCCCGCAGGACGGCGCCGACCCCGTCCAGCGGTCTCTCGGTAGGTTCGGAGGGGTGCAGATCGCCGGAGGACACTCCGCTGAGCACCTCTTGCAGCAGCAGGGACTGTTCGTGGGGGTTCCTCATCGCCCACGCACCCCAATCCACGCCTATGACGCTTCGGTTGTTCAGCAGGACCAGGTTGGTGCGCAGCGAGGGGATCTCCCCAGCCGCGAACCCAATGACGAGCAGCCTTCCGCCCATGCCCAAGGCCCGCAGTGCCGCCTCGGTGTGGGCGCCGCCCACGGGGTCGACGACCACGTCGAGTTGGCCACCGGCCAGTTCTCGAGCCCGGGCCTTGAGGTCTTCATCCTCGTAGGCGATGGTCATCTCGGCGCCCATGGCGACGGCGTCGGCCAGCTTCTCGGCGGTGGAAGCGGCGGCGATGACCCGGGCCCCCAGGTGGCGGGCCACGTCGATGGTGGCCAGGCCCACCCCTCCGCCGGCACCGAGCACCAGGACCGTCTCTCCTGGTCTGACCGCGCTCCGTCGGGTGAGGGCGAACCAGGCCGTGCAGTAGCTCTGAGCCAGTGCCGCCGCCGCCGGGCTCGAGAGGTTGTCGGGAACGGGGGTGAGGCTGGCGGCCGGTACCACCACGTGGCTGGCGTAGGCGCCCAGCCCCAACGACGACAGCACCCGGTCGCCCACCGTCGGGCTGGTCACGTCCTCACCCACGGCCACCACCGTCCCGGCCAGTTCGCTCCCCGGGGTGAAGGGCGGGGGCACCTTGATCTGATAGCTGCCGGCCACGAACAGGGCGTCCACGAAGTTCACCCCTGCCGCTGCGACCTGGACCACGACCTGGCCGGGCCCGGGGGTGGGTTCGGGCAGGTCCTCGATGACCAGGCCCTCGGGTTCTCCCCACGCGGTGCACACGACTCGACGCATGCCGCGAAACCTACCGGGTCGTGGTGGACCCCGAGGGCTTGCGGGCATCCGCGTTCAGGTCCACGTCCACCTGTCCGTCGACCACCGTCACCTGGAACTGGGGCAGGCCGGCGCCGTCGGCTGGGGCGATGAGGTCGCGGTCGCACTTGGCTCGGAACGTGCGGTCCTCGGCCTGCCACTCCCACGTGCAGTCACGCGGTTTGTCGATTGGGGCAGCCAGGAAGGCGAACCAGCCCGAGTCGGGGTCGTCGCCGATGTGTTGGAGGATCATGTCTCTGTCCTTGCGACCCGACACGTCGGCATACAGGCGGGGCCCGGTTTCGGCTATGCGTCCGGCCAGGGCCTCGGCCCGGCCCGCCTTGAAGGTTTGGTCGCCCAACTGGAGGTCGGGACTGTTGCGGTCCTTGAGGGTGAGGGTGATCAGGCCCAGGGTGCCGAACAGCACCACCACCCCGACCAGGGCCACCAGGGCTGCCCGCCCGGCGTGGTGGCCCGAACTCTCGACCGGGCTCACCGGTGTGGATGGGGGACGATCACAGGCACCTGCCTAGTATCCCTGCCGTGTCGTGGCCCCTGCGAGTCGCGGCCGTGCCTACGGCAACCCCCAATCCGCCAGCCTGAGTGTTCAGCGCTACCTCCCAGGAGTCCTCGTGGACCTTCTCGAGTACCAAGGCAAGCAGTTCTTCGCGAGCTTCGACATCCCGGTCAGCCCGGGTGAGGCGGTGACCACCGTCGAAGACGCCGTGGCCGCCGCCGAACGGATCGGCTACCCGGTGGTCATCAAGGCCCAGGTCCACGTCGGTGGACGGGGCAAGGCCGGTGGCGTGAAGCTTGCCGCCAACGCCGATGAGGCCCGTGAACACGCCGGAAACATCATCGGCCTGGACATCAAGGGCCACATCGTAAAGACGGTGTGGGTCGAGTTCGCGTCCGACATCGCCGAGGAGTACTACGCCAGCTTCACCCTGGATCGCTCGGCCAAGAAGCACCTTGGCATGCTCTCGGCTCAAGGCGGCGTGGAGATCGAAGCCGTGGCCGAGACCGACCCCGACGCCATCGCCAAGATCTGGGTGGACCCCGTCGACGGACTCACCGAGGAAGCGGCCCGGGCCTGGGTCGAGGCGGCCAAGCTCAACCCGGCCGCCACCGATGGTGCCGTCGACATCCTGCTCAAGCTGTACCGGGCCTACACCGAGGGCGACGCCGACCTCTGTGAGATCAACCCGCTCATCCTCAAGCCCACCGGCGAGGTCCACGCCCTCGACGCCAAGGTCACCTTGGACGGCAACGCCCAGTTCCGCCACGAAGGCTGGGAGGTCTTCGAGGCCACCCAGGTCCGTGACGAGCGCGAGCAGGCCGCCCACGACAAGGGTCTCCAGTACGTCGGCCTAGACGGCACCGTCGGCGTCATCGCCAACGGCGCCGGCCTGGCCATGTCCACCGTCGACATCGTCAACCAGGTCGGTGGCAAGCCCGCCAACTTCCTCGACATCGGCGGCGGTGCCAACGCCGAGGTGATGGCCGGGGCTCTTGAGGTCATCAACAACGACCCCAACGTCAAGTCCATCTTCATCAACATCTTCGGTGGCATCACCAAGGGCGACGAGGTGGCCAACGGCATCGTCACCGCCCTGGGACGCGTCAAGATCGACGCTCCCATCGTGATCCGCATCGACGGCACCAACGCCGATCAGGGCCGCGAGATCCTCGCCGCCCACGAGTCGGACATGCTCCAGTCCAAGCCCACCATGCTCGAGGCCGCCCGCACCGCGGTCGAGCTGGCCAAGTAAGCCCCGCGACCGAAGGAAGAGAGACAGAACGATGGCGATTTTCGTCGACGAGAACACCAAGGTCGTGTATCAGGGCCTGACCGGTTCCCAGGGCCGGTTCTACGGCCTGCGCAACCGTGACTACGGCACCCAGGTCGTGGCCGGCGTCAACCCCAAGAAGGCTGGCACCGACGTGGACGGCATCCCGGTCTACGCCACCGTGGCCGAAGCCAAGGCCGCCACCGGCGCCACCGTGTCGTGCGTGTTCATCCCCGCCCCCGGGGTGAAGGCCGCCGTGCTCGAGGCCGCTGAGGCCGGCATGGAACTGGTCGTGGTCATCACCGAGGGCGTTCCCGCCCAGGACGAGGCCTACTTCTTCAACAAGGTGAAGCGGGACTTCCCCGGCACCCGGATCCTGGGTCCCAACTGCCCCGGCATCATCAGCCCCGGCAAGGCCAACATCGGCATCACCGCCGGCGAGATCGCCCTGGCCGGTGGGCCGGTCGGAATCGTGAGCCGCTCGGGCACCCTCACCTACCAGGCCCTCTACGAGCTCAAGCTCCAGGGCATCGGCGTCACCACCTGCGTCGGTATCGGTGGCGACCCAGTTCCCGGCACGTCGTTCATCGACTGCCTGGAGGCCTTCGAGGCCGACCCCGACACCAAGGCCGTGATGCTCATCGGTGAGATCGGTGGTTCCGCCGAGGAGGAGGCCGCCGAGTTCATCAAGACCAAGATGACCAAGCCGGTCTCGGCCTACATCGCCGGTGTCACCGCCCCTCCCGGCAAGAAGATGGGCCACGCCGGCGCCATCGTGTCGGGTGGCAAGGGAACCGCGGCAGCCAAGATGGAGGCCCTGGCCGATGCCGGCGTGAAGGTGGGCAACAACCCCACCGAGGCCGGTGAGCTGATGGTGGAGATCGTCAAGAGCCTCTGAGCCGTGACCGTGACCGTGACCGGTCTCCGGTCACGGTCCTTGGCCTGGGGTGGTCGCGGGGCTTCGGTGTCGTTGGTGATCGGGTCTATTGGCCCGCCTTCGGCGGTCGTTTTTTGGTTCCGGGGATAGGGGTGCGCGCTTTGCGCGCCCTATCCCCGGCGTTTGAGCGGGCTCGCTTCCCTCGCTTCCGCTCAAACGGTTCCGGTCACGGTCTCCGGCGGCGGTCCTTGGGCTGGGCTGGTCGTGGGGCGGGTACGGTCGGCGGTTATGCGCTTCACTCCTGACCGACCACTTGGTGTGGCTCCGGCCACCATCGGCGACTATCGAGAGCTGGCGCGGCGCCGACTGCCGCGCCAGCTCTTCGACTACATCGACGGTGGGGCGTACGAGGAATCCACCATGCGGGCCAACGTGTCCGAGTTGGAGGCCATCAAGCTGCGTCAGCGGGTGATGGTCGACGTGGAGACCCGATCTCAGGCCACCACGGTCCTCGGCCAGGACCTGGCCTCCCCGGTGATCTTGGCCCCGGTGGGCATGGCTGGGATGTTCGCCCCCCGGGCCGAGGTCCAGGCCATCCGGGCTGCGACCACCGCGGGAGTTCCCTTCGTCGAGTCGACGGTGTCGATCTGCGGACTCGACGAAGTGGCCGGGGCATCGAGCCGCCCGCCGTGGTTCCAGCTCTATGTGATGCGCGATCGCAGCTTCGCCGAAGGTCTCATGGCCAAGGCGGCGTCGCTGGACGTACCGGTCCTGATCCTCACCGTCGATCTGCCGGTGGTCGGGGCCCGGTTCCGTGACACCCGCAACGCCATGACCGGGCAGGCCAGCGGTCTGGCCAAGGCCCGCCGGGGGCTGGACATCGCCGGCCATCCTCGCTGGGTCCGCGAGGTGGCGGTGGGGGGCAAACCTCTCATCTTCGGCAACCTCGAACAGGTGGTGCCCGGCGCCAAGACGCCGGTCGCGTTCCGGCGCTGGGTGGACAACCAGTTCGACCCCAGTGTCACCTGGGACGACATCGCCTGGGTCCGGGAACACTGGAACGGCAAGCTGGTGGTCAAGGGAGTGCTCGATACCGAAGACGCCCGTCGGGCCGCCGACGCCGGTGTCGACGGGCTGGTGGTGTCCAACCATGGCGGGCGTCAACTCGACGCGGTGTCATCGACGGTGGCGGCCCTTCCCGCCATCGCCGCGGCTGTGGGCGATCAGATGGACGTGTTGGTCGACGGGGGAGTGCGCTCGGGGCTCGACGTGGTGAAGTTCATGGCCCTCGGCGCCAAGGCTTGCCTCGTCGGCCGGGCCTGGGCGTGGGCGGTCGCCGCCCGCGGTGAGGCTGGTGTGGCACACGTCCTCAGCGTGATCCGCTCCGACATCGACGTGGCCATGGGGCTCACCGGCACCACCGATGTGGCCGACATCGACTGCGGCATCCTGCTCGGTAGCGACTGACGCTGACGCGCCTTGGACGGTCTTGGTCGGTTGGTCAGTCCAAGATGGTTCGGGTCACGACCTCGAGGCCGTGGACGTCGCCCATCGGGGTGGCGGGGTCTACCAGGACCACCCCGGCCAGTCCGGCGTCGAGCGCTCCCCGGTCGGCGCGGGCATCATCGCCGACCATCAGGGTCTCGGCTGGCGTGGCCCCGATGGCAGCACAGGCTTCGAGGAAGATCGCCGGGTCGGGCTTGGTGGCCTTGCACTCATAGGACAACGTGAAGGCGTCGACCGAGCAGTCCAGGCCTCGGACCTGGAACGGCGTCCGCACGTCCCACCCGGTGTTGCTGACCACCCCGATCCTTATCCCGGCATGGGTCAGGGCAGCCAGGGTGGGGGCGGTGTCGGCGTAGGGGACCCAGGCGTGGGGGTCATGGAAGCTGTGGTCCAGCGCTGAGCCCAGGCCGGCAACCGCTCGATCGGCCAGGGCGTAGAGGACGGTCCACCGGGTGCGCCACACGTCGCCGTCGAGATCTCGGCCTCGGGCTACCTCGGTAGGGTCCATGGCCGCGGCATCGATCTCGGCCCACAGTTCGACGGCTTCGGTCGGGTTCAACGGATGCCCCAGTCGTGCCGACTCGGTCTCGATCACCTCCGGTCCGGGGACATGGGCGAAGAGGGTGTGGCCGAAGTCGAACAGCACGGCCCTGATCGGCCCCGGGCCGACGGTCTCGACCAGCGGGAAACTCACCTGGTCACCTCGAGGCCGAGGTCGGTGGCCACCTCGACCAGTCGGGCGACGTGGTCGGTGTAGAGGCCATCCAGTCCCTTCGTGAGGGCTCGGGCCATGTCGTCTCGTTCCTGGGCGATGGAGCCGAAGGCCAAGATGCCCCGCCGGTGAGCGGCCCCGACCAGCGCCGGGGTCCACCTGGACCAGTGGGTGTTCTGGGCATCGACCTTCCAGCGGGCCAGGACGTCCATGTGGGTGTCGGGGAGAACGGTGTTGCGGGCCAAGTCATGCAGGCGCGTCTCGTGCATGAGCCGGACGTCGGGGGCGGCCCGTCGGATCCGTTGGAGCACTGGGATGCTGTCGTGAACCAGCCACAACCGTTGCGCCGCGCCCGCGGCTCGGGCCACCTCGATGGTGGCGGGCCCGGCGTCACGGTCCTTGAGGTCCAGGGAAAGTTGGAAGTCGGTGCCCAACTCCCGGTACAGACGATGCAACGTGAGGGCGCCCATCCGTTCCAAGCGATCCGCGGTCAGTCGACGCACCCGACGGGGAAGGCGAGCAGCGCCGGTGATGTGGGGGTCGTGAACCAGCATCGGCACCCCGTCGACCGACAGTCGGACGTCGGACTCCAGCGATGCACCCAGGCTCAGGGCATGGGCGAAGGCCTCGACCGTGTTCTCGGGACCACCGCTGTCGAACCCGCCCCGGTGGGCGAACAGGTACACCACACCCCCATGGTGCCAGACCTGGTTGGGGCTAGTTGGGGCTGGTCGGGGCTGGTCGGGGCTGGTTAGCGTCGGACGGCCGTGATCACTTCTGCCCGCCTTCGGGGTCTGTTGCGCCCGACGTGGGCTTTCGTGGTGGTGTTGGTCGGCCTGGCCATGGCCGTGCGCACCCCGGGCTACGTGCACGAGTTGTTCGACCCCGACGAGGCGGCCATCGCGTCCCAGGCCATCTCGATGCGAGACGGCGGAACCCTCTACGTGGACGCCATCGACCGCAAGCCGCCGCTGCCAGCTTTCGTGTACGAGACGTCGTTCAGACTGATGGGGTCCACCGACCTGCGGCCCCTGCACCTGGTTGCCGCCCTCGGTCTGGCCGGGGCCGCCCTGGTGGTGGGTCTCGACGCCCGCCGTAGACACGGGATCCGGGCCGGCTGGTGGGCCGGAGTGCTGATGGTCGGTGGGGCGGTTGCGTTCTTCCCGGTGGATGCCCAAGCCGCCAACTACGCCCACCTGGCGCTGTTCCCCGGAGCGGTGGCCGTGGTGTGGGCACGGAGGGGGACGGTGCCTGCCAGTGCGGTGGCGGGGATGGCGTTGGGGGTGGCGGTGTTGACCCGGCAATCCTGGATCGCCGGGATCGTTCCGGGGGTGGCGGCATCGTGGTGGGCTGGTGGCGCCGCGGCCGAGACGGGTTCGGGCGATGGCCGGGACCTGACCGGGGGGTTGGCCCGAGCGGTGATCTTCTTGGCGGCGACAGCGGCGGCGGTGGCCGCAGCCGGGTTTTGGGTGCCGTTCGGTGAGTTCTGGGCCTGGACCTTCTCTGAGACCGGTGGCTACGTGCTGTCGGAAGTGGAGGTGGGATCCACCGTGGGGCGATTCGCTGCCACCGTCGCAATCTTCGTGGCCTTCCACCTCACCCTGGTGGTGTCGGGTGTGCTTGCCGGCCGGGACCGAATCCGTACTTGGAGCGACTGGCGGGTCGACATCGACCTGTGGTTATGGGTGTTCGCCGGTTGTGCCGGGGTACTGGCCGGCTTCCGGTTCTTCGGTCACTACTGGCTCCAGGTGTTGGCGCCGGCGGTGATGCTGGTCGCACCCCGCCTGGCCCACCTGAGGGGGAGCTCGGCCCGTCTGGCTCTGGCCGGTGTGGCCGTGCCCGCCGCGGTGGCGGTGGCGTTCGCCTTCACCCCCGACACCTTCCGCACTTTGCCCGACCCCGAGCCTCTGGCCGCCTACGTCGACGCCCACACCAATCCCGGCGACACCGTCTTCTTGTGGGGGAACTTCCCCGAGGTCCACTGGTCCGGGGACAGGCCACCCGGTGGGGCTTTGGTCCACAGCGATTTCATCACCGGCCGGTCCGGTGGCCGCGAACCGGGCCCCGAAACCCTCGACGAAGCCACCGACGGAGCCTCCACGGCCCTGTTCCGTTCGTTCCGTCGCAACCTGCCGCGCCTGGTCATCGACACGTCCACAGCCGGGATCCGCGACTACGACGCCTACCCGATGACCCGCTTCTCCGCCATCCGTCGCTGGGTGGAGGAGAACTACGAGATGACTACCACCATCGGCGGCACCGAGATCTGGGTCCCGAAGTCCTGAACCATGCGGCTCAGAACGGGGTGGGGGGCTGGCTGCCGCTCTGGCCGCCCGAGCCGCCGCCCTTGGGCAACTCGCCACCTTCTTCTTGGAACTTGAGGAACGCACCGCCGGCCATGCCCAGGGCGGCAAGGGTGGCCAGGAACAGTCCGTACTTGCGGTCGAGGTCGTAGCCGAACCCGACCTCGTAACCGATGAGCAGCCGGATCACGATGAGCAGCGCCGCCGCTCCGGCCAGACCCAGAACCACCAGCGGGTAGGGCACGGGGAGCTCGGGCAGGGCGACACCGTCGGCGAGCTTGGTGACCACGACGTAGCCGACCAGCAGCAAGCCGATCAGGGTGGGCAGGATGCCGGTGAAGAAACCAACGTCCCAGGCGTTGCCGCCTCCTCCGTAGCCTTCGACCCCGAACCACGGCAGGAACGAGAAGACGAACAGGGCCAGGCCGGAACCAGCCAGCACCTTGTCTCCGAGGGTGAGCTTGGTCAGATCCATGGTCCCGCCTCCTGTGGCGTGTTGCTGGGGAGCTTGAGGCCAACGTAGTTCAGACCGCACCGGTGCAGGGCGGACCCTGGCCCGGCCAGGTTGGGGGCCGGTCGGGCTCACTCGGTAGCGTCGGATCCCGTGCGTGTCGCGGTGCTGGTGTCAGGAACGGGGAGCATCCTCACCGCCATGCTCGACGCCGGGGTCCCGGTGGCGTTGGTGGTGGCCGACCGCCCCTGTCCCGGTCTGGGCTTGGCCGCCGACCGTGACATCCCCGCCGAACTGGTGGAACGCGCCAGCTTCGCCCCTGATTTCGACCGTGATGACTATTGCGCTCGACTGGCCCGCGAGCTGGGCCGCCACGGCATCGACTTGGTGGTGATGGCCGGTTTCGGCACCATCCTGTCCCAGCCCATGCACGACGCCTTCCCCGAGCGGATTCTCAACACGCATCCGGCGCTGCTCCCTTCGTTCAAGGGATGGCACGCCGTGCGTGACGCCTTGGACTACGGGGTCAAGGTCTCGGGCTGCACCGTGCACGTGGCCGGGCTCGACGTCGACACCGGCCCGATCCTGGCCCAGGCCGCGGTTCCGGTCCTACCCGAGGACACCGAGTCGAGCTTGCACGAACGGATCAAGGACGTGGAACGACGTCTCTACCCCGAGACCGTGCTGGCCATCCTCGAGCGGGGGACGGTACTTCCGTGATCACCCGCTCCCACACCATCCGCTCCCACACCACCAATCCCAGAAGGGACACCACGCCATGAGGGCGCTGTTCTCCGTGTACGACAAGACCGGCATCGTCGAGCTAGCCGCGGGCCTGGCCGACCTGGGCTGGGACCTCGTTTCCAGTGGCGGTACGGCCACCGCTCTGCGCGACGCCGGCCTGACCGTGACCGACACCGAGACCCTCACCGGGTTCCCGGCCATCCTCGGGCATCGGGTCATGACCCTGCATCCCAAGCTGCACGGCGGGATCCTGGCCGACCGGACCAAGGCCGATCACCTGGCCGACATGGAAGCCCACGGCATCGAGCCGATCGACCTGGTGGTCACCAACCTGTATCCGTTCGGTTCGGATCCGGCCGCGTTCACCCATGGAGGTGGCACGGCCGAGGACCTCATCGACATCGGCGGACCGGCCATGACCCGCGCCGCGGCCAAGAACCACGCTCAGGTCGGCGTGGTGGTGGACCCGGCTGAGTATCCGGTGGTGTTGGCCGAGGTCGCCGAGAATGGCGGCCTGTCGGCTGAGACCCGTCGCCGCCTGGCCCGCACCGCCTTCGCCCACACCGCGGCCTACGACGCCGGCGTGGTGGCCTGGTTCGATGCCGAGGCCGGCGACCTGCTTGCCCCCACCCTGCACGTGGCCGCCACCCGCGAGGACCGGACCCTGCGCTACGGCGAGAACCCCCACCAGGCCGCGGCCCTCTACCGCGACCAGGGCGCCGATCCGTGGTGGGCCACCGCCACCCAGCACGGCGGCATGGCTCTCAGCTACCTGAACCTGTTCGATGCCGATGCGGCCTGGTTGTTGGCCCACGATCTGGGGTCGCTCGGTGGCTCGGTCACGCCGTCCCGTCCGGCGGTGGCCATCATCAAGCACGCCAACCCGTGCGGCGCCGCGGTCGCCGACACCCTGGCCGACGCCTACGCCAAGGCCTTCGACTGCGACCCCCGGTCGGCATTCGGGGGCATCGTGGCCCTCAACCAGCCCGTCGACGATGCCACCGTCGAGGCCATGGTGGCTGCCGCTCAAGCCGATGTTGTGATCGCTCCCGGCTACGGCCCCGGTGTGGTGGAGCGCCTTCAAGCCAAGCGCAAGAACACCCGCCTGTTGGAGGCGGTAGCTCCCACGCCCGCCTCGCGCCACCTGCGACCGATCTCGGGTGGATGGCTGGTGCAGGAGCCGCACCGTCTGGTCACGCTTCCCGCCGAATGGCGGGTGGTCACCAGCCGCCAGCCCACCGAGGCCGAGCGGGCCGATGCCGCCCTGGCCTTCCGGATCTGTGCCGCGGTCACCTCCAACTCGATCGTGCTGGCCAAGGACGGCGTGGCCTGGGGTATCGGGGCCGGTCAGCAGAACCGGGTCGAAGCCGGCCAGATCGCGGCGGAGAAGGCCGCGGGTCGGGCCGCCGGTGGCGCCTGTGCCAGCGATGCTTTCTACCCGTTCCCCGATGGTATCGAGGCGGCCGCCGCTGCCGGTGTGGCCGTGATCGTCCAGCCCGGAGGATCGGTCAAGGACGAGGCCAACATCGCCCGGGCCGACGAGTTGGGTGTGGCCATGCTCTTCACCGGAGAGCGCCAGTTCAAGCACTGATGGCCGGCACGGCACTTCGTGCCGTGCCCGCTCTCGGCTCAGTCTCTGAGTGTCTTTGGTGCAGCACGCTGTGCGTTTCTCGTGGACCGCCTTTGGCGGACGATTTCTGGTTCCGTCAAGCCCGGTCCTCACTTCGTTGCGGCGGCTTGACGGCGTTTGCCCAATCGCTCGCAAGCTCGCATTGTGCAAACGGTTCACGGTCTGCCGTGCCGGCACTTCGTGCCGTGCCGGCTCTCTGGTCAGTCTCTGAGTGTCTTTGGTGCAGCACGCAGGGTTACGGGGTGTGGCGGAAATCACCACTGTCAGCGAGTTGATCAAGTAGGTCGCGAAACCTGTCGATTCCTACTGTTGCCCAACGGTGTCGGCACCAGGCACCCAGCTCCACGAGGCAGCGCCATGCAGTACATCGCTCCCACCCCCGCCCCCGCCATTCGCTCGGGACTCGGCCCCTGGGCCCTGGCCAGCATCGTCGTCGGGGTCGGTGTCGGCCCGGTGATGGGCGGGGCCGCCTTCGCGGTTTGTGCCGTGCAGGTCCGGCGGGCCCGCCGTCACCCCGGGGTTGCTCCGGACGTGGTGGCCACCGACGCCTTCCTGGCCGATCAGAACGTCGAAGACCCCACTCCGCTGCGGGTCACATGGCTGGGTGACAGCCTGGCCGCCGGTGTCGGTGCCGACGCGGTGGAGGAGACCCCGGCGATGGTCGTGGCCCGACTGCTCCAACGGCCCGTCGACCTCCGGATCCTGGCGGTGTCGGGGGCCAAGGCGAAGGACGTGGTCGAAGATCAGCTTCCCCGACTCGAACCCACCGACCTGGTGGTGATCAGCGTGGGCGCCAACGACGTGGCGTCGGCTTCGTCCCGTCACCGCTACGCCCGTCGGCTCGACACAATCCTGGCCGCCACCGCTCCGGCTCCCACGGTGGTGATGTCCATGCCCGACATCACCATGGCCGACCGGATCGGCCAGCCGGTGCGGTGGTTGGCCGGGCGTCGGGCCCGCTACTTCGACGCCGCCCGCCGACGGGTCACCGACCGTCACCCCCATGCCATCACGGCTGACGTGGCCACCATGCCCGCCGATCTGAGTCGAGACGCCGGGCGGGAACTGTTGTGCGCCGACCGGTTTCACCCCGGCCCGCAGGTGTACCGGATCTGGGCCGACCGGATCACGACGGCGGCCCGTCAGCTCATGGAGCAGCTCGACACGGTCGCTTCCTCGGCGCCGGTAGCCGTCGCCTCCGCCTGAACCTGCGCCCGCCGAGAGGCGGAGCCTTCAGGGCGGGCTCGGTTGCGCCCCGCCCTCGCAACCTTCCCAACTGGTACCTTCTTCGCCCGAACCGGTGTCCGATCGGGTAGCGGTGCTCAGGCCAGAGGGGGCTGTGGTGTCCAAGGGTGTGTTGCGTTCGACGGCGTTGATGGTGGCGGCGGTGGCGCTGCTGGTGGGTCTCGCATCATGCCGGCCCGTTCCCGCCAGCGGTCGGTACTCGACCCAGATCTACACCGATGCCCAGCTCACCACGGTGAGCAACGTCGTGTACGCCACGGTCGAGAACGCCGCCGGGACCATGATCAACCTGGGACTCGACCTCTACCTTCCGCCCGCTGATGCCGGACCCACCCTGCGCCCGATGGTCATCGCCATCCACGGCGGAGGGTTCACATCGGGGAGCCGGACGTCGATGGCCAGTGCCGCCCGTAGCTACGCCCGCCGTGGGTTCGTGGCCGCCACCATCAGCTACCGCCTGGACCCTGGGGCGGGCCCCTTCGACATGGGCCGCTACCTGAGCGCCATCCTCGACGCGATCGACGACGGGATGGAGTCGGCGCGTTGGGCCCGCTCGGTCGCTTCGACCTACCAGATCGACACCACCCGCATTGCCATGGTCGGCAGCTCGGCCGGCGGTGCCATCGCCATGGGGACGGCGGTGATGGACGATCCCACGCCTGGCGGGCCGCTGGGCGCTCACTCGCCCAAGATCGCCTCGGCCGTGTCGACCGGGGTGAACCTGCGGCTCGGCTTCGAGAACGGGGTGGTCACGGTGACCCCCGCCGACGCACCGATCCACATGTTCCACTACTCGACCGACACCGTCACCGGCGACTCGATCGAGGTGGCGCTCCAGACCTGCACGAACGTCTCCCAGGGCGGCGGCAAGTGCTCGCTGTACCACAACGAGGGGACCGGTCACACGGTGAACCTCGACGCTGGCGGCCCGTTCTGGCCTGAGATCGCGTCGTACCTCTGGAACGATCTCAACCTCTTCGCGCTCGTCCCGGCCTGACCCTGCCGAGGGGGGCGTCGCCTCGACCTCGTCGGGTCAGATGGCGGGACCCCGGGCCGGTCGTGCGACGATGGCACATCGGTGCCGCCCGGCCGGGGTCGGCCGGAGGAGGATCAGAACCATGGCAGCACGGATGATGCCCGGGGCCCCGGTGGCCGAGGCGGTGTTCGCCGACCTCGAGCCCCGGATCGCGGCCCTGGTGGCCGCCGGTCATCGCCCCGGTCTGGGCACGATCCTGGTCGGCGGAGACTCGGCCAGTGCCGGCTACATCCGTATGAAGATGGAGAAGGCCGAGTCGCTGGGCTTCACCTCGCCGCACATCCACCTGCCCGATGACGCCACTCAGGCCGACGTGCTGGCCGCCATCGGCCAGATGAACGATGCCGACGATGTCGACTCGGTGCTGATCCAGCACCCCACCCCGCCCCAGATCGATTTCGATGCCGCCCTGTTGGCACTGGACCCAGACAAGGACGTCGACGGGCTACACCCGGTGAACATGGGGCGGCTGGCCTTGGGCATGCCGGGCCCGGTGCCGTGCACCCCAGCGGGCATCGAGGCCCTGCTCTCCCACTACGAGATCCCGGTGTCGGGTCACGAGGTGTGCATCCTGGGCCGTGGCACCACCCTGGGTCGTCCGTTGGCGCTGCTGTTGTCCCAGAAACGCCCGACGGCCAACGCCGCCGTGACCGTGGTCCACACCGGGGTCCCCAACTGGGCCGACTACACCCGCCGGGCCGGGATCGTGATCGCCGCCGCCGGTGTTCCCGGCATCTTGCGCCCCGAACACATCACCCCCGGAGCGGTGGTGGTCGGGGGCGGTGTCCGCTACGAGGGTCGCAAGCTCCTGCCCGACGTGGACGAGAGCTGCGAGGACGTGGCTGGCGCCATCACCCCCCGGGTGGGTGGAGTGGGCCCCACCACCATCGCCATGTTGTTCCGCAACGCGGTGGAAGCCGCCGAACGGCGATCTGCCCCGACGAGCTGAACGTTCAGTCGGCGTGGCTGCGCTGGTAGGCGCGGATGGCCAGGGGAGCGCACACGGCCACGATCCCCACGATCCAGATCCAGGTGTAGAGCGTGGGGTTGGCGATGGACCAGGGGTCTCCCGCCTGCACCGGCGTGTTGGGGTTGCCGAAGGCTTCACGCAGGGCGTCGGCCAGAGTGGTCGTCGGGTTCCACTGGGCCACCACCTTGAGCGGGCCGGGCATGGAGCTGACCGGTACGAAGGTGCTGGCCACGAAGGTGATGGGGAACAGGGCGGCGAACGCTATGCCCGTCACCCCTTCGGGGGTGGCGACCAGGCTGCCCAGCAGCACCCCGACCCACACCATGGCGAAGGAGAAGGCGATCATCAACACGTAGCCCGACACGGCATCGATCAGCCCCGAGCGGATGCGCCACCCGACCAGGAGCCCGCACAGCGACATCAAGATGATGGGCAGCATGGCCTTGAACAGGTTGGCCAGGGCGTGACCGCCCAGCACCGCACCGCGCCAGATGGGCAGGGACCGGAACCGGTCGATGGCACCGTTCTTGCGGTCGTTGGCGATGCCGATGGCCACACCGAAGGCAGAGAACACGATGGTCTGGGCGAAGATGCCTCCCATCAGGAACTCCCGGTAGCTGCCTCCCCCGGGGACGGCGATGGCCCCGCCGAACACGTACGCGAACAGCAGCACGAACATGACGGGCTGGATGGTGGCGTCGCTGAGGGCCTCGGGCTGACGGCGCATGTGCACCAGCCCGCGCTTGGCGATCACCCAGATGTCGCTGAACATCGACCCCTTACGGTCGTGGGCCGACGGCGCGGCGGACTCTCGAACGGCTACGGCGGTCATCGGGTGGACTCCTCGGGCTCTTCGTCGGTGGCGGGGGTTCCGGTGAGGGTGAGGAACACCTCGTCGAGGGTGGGTTGGCGCAGACCGAGGTCGTCGACCTCGATCCCCTCGGCGTGGAGGGCGCTGGCCACGGCGGCCAAGGCCGAAACTCCGTCTGAGGTGGGGGCGGTGACCGAGCGGGACGAGGCGTCGACGGCCGGCTCGCCAGCGCTGGCCCGGGCCAGAATGACCACGACGGCGTCGAGTTGGTCTGCCCTCGACGCCACCACCTGGATCTGATCGCCACCCACCTGACGCTTGAGCGAGCGGGCGTCGCCCTGGGCGATGATCTGGCCATGGTCGACCACCACGATGTCGTCGGCGAGACGGTCGGCCTCTTCCAGGTACTGGGTGGTCAACAAGATGGTCGTGCCCCGGTCGACCAGGGTGTCGAGTACGTCCCACAGTTCGTTGCGGGCCCGGGGGTCGAGGCCGGTGGTGGGCTCGTCGAGGAACAGCACCTCGGGGTCGGCCACCAGGGTGGCGGCGATGTCGAGGCGTCTGCGCATGCCGCCGGAGTACCCGCTGACCACCCGGTCGGCGGCGTCGGAGAGGGAGAACTCTTCGAGCAGTTCGTCGGCCCGGCGTTGGGCTACGGCCCGGCCGAGGTGGTGGAGCTCACCGATCATCACCAGGTTCTGGCGTCCGGTGAGGAGCCCGTCGACGGTGGTGTCCTGGGCGGTGAGACCGATGCGCCGACGAACCTCGGTGGGGTGGCTGGAGACGTCGAACCCCGCCACGGTGGCGGTGCCTTCGTCGGGGATGCTCAAGGTGGTGAGGATCCGCACCGCGGTGGTCTTGCCGGCCCCGTTGGGGCCGAGCACGCTGGTCACCGTGCCGGTGGGCACGGTCAGATCTATGCCGCCCAGCGCGGTCTTGGGGCCGAAGCGCTTGACGAGCCCGCGGGCTTCGATGGCATGGTCAGAGGACATGGGCGGCGCCGTGGAGGCGTCCTTTCTCAGCGGACGACAAGAGGCACCGGTACCCCTCAGCGGTGCCGGACGATTATGCCGACTCGCGCCCGCGTTTCCACCACTTGTTTTCGACCGGAAGGCTGGCGTCGGGTCGGTAGGATCGTTGCCCACCATGACCCGGATCTCTGACCTTCTCGCCGCTGGCCCCACGTGGTCATTCGAGTTCTTCCCGCCCAAGACGCCTGAGGGGTTGGTGGCGTTGGATGAGACTGTCCGTTCTCTGGGTGAGCTGAGCCCAGATTTCGTGTCGGTCACCTACGGGGCGGGCGGTTCGACCCGTTCCACCACCCGAGATGTCGTGGTGCGGATCAACGACGAGCAGGCGTTCCCGGCCATGCCACATCTCACCTGTGTGGGCCATACCCGCAGCGATCTGCTGTCCCTGCTCGAGGACTATCGATCGGCGGGGATACACAACGTGTTGGCTCTGGCCGGAGACCCGCCTGCGGACGGCTCCGATGCCGGCGGCGATTTCACCTTTGCCTCCGAGCTGGTCGAGTTGGTTCACGATGTCGACCACTTCTCGGTGGCCGTGGCCGCGTTCCCCGAAGTGCACCCCCGTTCGCCTGACCGGGAAAGCGACCGGACCCACCTGGCCGCCAAGTTGGCGTCGGCCGATTTCGGGATGTCCCAGTTCTTCTGGGAGGTCGAGCACTACGAGCGGATGGTCTCCGAGTTGGACGACCTCGGCTGTCGCACCCCGGTCCTGCCCGGGGTCATGCCGTTCGTGAACGTCGCCGGCGCCCGGCGCATGTCGGCGGTGAACAACACCAACATCCCGGCTTGGCTCCAGGAACGGATGGACCAGGTAGATGGCGATCCCGACGCCACCCGCAAGCTGGGGGTGGAGGTGGCCACCGATCTGGTTGCGGCCCTCTTGGAGATGGGGGTACCAGGGATCCACCTGTACGCCATGAACCGGGCCGACTCGATCACCGCCATCTACGACAACCTGGGCATCTCCAAGAACCAGAGCTGACCGCGGCCCGACCTGGACGTCCGCGTGAACGAGAGCTCACACCGCAGGGGACAGGGGTGTGAGCACACGCACATCGGTGGTCGGCGCGGTGCGTGATGGCGTTCGCCCGGGCGTCATCGGCGTGTCGCGGCCCCGTGACAGCGACCGTGTTGGGTGTCGGCATGTCAATGGACCAGAACTCCGATCGTCGTGACCCAGCCGCCGGCCCGCTGCGCCTGGTGGTGGTTGGGAACGGCATGGTGGGCCAGAAGCTGCTCCAGGCTCTGGTCGACGCCGGTGCCACCACCGAGGTGGCCGTTACGGTGCTGGGAGAGGAGATCCGCCCGGCCTATGACCGCGTCGGCCTGACGTCGTGGTTCAAGACCCGCAATGCCGACGACCTGGCCCTCACCTCCGAAGCCTGGTTCGCCGATCACGGCATAACCCTCCACCTAGCCGACGCCGTGGCCGGCATCGACCGTGACACCGCAACCGTGACCACCGAATCGGGGGCAACGTTTCCCTACGACCACCTGGTCCTGGCCACTGGTTCATCCCCGTTCGTGCCTCCCATCCCCGGCGCCACCGGCCCGGATCGCTTCGTGTACCGCACCATCGAGGACCTCGAGGCCATCACCGCGGCGGCCGAACGCCCCGACGTGAAGCGGGGCGTGGTGGTCGGCGGTGGCCTGCTGGGGTTGGAGGCCGCCAACGCCCTTCTGGGCCTCGGGCTGGAGACCCACGTGTTGGAGATGGCGCCGGGCCTGATGCCGGTGCAGCTCGACGCCCGGGGCAGCGAGGTCCTCAAGACCCACATCGAGGGGCTCGGGGTTCACGTCCACACCGGTGTCGCCACCGCCAGCGTGGAGGGCGACGACGGTGTGACCGCGGTGAACTTCGCCGAGGGTGACCCGCTGCCCACCGACCTGGTGGTGTTCTCGGCCGGTATCCGGCCCCGGGATCAGTTGGCCCGGGACTGCGGCCTCGAGGTCGGTGAACGGGGCGGCATCCTGGTCGACGACGTGATGACCACGTCTGACCCGGCCATCTCGGCCATCGGCGAGTGTGCGGTGGTGGGCGGACGGGTCTACGGACTGGTGGCCCCCGGCTACACCATGGCCCGACTCCTGGCTGCCCGCCTGGTGGCTGCCGCCCGCGGTGAGGACCTACCCGAGACCCGCTTCGAGTCAGCGGACCTTTCCACCAAGCTGAAGCTCCTGGGTGTGGACGTGGGCAGCCTCGGTGACCCTCACGCCGATCGCAACGACCCCGACGCCCGAGCCCTGGTGTGGGACGACCCGCTCACCGGCACCTACGAGAAGCTGGTCGTCTCCGCTGACGGTACCCGGGCCCTTGGTTCGGTCCTGGTCGGTGACACCTCCGCCTATCCGTCGCTTTTGCAGGTCATCACCGGGACCACCCCGGTGCCCGAGGAACCGGCGATGCTCCTGGCCCGCGGCCCCCAGGCCGAGGGAGACGCCGCGGCTGGCGGCGGCCTGGCCGCCCTGCCGGCCGAGGCCGTGATCTGCACCTGTGAGAACGTGACCAAGGGTCAGATCGAGGAGGCGGTGGCCAAGGGCTGCCCCGACGTGGCTGCTGTCACCTGTGTGACCAAGGGTGGTTCGGGTTGTGGTGGTTGCGTCCCCCAGATGACCACGCTGGTCAACCTGGCGCTGCGGGCCAAGGGCGTCGAGGTCTCCACCGACCTGTGCCCCCACTTCGCCTACACCCGGGTCGACCTGTTCGAGTTGGTCCGCATCCACCAGTACCGCACCTTCGCCGAGGTCATCGAAGCCCACGGCACCGGTGACGGCTGTGAGATCTGCAAGCCGGTCATCGGGTCGGTGCTGGCCACCGTGGTCAACGAGCACGTGCTCGACGACGACCGGGCCGCCATCCAAGACACCAACGACCGATTCCTGGCCAACATGCAAAAGGACGGGACCTACTCGGTGGTGCCCCGCATCCCTGGCGGAGAGATCACCCCCGAAGGTCTGATCGTGATCGGTGAGGTGGCTAGGGACTTCGACCTGTACACCAAGATCACCGGCGGCCAACGCATCGACCTGTTCGGTGCCACCGTCGACCAGCTCCCCGACATCTGGCGGCGACTGGTGGACGCCGGCTTCGAGTCGGGTCACGCCTACGGCAAGTCCCTGCGAACGGTGAAGTCCTGCGTCGGCGAGACCTGGTGCCGATACGGCGTCAAGGACTCCACTTCCATGGCCATCTTCTTGGAGAACCGCTACAAGGGCCTGCGTTCTCCTCACAAGATCAAGATGGCGGTGTCTGGTTGTGCCCGTGAATGCGCCGAAGCCCAGAGCAAGGACGTCGGGGTCATCGCCACCGAGAGGGGCTGGAACCTCTACGTGGGCGGCAACGGCGGTAAGCAGCCCCGTCACGCCGACCTGTTGGCCGAGGACTTGTCCGACCACGAGCTGGTGGCCGCCATAGACCGGTACCTCATGTACTACGTGCGCACCGCCGACCGGCTCCAGCGCACCAGCACCTGGGTGGAGGGCCTCGAAGGCGGTCTGAGCCGGCTTCGGGCCGTGATCTTCGAGGACGTGCTGGGTGTGGTCGACGAGCTCGACGCCGCCATGGCTCACCACCTCGACACCTACGAGTGTGAGTGGGCGGCCACGCTGGAGCGCCCCGACCGCCTGGCCCGCTTCTCCACCTTCGTCAACTCGCCCGGCACCCCCGACCCGACGGTGGTGTTCATCCGGGAGCGGGGCCAGGTCCGCCCGGCCCGACCGGACGAGAAGATCCCCGGCCGCACCGAGCGGGTCCTCGAGGCGGTGACGGCGTGACCGCGGCATGGGTGCCGGTGGCACCCCTCGCTGACCTGATCGTGGGGCGTGGCGTCGGGGCTCTGGTCGATGGTGAGTGCGTAGCCGTGTTCCGACTGTCCGACACCGAGGTGGCCGCGGTCGGCGGCATCGACCCCCGCAGTGGCGCCAACGTGATGGCCCACGGCATCACCGGTTCGCTCGCCGTGGCGTCGGGGAACGACGCCGATGACGACGGGGCTGTCATCCGTTACGTGGCCTCCCCGCTGGACAAGCATCGTTACCGCCTCGATACCGGTGAAGGGCTGACCGAAGGCGACCCCGCCTTGGCGGTGTGGGCGGTGCGGATCACAGACGGCGTGGTCGAGGTTGCCGACACCCTGGTCACCCCGGCCATGTGACCGTTGTCGCCCGGTCATGAGCCAGCGATCATGCCGGGGTCATCGGCCCGAAACCACTCGGAAACACGCGTGGGTGAGGCTCTGGCGGTGAAGTTGGAACCTCTCGCCGGATTCACCGTGGCCGTCACCGCCGACCGCCGCGCCGACGAGCAGGCCGCGCTACTTGCTCGTCTCGGTGCCACCGTGCTCCACGGGCCGGTGATCCGCACCGAGTCTGTAACCGACCGGATCGCCCTGTTGGACGCCACCAGGTCCTTGGTGGAGCAGAGGCCCGATGTGGTGATCCTGACCACCGCGGTGGGGGTCCGGGCGTGGCTGACAGAAGCCGACAGCGTCGAGTTGGGCGATGAGCTGCTGGAAGTACTGAGCGGACCGGTTGTCCTGGCTCGGGGTCGATCGGTGTCGGGCGTGGCCATGGCCACCGGGCTCGACGTGACCTGGACGGCCCCAACCGGTCGGTTCTCTGAGTTGCTCGCTCACCTCGAGTCCGAGAAGTTCCACGGTCTCGAGGCCGGAGCTCGTATCGCCGTGCAGCTCGACGGATCGGGTGACCTACGGCTGGCCGAGTCGGTCGCCGAGCTGTCCCCCGGCATCGACGTGATACCCGTGCCGGTCTACCGGTGGGAGCTCCCCGAGGACACCCAGCCCGCCCACCGGGTGATCGCCTCGGTGGTCGATGGCACCGTTGATGCCGTCACCTTCACCTCGCCGCCCGCGGTCCGTAACTTCGTGACGTTGGCCGAGCAGATGGAGGCCCTCGATGCGGTGAAGGCGGCCTTCACCGACGGAACCGTGTTGGCGGTGGCGGTTGGGCCGGCCACCGCCGACTGTCTGACATCGCTCGGGTTGTCCTCGCCCTACAGCCCACGATCGACCCGGTTGGGGGCAATGGTCGCCACCGTCGCTCACGCGTTGGCTCCCCAGGCCGTGGAGCTCATGCTCACCGGGTCCGAAGTTCGGGTCCAGGGCCGGCTCCTGGTGGTGGCCGGGGAAAAGCCGGTGTGGCTGACCGACCGAGAGCGTGCGGTCATGGCGGCGCTGAGCCGTCGCCCCGGAGCAGTCGTCTCGAAGGGTGAGCTCCGTCGTCAGGTGTGGGCGAACGGAGCAGATGATCACGCCGTGGAGGTGACGGTAGGTCGCCTTCGCCGCCGTCTGGGCCCAGCCTCCGACGGAATAGAGACGGTGATGCGCCGCGGCTACCGCCTCGCCGTTGGCTGATCAGATCACGAGACCGTTGCCGCGAGGCAGCGATCATCAACCGCACACGGTGTCGGGCCTGGTGTGAGGACGGTGTGTCTGCGATGTAACGCCGACCAAACGGGTGGGTAACCCGGGGTCGGCAGTCTTGGAGGATGACGTTCCAACCTCCGTGTCCCCCCTCGAGGTGGACCGCACCCGAGGAGTCGGTGTGAGCGCCGCGGCCTTGGCCACCTCGGTACCGGTGCAGTTGGGACGGACGCGCTCGGCCTCCGGTGGCCTGACGGACACGATCGAGGCCGGGCTCACCCCGATCGACGTGTTGTTGGGGCGCCAGCAGGAGCTGACCCCGGTGGAGCGCTTCGCCCGGGTCCACGAGGCCGATCTGATCCCGGCCGGGGAACGGTGGTGGGCCGACCGTTTGCCCACCGCGGCCCCTGGGGTTGGCGAGCAGTACGCCTTCGAGGTCGACTTGGACTCGTGCACCGGCTGCAAGGCGTGCGTGTCGGCGTGCAACAACCTGAACGGGCTGGACGAGGGCGAGCAGTGGCGAGCGGTCACCACCGTCCACGGCACCACCGCCACCTGCAGCACCCCGGCGGGACCGTCGGTGCTCACCGTCACCGCCGCCTGCCACCACTGCGTGGAACCGGCGTGCCTGGCCGGCTGCCCGGTCGACGCCTACGAGAAGGACCCGATCACCGGGATCGTGGCCCACCTCGACGACCAGTGCATCGGCTGTTCGTACTGCACCCTCACCTGCCCCTATGAGGTTCCCCGCTTCAACGCCGACCTCGGCATCGTCCGCAAATGCGACATGTGCCGAGGTCGTCTGGCCGAGGGGGAGGCGCCGGCGTGCGTGCAGGGCTGCCCCAACGGGGCCATAACCATCACCGTCGTGGACGTGGAGGAACTGCGGGCCGAACTGGTGGCCGAGCCCGCCACTCGACTGGTGCCGGGCGCTCCCGACTCCACCCTCACGGTGCCCACCACCCGGTATCGGTCACGCCGGGTGGCAGCCGGTGCAGTGGACTCGGGCGACTTCGCCGACCACCGGGTGCTCACCCCGTCCCACGAGCACACCCCGTTGTCGGTGATGCTCACCCTCACCCAGGTTTCGGTGGGGGCGTCGACGGTGGGCGCAGGTCTGGGATTGGTAGCCCCCGACGCCGTGCCCGACGCAGTGGCAATAACTGCCTTGGGCGTGGCCCTGGTGGCCCTGGCCGCGTCGGTCGGTCACCTGGGTCGGCCGTTGCAGGCGTGGCGGGCGGTGATCGGGATCGGACATTCCTGGTTGAGTCGTGAGATCGTGGCCTTCGGCGCCTTCGCCGGTCTAGGTGTGGCCCACGCCGCGTCTTCCGTGGTCGGCCTGGCCGGTTGGATCACCACGACCCTCGAGGTGGCCGCCGCCGCGGCCGGGGTGGCGGGTCTGGCCTGTTCGGTGATGCTCTACGCCGTGACCGGGCGTACCTGGTGGAGGGTGCGCACCAGCACCAACCGCTTCGGGCTGACGGCTGTGGCCGGTGGTTCGCTGCTGGTCTCGGCGGTGGCGCTGGGGTGGCCGTCGGGGGGGTCGTCGATCAGCGCGGCCCGGGTGCTGCTGGCCGTGTCGGCGGTCGTGACCGTGGTCAGCCTGGTGGGTCAGGCGTTGGTGTTGCGGCCCGGGACGGCGACCCATCCCCGATCGTCGGACCTGGGTGCCACGCGACGCCTGCTTGGCGGATCGCTCAAGTCTTTGGTCCAACTCCGCGTCGTGGCCACGGTCCTCGGTGGTGTGATCATCCCGTTGGTCGCTCGGACCGAGTTGACCGGGGTGACACTAGGTGAGCCTTCGTTGGCCCGGCCGGGTCTGGCGCTGGCTTGTCTGTTCGCACTGGTGGTGTTCATGTTGGGTGAGTTCACCGATCGGCGTCTGTTCTTCTCGGCGTCGGTCGCCCCCCGCCACTTCGCTGCTCCGCCACGGCGAGAGCCCCAAGGCGAACCGGCCCCCTTGGAGTTGGAAGGAGCCCGGGCATGAAGGATCTGATCTCACTGGTTCGTCCCCAACGGGAAGGGCCGCTCACCGACCGTCTGGCCCGTCAACGGCCCGGGTTTGGCCTGCCTCAGGTCCCAGAGGATCGCCAGCCCACCGCCACCACCCGCCTGATCTGTGGGTTCTGTGCCACCGGCTGTGGCCTCGACGTCCATCTGCGCGACGGCGAGGCCGTGGGCCTCACCCCCAGCAACGAACACCCGGTCAACCTGGGTATGGCCTGCCCGAAGGGATGGGAGGCCCTGGTTCCCTTGGCGGCCCCCGACCGAGCCACCACGCCGCTGCTGCGAGACGACCACGGCCACCTCCGCCCCGTCGACTGGTCGACCGCTCTGGACACCTTCGTAACCAGGATGAAGGCGGTCCAGGCCGAACACGGCCCCGAGTCGGTGGCGTTCATCTCCACCGGTCAGATCGTGACCGAAGAGATGGCGTTCCTGGGGGCGTTGGCCAAGTTCGGGATGGGGATCCGTCACGGCGACGGCAACACCCGCCAATGCATGGCCACCTCGGTGGCGGCCTACAAGGAGTCCTTCGGGTTCGATGCCCCGCCCTACACCTACGCGGACTTCGAGGAGTCCGACGTCATCGTGTTGGTTGGGTCCAACCTGTGCGTCACCCACCCCATCATGTGGGAGCACATCGCCCGCAACCCGCACTCACCCGAGATCGTGGTTGTCGACCCTCGCCGCACCGAGACGGCCTCGGCCGGCACCCTCCACCTGGCCAACAACCCCAAGTCGGACCTGGTGCTGCTCAACGGGTTGGCTCACCTGGTGGTGGCCAACGGATGGGTGGACGAAGCCTTCGTCCGTGACCACACCAGTGGCTACCCGGAACTGGTCGCCCACCTGGTGGACTACGACCCCGAGCGGGTGTGCGCCGAGACCGGTATCAGCCGGGAGGACCTGGAGCGCACCGCCCAGCTCATCGGCACCGGGGAGCGGGTGTCGCTGTGGTGGACGATGGGCGTCAACCAGAGCCACGAGGGCACCCGGACCGCTCAGGCCATCATCAACCTGGCGTTGCTGACCGGCAACATCGGTCGGCCCGGAACCGGGGCCAACTCGATCACCGGCCAGTGCAACGCCATGGGGTCACGGCTGTTCTCCAACACCACCAACCTGCTCGGTGGCCACGACTTCGCCAAGCCCGAGCACCGGGCCAAGGTGGCTGGGGTCCTGGGCATCAGCGAAGAGGTGATCCCCGACGGACCGAGCTGGGCCTATGACCGAATCATCGAGGGCATCAACCGCGGTGAGATCCGGGCCTTGTGGATCGTGGCCACCAACACCGCCCACTCCTGGATCAACCAGGACGACGTCCGCGACCTGCTCGACAAGCTCGACTTCTTGGTGGTGCAGGACCTCTACACCACCACCGAGACCGCAGAGCGCGCCCACCTGGTGCTGCCTGCAGCCGGTTGGGCCGAGAAGGAGGGCACGTTCATCAACTCCGAGCGCCGTCTCGGGCTGGTGAAGCGGGTGGCCCGCGCGCCCGGTCAGGCCCTGGCCGACTTCTGGATCTTCCGGGCCGTGGCCGACGCGTGGGGCTGTGGCGGGCAGTTCGCCCGCTGGACCGACCCCGAGGCGGTGTTCGGCCTCCTCCAGGAGCTCAGCGCCGGCCAACCGTGCGACCTCACCGGGGTGCGCGGCTACGAGGAGGTGGACTCCGCCGTCGTGCAG
>WBZX01000444.1_pt1 | contig 38069 bp, 31 predicted proteins | sample 5204211 | NCBI WGS metagenome assembly WBZX01 (sample SAMN12344362, study PRJNA552823) | activated sludge metagenome | biome: Activated sludge suspended growth; feature: Nitrification reactor; material: Wastewater; isolation source: activated sludge from nitrification reactor of wastewater...
CTCTCTCCCCTCACTTTCCACGATGCGCCTCTCGACCTGTCCGCAAGGTTGCCGGTGGCCTACCGTTTCGTAGGTATCTTCACGGCTGCGCGAGCTTGCATGATCGCTCCGGCAGCCCTTGCGTCAGCTGATAAGGGTCTTTTCCGGGCGATGAGATCGCAGGTCAGCACGACGAGGTTCGCGGGGGCGGGCCAGCGACGCACGCGCTTCTTTTTCTTTATTTCTTCTTTATGCCGGTAGCCGCGATTCCCCATCGAGATTTGATGCGCGGCGCGCCATCGTCTCTCCTGTCCAGCTCAGGAGAGCCAGATCATGCTCGACATCATCTTTCTCGCGCTCGGCCTCGGCGGCTTCGCCTTGATGGCGGCCTATGCCGCGCTGTGCGCGCGGCTCTGAGGCGCGCGCCATGTCCGATCCCATCATCGCTCTGATCGTCGCCGTCGCGCTCGGCGTCTATCTCGTTTTCACCCTGCTCAGGCCGGAACGGTTCTGAGCCACTGGAGGCAAGCCCCATGACCATCGCAGGATGGCTGGAGATCGTGCTGATTCTCGGTGCGGTCCTCATCACCGCGCGCCCGCTCGGCCTGATGATGGCCCGCCTGTTCGAGGGGAGAGCGACGGCGCTTTCACCGGTGCTGAAGCCCGTCGAGCGTGGCCTTTACGCGGTCGCCGGCATCGACCCGAAGAAGGAGCAGGGCTGGCTCGCCTATACGCTCGCCATGCTCGCCTTCAACGCGGCCGGATTCGTGCTGCTTTACGGCCTGCAGCGGCTGCAGCCGATGCTTCCGCTCGATCCACAGGGCTTCGCCGCGGTAGCGCCCGACCTCGCCTTCAACACGGCGGTGAGCTTCGTCACCAACACCAACTGGCAGGCCTATGCGGGCGAGCAGACGTTGGGCCATCTCGTGCAGATGGCGGGCCTCGCCGTTCAGAACTTCGTCTCCGCCGCCACAGGGATTGCCCTTGCCGTCGCGGTGACACGGGCCTTCGCGCGTGGCGGCAGCCAGACCGGTGCCGCGGCGACGCTCGGAAATTTCTGGGTCGATCTGACACGCGCCACGCTTTACGTCCTCCTGCCGCTGTCGCTCGTGCTGGCCATCGCCTTCGCCGCCGCGGGTATGCCGCAGACGCTCGCCGGCAGCGTCGAGGCGACGACGCTCGAGGGGGCCAAGCAGGCGATCGCGCTCGGGCCGGTGGCGAGCCAGGAGGCCATCAAGCAGCTCGGCACCAACGGCGGCGGCTTCTTCAACGCCAACGCCGCGCACCCGTTCGAGAACCCGAGCGCATGGTCGAACATGCTGTCCATCTGGAGCATGCTGCTGATCTCCACCGCGCTCACCTTCACTTTCGGCCGCATGGTCGGCGACGACCGTCAGGGCCATGCGCTGCTCGCCGCAATGGGCGTGCTGCTCGTTGCCGGAATCGCCGCCACCTACTGGGCCGAGGCTTCAGGCAATGCGCTGCTGGCCAAGGCGGGCATCGGCAGCGTCAGCATGGAGGGCAAGGAGGTCCGTTTCGGCGTGGCCATGTCGGCGCTCTACGCGGTCGTGACGACCGGTCTCTCGTGTGGAGCCGTCAACGCCATGCATGACAGTTTCACGCCGCTCGGCGGTCTGGTGCCGATGTTCATGATCCAGCTCGGCGAGATGCTGCCGGGCGGCGTCGGGTCCGGCCTCTATGGCATGCTCGTGATGGCGGTTCTCACCGTCTTTATCGCCGGCCTGATGGTCGGGCGCACGCCGGAGTATCTCGGCAAGAAGATCGAGGCGCGCGAGATGAAGCTCGCCATGCTGGCGATCCTGGTGCTGCCGCTCGTCATCCTTGGCTTCTCGGCGGTGTCGGCGATGCTGCCGAAGGCGCTCGAGAGCTTGAGCAACAGCGGGCCGCATGGTCTGTCCGAGATCCTCTACGCCTACACGTCGGCGGCGGGTAACAACGGCTCCGCTTTTGCCGGCCTCAACGCCAACACGCCGTGGTTCAACACCACGCTCGGCCTTTCGATGCTGCTCGGCCGCTTCGCCTACGTGGTGCCGGTAATGGCCATAGCGGGCTCGCTGGCGGCAAAGCGCCGAGTGCCCGCCTCGGCCGGCACGTTTCCGACCCACGGCGGCCTGTTCGTCGGCCTTCTGGTCGCCATCATCCTCATCGTCGGCGGGCTCTCCTACTTCCCGGCGCTCGCCCTCGGGCCGATCGTCGAGCATTTCGCCATGCTCGCCGGCAAGACGTTCTGATCGGAGCCTCGATCCATGTCGAAAGCCAAGGAAATCTCTCTCTTCGACGGGGCGCTCGCGGCCCAGGCCGCGCGTGACGCCGTGGCCAAGCTCGACCCACGCATGCTCGTGCGCAATCCTGTCATGCTCGTCACGGGCGCGGTCGCTCTGGTGGTGACGCTGATCCTCCTTCGGGACACGGCGCTCGGCCGCGGCGGTCTCGCCTTCACCGGCCAGATCGCCGCCTGGCTTTGGTTCACGGTACTGTTCGCCAACTTCGCCGAGGCTATTGCGGAAGGGCGCGGCAAGGCCCAGGCCGAAGCGCTCCGGCGCACGCGCAGCGACACGATGGCCAAGCTGATGCTGCACGCCGACGATTCCAAGGACGACCCATGGGAGCCGCGCTCGGCGCTGGAGCTCAGGGTCGGCGACGTGGTGCTCGTCGAGGCTGGAGACACCATCCCGGCCGACGGCGAGGTGATCGAGGGCATCGCCTCTGTCAACGAGAGCGCGGTGACCGGCGAATCGGCGCCGGTGATCCGCGAGTCGGGGGGCGACCGCTCGGCCGTCACCGGGGGCACGGTGGTGCTGTCGGACTGGATCAAGGTGCGCGTCTCGGCGGCGCCCGGCTCGTCGTTCCTCGACCGCATGATTGCGCTGGTGGAAGGCGCCGAGCGGCAGAAGACGCCGAACGAGCTGGCGCTCTCAATCCTGCTCTCCGGCATGACGTTGATTTTCCTGATCGCCGTCGTGACGCTCTGGGGCCTTGCCGGCTACTCGCAGACGGTGCTGTCGGTCACCGTGCTCGTCGCGCTGCTCGTTACGCTGATCCCGACAACCATCGGCGGGCTGCTCTCGGCCATCGGCATCGCCGGCATGGACCGCCTGATCCGGTTCAACGTCGTCGCCACCTCGGGCCGCGCCGTCGAGGCCGCCGGCGACGTGGACACGCTGCTGCTCGACAAGACCGGAACCATCACCTACGGCAACCGGCTCGCCAGCGACTTCATGGCCGCACCCGGCGTCAGCGCACGCGACGTGGCGGAAGCATCGCTGCTCGCTTCGCTCTCGGACGAGACACCGGAAGGCCGCTCGATCGTGGCCCTGGCCAAGGGACACTACGCGCTGATCGAGCCGGATCTCGGCGGCCGCAAGGCCAGCTTCGTTCCGTTCTCGGCGCAGACGCGCATCTCCGGTCTCGACCTCGACGGCCACGCGATCCGCAAGGGCGCCGTTGATGCCATTCTGAAGGAGAGCGGCCTGACGCTCGACGGCGCGCCGAAAGCGTTCCGCGACGCCGTCGAGACCATCTCGCGCTCGGGCGGTACGCCTCTGGCGGTTGCCCGCGACGGCAAACTGCTCGGCGTGATCCACCTCAAGGATGTGGTCAAACCCGACATCAAGTCCCGCTTCGCGGCCCTCCGCTCGATGGGCATCCGCACGGTGATGGTGACCGGCGACAATCCGGTCACGGCCGCAGCCATAGCCTCGGAGGCCGGCGTCGACGACTTCATCGCCGAGGCAACGCCGCAGGACAAGCTCGCCTACATCAAGAACGAGCAGGGCAAGGGCCGGCTCATCGCCATGTGCGGCGACGGTACCAACGATGCGCCGGCGCTGGCCCAGGCCGACGTCGGCGTCGCCATGCAGACGGGCACGCAGGCGGCGCGCGAAGCCGGCAACATGGTCGATCTCGACAGCAATCCGACGAAGCTCATCGAGATCACCGAGATCGGCAAGCAGCTGCTGATGACGCGTGGCTCGCTGACCACGTTCTCGATCGCCAACGACGTGGCGAAGTACTTCGCCATCATCCCGGCGCTGTTCGTCGTGACGTATCCGGAGCTCGGCGCGCTCAACGTCATGGGGCTCTCGAGCCCCGAGAGCGCCATCCTCTCCGCCGTCATCTTCAACGCCCTGATCATCATCGCGCTCATCCCGCTGGCGCTGAAAGGAGTGCCCTACCGGGCGGCGGGCGCGGCGGCGCTCTTGAAGCGCAACCTGCTCGTCTACGGTCTCGGCGGCCTCATCGTGCCGTTCATCGGCATCAAGGTCGTCGACGTCATCGTCTCGGCGCTGCATCTCGCCTGAAGGAGGCTCGTCCCATGATCGCGCACCTGCGCCCCGCACTGGTCATGCTGGCCGCGTTCACGCTGCTGACCGGCATCGTCTATCCGCTCGCCGTCACGGGCATTGCCCAACTGGCGATGCCTCATCAGGCTAATGGCAGCATCCTCATGCGCGACGGCAAGGTCGCCGGATCGGCCCTGATCGGCCAAACGTTCACCGCGGACCGCTATTTCCACGGGCGTCCTTCCGCGACCATTGCTCCCGATCCGGCCGATGCGACCAAGACGGTAGATGCACCTTACAACGCCGCCAACTCGTCGGGCTCGAACCTCGGCCCGACCTCCCGGAAGCTGATTGATCGCGTCCAAGTCGACGCGGACGCGCTGCGCAGAGCCGGGGCAACGGCCATTCCGCCCGACGCCGTGACCACGTCCGCCAGCGGCCTCGACCCGCATATCTCGCCGGAATTCGCCGCCCTGCAGGTTGCCCGCGTGGCTGTGGCGCGCAAAGTGCCATATGAGCGCGTGCGTGCGATACTCGTCGCGCATACGGAGCAGCCGCTGCTCGGCATTGTCGGCGAGCCGCGCGTCAATGTGCTCGAGCTCAATCTCGCTCTTGACGCAGCACTCGGTGGTGGTGCGGGATAGAGCATGGCCGACACGCCGACGACGTCTGACCGCCGCCCCTCGCCCAAGGAGCTATTGAAGCTCGCGCAGAAGGAGGCGCGCGGACGGCTGAAGGTCTTTCTCGGCATGGCGCCGGGCGTCGGCAAGACGTACGCCATGCTCTCGGCTGCCCGTGCCGCCAAGGCCGAGGGCATTGATGTCGTCGTCGGCGTCGTCGAGACACACGGCCGCTCGGACACGGCTGCCCTGCTCGATGGGCTCGAGGTACTGCCGAGGAAGCCCGTTCAGCACCGCCGGCACGAGCTGATGGAGTTCGATGTCGAGGCGGCTATCGCGCGGCGCCCGAAGCTGCTGCTCGTCGACGAGTTCGCGCATACAAACGCGCCGGGACAGCTCTATGCCAAGCGCTACCAGGACGTTGAGGAGGTGCTGCGTGCGGGCATCGACGTCTGGACCACGCTCAACATCCAGCACCTGGAGAGCCTGACCGACGTTGTCGAGCGCATCACCGGCATCACGGTGCGTGAGACCGTTCCCGACAAGGTCGTGGTGAAGGCCGACGAGATCGTCGTCGTCGACCTGCCGCCCGAGGAGCTGGTGCAGCGCTTGAAGGAGGGCAAGGTCTACCTGCCCGAGAACGCGCGCCGCGCCATCGACCAGTTCTTCAAGCCCTCCAACCTGACGGCGCTGCGCGAGCTGGCGCTGCGCCATACCGCCGACCGCGTCGACGAGCAGATGCTGGCTCAGCTTCGCCAGCAGGGCATCGAGGGGCCGTGGCCGACGGCCGAGCGCATCCTGGTCTGCGTCGCCGGCAACGACATCGCCGAGACGATCGTGCGCGCGGCGGCGCGCATGGCGGCGGCGCAGAAGGCCGACTGGATCGCGCTGCATATGCGCACCAGCGAGCGCGAGAGCGGCGACCGGGCGGCGCAGCGCAAGGCCGACAAGGCTCTCCGCCTCGCCGAGCGCCTCGGAGCCACGACGACGCGTCTCAATGCCGGTGACGTCGCGGCGGAGATTCTCAATTACGCGAAGCGCAACAATATCACGCAGATCATCATCGGACGGGCACCTAGTCGCGGACTATCGGCGTTCATCAGGCGCTCACTGCCCGACGAGCTGATCGCACGCTCGGACGGCATCGCGGTAACGGTGGTCGGCGGTGAGACGGCCGACGAGGAGCGCTCGTGGCTCAGGCTGCCGAGCCGGCATGTCGCGATTGCGGGTGGTGGAGCCAGTGTCGCCAGCGTCGCGGTGGCGGTGCTGGTGGCGCACGGCCTGGAGCGGGTGACGGCGCTTCCGAACCTCTCGATCGTCTTCCTGCTCGCCGTGCTCGTCTCGGCGCTGAGATTCGGCATCTGGGCCGGCGTGTCGGCGGCGATTCTATCCTTTTTCGCGTACAACTTCTTCTTCATCGCCCCGCGCTACACCCTGACTATCGCCGAGCCGCAGGAGCTCCTGTCGCTCATCATCTTCCTCGTCGCGGCGGTGGCGACGGGCGGGCTGGCGGGCCGGCTCCGGCAGCAATCGGAGGCGCTCATCGAGCGCGCCGACACGACGCAAGCGCACTACGACTTCTCACGCAAGCTCTCGGGTGCCGCGAAACTCGACGACGTGCTGTGGCTGCTCGCCAGCCAGGCGGCGGCGACGGTGCGCGGCAGCTCGGTCATCCTGCTCGCCAAAGAGCATGACCTCGCCATCCAGACGGCATGGCCGCCGATCGACCATATCTCGACGTCGGATTGGACGGCCGCGCGTTGGGCGCGCGACCGCAACGAGGCCGCGGGACGGCTGACGCCGACGCTACCATCCGCGAGCTTCCAGTTCCGTCCCATCGTCTCGACCAAGGGGCCCATTGGCGTCATCGGCGTGGCGCCGGAGGACGCCGACGACGCGCTGCCGAGCGTGACCGACGCGGCGCTGCAGTTCATGATCGATCAGGCAGCCGTTGCCATCGAGCGGACGCTGCTGGTCGACGAGGCGGCGAGCGCCGAACAGGCGCGGGAGGGCGAGCGGCTGCGCGCCGCACTCCTGTCCTCGCTGTCCCACGATCTGCGAACGCCTCTCGCTTCCATCGTCGGCTCGGTGACCAGCCTGCGTACGCTCGGCGGCCGCATGACCGGAGCGGAGCGTGCCGACCTGCTGGCCACGATCGAAGAGGAGGCCGGACGGCTCTCCCGTTTCGTCTCCAACCTGCTCGACATGACCAGGCTCGAGGCCGGCGCCATCGACGCGCGCCACGACTGGATCGCCGCCGGCGATGTCGTGCAGGCAGCGGCGGCGCGTGCCCGCAAGCTGGCTCCGGAGCGCGCCATCGAGATCGCGCCCGCCTCCGGCCTGCCTCTGGTTCGCGCCGATGCCGTCCTGCTCGAGCAGGTGCTGTTCAACCTGCTCGACAACGCCAACAAGTACAGCGCCCCGGGATCGCCGACGCGCATCGCCATGACGGCGCGCGCGGGCGAGCTGCGCATCACCGTCACCGACGATGGTATAGGCATCCCTCGCGATGCCCTGGCCAAGGTGTTCGAGAAATTCTACCGCGTCGCCGGCAGCGATGGCCGCGCGCCCGGCACTGGCCTCGGGCTGTCGATCTGCGCCGGGCTCGTACGCGCGATGGGTGGCGTCATCACCGCCGAAAGCCCCGTAAGCTCTGGAAGGGGCACGCGCATCAGCGTAATCTTCCCGCTGGAGAAGGCCGAGGCCGACAACAAGCCCAGCACCGCGTCAGGCGGACCTGCAACATGAGCATCGCCCGCGTTCTCGTCGTCGACGACGAGCCGCAGATCCTGCGCTTCCTGAAGCCAAGTCTGGCAGCCGCCGGCTATGACGTCGTCACGGCGATGACGGCGGCGGAAGCACTCAAGGCCGCCGCGACCGGGTCGCCCGATATCATCCTGCTCGATCTCGGTCTCCCCGATATGGACGGCAAGGAGGTCATCCGGCGCTTGCGAGAGTGGTCGGCGACACCGATCGTCGTGATCTCGGCGCGCGACCGCGAGGCCGAGAAGATCGCAGCGCTCGATCTCGGCGCTGACGATTACGTCAATAAGCCGTTTGGCGTCGGCGAGCTGATGGCGCGCTTGCGTACCGCTCTGCGGCACAAGGCAGAGCGGCCGGGCGCAACGGCGCGCCTCGAAGCGGGCACGCTCACAATCGACGTCGCCGCCCATCACGTAGCACGCAACGGCGTGCCCGTCCGCCTGACGCCGAAAGAGTTCGATCTGCTCGCCATGCTCGTACGCAATGCCGGGCGCGTCGTCACGCATCGCCAGCTATTGACCGCAGTGTGGGGGCCGGCGCACGCGGACGACCTGCAGTACCTGCGTGTGTTCATCGGCCAGCTGCGCGAAAAGCTCGGTCCCTCGGACGGGGCCACGGATTTGATCCAGACGGAGCCCGGGATAGGCTACCGGCTGAATGTCGAAGGCTCTTGAGCGCGCGGCGTAGATTCCTGTCGGCCGGGCTTGGGCGGGCACTCGTGTCAGCCGGGCAGGGACGGAACACTAGTGTTCCGTCTCAGACATTTGCTTCCCTTCGCGGCTAGGTTCAGAGCAAATGTCTGAGACATCAGGAACACTAGCAACTCTTTGATCCTAGTGTTGCTTTTGTCACTGACGCTTGGCAGACCACCTTGCGTCAACCGGGGACCAAGCGTCAGTGACGCAACACTAGGGAAGCGTTCTCGTCAGCTGCCTGCTCGCCGCTCGCAAGAGGGGCAGGTGCTCGAGCATCGCTGCGAGCGGAAGCCGGGCGACCGGAGCATGGCATGCGAGGGCTGCGACCGTGGCGCCGCGCGCGTCCTTGACCGGGACGGCAACGGCCGCCAACCCCGCCATGAATTCCTCATTGTCGGTGCTGTAGCCCTGCCGCCGGATGATCGCTAACTCACGCTCCAGTGCGCCCGGAGCCGTGAGCGTTGCGGGGGTGTGGGCCCGGAGCTGTACCTGCGCCAGCAGCTTCCGCCGGGCTTGGGGTGGCATCGCCGCGAGGAAGAGCTTGCCGCTCGCCGTGCAGTGCACCGGCACGCGCGATCCGACATCGAGCGTACTGCGCAACGGCCAGCGCGTTTCAACGCGGTCGAGGTAGAGAACCTCGCAGCCAGCCAGCATGGTGAAATTGCAGGTCTCGCCGATGGCGTCGACGAGAGATTCCAGAATGCGATGGCGGCCCGAGGCGGTCCCCGAGTGGGCCACGACGTCGAGCCCGAGACGGTGAAGCTTAGGCCCGATCGTGATGAAGCGGCCGCCCGGCTCGTGCACCAGATAGCCGTCGGCGGCGAGCTTGCGGACAAGCCGGCTGATTGTCGGCCGCGGCAGTCCGGTGCCGTCCGCGAGCTTGGCCTGGGTGAGCGGCTCGCCGGCGCGGGCGATGCGCTCGATGAGATCGAGGCTGCGCTCGAGCACGGGGCGGGGAGCGTCGCCGCCAGCCCTCTCACCATGTCCTCGTCGGACGGCTGCCGTCTCCGGCTTCGATGATCTGGCCGATCCGGCGTTTCGGCGACTGGGGGATTGCGCTCGCGGCATGAGGGACCATTAGTTTCGTTCAATGAAACAAAATGTTCCATATTGTTGACCGGCGTCAAGCCCTGTGTCAGCCTGCCGCAGTCGAAAGTGGATGATCGAAAATGGAATCGACCGAGTTCGATTTCGTCGTTGTCGGCGCCGGATCGGCGGGTTGCGTGCTCGCCAACCGGCTGAGCGCGGATGGCCGCCGCCGCGTGGCGCTGATCGAGGCCGGCCCACCAGACCGCAGCATCTGGATCCACCTCCCCATCGGTTATGGCAAGACGATGTGGGATCCCGCGGTCAACTGGCAGCTCTACACCGAGCCCGAGCCGACGATGGAGGGCCGTCGGATCTACTGGCCGCGCGGCAAGGTGCTCGGCGGATCGAGCTCGATCAACGGATTGATTGTCATCCGCGGCCAGCGGGAGGACTACGACCACTGGCGAGACCTCGGCAACGAGGGCTGGAGCTTCGCCGATGTCCTGCCCTATTTCCGCAGGCTCGAGACCAACGATCATTTTGCCGACGATCAGCTGCACGGCGCCCACGGCCCCCTGTCTGTCAGCTCGATCCCGGCCCGGCACGAGCTGGTCGAGGCGGTGATCGAGGCCGCCGGCCGTCTCGGCGTGCCGCGAAACGAAGACTTCAATGGCGCCACCCAGGAAGGCGCCGGCTATTTCCAGCTCACCACTCGCAGAGGCTGGCGGACGAGCTCCGCCGTCGCCTATCTCGCCCCGGCGAAGCGGCGCCGCAACCTCTCCGTGATCACCAACGCTACTGCCACGAGCCTGACGTTCGACGGCCGCCGCGCAACCGGCGTCCGCTTCCGCCAGAACGGCGTCGATCTCACGGCGCGCGCCCGGCTTGGCGTCGTGCTTTCGGCCGGCGCCATCCAATCGCCGCAGCTTCTCATGCTGAGCGGTATCGGCCCGGGCTCTGAACTGCAGAAGCTCGGGCTCCCAGTGCTGGTCGATCGCCCCTCGGTCGGCAGCAACCTGCAGGATCATCTGCAGATCCGCATGATCTACCGCTGCACGAAGCCGATCACCACCAACGATCAGCTTCGCTCGCTGTTCGGACGCGCCCGCATCGGCTTGCAGTGGCTGCTGTTCCGTTCGGGGCCGCTGGCCATTGGCATCAACCAGGGCGGCCTCTTCACGCGCGTGCTGCCTCAGTCGACGCGTCCCGACATCCAGTATCACATCGGCACGTTGAGCGCCGACATGGCCGGCGGTACGGTCCACCCCTTCTCGGGCTTCACGCTGTCCGTCTGCCAGCTGCGCCCCGAAAGCCGCGGACATCTGTCGCTCGCCTCTGCCGATCCGCTCACGCCACCGCGCATCCACGCCAACTATCTCGGCACCGAGGGCGATCAGCGCTGCGCGGTGGCGGCCATGCGCTTCACACGCCGCCTCGTCGCAACCGAGCCTCTCGCGAGCTACATCGCCGAGGAGAAGCTGCCGGGAAGCGACAAGGCCGGCGACGATGATCTTCTCGCCTTCGCTCGCAGCCATGGCGCGACCATCTTCCACCCCTCCGGCACCTGCCGCATGGGCGCCGACCAGGATGCCGTCGTCGATCCGCGCCTGCGCGTTCGCGGTGTCGAGCGGCTCTGGGTCGCCGATTGCTCGATCATGCCGGAGTTGGTCTCGGGCAACACGAACGTGCCGACGATCATGATCGGAGAGAAGGCCTCCGACATGATCCTGGAGGACGTGGAAGGACAATAAGCGCGAAAGACGCAATGGGAGGAAGCAATGGAAGCACAGCAGCGAGTTTCGGAGGCCGACATTCGCCGTGTCGTATTCTCGAGCGTGCTCGGCGCCACGATCGAATGGTATGACTTCTTCCTCTACGGCGTCGTCGCCGGCATCGTCTTCAACAAGCTCTATTTCCCGGCCAACGACCCGTTCATCGCCACCATGCTCGCCTACGCCACTTTCGCGGTCGGCTTCGTGGCGCGGCCGCTCGGCGGCGTGATTTTCGGCCATTTCGGAGATCGAATCGGGCGCAAGAGCATGCTCGTGCTGACGCTCATGATCATGGGCATCGCCACGGTGGCCATCGGTCTCCTGCCGACCTACAACCAGATCGGCATCTGGGCACCTCTCCTCCTGCTCTTCTTGCGTGTGCTGCAGGGCATCGGCCTCGGCGGCGAATGGGGCGGCGCCGTTCTCATGGCCTACGAGTTCGCGCCGCCGGAGAAGCGCGGCTTTTACGCCAGCCTGCCGCAGATCGGTCTCGCCGTCGGTCTCTGCCTCGCGTCTGGTCTGGTGGGCGTCATGTCGCTGACGCTTTCGGAGGCGGACTTCCTGGCCTGGGGCTGGCGTGTCGGCTTCATCGCCTCGATCCTGATCGTGGGCGTCGGCCTCTATGTCCGGCTCCGCATCCAGGAGACGCCCGACTTCCAGCGTGTCCAGGCTCACCGCGCCGAGGCGGCCATACCTTTTGTCGACATGCTGAAGCGCTATCCGGCCAACACCCTGCTCGGCATGGGCGCGCGCTACATCGACGGCGTGTTCTTCAACGTGTTCGGCGTATTCAGCATCGGCTACCTCGCCAACACCATCAAGTTTCCCCGCACCTCGGCCTTGTGGGCCGTGTCTCTCGCCGCCGCGACGATGGTCATCTTCATCCCCATCTTCGGCCGCCTGTCCGACACGTGGGGCCGGCCGAAGACGTACGCCATCGGCTCGGCGCTGCTGGCGCTCTGCGCCTATCCGGGCTTCTTGGCCTTCAGCACCGGCGACACGTTCGCCATCTACGCGGCGATGATCGTCAGCTTCGGCATCATCTACCCGATGTGCTATGGGCCAGAGGCGGCGCTGTTCTCGGACCTGTTCGACGCCCGGGTGCGCTATACGGGCATTTCCTTCGTCTATCAGTTCTCCGGCATCTTCGCGTCCGGCATCACCCCGATCATTGCGACGTATCTAGTGCAGCAGAACGGCGGCCAGCCGTGGCTCGTCTGCGGCTACGTCGTGTTCGCGGCGCTGGTCTCGATGCTCTCCGCCATCGCCATCGGCCGCCGGGCCAAGCCAGGGACAGTGCCAGGTGCACAGCCGGACACGCGATGACGAGCGACACGCTTGCGGCTCAGAGCCCAGGACCATCCGCCGCCACCGAATAGGGCATGTTTGCGGATGCATGGCACACCCGGACAGGGGCAGGCGCAACTATTTCGCCTGCTCCGCGAGGTAGCGCTCCAGCCACGCGGCGGTGTCCTCGATGTGCTGCTTGAGGAGGCTCGCCGCCGCCGTGGGCTACTGTCAGGTGATTACCGTTCTCGTACACAAAGGAACGATGCGAACGCATCATCGCGGCCGTGACGCTGATGCAACACTCGCAGCCAATTCTACGTACAACGTCGCAAACTGCGATGACCTTCGATCTGTCGAGTGAATAAGGTTCAAATCCACTCGCAGGGCCAGCGTGTCCCTCGCGCGGGGCAATCCCAGTTCAGTGTCAGTGGAGAGTTCCATGCTCATTGCCGTCTCATCAGGTCTCCGTGGCTGCCTCGTGGGTGGGCTTCTCGCGGGATTAGGAACGATGGCTGTCACGCTCCCGGCGGCAGCGCAGCGGGAGGACCGGATCACGGTCACGATCAACAGAGTGACGGCAGTCGACAAGGCCGACATCTTCGGCAAGGCCGACTTCTACGCCAAGGTCACGATTGCTGGAGACACTCAGACCACTCCCGTTGCGCGTCAGACGAACAACATTCGCCCCAATTGGAAAATTTCAACGCGAGTTCCGCGGGGCAAGCACGCGATCAAGATCCAGATGTTCGACAAGGATCCGGGCAAGCCGGATGATCAGATCGATATCAACCGGGTCGACAACAAACGCGACCTCGATTTCGAGATCAATACGGCGAGCTGCAGGGTTTCGGGCTTCGCGGACTCATACAGCTGCGGCGACACCATTGTTCGCACGGGGAATGAGCGCAAGAAGGCCGAAATCCACTTCACCGTGAAGGTTGGGCGCTGATCGCCATGCCGCGGCCGCGCCCATGGGCGGTCGCGGCACTCGACCTCTCGTGATCGTCTGCCTCGTCGCGGAGCGCACGGGTGCGGCGCCGGTGCGGCGCCGGATCCTGCTCTCAAGCCATCGAGCGTGGCAGCATCATTTGTTCCCTGCACCGGATTGAGATCGTAGGTGACCGCGATATGGCCGTCGTAGCTCCCGAGCATTGGTTTCTGGCACCGGACCGAACCGGCCGAAGCCCGGCATTCACCAGGGGCAATGCCGTCACCGCCTTCATCGACGGCATGGGCTATATGGCCGACGTCCTGCGCTCGATCGAGCTGTGTGACAAAGACCTTCTCATCGCCGGATGGCGGATGTCGAACGAGCAGTTGCTCGATCCTCATGTGACGCATGACCGCTTGGCGGGTGTATCGCTCATCAATGCCATCACCGGGGCGGCCCGGCGGGGCTGCAGCATCAAGGCGCTGCTGTTCAACGTCCCCGGGACCGAGGCGCCGGGGCCCTTCCGCTTCTGGCACGCGAGAGACAACTACGAGTTCGCCCACGCGGTGAGCGAGGCCGGCGGCGAGGTCGTTCTCGACAGCCGGCTGCCCCCCGTGCCGGCGTCCGCGCACCACCAGAAGTTCGTCCTGGCTCTCTCCAAGAGCAGCGAGCGCAACGTCGCCTATCTTGGTGGCATCGACCTCTGCCTCGACCGGTGGGACCGGTCGTCCCACGATGCCGCACCAGAGCGCCAGCGCGATTTCGTGCGCGCCGGCGGCATCGAGACCCACACGCCGAGCCAGCCCGGCTGGCATGACGTGCAGGTCAGGGTCAAAGGACCGGCGGTCGATCAGATCTGGCAGGCCTTCAAGCTGCGGTGGAATGATCGCCGGCCGGCCAACCATCACCCGCTCCTCGCCAAGTTCCGTGGCGGCAGCCCGCTCGCCGATGGGCCCCCCGTCTCTCCGCCCGCCGGCACGCAGGCGATCCAGGTCAATCTCACCCTGCCGGCAGGCATGTTTCCCGAGGCCGGCGGCCCTGGCGAGACGACGATCGCGAGCGCGCACGAGCACGCCATCGATCGCGCCCAGCACTACGTCTACGTCGAGGATCAGTACGTCTGGCCGTGCACGCTCGTCGACAAGCTCGAGCAGGCGCTGCGCCGCGGCGTCCACGTGCTGATGCTGGTGGCCCGCGACTACGACGCTCCTGGTCTTGCCGGGATAGCCAAGAGGCTTCGCCACCAGGTGGCCGATCGTTTGCGAATGGCCGGCGGTGACCGCTTCCAGATGTTCCACATCGAGCGACAGGACGGTAATCAGATCTACGTCCACTCGAAGGTGCTGATCGTCGACGATTGCTACGCCTCGGTCGGCTCCGCCAACTTCAACGCGCGAAGCCTGACCAATGACACCGAGCTGCAGATCGGCATCGTCGACGAGGCCCTCTTGCAGACGACCATCGACCGGGAGCCGGCGACCGTCTGCCGGTTCGCGCACGAGCTTCGCTGTGCGCTGTGGGCCGAGCACCTCGAGGTTGCCGTCGACTCCGTGCGCGACCCGATGACGGCGATTAAGGAGCGCTGGTCGGTTGCGCCGAAAGCGCCCAGCCGTCGCGCTCATCGCCATGATGCATCGTTGTCCCTGTTCAATCTCGATCCCATCGCCGAATACGTCACCACGCTCATCACCGAGCGCATGGCGCACATTCCGCTGATCAAGCTGCCGTTCGGCATCGACCAGCGAAGCACCGTCAAGCTCGCGGTCGAAACCGTGCTGCGCGGGCCCCAGTCCGCTCTGCTGCTCAAGCTCGTCGAGGAGATGCTCAATCCGGATGCTGCCCCGGTTCTCGCGAGCATGCGCGAGAAGGTGAGAGCTCTCGCCTCGGGCGATCATTCGGCAATCCATTCCGACGACAGGCTCGGCGAGCAGATCATCGCCCACCTTAGGCGCAAGCAGTTGCCGCAAATGGTCGATTGGTTCGACCCGGGTCTGCTCGTCAAGATCGGCATCCGCGATATCATCTCGGGCACCATCGGACAGTACGCCGACCAGCGGCTGATGCAGGCCGCCTCCGACCATGCCGCGTCGGAGAGCGAGCTCGCCGCCCGCTACGACTACAGCAACCCCTACGATGCCGATGCCAAGAAGCGCCTGCAGATGGACGAGCACGGCGGCGTCTGGGTCGATTATGTCGCCGATCTGGGCGATGGCTTCGAAGCCACCTACGCCGTGGCGTTCCTCATGGCGAAAGAGAAGCTGACGGTCGAAGGAGCGCATCGCGATCCAGCGAGGCTCGACCTTCCGGCCGGACAGATCCTCATCATGGGTGGCGATCAGGCCTATCCGCAGGCGACGCAGCTGGAATATCAGCACCGCCTCGTCGATCCTTACAGCTGGGCGTACACGACCGATACTCCGACTCGGAAGTTGTTCGCCATCCCGGGGAACCACGACTGGTACGACGGCCTCAACGCCTTCACGAGCCTGTTCACCTCGGCCCGCGATCGCATCTCCGGCGGTATCGGCAAGCAGCTCGGAGTCTGGCGTTGCCATCAGCATCGAAGCTACTGGGCGATCAAGCTTCCCCACGACTGGTGGATCTGGGGGCCGGATATCCAGCTCGAAGGCAACCTCGACGATCCGCAGCGCGACTATTTCGACATCATCAGCGATTACACCCGGCCGGGCGACAAGATCATCATCTGCCTCGCCGAGCCGAGCTGGCACCACGAGAACTACGACAACCTGCATGAGATCAGCATGCTGGCACGGAAGAAGGGCGCCAAGATATGCGCCGTTCTGGCCGGCGACTGGCATCATTACAGCCGCTACACGAATGCCGACCTCGGCGTCCAGTTCATCACCTGCGGCGGCGGCGGTGCGTTCGCTCATGCGACCCACCAGCTGAAGACCTTGCTCGATCTGCAATGGGCCGAGACGACGCCGGACACGTCTCGCAAAGCTGACCCTGCCGATTCCCTCGCCTTCAATCGGATGGAGCAAGGCATCGTGAAGGACACGGATCACGTCGACTTCTCTATAAAGGACTACCCTCTCTCGGTATCCGCCGATGCCGCAACTACGTCACCGTCAGCGGCCCGGCCCGAGAAGAGGCTTGCGAAGACCCACTCGTTCTCGAAGGAAACGCTCGATCTCGTTCGATACCGCCACCACACGACGCGCATCTATCCGTCCAAGGCGAGAAGCCGCCTGCTGGCGCTCAAAAACCTCGTTCTCCCGTTCCGCAACGTCCGCTTCGCGCTTCTGGTGGGCATGATCTATTTCCTCTACGCCTGGGTGTTCCAGGTCTCGGCGCCGCCACTCGACATGAAGTCATTCGCCGTATCTGGAAAACCGACGGGCGCCGAGGCCCTGGCGCACGTGACCAAGGCATTCTGGCAGGTGATCAGTCCGCATCGGGTCATGCAGGCGATCAAGGCCAGCCCGCTATTCTTCTTCATGCTGCTCGGGTTGTGGGCGGGACTGGTCTACTATGTCGAGCTCGGCAAGGGGCTGTTGAATGCGGTGGGAAAGCTCCTAATCGGCACGGCCCACTTTCTCATGCATCTCACGGCGCTGCTGGTGATCAATCTGATCGCATTTCTGCCAGCGGTCCTGATCGCAGGCATCGCCACGGGCATCGCGAGCGGCACGCTCGGGTCCGGCGGGCCGCAAGGGCAAAGCCTCCTCCAGGACGCGGCGGTTCTCATCTCCTACGCGCTCGTCTCGATCTTGATGGGTGGCTTCGTTGGCGCCCTTATCATGGGGTTCTATTGGACTCTCACGTCGACGCTCTTCAACATGCACTGCGGCGACGCCTTCGGAGCGCTCGGCATCCGCGACTACAAGCACTTCCTGCGCATGCGTTTCGAGCCGGACAAGGTCACGATCTACCCGATCGCGCTCGACAAGGTGCCGGGGCGTAAGGGCTGGCGGGCCGCAACCGCCGATGAGCGCTCGATCACGCCCTCGCAGATCGTGCCGAGGACACCGTTCGAGCCGCATCTGATCGAGGATCCGATCGTCATCGAGGCGTCCCGGATACGCCCGTGACCGGGTCGAACCAGCCTGGCGCTTGCCCAGGTGAGCCAGAACAAAGGCGGGATGCCCGCGTCCTGCATCGCAGTGGCGGACGGTGCAGGATTCGAACCTGCGGCACCTTCCGGTGCTACGGCTTAGCAAGCCGCTGGTTTAGCCACTCACCCAACCGTCCTCGATCCCTGTCAGGCGGCGCTCAGCAAGCACTCGATCCGATCGCGCTGGCGCCCTTGGCCGGCATGGATGCGCCAAGCCGGCAGCGGGCGCCCGGCCTTGGCGAGCTGGCGCAACCGCGCCGCCACTGGCACCGCCGTGCCGCCCCCGCCCAGCTCGGCGTCGAGCGAGATCTCGCGCACCGGATGCCACGCCAGCGCGATCAGCGCCTCCACCTCGTCGCGCGCCCAGTGCCAGTCGGAGCCCGGCGGCGGCCGGGTGTCGTCGATCCAGAGCTTCATCTCGCCGTCTCCTTTCGCAGGTGGTGGCAGCACGTGGTGGAAGCGGAGGGAGTCGAACCCCCAAGGCCTTGCGGCACGCACGGTTTTCAAGACCGGCCCCCTCGCCAATGGGGTTTGCGCTTCCTCGTCTCCTCTCGCTTCTCGTCTCACGGCCGCCGGAAGGAGCTCCGCACATCTCCGCCCGGCGGCCTGTTCGGGTACGGGTTCGAGGACTGTCCTCAAACCGGAACCCGCGGGATGGGTTGGCGCGCGGCATCGCGCAAAGGACAATGGTGCGCACGGTCGGATTCGAACCGACAACCTCCGGCATCTCGGGCCGGCACCTCTACCGCTTGGGCCACGCGCGCTAACGAGTCCTCGTCTCTCCTCCAAATCGGGCGTGGATACGACATCCGCGCCGTTTTATCTCGCTTGCGCGCAGCTTTCGCATTTCACGCACAATTCATCTCGCGCACGGAAATCGTTTCCGTTCGCAATCGGTGTCGCGCTCGGCCGAAACCGCGCGCGAAAGAATTGGTGCCCCCGGCTCGATTCGAACGAGCACTGCCCGCATTCTGAGTGCGGTGCCTCCTACCGTTGGGCTACGAGGGCGCTATTCCAGGAATGGCGATCTCGCGAGGACTCGAACCTCGATCTCCGGCTCCGCAAGCCAGGGCTCTCTCCATTGAGCTACGAGACCGGCTTGTCCGTCACGTCCACATTGGGGCCCCCTGACGCAGGGACGAGGCAATCGCAAACCCGCACGGATGCGGTGTTTTCTGAAGCGTTGCGTCGTCTCGGGGTTGGCTGTGCGCTCGGAGAGCGCGGCTCAGTCGTGCAGCGAATCTCAGCGACGGCAAAGTCGCGAGTTCAGGCTCGTTAGCGAGCGACGGGAGCTGGTCACGGAGCGTTTCATGGGCGATTGGATAATACGAAAGGTGGGGTCATGTCAACGCCTGTTTCAGAGAAAATCACACACGCCAACACAGTCAGGAAACGGATCACGCCTCCGTTGACGCAAATGCGGGCTCCAACGCCGGTGAAATAGCGAGCCGCCGCCCAGCCGCGCCGAGGCGCGCCTTCTATTCAGTCATTCGGAAACAAGCGCCTTGTTTTTGCCTTGTCCTGGCCTACTTTTCGTAAATCTGGGCAGCAATTCCCGAATCCATCGGGGCAAGGTTCGGGTCGCGGGCTGGCGGCGGCGGACCCGATCTCGGGCAGGCTTGTGAGGGTGGCCCCGCCAGCAGCATCTTCGTCCGCCCGCCACGATGTCGCGGTGCGGACCGATCCGCCGCTCTTCGGATATCGTACCGTCCGAGATGAGCCGTGCGGAACGGACGAGAGGAGCGACGATGAAGACGGTCCCGGCTATTGCCCTGATCGCCGTGGCTTCCGGCATCGGAGGCTATCTGCTCTGGAAGTTCCTCAAGGGAGAGCGCAACAACCCCTATCTGATCGGTGTGCACCTCTTGTTGGGCCTGGCCGCGTTCGAACTCACGGCGATGCTGATCCATGGCGCTCCGGATGGCGCTCGCGTCGCCCTCTCATCGGCCACAACCGCCTTGCTGGCGGCCCTCGGCGCCGCGGCGCTGACCGGCCTGCTGGCTCCGATCATCGGCCGGCAGTCCCGTACGAGCGGAACCGTGATGCTCTACGGCCATGCCGGTATCGGCGCGCTAGCGCTCGGATTGCTGCTCTGGTGGACGACGAGGTTCTAGAGCGGTCTGGTTGCGTGGCGGCTCGCCAGAACGACCGCTCCGGGACGAGCGGCGGAACGATCGCACCCATGTCCCCCCGGAGAACGAAAGAGGCCGGCCCCGCGCAGGGACCGGCCATCCATTCCTACCGGCGCGGCATCGCACGCCCGCCGGCCGTGCTCAGCTACGCCCTACTTGGAGGGCGCGTGGGTTTGAGGCGCCAGAGGAGACGATGCAGCCAGTCGAGATCGGGGCGACGGTGACGGTCGACAGAGACTCGTGGGCACGATGGACGCGGACGGCGAGAGCGCTTCGGCATGGGCCACTCCTTCGTCGTGGTCGTCTCTCCATTCCCGTCCTGGCGAGGACGCCCCGACAGCCTCTGGCCACGACGCATCCTTGCGCCGGCCGGGGTTGCCCCGGCGCGCGGACGACGGCGAGAGGTGTCTCGGGTGGAATGGGATTGGTCTGGATGGAGGGTGGAAGGTTTCTTCTCGCGCTCGACCAGCGGGACGCTCCCTCGGGCGGATCCATCCAGGTCCGCCGCGCGTTCCGCCGGCCAGATCCGGCCAATGGGCCGGCAGGCCGGATTTTACGGCTCAGAGTAGCCAAACGGCCGCCTCCAGCTGTTCAATCCCGAACCCGGCAAGGGGCAGCCCCGCAGTGCGCCAGGGCCGCTCCTCCGCGAGGATTTCTCCTCCACGCCTTGGAAGGTAGTTGATTCGTGCAACATTTCGACGAGGGGAGAAGCGGTCCGGAAAGGTTGCAATCGCACCTGTCGCATTTCTGACCTCGTGGCTCCGCTCTGCACGTTCCGAAGGCAGAGTGCTCAAACAAAACAGGCAGGGGCATGTCACCCCTGCCCGCAGAATTCCCGGTTCCGCTCCGGAGAGCTCAGTGCGCCGGGATCTCCTCGGACTTGGCCGCCTTGGTCACCGCCTTCTGCACCTTCTCGAACGCGCGCACTTCGATCTGGCGGATGCGCTCGCGGCTGACGCCGAACTCGGCCGACAGGTCCTCGAGCGTCGCCGGATCCTCGTTGAGCCGGCGGGCCTCGAAGATGCGACGCTCACGGTCGTTGAGCGTCGTCAGCGCCTTCGCGAGATAAGACTTCCTAAGCCCCATCTCCTCGCGCTCGACGAAGCGCTCCTCCTGGCCGGGCGTGTCGTCGACCAGCCAGTCCTGCCACTCGCCCGATTCCGACTCCGCCCGCACCGGCGCATTGAGCGAGGCGTCGCCGCCGAGGCGCCGGTTCATCGAGACGACGTCGTCCTCCGGCACGCCGAGCTTCTTGGCGATGGCCTTGACGTGCTCGGGCTTCAGATCGCCTTCCTCCAGCGCCTGCAACTGGCCCTTGGTCCGCCGCAGGTTGAAGAACAGCTTCTTCTGTGCCGCCGTGGTGCCCATCTTCACCAGGCTCCACGAGCGCAGGATGTATTCCTGGATCGAGGCGCGGATCCACCACATCGCGTAGGTCGCGAGGCGGAAGCCCTTGTCGGGCTCGAACCGCTTCACGGCCTGCATCAAGCCGACATTGCCCTCGGAGATCACCTCGCCGATCGGCAGGCCGTAGCCGCGATAGCCCATGGCGATGCGGGCGACGAGACGAAGGTGGGACGTCACCAGCTTCTCGGCAGCCTCTTTGTCCTGGTGCTCCTGCCAGCGCTTGGCGAGCATGTACTCCTCGCCGGGCTCGAGCATCGGGAACTTGCGGATCTCCTCGAGATAGCGCGACAGACCGAGAGATCCAGCGGCGACAGTCGGGAGTGCCTTGCTAGCCATGTCTTACCCCTGCCGGTATTTGCCACTTGCGGGGAGAACCGGCGCCCCCCATCTGCCCTCCAAGGCTTCGCGGCCTCGAAGGGCCTTCCTAGTCTTTCTACCATCGCGGTAGCTGTTCCGCAGGTTACAATCCGGAAAGCCACCGCAGTCTCATCTCGACTACGCCAGTACAACATCGTCGGATCAATCTGGTTCCCCCAGGACCGGAAGGTTTGCTCACGCCGCGATGAAGTGGGAACGGCCGCCGCGGAGTGCAAGACCCGGTGCATCATGTCCCGGCCAGCATTGCTCGGGGATAAAGCAAGTCGTTCTATTTGCGATGTTTCCTGGCGCCTCTCGGCGCAGCCGCCGGTGTCGGCGGCGGCTCCAGGGCGGCCATCAGCGCCGCCATATCGGGGGGCAGGGCAGCGGCAAAGTGCATCGGCCGCCCCGTCCGCGGGTGCTCGAAACCGAGCTCCGCCGCGTGCAGAGCTTGCCGCCCCAGCGCCTTCACGAGGGCTGCCGCGGGCTCGGGAAGCGTGTCGATGCTGGTCTTGAACCCGGTGCCGTAGACCGGATCTCCCACTACCGGGTGCCCGGCGTGGGCCATGTGAACGCGGATCTGGTGCGTCCGTCCGGTCTCGAGCTGCAGCCGCACCTCAGAGATGGCGGGCTTGCCGGACTTCGACAGGAACGTGCGCTCCACCGCGTAGTGCGTCACCGCCCGCCGCCCCGACTCCGAACGCGTCACCGCGATCTTGGTCCGGTTCACCGCGCTGCGGGCGAGCGCGGCGTCGATGGTCCCGAAGCGCGGCGTCGGCACGCCCCAGACCAGCGCCGTGTAGGTCCGCTCGAGCCGGCCGTCCGCCCCGTGGCTCGCGAACTGCTCGGCCAGGCTCTGGTGCGCCGCGTCGTTCTTCGCCACAACCAGGAGACCCGACGTGTCCTTGTCCAGCCGGTGCACGATGCCGGGGCGCTTGACGCCGCCGATGCCGGAGAGGCTGTCGCCGCAGTGCGCCATCAGGGCGTTCACCATCGTGCCGCTCGCATGTCCGGCCGCCGGATGCACGACCAGCCCCGCCGGCTTGTTGACCACGACGAGGTCGGCGTCCTCGTATTCGACGTCGAGCGCCAGCGCCTCCGCGACCGGTCCGTCCGGCTCGGCCGCCGGCACCTCCACGCGGTACGTCTCGCCCGGTTTGACCCGGTGCCCGGGCTCCCCTATCGTCCGACCCGGTCCGGTGACGTGCCCGGCCTGGATCAGCGCCTGGATACGCGACCGGCTGAGCCGGCCGGCCAGCGCTTCCGCCAGCACGCGGTCGAGGCGCTCGCCGCCACGGGCCGCGTCGACCGTGACCGAGACCGTCTCCCTGTCGCCGCCGGAGCCCGCGCTCATGCCCGCCACTCGCCATTCCAGGAAGGACGCCGCATGAGCAGCAAGGACGACGAGGCCGAGTTCGTCGAGACGCCGCAGCTGCGCGCGTTGAGAATGGCGGTCATCGGCATGGGCGTCGTGCTCATCGTCGGGTTCTTGATCATACTTGCGCGCATCTTCTACCTCGCCTCGCGCCCGGGGGCACTCACTTCCGCTCCCGCCGCCGCCGTCCTCGCCGCCGAGCCGGCCCTCGCGCTGCCCGCCAGCGCCAGCATCAAGTCGCTGTCGCTGTCCGGCAACCGCCTCGCGGTGCAGTACGTGTCGCCGCACGGCGATGGCGTCGCCATCATCGATCTGGAGACCGGCCGCACTCTCTCCCGTGTCAAGATCACCACGGGCGCCCCCTGAGGCTTGGGCGCGGCGCGACTTTCCGCCTCGAATCGTGCGAATTCTAGGGACTTCGTGATGTCCGGAGCCGCTCGAACGATGCCCATCCGCCAGCTCTCGCCGGAGACGATCAACCGCATCGCCGCGGGCGAGGTGATCGAGCGCCCGGCGAGCGTCGTCAAGGAGCTGGTCGAGAACGCCATCGACGCCGGCGCGCGCCGCATCGAGGTCGTCACCGCCGGTGGCGGCCTCTCCCTGATCCGCATCACCGACGACGGCTCCGGGCTCGATCCCGCCGAGCTGACGCTCGCCGTCGAGCGTCACGCCACCTCCAAGCTCCCGGACGACGACCTGCTCGCCATCCACACCCTGGGCTTCCGCGGCGAGGCGCTGCCATCGATCGGCTCCATCGCCCACCTTCGCATCGCCACGCGCACCGCGCCCGCCGCCGAGGGCTGCGAGATCGTCGTCGACCGCGGCGCCAAGGGCAGCGTGCGTCCGGCCGCGGTCAATCGCGGCACCATGGTGGAGGTCCGCGACCTGTTCTCCGCCACACCGGCACGACTGAAGTTCCTCAAGTCCGAGCGTGCCGAGAGCATGGCGGTCGCCGAGACGGTGCGCCGCCTCGCCATGGCCCACCCGGAGATCGCCTTCTCCGTCACCACGGGCGAGAAGGCCGCCCTCGATCTTCCCCATGCCGGAGGCACGGCCGAGGGTCTGTTGAAACGCCTCGGCCGCATCATGGGCCGCGAGTTCCTCGACGATGCGCTCGAGATCGCCGGAGAGCGCGAAGGCGTGCGCATCGCCGGTTTCGCCGGGCTCCCCACTCTGCACCGCCCCGACACCGGCCACCAGCACCTGTTCGTCAATGGCCGCCCGGTGCGCGACAAGCTCCTGCTCGGTGCCGTGCGCGGCGCCTACGGTGACCTCGTGCCCAAGGGGCGCAACCCCTATCTCGCGATCTTCCTGACGCTCGATCCCCACGAGGTCGACGTCAACGTCCACCCGACCAAGGCCGAGGTGCGCTTCCGCGATTCAGGCCTGGTGCGCTCGCTCGTCGTCGGGTCGCTGCGCCATGCGCTGGAGGAGGCCGGGCACCGGTCCTCGGCCCGCGGCGGGGTGCTGACCCTCGAGACTCTCGCCGCCAGCGCGTCTCCTGGCGGAGCGCCGGCAGCCCCGTCGCATCGTGCGCCCTACGCCGGCGGCTGGTCTCCTCCGCCCCGCCCTGCGCACATCCCGCGCAGCATGGCCGAGGCGATGCAGGCGCCCTTCTCGACCCTCGACGTTCCCAGCGCCGACGCCCGCCCCGACGCGGCGCCGCTGCCCCCGGACCTGCTCGACCGCCCGCTCGGCGCCGCCCGCGCCCAGATCCACGAGACCTACATCGTCGCGCAGACCCGTACGTCGATGGTCATCGTCGACCAGCACGCCGCGCACGAGCGCCTCGTCTACGAGCGCATGAAGGCGATGCTGGCAGAGGGCGGCGTCGCCCGCCAGGGGCTGCTCATCCCCGAGGTCGTCGACCTCGATCCGGGCGAGGCGGCGGCCATGGCGGACCGCTCACACGAGCTGGCCGAGTTGGGGCTTTGCCTGGAGCCGTTCGGAACCGGTGCCGTGCTCGTGCGCGAGGTGCCCGCCCTGCTCGGCAAAGCCGACATCAAGGGCCTCGTCCGCGACCTCGCCGCCGACCTCGCCGCCGAGGGCGACGGCCGCGCGTTGCGCGAGCGCCTGGAGCACGTCTGCGCCACCATGGCCTGCCACGGCAGCGTGCGCTCCGGCCGCCGCCTGACCGCCGAGGAGATGAACGCACTGCTCCGCGAGATGGAGGCGACGCCCTACTCCGGCCAGTGCAACCACGGCCGGCCGACCTGGGTCGAGCTCAAGCTCACCGACATCGAGCGCCTGTTCGGGCGGTCGTGAGGGCGTGATCGTAATGCCGATGAAGCTCGCGCCGCTGCTCATTCTTCTCGCCGGCCTTGCCATCGCCGGCTACGGCACCTGGTATCACCGGAGCCACCCCTCGCGCGTCGTCGCCACCGGCACCGTCACGATGACCGATCCCAGAACCGGCCGGCCGGTCTCGTTCGACACCCGCACCCGCGAGGTCGGCAGCATCCGGCTCGAGGAGGTCCGCTCCCCTGGCGGCACCTGGATCGACTGCGTCGGCGACTGCCGCGAGACCCTCCGGCGCGAGCACCTGGAGTTCTGGGAGCACCAGCAGCTCCGGCGCTGACTCTCACTCTTTCTTCGGCCCCGGCAGCTGCAGCGGCTCGGCTGCCTCGAAGTCCTCGATCAGGCCGATCACCTCGGGCGGCTCGACCTCGCGGATCAGCTCCGCCACCTTCTTCACCGCCGCGATGCGCTTCTCGAAGTTGGCGATATCGACGCCCTCGGCCTCCGCCCGTGCCTTGCGCGCCTCCGCCAGCATCTTCTCGGCCTGCGCCAGCACCAGCGCCGTGTCCGCCTCCAGCTTGGCGTTCTCGAGCCCCTTCGCCCGAAGCCGCTCCTGGATGTTCTGCAGCGTCTTCGAGCCGATCGAGGCCGACACCTGCCGCGCCGAATGCTGGCTCTCGACATCCACGACCGCATCGAGCAGCCTGTTCAAGGCGCTGGTGAGCTTCGAGCGCAGCTTGGCCGACTGCTCGCGCTGCTCGGCCGTCGGCCGGTAGCGCTCGGGGTCGGAGACGGACACGGTGCGCCGGCCTTTGCGCAGTTGCTCCTGCACCATGAGGAAGGCGTCGATGATGAGATCGGTCGCCCTGAGCGCCGCCGGCGTGTCGAGCACCGTGGCCAGCCGGGCGACGCCCTTGACCGTGAATACGTGCGGCAGATAGCGCGCGCCTCCGCGGCCCGGGTTTGAGGTCGTGGCCTGCGACCTCAAAGCCGCCGTCTCAGCCTCGGTGAGCTGGAAGACGTGACGCTCGTCGAACTTGTCGCGGTTGCGGGCCACGGCCTCGTTGACGCGCTTGGTCTCGGTTCCGAACGCGGCGGCAACGCGCGAATCGAGCATCACCCGCTCGCCGCGTACCACAAGCACGTCACCGCCGCCGATCTCGCCGGCCACCAGGTCCTGAGCCATTCCGCGCCCCCGCGATTTCTGCGGCCGGCCCGCGATTCGACGCGAGATCAGCCGCGCAGCCTTGTCACATACGGACGCTGGCTGCTCAAGGGCGGGGCTGGAGGATCGACCGGCGGGCTATCGCCGACGGTCGTCCGGCAAGGCCGCGGCGATGGCCTCGTCGTGGTACCAGCACGGCCCGTCGATGATGCCTTGCGCGGCCCGCTCGGCACTGTTGGCTTGGCGTGCGGGTTGCGGCTGCGTTGCCTCGCGGCGGACGGCCTTACGCGCCGGGAACTGGTAGATCGTGGCGGTCGGGCGTTGCGTGTGGTCGGTCATTTGGGCCCTCGCGTTCATTTCCGGCGCTATTGACGGCGCGGAATTCATTTAACCCGAAAGATGGGTGTGGGTGCACAGTAATTGTACGAGATGATCAAAAAAAACCCGCGAATTGCACAAACTATGTGCATGTAATTCCGTGCTCAATTCGCTAGCATTTTCCCGGGACACCTCGGGACAGCGGATTTCAGCCAAGCTAGGCGCTCCATGATGGATCGCGCGTCATGCTGCGGCTCGCGGCGCCCCGGGGATCTTGTGGGACAAGTTTCACGGAGACCAGCACATGACCAAGTACAAGCTCGAGTACATCTGGCTCGACGGCTACGCGCCGGTTCCCAACCTGCGCGGCAAAACGCTCGTCAAGGAGTTCAGTTCCCTGCCGTCACTGGAGCAGCTTCCGCTGTGGGGCTTCGACGGCTCTTCGACGCAGCAGGCCGAGGGTCACAGCTCGGATTGCGTGCTGAAGCCGGTCCGCGCGGTCGAGGACCCGGCGCGCAAGAACGGCGTGCTGGTTCTGTGCGAGGTCATGATGCCGGACGGCAAGACTCCGCATCCGTCCAACAAGCGCGCCACCATTCTTGACGACGAGGGCGCCTGGTTCGGCTTCGAGCAGGAGTACTTCCTCTACAAGAACGGCCGTCCGCTCGGCTTCCCCGAGTACGGCTATCCTGCCCCACAAGGCACCTACTATACCGGTGTCGGCTTCTCGAACGTCGGCGACATCGCCCGCCAGATCGTCGAGGAGCACCTCGATCTCTGCATCGCCGCCGGCATCAACCACGAGGGCATCAACGCCGAGGTGGCCAAGGGCCAGTGGGAGTTCCAGATCTTCGGCAAGGGCTCCAAGCGCGCCGCCGACGAGATGTGGCTCGCTCGCTATCTCCTCCTCCGCCTGACCGAGAAGTACGGTGTCGACATCGAGTGGCACTGCAAGCCGCTCGGCGACACCGACTGGAACGGCTCCGGCATGCATTGCAACTTCTCGACCTCCTACATGCGCGAGGTCGGTGGCAAGGAGTATTTCGAGGCGCTGATGAAGGCGTTCGAGCAGAACCTGATGGACCACATCAGCGTCTATGGACCGGACAACGACAAGCGCCTTACCGGCAAGCACGAGACGGCGCCCTGGAACAAGTTCAGCTACGGCGTCGCCGACCGTGGCGCCTCGATCCGCGTGCCGCACTCGTTCGTCAACAACGGCTACAAGGGCTACCTCGAGGATCGCCGCCCGAACTCGCAGGGCGACCCCTACCAGATCGCCTCGCAGGTCCTGAAGACGATCGCCTCGGTTCCGGCCTCGAAGAAGGCCGCGGCCTGATCACGCGCTACCCCTCCGCCGCCGGTGCCAGCTTTCCCCGCTGTCCGGCGGCGCTCTCCCGTCCGTGGCGGCGGCGGTCATGCCGCCACGGACGTATCGCCTCGCTGAGAGGCGCGCCGCGGCCGTACAGCCGCGGGTCATCCCCACCCTTCCACTGGCTACCGGAGATCTTGTGCGAGTTGCGAGATCAGCGCCGGTGTGCCTGTGCGGCGGACGCCTGGTGCCGCTCGGCTCGCTGCCCCATGAACTCGACGCCGAGCCTCTTGCCATCGCGATGGCGCACGCTGCAAGCGCCCGAGAAGCTGACGCAGTCGACGGTGAGGGTGAAGTGGCTGGGAAGATGGCAATCCTCGACGAGCTCGACGCCGGCGCCCGTCACCGAGAGATCCCGCACCACGCACGAGACCGGTGGGCGCCCAGGAACCCTGATCCACCCGTGATAGCTCGTCGTCAGGCGACCGAACTGCCGCCGCTCATGAGGCTTTGCCAATGACATTGCCAGGTACTCCAAAGGTGCGCCAAGCGCATCCCGGATAACACCACGGAAACCCCAAGGGACGATTTAGCAAGTACTTCGGAATTGACGGATCGCCCGCCCCGGAGCCCTCAGCCGAAATCCTCGACCGTGACCTCGCGCCGCCGGCCGTCCCGCGCCTGGCGGCCGACGGAATTGAGCGGCGGCCGCCGACGACGCTGCCTCGGACGGCGCAGCCGGCCTCTCAGCCCTTCTTGATCGGTATCGCGGTGCATGCAACCCCGCTCAGCCGGCCGCTGGCGCACAACAGACGGATGCGCTGCTCCTTGCTCAGGCTGGGCTGACGGGGCGTCACGCTGACGTTAGCTCCGAACGTGACGGGGGTGCGCACCGGAGCATTCTTCGGCGCGGCCAGCGCCGGCTCTGCGGTGACGGCCATGGCGATGACGGGCAGCATCAGGATCGCGGCTTTCATGACGTGTTTTCCTTCGATGGGTTGTCGCGCGCGCAGCGCGGAGGGAACGTTGGTGCCGATTGCGTGCTCAGCGCCGCGTCGGGCGCACGGCAGCGATCGCGGCCCGACCGCGCTTCGGGTGCGTCGACGGCTGTGCCTGCGGTGACACGCAGCCCCGGGGATTGATCAGGCCGAGCCGGCACTTGAGGTCGGCTGGCAAACGGGTGACCGGAGGCTTGATGTCGATGTCGGCCGAGACGGAGCCCGCCGATTGGGCTGATGCCGGCACGGCGGCCAGCACCAGCAGCAAGGCAGTGATCGAGGTGAGCTTCATTTGGTGTTCTCCACGGTTGGCGGCTCGAGCCGCGGGATCGGTCCCGACGACCGACCGTGGAGAAAGTATTGCTGACGGGGATATGTACCGCGGTGCTGGCCAGCACACTGCGGACGATCTTCTTTCCCCTCGTGAGCAAGGCCGATCACGCCTGCGAGGACTTGCGGATGTCGCGATCCTCTGTCGCGGCGGTGGACGTCGGGGCCGCGCCGACGGGCGGGCCGTTCAATGCTCCTTGGGACGGTTGACCTCGAAGGCCGCCAGCTTGTCCGCGCTCGCCTCCTTCTGGTGCTTCGCCCGCCACTGCTCGTAGGGCTCGCCGTAGACGATCTCGCGCGCCGCATCCTTGGTCAGGCTATGTCCCTGCGCCTTGGCGGCGTCGACGTACCAGTTGGCGAGGCAGTTGCGGCAGAAGCCGGCGAGGTTCATCAGGTCGATGTTCTGCACGTCAGTGCGCGTCTTGAGATGCTCGACAAGCCTCCGGTAGACCGCCGCCTCCAGCTCGATGCGGGTCTTGTCGTCGAACGTCGTGCTCATGCTCTGCTCCTCTTGCGTGTGTCGTTCTCTGCCAGCCGCAGCCCGAAGGCCGGCGCCAATCCGGTGACGAGGCGGACCAGTCTCTCCCCCCAGGCCCGCTGGTCGCCAACGGTGGCAACGAGGTCCTGCCTCAGCTCGATCAGCACGTGCCGGAGCCCGCGCTCCAGGCCGTGCTGCCACAGGGTGTCCCCCTCGAGCGGCCCCCGGTAAGGCTGGTTCTCGCCGACGACGAGGTCGCCCTCGGCCCTGAGCGCGGCGATCAGCGGCCGCGCCAGCCGGTCGTCGCTGTCGAACAGCACGCCGACGTGCCACGGGCGCGGCACGCCTTTCCAAATGTCAGTGAAGCTGTGCACCGCGAGGATTGCCGGCGGCGCTCCGGCCGCGACGCACCGGTCGAGGACATCCGTCACCATCGCGTGATAGGGGGTGTAGTAGCGCCTGATCCGTTCCTCGCGCTCGGCCCCGTCGAGGTGACGATTGCCGTCGACGATGGCGCCGTCGGAGAACCGCATGATCAGCGTCGGGTCATCGAGCCCGCGGTTGAGGTCGATGAGCAGCCGCGACCAGTGCGACAGAACCGCCGGCACCCCCAGCGCGCGCGAAAGATGCTCCGTGACGGCCGCTGCGCCGATGTCGTAGGCGATGTGGCGCTCGAGCTCGGCCGCGCTGAGACCGAGCGTGCCGTATTCCGCGGGGAGGGCGTTACTGGCATGGTCGCACAGAAGCACAAGGCCCGCCTCGGCCGAACCGGGCAGCACCGTAACACTCTCATTCCGAAATGGCGCGATCCGCGCGGTGGCGCGGGCGCTCGGGATTTCCTGCATGGCCGGAACATAGAGCGGCTCGGTCTGGGTGTGTAGCGGCTTGCCACGAAAAGCCATCCTCGACACCATCCCGGAGCCGCCGCCAGGGGCACCGGAAGGCCGTCGAAATTCCGGTTTCAACCCGCTTGCAATCGCACCGCACTTGCTGCATAAGACGGGCCTCGCCGGGCACCACCCGGCTTACCCATCGGACGCGGGCGTAGCTCAGGGGTAGAGCATCACGTTGCCAACGTGAGGGTCGTGAGTTCGAATCTCATCGCCCGCTCCATTCATCCTCGTGAAATTACCAGCCATTCCATCGCGGGCTCCGGCAAGTCGACGCTCGGGCCGTCGCGCATGACAGCCTGCGAGGCTGGCCACGATCTCGATGCACCCCAGGCGGGGCCGGACTGGCGCCGGTGGCGCGCTGTGCTACCGTCCGTGGCACGAGCTTCGGGATGGGGGAGGGGCGCATGGTGCGATTCGGCGCAGGGCCGGCCGGGATCCGGTGGGTGACGGCGATATGGACCGCGCTCGTCGCGGTGCCCGCCTACGCGCAATCCGCGACTCCGCCTCAGGCAAAACCCTCCGGCTACACCTTCCCGCAGAAGATCGGCTTGGCCCAGCTCGTCAATGTCGAGGACATGGAGGGCAAGAACCCGGGGCTCGGGCAGGTCGGCCAATACACGTTCCAGGGCTGGCGCATGTCGCTCTATGTCTACGACAAGAAGCGCGCGGACATTGCCGAGGCGCCGAATGCGGCGCAGATCAAGGCAGAGCTCGACTACTCGGTCGGGGATATCCACGAGGCCAAAAAGCTCGGGCACTACACGCGCGTCGACGAGGGCACGGGCTTCTCCATGCCGCCCATGGCGACGCCGCCGGTGTTCCAGTGCCGCTCGTTCATCATCCAGCCGGCGCCGAAGGCCGGAGCCCAGCCGCCCGCCGCCTATGAGAGCTACATGTGCGTGACGACGATGCGGCGGAAGTTCCTGAAGCTGCGCCTATCCTCCACGACACCTCCGGGCGACCAGGCGACGGTGTTCACGCCTGTCGCGGCGGCGATCGAGATGACCGCCCGCATGATCCAGCGATGACACTCGGCGCGCTCTCGCCTCAGCCGCCGCCGACGGCGGCGCTCGCCTCGCGGTCGAGCGTTTCGACCACGCGGCTGTAGAGCGCGTCGGCGCGCTCCTGGGTGCCGCCGATCGCCACCAGACCCAGCTTACCGAACTCGGACAGGGCTCCGATGAGGTGGAACGACACGCCTTCCTGACTGGCGGCGTTGAAGTGGAGCCCGTTGGCCGCGGCGATGTCGATGAGGTCGTGCGGGGTGAGGCCACGATAGGCCTCCGACTCCAGGTTGTCGGTGGCGTAGTAGCAGCGTGGCCGGCCGGCGGCGGTCAGGAACTGCCCCGTGGCGGCGTCATACTGCCCATCGGTCAGGAACTGCAGCATCAGGAACGGGTGCGTCGTGCCACCCTTGCGCAGGTTGATCTCGATTGCCCAGTGCCGCCAGGTTCCGCCTTGGCGCACGGAGAGGAAGTCGACGCCGAAGCGCCCGAGCACACCTTTGTCCGCCAGCACGCGACCGACGGCGAGACCCTGTCTCTGGATCTCCATGCGGTAGGCTTCGTCGGCGGGGAAGCGGCAGCCGAGGAAGATCTGGCCGCTGTCGCCGCCGAGCACTTGGTCGTGTGTGGAGACGACGTCGAGATGTCCGACGGGATCGACGCGGAGCTGCGCCGACGGCGAGCGCTTGACGTCGCCTTCGAGGAACTCCTCGACGATGCCGCCCATCAGCCCGAGCTTCTGCTCGTAGAGGTTCCACGACATCCCCCGGGCCTCGAACGCGAGGTGCGGCATGCGCTCGCGCACCCAGTGCTTCAGGCTCGAGCTGCCCTCCGGCGCTCCGGCGAAGCTCATCACGGCGTTGCCTTCGCCGGAAAAGCCCTCCTCGAGCTTGACTACGGCGCGGCGGAGCGCCGGGTGCGTCGCCTTGAGCTCGGTGAAGGCGTCGGCCACATCGGTCGCGTCGCGGAGGTCCTCGAAGCCGGCCGGCATGGCGATGCCCGCCTCGCGGAAAGCCCGGCGCGAGCCCGTCTTGGAGCCGAGCGGCGCCAGGTCAGGGTCGCAGCCATAGATCGGCACGCCCAATGCGACGGCCAGCTCGCGTTCCAGCTTCGTCACGGTGAAGCACGTCATGTGCGCGCTCGCTGGATCGGGAATGGCCTCGACGATGCGGCGCACGAGGCGCGGACGCGCCAGGACCTTGGCCGTCAGCGGGGCGCGCGAGGCGTCGTGACACGAGAGCAGCAGCAGACGCCGGCGGGCATGCTGCGCCGGGATGCCTGGGAGCAGGTGAAGGTAATAGTCGATGATCGGCTCGGCGATCGGGGTGCTCGTCACGAAGACGATGTTGGTCCGGGGCAGGCCGAGGAGGAGCAGCAGGCAGAGCATGCGCTCCTCGTAATGGTGGGCGCCTGTCACCCGGTCCATCACGTCCTGGTCGAGGGTGAGGCTCGGGACGATCACCACCGTCCGCGCCGCGTTGCGGTCCGAGACCAGCGCCGGATAGCTCGCGGCGAATGCCGCCTGCAGCTCGGTGAACCGCGACCGGATCTCGCCCTCCTCGCTGCAGGTGATGGCGCCCGGCCGGTCCATATCGCCCTCGATCTGTCGCCCTCAATCGTCCGATCGGTCTCGCGCCTCGCCCAGGGGCCGGCCGTCGCGCCCGATCCGGTGCATCAGATATCCAAGGCAATCGAGCCGGACGGCCTGTGGATCCAGGGTCAGCATGGCGGGCACGGCGGGGCGCGCAAGTCGGATCTCATCGTCCTCGTAAACGAAATAGCTGCCGAGATCGCCGCCGATCCCCTCCTCGGCGCCGGGCGCCACGACGAGGCGGCGCCTCTTGCCGCCGCCGAGCCGGCCGAAAACCGCGCCGGGCCGAAGCTCGGAAAAGTTGAGATGGTCGAGATCGGGGCGCAGCAGCATGTCCGCCGGGGTCCCGTCGAACGAGAAGCTCGCCTCCTCCGGAACCTTGACGATGGCGAACGTCTGCAGAATGTCGATGTCGCCTTCCGGCACCGGGTGCTCCGGGAAATGAGAAAGCGCCAATGCCGCCTCGATCAGCTCGGCGGCGTGCGCGGTTCCCGCCGGCACGCCGGGCCGGCCGCACTCGATGGTGATCGACGGGCAATAAGGCGCCAGCGCCGCCGATTGCACGCCGAGCGGCTTCTCGAAATAGATGACCGTGTGGCTGAACAGGCGGGCCAGATGCAGGAACGGCTCGTCGAGCCGGTTGACGCACGCGTAGTGCGGATTGTTGCCCGTGTTGTTGTGGATGTCGATGCTGGCGAACGGCCGCTCGGCGGCGACGATCTCCGTCACCTCGCGCATGATGCGTGCCTCGGGTGTCCCGGGATCGGGCGTCCCCGGCCAGCAGCGGTTGTAGTCGATCTGGCCGGGCAGCGTACGCACGCCCGCCGCGGCCGCCTCCAGGTTGCCGAGCAGCACGATGAGCGTTCTCGGCAATGGCACGTTGCGATGCCGCCGGAGAACGCTCTGCAGCGCCGTGAGCCCCGTGTCCTCGTTGCCGTGGAGCAGCGCCGTGACGAGCAGCGGCTCCGGGCGCCGGCCGGGGATGCGAAACAGCGACGGCCCGGGCAGATGCCGGTGGAGCTCGCGCGCGGAGACCTGCAGCAGAACCTCGGGCACGCCGTCGAAGCGGGTCAGCGCGAGCGGCCGGCCGGGAGCCAGGGTGGCGAGGTCTGTCATCGGTTGCAGTTACCCGTGTGCGTTTACCCGCCTGACGGGGGGCGGACCACCGATTGGGCGGCAAGAGCCACTCCTTGCCATGATCGTGGTCAACCCCCTCCCGGCCCCCCCGGCGGCGGCCCGAAAACCCGGTTGCGCACCCGCCGCGATGCCGCTATAGGAGGCCCTCTCGCGCCGCCAAGGCGCCGGGGCACTTAGCTCAGCGGTAGAGCACTACCTTGACATGGTAGGGGTCAGAGGTTCGATCCCTCTAGTGCCCACCATCCAGCCGGGATCGCCGCTCCCGGACCGCTCCACCCGCCGATGCGCTCCTCGATGCGCCGCAACACGTGATCTTCTGGCCAGCGCCGCGCCACCGGGCTACTCGTTCCTGGTCCCAACAGTCCGGTGTCGCGTGTCATGCTTGCCGAGGTCACACTGCCGCTCTGGGCCGTCGTCATGCTGGCGCTCGCCGCCGCGCTCGCCGTGCTCGACCGCCTGCTGCTGCCGAGCGTCCGCTGGGCTCTGAGGCGGCGCGCCAACCGGGCCATCGACGAGCTCAACACGCGCCTCCGCATCCACATCCAGCCGTTCAAGCTGACCCGGCGGCAGGTGCTGATCGACCGCCTGCTCTACGACCCGGAGGTGCTCGCGGCGGTCGAGCAGCGCGCCAAGGAGACCGGCGAGCCGCGCGAGGTGGCGATGGCCAAGGCGGCGCGGTGGGCGCGCGAGATCGTGCCGTCGTTCTCCGCCTACGCCTACTTCAAGATCGGCGCGCGGCTGGCCCGGCGGATCTCGCAGGCGCTCTATCGCGTGCGTCTGGGCTACACGAACGACGAGGCGCTACGTGCCGTGCCGCCGGACGCGTCGGTGGTGTTCGTCATCAATCACCGCTCCAACATGGACTACGTGCTGGTGACCTACATCGCCGCTTCCTCCTCGGCGCTGAGCTATGCGGTCGGCGAGTGGGCGCAGGTCTGGGGCCTGCGCGGGCTCATCCGCTCGATGGGCGCCTATTTCATCCGCCGCAACTCGGGCGATCCGCTCTACCGGCGCATCCTTGCCCGCTACGTCGACATGGCGACCAAGGCCGGCGTCGTGCAGGCCGTGTTCCCGGAGGGCGGCCTGTCGCGTGACGGCTTGCTGCGGCCGCCGAAGCTGGGCCTGCTGTCCTACATGGTCTCGGGCTTCGATCCGCAAGGTCCGCGCGACGTCGTCTTCGTCCCCGTGGGGCTCAACTACGACCGTGTGCTCGAGGATCGCGTGCTGACCGCGGCGGCGGCAACGCCCCAGGGACAGGCGCCCCGCTTTGCGTTCAATCCCTTCGTGCTCGCGCGGTTTGTCATGAAAGGCACCTGGCGGCTGCTGCGCGGCCGCTGGTATCGCAACGGCTATGCCTGCGTCAGCTTCGGAGCACCGGTGTCGCTCCGGTCGTGGCTTTCCAGGCGCGGCGTCGACCTGAGGACCCTCAAGCCCGATCTGCGCGCCGCCGAGATCGACCTGCTCGGGCGCAAGCTGCTCGCCGACGTGGGGGCCGTCATTCCCGCGCTGCCCGTGTCCCTGGTCGCCCGCGTGCTCGCCGCGGCTCATGGCCAGCCGCTGACGGAGTTCGAGCTCAAGGGCCGCGTGTTCGACCTGATGACCGATCTGGAGCAGGCCGGGCACTATGTCCACGTCCCGCGCAGCGATCGCGACTACGCCATCGATGTCGGCCTGCGCATGCTGGTGATGCGCCGGATCGTCGAGGCGGGCGATGCCGGCTACCGGGCGGCGCCTGCCGAGGCGGCGCTGCTCGCCTACTACGCGAACGCGATCGCGCACCTGCTGCCGGCGTTGCCCCCTGACGACCGCCCCGCGTCGTCAGAGGCAGACCGCGATCCTGACCATCAGGCACCCTTATCGACGGCAGCAGAATAAACTATTGGCGCTGATGCCGACCATTGACCATATATGAGGGCATGTCCGGCGGTGGATGCCGGCTCACGCAGAGAGGAGAAAGCGCATGAAGGTCTGGAGCAAGCCCCAGGTTCGCGAGCAGGAAGTCGGCCTCGAGGTCACGAGCTACCTGCCGGCCGAGATCGACATCATCTGAACTCCCTGACAGTTCGACGTACGCGCGGCGGCCAAATGGCCGCCGTTTGCGTTTCGGGCGGGATCTTTCCCATGCCCGGAGGCCATGAGTATTGCCGATGCGGCCGCTGCCTCCATCATCGGGACGTGCTAGGCAGCAGCATCCGTCCGTCATCCGAGCAGGCAGATGCCCGTCCCGACCACAGCCGCGTCCCGACCGCTGAGTTTCGCGCGCGCGTTGCTCTCCCGCGTTGTTGCCGTCGAACCCGCCGAGATCACCGCACTGCTGTGGTCGTTCGGCTATTTCTGCGCCATCCTCACCGCCTACTACATCATCCGGCCGCTTCGCGACGAGATGGGCGTCGCGGTGGGTCAGGCCACCCTGCAGAATACCTTCACCATCGTCTTCCTCATTATGCTGGCGGCCGTTCCTGTGTTCGGCTGGCTGGTGTCCAGCGTGGCCCGTCGCCTCGTCGTACCCATCGTCTACGGCTTCTTCATCGCCGACATCGTGCTGTTCTGGCTGGGCTTCCGCTTCCTCGGGGGAGGCCTTGCCTGGTCCCGGGCCTTCTTCGTCTGGGCGAGCGTCTTCAACCTGTTCACCGTGTCGCTGTTCTGGATCCTGATGTCGGAGCTGTGGACCAGCGCCGCGGCCAAGCGCCTCTACGGCTTCATCGCGGCCGGTGGCAGCGTCGGGGCGATGCTCGGCCCCCTGCTGACGCAAGGCTTGGTGTCGGTCATGGGCCCGGAGGATGTTCTGCTCGTCGCCGCCCTGTTCCTGGCACTCGGTGTCGTTGCCGCGCTCGAGCTGAGACGTCTCGTTCCCGAGGCCGCACACGCGAGCGCCGGCCAGCCAACCGGCCGCGATGTGCTCGCAGGCGCCGTGCAGGTGTGGCGCTCGCCCTATATCTTCCGGATCGCGCTGCTGATCCTGCTCGCCAACCTCGTCTCCACCTTCTTCTACCTCGAGCAGTCGCGGATCGTCGGCGAGGTCATCGCCGACCGCGCCGAGCGCGTCCGGCTGTTCTCGCGGCTCGACCTGGCCGTCAATGTGCTGACGATCGCGCTGCAGCTTCTGGCCACCGGACGCCTCATGCGCCGGCTCGGCGTCGGACCGGTGGCGGCGGCTCTGCCTGTGGTGGCGATCGCCGGGCTTCTCGCGCTCACCGTCGCGCCATCGCTGTGGGTCGTGGCCGGCATCATGATCGCGGAACGGGCGGTCGCCTTCGCGCTGGCGTCGCCGGCGGTGAAGGTGCTGTGGACGGTGGTCGAGGCCGAGGCCAAGTACAAGGCGCAGAGCTTCGTCGACACGGTGGTCTTCCGAGGCGGCGACGCCGCGTCGGGCTGGATGCTCGGCCACCTCGGCGCCGCCGGCATGGGGCTCGGCCATGGCGCCATCGCGGTGGTGATGCTGCCCTTCGCGGCCCTGTGGCTGGTGCTGGGGCTGGCGCTCGGAGGCCAACTCGCGGAGCGTACGGAGGCCGGGAAGGCGGCGGAATGAGGCCTGTCACAACCGGCCTCGCGGCACTGTCAAAAAGTGTCCGGCCGGGGCTTCACAGCGCTCCGAAACATGCTATAAGCACGCCCGTTGAGGCCGCTCTCACCGGGCGGCCTTTGTCGTCGGGACGATGTACCGAGCATCGTTCCTGCCCGCCTGGGACCTGGATGCCTCAAGCACCCGATCCCGTGCCGGCTCTTGGTGACGCGGGGTGGAGCAGCCCGGTAGCTCGTCAGGCTCATAACCTGAAGGTCGTTGGTTCAAATCCAGCCCCCGCAACCATCGATACCGCCACCCCAGTTCCTGGGGTGTTCTCGACTAGAAGCGCGGCAAGGTTGCCGACAACC
>WBZX01000447.1_pt1 | contig 38022 bp, 39 predicted proteins | sample 5204211 | NCBI WGS metagenome assembly WBZX01 (sample SAMN12344362, study PRJNA552823) | activated sludge metagenome | biome: Activated sludge suspended growth; feature: Nitrification reactor; material: Wastewater; isolation source: activated sludge from nitrification reactor of wastewater...
TGTAGTTTCACGGCAAGAAAAAACGCACCCGACCCGCCCGACCCGATTTGTAAATTCCCCATGTCCAACGCCCAGTTCAGCTACACCCGCGACCAGCTCGCCGCCCTTGCGCAGATCGTGATCGACCACGCCATGAAAAGCGGCGCGACGGCCGCCGACACCGAGATCTCCGAGGGCGTGGGCCAGAACGTGAGCGTGCGCAAGGGCGAGATCGAGACCATCGAATACAACAAGGACAAGGGCGCGGGCGTCACCGTCTACATCGGCCAGCGGCGCGGCCACGCCTCCACGTCCGACCTCACCGCGCCGGCCCTGAAGAGCGCGGTCGACAAGGCCCTCACCATTGCGCGCTACACCGCCGAGGACGAGGCCGCCGGCCTGCCCGACGCCGCGCGGCTGGCGCAGAACCCGCCCGACCTCGACCTCTACCACCCGTGGGCGCTGTCGGTGGAAGAAGCGGCGGAACGCGCACGCGTCTGCGAGGCGGCCGCGCTGGCGGTCGACAAGCGGCTCACCAATTCCGAGGGCGCCGGCGTGTCGACCCATACCTCGCATTTCATCTATGCCAACAGCCTGGGTTTCTGCGACGGCTACGCCGGCTCGCGCCACGGCCTGTCGGTCGCCGTGATCGGCGAGGACAAGGGCTCGATGCAACGCGACTACTGGTACAGCAGCGCACGCGACGGCAGCCGCCTCGACGCGCCGGAAGCGGTCGGCCGCATCGCCGGCGAACGCACCGTGCGCCGCCTGAACGGCCGCAAGCTCGACACCCGCACCTGCCCGGTGATCTTCGAGGCGCCGATCGCCACCGGCCTGATCGGCAACTTCGTCGCCGCGGTGTCGGGCGGCAGCCTCTACCGCAAATCCTCCTTCCTGCTCGACAGCCTGGGCGAGCGCGTTTTCGCCCCGCACATCAGCATCCGCGAAACGCCCTTCGTGCGCGGCGGGCTCGGCAGCGCGCCCTTCGATTCCGAAGGCGTCGCCTGCCTGGAACGCGACGTGGTGAAGGACGGCGTGGTCCAGGGCTATTTCCTCTCCACCTACTCGGCGAAGAAACTCGGCATGGCCACCACCGGCAACGCCGGCGGCAACCACGCGCTGGCCGTCTCGCACGGCGAACTCGATCTCGCCGGTCTCCTGCGCGAAATGGGGACGGGGCTCCTGGTCACCGAACTGCTCGGCCACGGCGCCAATCTGGTGACGGGCGATTACTCGCGCGGTGCCGCCGGCTTCTGGGTGGAGAACGGCGAAATCCAGTACCCGGTCGAGGAGATCACCATCGCCGGCAACCTGGCCGAGATGTACAAGGGCATCGTCGCCATCGGCCGCGACGTCGAACGGCGCGGCTCCAAGCAGGTCGGTTCCATCCTCATCGACCGCATGACGGTGGCGGGCAACTGAGATGCCGCGTGCAGGCCGCCTGCTCGTCACGGTCTGCCTTGCCCTGCTGCTCGCCGCCTGCGAGCGCGCCCCCGTCCTGCCCAGGCTCAGTCCGCACGACGTCATCCTGGCCTTCGGCGACAGCCTCACCCACGGCACCGGCGCCAGCGCCGACACGGCCTATCCGGCCGTGCTCGCTGCCCTGACCGGCCACACCGTCGTCAATGCCGGCGTTCCGGGCGAAACGACTGCGGAAGGGCTACGCCGCCTGCCCGAGACACTGTCCGAATACAAGCCGCGACTCGTGCTGCTGTGCCTGGGAGGCAACGACATGCTGCGTCATCTGCCGGACGCCGAGACCGAGAACAATCTGCGCCTGCTGGTACGCTCCATCCGCGCCGCGGGTGCCGAGCCGGTGCTGATTGCCGTGCCCCAACCCAGGCTCTTCGGCGGCGCACCGCCCTACTACGAGAGGCTGTCCGAGGAACTCAAGGTGCAGCTCGAACGCGGGGCGTTCGTCGAAGTCCTGAAGGACAACCGCCTGAAATCCGATCTCGTTCATGCCAACGCAGCGGGCTACCGCGTCGTCGCCGAACGGCTGGCGGCGTTTCTGCACGAGGCAGGCGCACTGTGAACGCCCTCCTCGCCTTCGCCCGCCTGATCGACGGCTGCACCGAACGCATCGGCCGGGCCGTCATCTGGCTGGTGCTGGTCGCCACCCTGATCTCGGCCGGCAACGCGCTGGCACGCTACGCACTGGGCGAGAGTTCCAACGCCTGGCTGGAGATCCAGTGGTACCTGTTCGGGGCCCTGTTCCTGCTGGCGGCGGGCTACACGCTCAAGCACAACGGCCATGTCCGCATCGACATCTTCTACAACCGGCTGGGACCGCGGGGGCAGGCCTGGATCGATCTCGCCGGCGGCCTGTTCTTCCTCCTGCCCATGGCGGTGCTGCTGGCCTGGCTGTCCTGGCCGATCTTCCTCGACGCCTGGAAGACACATGAACTGTCGCCGGACGCCGGCGGGCTCGTACGCTGGCCGGTCAAACTGCTGCTGCCGGCCGGCTTCGCCCTGCTGGCCCTGCAGGGCCTGGCGGAAATCATCAAGCGCATCGGCGTGCTGACCGGTCGTCTGCGCCTGACGCAGGAACTCCCCGGGGAAGAAGGCTGATGGAAATCGTCGCCCCGCTGATGTTCCTCGGCCTGGTGGTGTTCCTGCTGCTGGGCTATCCGGTGGCGTTCGCGCTCGCCGCCAACGGCCTGCTGTTCGCCGGCATCGGGATCGTGGCCGGGCATTTCGACGTCTCCCTGCTGCACGCGCTGCCCGAGCGCGTCTACGGCATCGTCGCCAACCCGACGCTGCTGGCGATCCCCTTCTTCGCCTTCATGGGCTTGATCCTCGAACGCTCGGGCATGGCCGAGGATCTGCTCGACACCATCGGCCAGCTGTTCGGCGCGCTGCGCGGCGGCCTGGCCTACGCGGTAATCCTGGTCGGCGCGCTGCTCGCGGCCACTACCGGCGTGGTCGCGGCCTCGGTCATCGCCATGGGCCTGATCTCGCTGCCGGTGATGCTGCGCTACGGCTACGACAGGCGCCTGGCCTCGGGGGTGATCGCCGCCTCGGGCACGCTGGCGCAGATCATCCCGCCCTCGCTCGTGCTCATCGTGCTGGCCGACCAGCTCGGCGCCTCGGTCGGCGACATGTACAAGGGTGCGCTGCTGCCCGGGCTGGGGCTGGTCGCGCTCTACCTCGCCTTCGTTTTCGTGGTCACGCTCGTGCGACCGGCGGCGGCGCCGGCGATGCCGGCAAGCGCAAGGAACCTGCACGGCGGCGCGCTGCTGCTGCGCGTACTGACCACCCTGCTGCCGCCTCTGGTGCTCATCTTCCTGGTGCTCGGGACCATCTTCCTCGGCGTCGCCACGCCCACCGAGGGCGGGGCGATGGGGGCCGCCGGCGCCCTGCTGCTGGCACTGGCGCGCCGACGCCTGACACGGGCACAACTGATCCAGGCAATGGACAGCACGACCCGACTCACCACCTTCGTCATCTTCATCCTCATCGGATCGACCATCTTCACCCTGGTGTTTCGCGGCCTCGACGGCGACGTGTGGGTGGAACACCTGTTCAGCCATCTGCCCGGCGGCGTGCTCGGCTTCCTGGTCGCAGTCAACCTGCTGGTGTTCGTGCTGGCCTTCTTCCTCGACTTCTTCGAGATCGCCTTCATCGTCGTGCCGCTGGTCGGCCCGATCGCCTACAAGCTCGGCATCGATCCGGTCTGGTTCGGCGTCATGCTGGCGGTGAACATGCAGACGGCGTTCATGCACCCGCCCTTCGGCTTTGCGCTGTTCTATCTCAAGAGCGTGGCGCCGAGGAGCGTGCGCACCGCCGACATCTACTGGGGCGCGCTCCCCTTCCTCGCCATCCAGCTGGTGATGGTGGCGACAGTCCTGGCGGTTCCGCAGATCGTGCTGCGCGACGCCGCCCCCGACGCCAGCAGCGTCACCGAAATCCCGGTCGACGTCGATCCCGAGGGCAGCTACCTTCCGGCCGAATGGCGGTGACAATTACCAATTTGTCATGGACAAACATAGTAGATTAGCAATTATTTGTCTTTTGTTATCAATATTGTCATGGACAGATAGGCAAACAGGGCCAGAATTCCGTTGACGGAATATCGATAAAACTAATATTCTAATATTCAGTTTTTCATTCCGTTTATTCCGTCACCCCCTGGAGCCCCGCCATGAAATCCGTTCCCGCCCTGCTGCTCGCCGCGCTCGTCGTTTCCACTTCGAGCTTCGCCGCTGGCGATCCCGTCGCCGGAGAACGCAAGGCCGCCGCCTGCGCATCCTGTCACGGCAGCGCCAGTTTCCCGGGCATGTTTCCGCTGGTGCAGCTGGCTGGCCGCGATGCCGACAAGGTCGCGACCAAGACCAACAAATACCGCAGCGGCAAGCTCTTCTCGCCGATGATGAACCTGGCCGTGATGAGCCTGAAGGACCAGGACGTCGAGGACATCGCCGCCTACTACCAGAAGCTCGCCAAGCCCTTCCTGCCGATGCAGGGCATCCGCGGCGACGAAGACCTCCAGCTCTCCGCCCGGTAAACCCATCGTGCCGCCCCGTGCCGGGCTGGTCGCGCATCGCGTCTACGATCCGGTGCTGCGGTTGCTGCATGCCGCCAACGCACTGCTGATCGTCCTGCTTGCGGCAAGCGGGCTTGCGGTGGACGTGCAGGAACCCGGCGCAGCAACCGCCTGGCTGCACGCATGGCACGGCATACTGGGCTGCGCGCTGCTGGTCTTCCTCGGCGGACGCCTGGCATGGGGCCTCGTCGGCCCGCGCCATGCGCGCTGGCGCGACCTGTGGCACCCGGCCGCGTGGCGTAGCATGATCGCCGGACGGACCGTCTTCACCGCACCGTCCCGGCAAGGCCATCACCCTCACGCCAGCCTCGTCTACCTCGGCATCTACCTGCTGTTGCTGGGCCTGGCGCTGAGCGGCCTCGTCCTGCTTGCCGGGATGCAGGGACACGGCCCCCTGACCGCGGCATTCGGCTTCGATGCGGAGGCCGGCACATTGCTGAAGACGCCGCACCGCTGGGCCGGCTGGGCCGTTGCCGCCTTCATTCCCCTCCACCTGCTGGCCATGACACTGCATGCCCGCCTGCACCGCATTCCCGTTGCGCAGGGCATGCTGACCGGCGTGCAATACCTGGAAACCCGATGAATCCCGTCCGACTGATTTTCCTGTCCGCCCTGTTCGCAGGCGTCCAATCAGTGCACGCCGAGACGCCCCAGCAGATGCTCGCCCTGTACCAGCAGCAGGCCGGCAGCGCCTCGGCTGCACGCGGCGAACAATTCTTCCTCGCCCGGGTGACGCGAGACGGCAAAACCGCAGGCTGCGCCGACTGCCATACCGAGAATCCCCGGGCCGTGGGCGAGACGCGTGCGCACAAGCGCATCGAACCGCTGGCGCCGGTTGCCAATGCGGAACGCCTGACCGACCCGGCCAAGGTCGAGAAATGGTTCAAGCGCAACTGCAAGGATGTGCACGGGCGCGAATGCACGCCGCAGGAAAAGGCGGATTTCCTCGCCTTCCTCGTCTCGGTGAAATGACATGGACGCCGATACGCAAGCCCTCGGCTGGAAGAATCTCGGTCCGCTGGTCGCCACGATGGCCGCCAGCGCGCTCTGGCTGGGCACCAGCTGGGGCGATGGCAGCCCCGCGCCGACCTTTGCTCCCGTCGCGCAGAAAACCGCGGCGGCGGAATGCGCAGCCTGCCACCTGGCCTATCCGGCCGGCCTGCTGCCCGCGCGTTCCTGGACGCGGCTGATGGGCACGCTGGAAAATCATTTCGGCGAGGACGCCAGCCTCGCGGCGGCGGAAGCCGTCGCCGTGACACGCTATCTCGTCGACAACGCCGCCGACAGCGCGCAGGCCAACGCGCGCGCGCGCCGCATTGCCGACGGCATCGCACCGGGCGAAGCGCCCCTGCGTTTCACCGAGACCGCCTACTTCCGCTACCTGCACGACGAAGTGCCCGCCGGGGTGTGGAAACGTGCGAAAATCGGCAGCCGCGCCAACTGCATCGCCTGCCACACGCGGGCCGAATTCGGCAGCTTCGCCGAACGCGAAATCAAGATCCCCAAGGAATAGAACAAGGAACCCTGCCATGTCCGAACTCATCATCGAAGACCTCGCCGTCGGCGACGGCGCAGCCGCCAGCGCCGGCCAGACCGTGTCGGTGCACTACACCGGCTGGCTCACCAGCGGCCAGAAATTCGATTCCAGCGTCGACCGCAACGACCCCTTCGAATTCAGGCTCGGCGTGGGCCAGGTCATCCCGGGCTGGGATCAGGGCGTGGCCGGCATGCAGGTGGGCGGCAAGCGCAAGCTCACCATTCCGCCGAACCTCGCCTACGGCGCGCGCGGCGCCGGCGGCGTGATTCCGCCGAACGCCACGCTGGTCTTCGAAGTGGAATTGCTGGCGATCGGCTGATCGCCCCTCGGGACCTCAGTCGGCGAGCCGGTCGAGGGCGACCGGCCTGCCGGTGAAATAGCCCTGCACGTAGTTGACCCCGATCTCCTTCAGGCGATCCAGGGTTTCCTGATTCTCGACGCATTCGGCGATCGTCCTGATGCCGAGGAAGCGGCTGGTTTCGTGCATCGACGACACCAGCGCCACGTCGACCTCGTTGCGGACCATGTCGCGGATGAAGGAACCGTCGATCTTCAGGTAGTCGACCTTGAGATTCTTGAGGTAGCTGAACGACGAGAAGCCCACGCCGAAATCGTCCAGCGAGAAACGGCAACCGTAGCGGCGGAATTTCTTGATGAACTGCTCGGCGTTGGCGAAGCTGTCGATGGCGGCGCTCTCGGTGATCTCGAAAATCAGTTTCTGCCCGGGAATGTCGCCGCGCCCGAGTTCCTCTTCCATGAAGGCGAGGAAGCTCTTGCTGTTGACCGACTGCCCGGACAGGTTGACCGAGAACGCGCCGACCCGTTCGAATGCCTCCGGATGCCGGCGGATCCACTCGAAGGTCTTGCGCACGACCCACTGGTCGAGCTCGCTGACCCGCTTGAGGCGTTCGATTGCGGCCACGAACTCACCGATGTGTATCGGCTCGGCCTCGTCGCTGGCCGCCCCCAGAAGAATCTCGTAATGCGTCGCCTGGCCAGCCGCCGTGTCGGTGGCCACGATCGGCTGGCAGCGCAGGAACAGGCGTCCGCTCTCCAGAATGCTGTTGAACTGCCCGGCCCAGTAGACGAGGCCGGTGTGCCCCTTGTGCGCCTCGTCGTCGTGGAAGAAAACGATCTGGTTGCGTCCCTCGTGCTTGGCCGTCAGGCAGGCGGCATCCGCACGGTTGTAGAGGTCTTCCGGTTCGATGTGGGTGGCTGACCAGGCGAGTCCGCTATTCGCGCTCATGGTGATGAGATCGCCGTCCCATTCGAAGCCGAACTGGTTGATGCGGGTGATGAAGCTTTCGGCCAGCGCCTGTGCCGCGTCCTTGTCGCGGCAGGCGCGCACGAAGGCGAACGTGCGCTCGCCGGTGCGTGCAATCAGGCCGCCGCCTTCGTGGCACTTCTGGTCGAGATGGCGGCCCAGCGCATGCATCAGCTTGCGGTAGCCGTCGGCGCTGATGCGTGCCTGCACGATGCGCAGGTCCTCGATGTCGATCACGCCCATGATGCAGCCGCCGCCCTCGCCCTCGACGTGCAGCCACACATGCTTGGCGCGGCGCATGAACTCGGGGCGGCGCATGAGGCCGGTGTCCGCGTCGCTGGTTGCCTGCTTCACCAGATTGCGGTGCATGTGCTCGATCATGGAACTGAACGAACGATCCATCAGGGGCAGATCGAGATTGTCGGTCCGCTTCGCCTCGCCCGATTTCAGCAAGGCGAGGAATTCCTGTCGCTTGAGCTCCTGCTTGCGCATGCCCTTGTAGTTGGAGAATACATAGACATGCGGGTCGTCGCCGATCCAGATCAGGTTCAGCGGCGCCGGCGCATCGTGGAAGGTGAACCAGTCGCCCACGCGGAACTGTGCCAGCATGGCCGCGTCGGCCTCGTCGACTGCGGTTTCCTCGACCTGCTGTCTGACCCGCACCGACACCCCGGAAAGCATCTTGAACGTCCCCTGGTCGGGATGGAACAGGGCGTCGGCCAGGCGTTCCACGATGCTGTCCTGGATGTCCTTGCCGGCGCTCACCAGCGTGAGGCGCCCGTCGATGTAGGTGAGCAGCTGCTGCACTTCGTGGAAGGCGGGCTGCACGGACCGGGCAGGCTGCATCCATTCGAGCAGTCGATCCACGGTATTCCAGGCGTCCACCTCCTCCTGGCTGCCCGCGCCGTGGCGCAACATCACCCGGATCAGGTAATTGCGCCAGCCCGGGTTGATGAATTCCAGCAGCAGGTCGGGCACATCCCGGCCCTCGATGCGGCGTTCGAGTTCCCGCCCGATCAGACGGTTGGCCTGGCCCATTTTCTGCCAGCCTTCCAGGCCGGCCTGCAGGCGCGCGATGTGGATGCTGCGCATGCGCATCAGGGGGCGCAGGACTTTCTCCAGCTGGGTGCGCGCCTCTTCGTAAATGCCGGGATTCCGGTCCGCCTCGTTCCTGATGCGCTCCGTCCAGCGCTGCATGACCTGCAGAAGCTTGTGATCGTTGATCTTGCCGTCGTCGCTCGACACCATCGACAGGCGATCGACCGCGTTCAGCACCTGATGGGCCGGATGCTGGGGCGAGTTCAGGAAATCGGCGTCAAGCACGGCCAGCTTCAGGAGCGGCTCCTCGAGCTGCTTGACGTAGTGCCGTACCGGCGCCGGCAAGGCCTTTTCGCTTTCGATCGTGTCCGCCAGGACGCTGAAGACCTCGGCCGCCCCCTGGGCCGCCGATTCCTGGCCGGGCTGGATCCGCCCGCTCGCGGCCAGTTCGCCCAGCACGCGCCGCGAGGCGCTCTCGATGCGTGCCCCGGCAATGCCTTGCAGCGAAGGCGTTTCCGCCGACACCGGCGTGCCGGCGGTCGCCGCGTCGTGGGCGGGTGCCGGCCGGCCCGGAGCCTCGCCCGGGCTGCCCGCGGCGCCGGCCAGGCCAGCCTGCTGCGTGCGGCGGAACAGATTCATCAAGGCCCCGGCCACTCCACCCATCGAGGTTTCCTGCCTGCCCGCCGGTCCGGCGGACGGGCGGCCGTGGGTAAACAAGCCGGAATCCGGTCCCAGTTCCTCGTCCAGGGCCTCGGCGGCGTCCCACGCATCGTTGCCGGCTTGGGCAGCGGGATCCGCTTCGGGCAGGATGCCGTCGAGTTGCTTGTACAGTTCGCCCAGCGGGTGGAGCAAGGCTTCGCGCAGGCCGGCGTAGACCACCTGCCGCACGGGCAGGGATAGCTTCACGCTTGCCTGGATCGCGCGTCCCGCGTGTTCAAGCAGCGCAGGCGCGAAGGGATTGCTGCCGCGGTCGACCGGACGGCCGTAAAGCTTCTCGATGCGCGGGGCAAGCGCAGCGAGTTCGATGCTGAAATGCGCTTCGAGCCTGTTGATTTCGGTCGTCAGGTTGAGCCAGTCCTCGAACTCCTCGGTCTGCACCAGCGACAGGCTGCCCTTGCCCTGCGGTTTTTCCTGCGTCCTCTTCCGCTTCAGGAACTGTTCGAATGCTGCCTGCATGCCCTGCTGCGCGGCTTCGCGGATCGTCGATTCGCCCATGCGGATCGCGTCGTACGCCGCCACCATCTCGTTGCGTTCGGCAAAATTGGTCAACTGGGAGGCGGCGGCCGACAGTCTCTCCTGGACCAGTCCGTAGAATTCGCTGAATGCATCCTGCAGCGTGGGCGCCAGCAGGCTCCGGCAGGTCTCCTGCAGCTGCTTGCCGTCCATGCCCTGATACCGCTTGCCGGCCAGGCGCTGGGTGCGCATGGAAGTGGCAATCTTGTTGAGCATGCGCGTCGCCTCGATGGGCGTGCCGACGAAGGCCACCCCGAGGCCGTCCGCATTCTGCCGGACCAGACGCGCCTTGAGCGCGATGCTGTGACCGCCGAGCGAAGGCGGCGGATTGAAGCTGACCTCGACGGCCTCGCCGTCACCCAGGGGCGGCAGGCCGGTTTGCCTGGCATCGAGCTTGAGGAACAGGCCGCCGAGGCAGAAATTGTGGATTTCGCATTCGAACTGCCCGCCTGCTGCCGTCTTCAGTCGCGCGGCCTGCAACACATCGAAGCGCCGCTGCAGGCGCCGTTCCTTACCGAATGTTCTTTCCATGACTACCGACATGACTCCGCCCACCGATGGCTTGTTTGTTTGCGTTTCGAACTGCCTGCGGATATCCCGGGGCTGAAGGGATTAACGTCCATTCCGATGCCAAGATTTAGCCGTATCGGCGCTTCCGAAGCCATGTTTTGCTGCCCGAAGTGTAAAATCTCGCAATGACGCACCCCCTGTTTTCCCACCGCAAGCACTGGGCCGCCCGCCTCGGCACCGCGCCCTTCCTGCCGATGTCGCGCGCCGAAATGGACGCGCTCGGCTGGGACGCCTGCGACGTGATCCTGGTGACCGGCGACGCCTACATCGACCACCCCAGCTTCGGCATGGCACTGGTCGGGCGGCTGCTGGAAGCGCAGGGCTACCGCGTCGGCATCATCAGCCAGCCCGACTGGCATTCGGCCGAGCCTTTCCGCGCGCTGGGCAAGCCCACGCTCTACTTCGGCGTGACCGCGGGCAACATGGATTCCATGGTCAACCGCTATACCGCCGACCGCAAGATCCGCTCCGACGACGCCTACACCCCGAACGCCGAACCCAACAAGCGCCCCGACCGCGCGGTGACCGTGTACGCCCAGCGTTGCCGCGAAGCCTTCAACGGCGTGCCGGTCATCATCGGTTCCATCGAAGCTTCGCTGCGCCGCATCGCCCACTACGACTACTGGTCCGACACCGTGCGCCGTTCGGTGCTGATGGATTCCAAGGCCGACCTGCTGATCTTCGGCAACGCCGAACGCGCGCTGTTGGACGTGACGCACCGGCTTGCGCAGGGCGAGAAGATCGGCGACATCCGCGACCTGCGCGGCACCGGCTTCATGGTCAGCCGCGATTGGAAACCCGCGGACGCCTGGATCGAAGTCGCCTCGACCGAACTCGACACCCCAGGCGCCATCGACGCCCACGTCGATCCCTATGCCATGTCGCCGAACAGTGACACCGCGCAGGCGCCGGAAAGCGCGCCCGTGCGCATCGTGCCCCGAGCCGCGCGCCTGGCCGAAAAGCAGGCCGTCCGCGCGCGCACCGTGATCCGCCTGCCCGACTACGACCAGGTCAAGAACAACCCGGTGCTGTACGCGCATGCTTCAAGGGTGTTCCACCTCGAATCCAACCCGGGCAACGCGCGCGCACTGCGCCAGGCGCACGGCGAGCGCGACGTGTGGCTGAACCCGCCGCCGATTCCGCTTTCCACGCCCGAGATGGACGCGGTCTACGACCTGCCCTACGCGCGCGCGCCGCACCCGAGCTACGGCGACGCGAAGATTCCGGCGTGGGAGATGATCCGCTTCTCCGTCAACATCATGCGCGGCTGCTTCGGCGGCTGCACCTTCTGCTCGATCACCGAGCACGAGGGCCGCATCATCCAGAGCCGCTCGGAAGATTCGATCATCAAGGAGATCGAAGCCATCCGCGACAAGACGCCCGGCTTCACCGGCGTCGTCTCCGACCTCGGCGGCCCCACCGCCAACATGTACCGCATGGCCTGCAAGTCGGAAAAGATCGAGCAGGCCTGCCGTCGTTTGAGCTGCGTGTTCCCGGACATCTGCGACAACCTCAACACCGACCACGGCCCGCTGATCGCACTGTACCGCCGCGCGCGCGCGCTGCCCGGCGTGAAGAAGATCCTGATCGGTTCCGGCCTGCGCTACGACCTCGCCGTGCGCTCGCCCGAATACATCAAGGAACTCGTCACCCACCACGTCGGCGGCTACCTCAAGATCGCGCCCGAGCACACCGAGGCCGGCCCGCTGTCGAAGATGATGAAGCCCGGCATGGGTGCCTACGACCGCTTCAAGCAGATGTTCGAAGCCGCCTCCAAGGCTGCCGGCAAGAAGCAGTACCTCATTCCCTACTTCATCGCCGCCCACCCCGGCACCACCGACGAGGACATGGTGAATCTCGCCCTGTGGCTGAAGGCGCACGACTTCCGCCTCGACCAGGTGCAGACCTTCCTGCCCACGCCGATGGCGCTGGCGACGGCCATGTACCACACCGAGCGGAACCCCCTGAAGAAAGTGCTCGGCGGCAAGGCGGAAAAGGTCGACGTCGTGCGCGAAGGACGCCGCCGCCGGCTGCACAAGGCCTTCCTGCGCTACCACGACCCCGACAACTGGCCGCTGCTGCGCGACGCACTCAAGGCCATGGGACGCGAAGACCTCATCGGCAACGGCAGGAAGCATCTCATCCCGCTGTACCAGCCCGCGGGTACCGGCAGGCAGCCGGAGGGCACGCGTGCGCCACGCACACCAGACCGTCCTGCCAAGCCCGCGTCCGCGCAACCGGCCAAGCCCGCCGCCGGCAAACCGCGCGGCAAACCCGCCCCCGCCAGCGACGGCCACCCCCACCAGGTCCCCAAGCATCCGCTCAGCCAGCGCCGCGGCGGCGGCAAGGCCCGCTGATTTCTCTTGAATCTTGCATCCTGTAACTTGAACCCTGATTCCGCCGTGACCCCCAGCGACGTCCTCCGCGCCAAGCTCAACCTCGAAACCGCACGGCTGGCCTGGCCCGAACTCGAACGCCATTTCGCGCGCGGCGTCGTGGTGCGCGTCAAACCCGGCTTCGACCTCGTCGACGCCGCACTGCAGGTCGCCGAGAACAACACCGGGGCTGTGCAGGCCTGGCTCGCCGACGGCACACTCGCCCGCCCTGAAATCGAGGACGCGCAGCGCTGGCATGCCGCGCAGCAGGTGTTCTGGGGGGTCGTCGTCGCGCCGTGGGTGCTGGTGCAGGAAACCTGCGACGACACGCTCCCGGACGAAAAAGAGCCCGCCTGAAGCGGGCTCTTTCGGGGCACCTCGCACTTACCCTGCGAGTGCTTCCTTCACCCGCATCAACCGCGCCCGCGCCTCCGCCGCCACGCCGTGTACGGCCGTGTTCGACACCAGCTTGACCATGATGCCGGGATCGAGGAAGGACACCGTCACCTTGCCGTCGGCTTCCTCGCGCACCACCACGTTGCAGGGCAGCAGCATGCCCACGTCCGGCTCGGCGCTGATCGCCTGGTTGGCCAGCGGCGGATTGCACGCGCCGAGGATGCGGTAGGGCCGCATGTCCACGTCCATCTTCGCCTTCATCGTGCTTTTCACGTCGATGTCGGTCAGCACGCCGAAGCCTTCGGCCTTCAGCGCGGCGGTGACTTTTTCGATGGCCGCGTCGAAGGGGCCGTTGATCCGGGTGTCGAATCCGTAGTCGCTCATGAAATGCTCCTGATGAAAAAACGTTCGGGCCTATTCTAGCTGCCCGCACAAATAAGAGGCCTTGCTTCGCTCAGGGTTCCGGCCGCGCGACAGGTCCGGAATAAAACGCAAGGCGGCGGCGTCTCCAGCCAGTGCACTTCGCACCTGCCCAGGGAGACCCCGATGACAATGAATCGCCGCACCTTCATCCACCTGGCGGCCGGCAGCGTCGCGGCTGGCCTGACAGGACGCACGCGCACCGCCCAGGCTACCGCCGCAGGCCGCTACCAGGCCGTCGCTTTCGACGCTTTCCCCGTATTCGATCCGCGCCCCGTCTTCAAACTGGCGGACACCCTGTTCCCCGGAAAAGGCGCCGAACTCGGCACCGCCTGGCGCACGCGCCAGTTCGAATACCAGTGGCTGCGTGCGCTCGGCGGACAGTACGCGGATTTCTGGCAGGCGACCGAGGATGCCCTCGTCTTCGCGGCCAAAAGTCTCCAGCTCGATCTGGGCGCGGACAAACGCGCGCAGCTGATGCAGGCCTATCTCCGGCTCGAGGCCTGGCCGGATGCACTGCCCGCGCTCAGGGCCCTCAAGGCTTCGGGCTTGCGTCTCGTCTTCCTGTCCAACATGACCCGGGCCATGCTGGAAACCAACATCCGCCACGCCGGTCTCGACGGCCTGTTCGAGCACGCAATCAGCACCGACCAGATCCGCAGCTACAAGCCCGACCCCAGGGCTTACGACCTCGGGGTGCAGACGCTGGGCCTCAGGCGCGAACATATCCTGTTCGTCCCCTTTGCCGGCTGGGACGCAGCTGGCGCGAAGTGGTACGGCTATCCGACCTTCTGGGTGAATCGACTGAAGACGCCGCCCGAAGCGCTGGGTGCGCCGGCAGACGGCATGGGTTCGGGGCTGGATGAACTGGTGCGTTTTGCAGCGCCTTCGACGGGCGACACGGCCTGAACCAGGCAGGCGGTCAAATACGGCTCGCCGTCTGCCGCATCACATCCGCCGCGAACCGCATCGCCATCTTCACCGGCATCGGTAGCGGCGCGCCGCCGTGGTCGACGGCGGTCTGGGCGTGCTTGATCTCGTCGGTCTTCATCTGTTCGACGACAGCGCGGCTGCGAGCATCGGCTTCGGGCAGCTTGTGCAGATGGCCGTCGAGGTGAGCCTCGACCTGGCGCTCGGTTTCGGCGAGGAAGCCGAGGTTCCATTTGTCGCCCAATAATCCTGCGACCACACCGATGCCGAAGGCGCCGCCGAACCACAGCGGATTGAGGAGGCTCTTGCGGCCGCCGAGCTCGTTGATGCGCTGCTCGCACCAGGCGAGATGGTCGGTTTCCTCGCGCGCGGCCTGTTCGAGTTCGCCGCGCACGTTTTCATTCTTGGCGGTGAGCGCCTGGCCGGCGTAGAGGGCCTGGGCGCAGACTTCGCCGACGTGGTTGACGCGCATGAGTGCAGCGGCGTGGGCCTTTTCGGCTTCGCTCATCTCGGCCTCGGGCGCGATGGCCGCGGGATACGGACGGCTGGCATGCGGCGTGGCGAAGACGGTGCGCAGGCCGAGGTCGAAGGTAGTGATGAGCTGATCGAGTGGGTGCATTTTCAAATCCTCACTTCACGTAGTAATTGAAATTGGCATACGCCGCCTCGTTCACCTTGAACCACTGGAACTCGGTGTCGCGGAACTGCTTCCACGGGCGGTAGATGGCGGCGAAGTCGGGATTGGTCTTCGCCTCTTCTTCATAGAGTTCGAACGTCGCACGGCGCGCGGCGAGCATCACGTCCTTCGGATACGGATGCAGCTGCACGCCCTGCCCCACCAGCCTCAACAATGCGGGCGGGTTCTTGGCGTCGTACTGCGCGAGCATCAGCTGGTTGGCCTCGGCGGTGGCGACTTCGAAGGCCTGGCGATACAGCTCGGGCAGCCCTTTCCAGGCGGCCTGGTTGACGTAGAAACTCAACTGCGGCCCGCCTTCCCACCAGCCGGGGTAGTAGTAGTGTTTGGCGATCTTGTGGAAGCCCAGCTTCTCGTCGTCGTAGGGGCCCACCCATTCGGCGGCGTCGAGCGCGCCGCGTTCGAGCGCGGGGTAGATGTCGCCGCCGGGCAGGGTCTGCGGCACGGCGCCGAGCCGGGCCATGATCTTGCCGCCGATGCCGGGGATGCGCATTTTCAGGCCGCGCAGGTCGGCCAGCGACTTGATGGGCTTGCGGAACCAGCCGCCCATCTGGGTGCCGGTGTTGCCGCCGGGGAACTGCACGACGTTGTACTTGGCGTACAACTTTCGCAGCGCCTCGATGCCGCCGCCGGCGTACATCCAGGCGTTCTGCTGGCGCGCGGTCATGCCGAAGGGCACGGCGGTGTCGAAGGCGAGCGCGAGGTTCTTGCCGACGTAGTAATAGCCGGCGGAGTGGCCACATTCGGCGGTGCCGTTGCCGATGGCGTCGAGCACCTGCAGGCCGGGCACGAGTTCGCCGCCGGCGAAGACGCGGATCTGGAACTTGCCGCCGGTCAGGGCCGCCACGCGCTTCGACAGGGTTTCGGCCGCGCCGTAGATGGTGTCGAGGCTCTTGGGAAAGCTCGACGCCAGGCGCCAGCGCACGGCGGGCAGGTCTGCCGCCTGGGCGGCCAGCGGCAGCATGGCGGCTATGCCGGCACCGCTCAGAAAATCGCGTCTTTGCATGCTCAATCCCCGGGGTTTGCCCGATTATACGGGCACGGTGGCCCCATGGGCTGCATGGTAAAATGCGCGGCTTTGAAGCCCCTTTTACTATTCGAGCGCGCCATGTTCAATCGCACCCAGACCCTCGCCCAGACCGACCCCGACCTGTGGGCCGCCATCCAGCAGGAAGACCGCCGCCAGCAGGACCATATCGAGCTGATCGCGTCGGAAAACTACACCAGCCCGGCGGTGATGCAGGCGCAGGGCTCGCAGCTCACCAACAAGTACGCCGAGGGCTATCCCGGCAAACGCTATTACGGCGGCTGCGAATACGTCGACATCGTCGAGCAGCTGGCAATCGACCGCGTGAAGGCGCTGTTCGGCGCCGAGGCTGCCAACGTGCAGCCCAACTCCGGTTCGCAGGCCAACCAGGCGGTGTTCATGGCCTTCCTCAAGCCCGGCGACACCATCATGGGCATGAGCCTCGCCGAGGGTGGCCACCTCACCCACGGCATGGCGCTCAACATGAGCGGCAAGTGGTTCAACGTCGTCGCCTATGGCTTGAACGAAAAGCAGGAAATCGATTACGACAGGATGGAAGCGCTCGCCCGCGAGCACAAACCCAAGCTCATCATCGCCGGCGCCTCGGCCTACGCGCTGCGCATCGATTTCGCGCGCTTCGCGAAAATCGCCAAGGAAATCGGCGCGATCTTCATGGTGGACATGGCGCACTACGCGGGCCTCATCGCCGCCGGCGTCTACCCCAACCCGGTGCCGCACGCCGACGTGGTGACCTCGACCACACACAAGACCCTGCGCGGCCCGCGCGGCGGCATCATCCTGATGCGCGCCGAGCACGAGAAGGCGATCAACTCCGCCATCTTCCCCGGCCTGCAGGGCGGCCCGCTCATGCACGTCATCGCCGGCAAGGCCACCGCGTTCAAGGAAGCCGCCACGCCCGAATTCAAGCACTACCAGGAACAGGTCGTCGCCAACGCGCTGGTGATGTGCAAGGTGCTGGTCGAACGCGGACTCGCCATCGTCTCCGGCCGCACCGAGAGCCATGTGTTCCTGGTGGACCTGCGCGCCAAGAACCTCACCGGCAAGGAAGCCGAGGCCGTGCTGGGCCGCGCACACATCACCGTCAACAAGAACTCGATCCCGAACGACCCGCAGAAGCCCTTCGTCACCAGCGGCATCCGCATCGGCACTCCGGCGATGACCACGCGCGGCTTCAAGGAAATCGAAGCCGAACAGCTCGCCCACCTCATCGCCGACGTGCTCGATGCGCCGGCCGACGAGGCCGTGATCGAGCGCGTGAAGGGCGAAGTGGCGAAGCTGACGGCCAGGTTTCCGGTTTATGGGTGAATGGTAAGGGGGGAGCGGTAAGCGGTTAAACCGCTCCCCGCTCCCCGCTCCCCGCTCCCCGCTCCCCAGCATGAAATGTCCCTTCTGCGGTTCCTTCGACACCCAGGTCATCGATTCCCGGGTGAATGAAGCCGGCGACGCGATCCGTCGGCGTCGCCGCTGCGTGGACTGCGAGAAGCGCTTCACCACCTGGGAAACCGCCGAGCTGCGGCCGCCGCAGATCGTGAAGGGCAACGGCACCCGCGAGGATTTCTCCGAGACCAAGCTGCGCGAGGGCTTCCGCCGCGCACTGCACAAGCGGCCGGTGCCGACCGAGCAGGTCGATGCGGCGGTGGAGCGCATCCGCCAGAAGCTGCTCACGCGCGGCGCGCGCGAAGTGCCTTCGCGCGAGATCGGCGAGCTGGTGATGAACGAGCTGAAGAAGCTCGACAAGATCGCCTACATCCGCTTCGCCTCGGTGTACAAGAGCTTCCAGGATCCGGACGATTTCCGCGAGATGCTGCAGGACCTGGAACGCATGCCCTCGCAGGGCGTGGACGACCTCTTCGAATAGCCATGCCCTGGACCGCCGCCGACCATGCGCACATGGCGCGGGCCCTTCAGCTCGCCGCGCGCGGCCTGTTCACCACCAGCCCCAACCCGCGCGTAGGCGCAGTGATCGTGCAGGGCGGCACGGTCGTCGGCGAGGGCTGGCACGAACGCGCCGGCACGCCGCACGCGGAAGTGCATGCGCTCCAGCAGGCGGGCGAGGCGGCACGCGGCGCCACCGTCTACGTCACGCTGGAGCCCTGCTCGCACCATGGCCGCACGCCGCCCTGCGCCGAAGCGCTGGTGAAGGCCGGCGTGGCACGCGTGGTGGCGGCGATGCGCGACCCCAACCCGCTCGTTGCCGGCGGCGGCATCGACATGCTGACGCTGGCCGGCATCCAGGCCGACGTCGGCCTGATGGAAACCGAAGCACGCGCACTCAATCCCGGTTTCGTTTCGCGCATGACGCGGAACCGCCCCTGGGTGCGCCTCAAGACCGCGTCCACGCTGGATGGCAAGACCGCGCTGGAGAACGGTGCCTCGCAGTGGATCACCGGCGCGGCCGCGCGCGCCGACGTGCAGCGCCTGCGCGCCCGCGCCTGCGCGATCCTCACCGGCAGCGGCACCGTGCGCGCCGACGATCCGAAGATGACCGTGCGCGATGTCGACATTGGCCGGCAGCCGCTGCGCGTGATCGTCGATTCCGCGCTGGCCACGCCCCCCACGGCCGCGATCCTGCCGGCGCTCATCGCATGCCACACAGCCGATCCGGCGCGTCGTGCGGCGCTCGAAGCCGCCGGCGCGGAGGTCGTCGCGCTGCCGGGCGCCCGCGGTCGCGTCGATCTCGCCGCGCTGTTGACCCTGCTCGCCCAGCGCGGGGTGAACGAACTGCACGTCGAGGCCGGTGCCGGTTTGAACGGCGCGTTGCTGGAGGCGGGCCTGATCGACGAATGGATCGCCTACGTTGCGCCGATGGCGGTGGGCGATGCCGCGCGCGGACTCTTCGCCACCGCGCCGCTGACGGCGCTCGCCGACGCATCGCGCTTCCGCCTCGCCGACGTACGCCAGCTCGGCTCCGATCTACGGTTGACGCTGCTGCCGCAATGAGCGGCTTCAAGGACCATTTTTCCACCGCCTCGGAACGCTACGCCGCGTTCCGTCCCGACTACCCCGCCGACCTCTACGCCTGGCTCGCCGGGCAGTGCAGGGAACGCGCGACCGCGTGGGACTGCGCCACCGGCAGCGGGCAGGCGGCGCGGGGGCTGGCACCGCATTTCAGACAGATCGTCGCCACCGACGCCTCGGCGGAACAGATCCGCAACGCCATGCCGCACGCCGGCGTCGACTATCGCGTGACACCGGCCGAGGCGAGCGGCCTGTCCGACAGCAGCATCGATCTCGTCACCGTGGCGCAGGCCGCCCACTGGTTCGACCTGCCGCGCTTCTACGCGGAAGTGAAGCGCGTGCTCAAACCCGGCGGCGTGCTCGCGCTGTGGGGCTACGGGCGCATGGTGCTGCCGGGCGAACTCGACGCGTCCTTCCTGCGTTTCTACGCGGAAACCGTGGGCCCGTACTGGCCGCCCGAGCGTGCGCTCATCGACGATGCCTACCGAAGCCTCGCGTTTCCCTTCGACGCGATTGCCACGCCGCCCTTCGCGATTCGCGTGGAATGGACGCTGCCGCGCCTGATCGCCTATCTCTCGACCTGGTCGGCGGTAAAACGTTACCAGGCGGGACGGGGCGACGATCCGCTGCCAGTACTGCAGGAAGAACTGGCGCCGCTGTGGGGCGATCCGGAGCGCGCACGGGCGCTCGACTGGCCGCTGTTCCTGCGCGTCGGTCGCTGAATCAGACGAGCCGGCCCAGCAGTTCCAGCGGCCAGCGTACCGCCGCAGCGGCGAGCAAGGCGACGCCGATGGACAGGACCACGGAATACAGCGCGTCGCGCCGCCCCAGCAGCTTCAGCATCATCGCGAAGGTCGACACGCAGGGCACGTAGAAGGTGAGGAAGACCAGGAAGGTGGCGATCTGCGTCGCGTCGAGCACGCCACCGAGTTCCTGCGTGCCGAGCGCCTGGAAGATCATCAGCAGCGACAGTTCCTTGCGCAGTACGCCGAACAGGATGGGCACGCCGAGCACTACCGGCAGCCCCAGCCACCACGCGGTCACCGGGGTGAGCGCCAGGTTCACCCAGGCGTCGGCGCCGAAATGGCCCAGCAGGGCCAGCACCACGCTGCCGACCACCAGCAGCGGCAGCACGACGGTGACGATGTCGCGGCTGCGCTCCCAGGTGTTGGCCAGCAGGGCGCGCAGGCTGGGCACGGCGTAGCCGGGAATCTCCTGGATCATGCCGGGCGTGGTTTCCGGGTAGCGCCGCTTGAGCAGCTTGCCGACCAGGCTGACGACCACGGGCGCCAGCATGAACAGCAGGAACACGCCGAGGCCGCCGAGGTACTTGCCGCCGACCGCGAGCAGAATGGCCGAGCGCGCGGAACAGGGCAGGAAGGTGATGAGCAGGGCCGCCACGGTGCGGTCGCGCCCGCGCGTGACGGCAGCGGTGGCGGCCAGCGCCGGCACGTTGCAGCCCAGTCCCATCAGGAAGGGCAGCGCAACGCCGCCATGCAGGCCGAGGCGATGGAAACCGCGGTCCACCACGAAGGCAACGCGATGCATGATGCCGGACTCTTCCAGCCACACCAGCAGCAGCACCAGCGGAATCATGTAGGGGATGACGATGCCGGCCAGGCCGATGAAGCCGTCGAGTACCGCGCGGCCGACCACGCCGGCCAGATCGGTCGGCTTCCAGGGCTCGGCCCATGCGATCAGGCGCGCGACGGTGAGGCTGTCGAGGAAGGCGCTGACCTCGAACACGAAGAACAGTACCAGCGCGAACACGGCAAGCGTACCGACGAAGCCCCAGCGCGGATGCAGGAAGAGTTCGTCAGCCCAGCGCTGCCAGCGCGGCGGCATGCCCTCGCCGCCGGGCCGGGTCACGTCCTCGAAGCAGACGGCGGCGCGGTGGTGGCGGTCAGCGTGGATTTCGTCGGCCAGCGGACGCGGCAGGGTGGCATCCGCCGCCGCACGCACGGCCTGCAGCGTCGCCGCGCGTTCGGGAAAATGCGCGGCGAGTTCCTGCACGAAATAGGGATCGTTTTCGGCGAGCCGCTGCGTCAGCAGCTTTTCCGGCACCGCGAAGGCGGTGGCCACGTCGGTCTCGCGGGCGATGGCGGACACGGGTTGCAATTGCGCCTCGATGTGCGCGCTGACCGGGCAGTCCAGCCGCGGGGCATGGGCGCTGCCGGCCTCGCGCGCGACGCGCACCGCGGCGGTAAACAGATCGGCGAGCCCGATGCCCATGTGCGCCACGGTCGGCACCACCGGCGCACCGAGCTTGCTCGCCAGCGCGCGTACGTTGATGAAACGTCGCCGCGCACGCGCCTCGTCCATGCGATTGAGCGCGAACACCATCGGCCGGCCGAGCGGCATCAACTCCATCGCCAGTTCGAGGTCGCGTTCCAGCTGCGTGGCATCCATCACCAGCATCAGCACGTCGGGTGCGGCGAACGCCCGCTCGGGCTGGTGGTCCTCGTGCCGCGCGATGGCCGGCCAGCGGTCGCCCCACAACAGGTATTTCAGGGTGACGAGCGCATCGGGGTCGGGATCGTGGAAGCTGGCCAGCGGCGGCAGTTCGACCAGCGAAACCTGGTCGAGTCCGACCTCGACCAGGCATTCCTCGTAGGCCGGCCCCACGCCGGCCAGGCGTTCGTGATGGGTCGCGGTACTGGAAGCGGCGCGGAAGATGCTGCGCTTGCCGCTGCCGTCGCGGCCCACAATGGCGACGCGCGGCCTGCGCGTACCGCGCAAGCCGGGGCCGTGCAGGGGAAAAACCTGTTCAGGGAGCGTCATGGTGCAAAGCGGAAATCAAATCGGACCTTCTTGTTTCATTTTCCCATCACCAGCCGCATCGCGCCACAGGCACGCGGCCGGCACCGGGTACGTTCAGTGCGACGCCGCTCCCGGCGCGATGGGCGCTTCCGGCGTGGCGCGTATCGCGAACTGGACGCGGTCGCTCACGCCGATCATCTGGCTATGCACGACATCGACCGCGGCGATGCGCACGGGGTAGTAGAGATCTTTTTTCACGTCGAGACTGACGGATGCCCTGCCGCCCGCCATCTCGATCGAGAAAACCTGCGGCCCGGGCGCCACCGCCACCGTCAGCCCCTGCCTGGGCGGAACCAGATGCGTCCATTTCTGCGTCGAGCCTTCGAAGACGCGCCGTCCCCCCTCCATGCGATAGACCTGCGCGCCGACGTGCAGTTCGCTGTAGGCCGGGTCGTCGGCCGGCACGTAGAACGCGACGTAGCCTTTGGGGCCGGCTTCATAGGGTTTGTCGTGCGGCGCATCGCAGCCGGGCAGGGTCGCGCTGGCCACCAGGCCCGCCAGGACAAGCAAGAGCGTTTTCATTTCAGCACCGGGGAACATGAGCGGCTTCAACAGGCCTGGCATTTTACGCGGCCCGGCCGCCGCATGCCGACGGGGCTCACCGCATGCGCGTCGCGCCGGATGCGCCCGGCCCGCTCGAGTTTCGCCAGGGTCCGGTAAAGATGTTCGTGGGTCATGCCGAGCGCACCCGCCCAGTGCTTGAGCGATCCGGTTTCGCTCGCGTAGCGTCCATGCTCGTGCAGGTAGTGCAGCACGCGATCCTCGGCCCGCGGCAGGCTCAGGCGCTCGCACTGCCCGCGCAGGCTGCGGATGACGGACGCCTGCCAGCGGATGAAGGCACGGCCGATGCCGGCATCCGCCAGTCCGTCCAGAAATGCGGCCAGGGGCATCACCCAGGCGCGCGTCCCGACGGCAGCGACGCCTTCGCAGTGATAGGCCGGCGAGAACAGCGAGGCTTCGGCCAGCGCGCCCCGGGTGCAGCGTTGCACGACGATGCGCTCGCCCTGCGCGCCGTGCCGCACCAGTTGCAGCTCGCCCCGTTCCACCCAGTAGAGCCGGGCGGGGGTGTCACCCGCCGCGAACAGCCGCGCTCCACGCTCGAACACCTGCGTGTCGGCATGACGGGCCAGCCAGGTTTCCAGAGTGATCAGCGCGTTCTCGGACATGAGCAGGATCATACGCCGGCCCCGACCGGTCGCTTACACTCGCCGCACCGATCTATCCGGATTTCCGCATGAATCCCCTGCTCCCGCTGGCATTTGCCCTGCTGGCTTCAACCGCCCGGGCCGAAACGCCCGGCCATGGCCACGCGCACGCCCCGGCTGCGCCGCACGATCACGCGGCCCTGCGTGCCGCCGCGCCCGACTTGCGCGAGCAGGTGGCATTCCCGCCCGATCTGAAGGAGGCAACGCTGGCCAACATGCGGGAGCACCTGCAGACGATCCAGGCAATCACGAGCTATCTCGCCGACCGGCAGTTCGATGCGGCAGCCGACCTGGCCGAAACCCGGCTCGGCATGACTTCGCTGCAGCGCCACGATGCGCACACCGTGGCGCAATACATGCCGGAGGACATGCGGCAGATCGGCCACGGCATGCACCAGGCAGCCAGCCGCTTCGCCATCATTGCGAAGGATGCCGGCGTGAGCGGCGACACCGGCGCGGCGCTCCGCGCACTGGCGGACGTACAATCGAGCTGCCTTGCCTGCCACGCAGGCTATCGCCTGAAATGAACCCGATCATGACGAACCTGCGCACCCTGTTATCCCTGGCCTGTCTCCTGTTTGCCGTGCCCGCCCAGGCGCTCACGCTCGTGCCGCAGCAGGTCGCCCCCGGCGTCTACGCCTTCATCGGCGAAACCGGCGGACGCACCTATGAAAACGAGGCGATGAACGCCAACACCGGCTTCGTCGTCACCACCGACGGCGTGGTGGTCATCGACAGCGGATCGAGCTTCCAGGTGGGCAGGAAAATCCACGAAGCCATCCGCAGGGTGACGCCGCAGCCGGTGAAATGGGTGATCAACACCGGCGGCCAGGACCATCGCTGGCTCGGCAACGGCTATTTCGCCACGCTGGGCGTGCCCATCGTCGGCCACGAGAAAATGCGGGCGGACGCCGAGGAACGCGGCGCGCTGCTGCTGCAGTCGCTGCAGGGCGAGCTGAAGGAAAAACTCGACGGCACCACGGCGGTGTTGCCGACCGCGACCTTTACCACGCGCAAGACCCTGCGCGTGGGTACAACCGATTTCGAACTGATCCACACTGCGCCCGCGCATACGCCGGGCGACATCCTGGTGTGGCTGCCGCAGACCCGCACCGTGTTCAGCGGCGACATCGTGTTCACCGACCGCCTGCTGGGCGTGCTGCCGTTCAGCAACGTGGCCGGCTGGGTCGCTTCCTTCGACACCCTGTCCGGGCTCAAGCCCGAACGCATCGTGCCCGGCCACGGTGCCGTGTGCGACCTGGCCAGGGCCACCCGCGACAGCCACGACTATCTGGTGCGGCTGCAGGCCCACATGAAGCAGGCGGTCGACCGGGGCGACGACCTGCAGACCGCGATCCGGAGCCTCGACCTGCGCGACTGGTCCACGCTGCCCCTGTTCGACCTGCTCAACGGCGGCAACGCCAGCCGCGCCTATCTCGAGGCCGAATCCGCCGCGTTCTGAGCCCTGCGGCGCGGCCTCATTCCTTCGCGCTCACGACGCAGCGTACAATGCGCTGCGGAGATCGTCGCGGCACCGTCGTGCCGCCTCGACGGACAGCCTGAACCGGGCCTCGCGCCCGCCCGACTACTGAGCAAAAAAGAAGACCCGAATGAAACGCGTGGATGACTTCCGCCTGAGCTTTCCCGGACAGGGTGGCAGCAGGCAGGAACTGGTGCCGATCATGATCGGCGGCATGGGGGTGGACATTTCCACCGCCGAACTGGCACTCGAAGTCGCCCGACTCGGCGGCATCGGCCACATTTCCGATGCGATGGTGCATACCGTGTCGGACACCCGCTTCGACACCAACTTCGTCAGCCAGAAGCTGAAGAAGTACAAGGCCAACGTCGCCAGCAGCGACAAATCCTCGGTGCAGTTCTGCCTCGGTGCGCTGGCGGAAGCGACGCGCAACCACGTCGGCGCCGCCATGCAGGCCAAGCGCGGCGACGGCATGGTCTTCATCAACTGCATGGAAAAGCTGACCATGAACGCGCCGGCCGACACGCTACGCGTGCGCCTGAAGGCCGCGCTCGACGCCGGCATCGACGGCATCACCCTGTCGGCCGGCCTGCACCTGGGCTCGTTCGCGCTGATGGCCGACCACCCGCGCTTCCGCGACGCCAGGCTCGGCATCATCGTTTCGTCGACGCGCGCGCTCGCCCTCTTCCTGCGCAAGAACGCGCGCCTGAACCGGCTGCCCGATTACGTGGTGGTCGAAGGCCCGCTCGCCGGCGGCCATCTCGGCTTCGGCATGGACTGGGCGCAGTACGACCTGGCCACCATCGTCGCCGAGGTGCTGGCCTATCTCAAGGCCGAGCATCTCGACATCCCGGTGATCGCGGCCGGCGGCATCTTCACCGGCAGCGACGCCGCAAGTTTTCTCGAAATGGGCGCGGCCGCGGTACAGGTGGCCACACGCTTCACGGTGACGCAGGAATGCGGCCTGCCCGACAAGGTGAAACAGGAATACTTCAAGGCGAGCGAGCCCGACATCGAGGTGAACACGCTATCGCCCACCGGCTACCCGATGCGCATGCTGAAAGGCAGCCCCGGCATCGGCGCGGGCATCCGCCCCAACTGCGAGGCCTACGGCTACCTGCTCGACGCCAACGGCAAGTGCGCCTACATCGACGCCTACAACCGCGAGGTGGAACTGCACCCGACGGCGAAGAAAGTCTCGGTCAGGGACAAGACCTGCCTGTGCACCCACATGCGCAATTTCGACATCTGGACCTGCGGGCAGACCGCCTACCGCCTGAAGGACACGACGACGCGCCAGGAAGACGGCAGCTATCGGGTCCTCACTGCGGAGCACGTGTTCCGCGATTACCAGTTCAGCGTCGACCAGAAGATCGCGCTGCCTGCCGCCTAGCGCGTCGCATCGGCCCAGTTGTTCGGCGTTTCGTAGAGCCGTACCCGCTCGAGCCGTAGCCGTGCCCCGTACGGCCCGGCATAGGCCGCGTCCAGGATGCGGAAGGCTTCGGCGGCGAGGTTTTCCGCCGTCGGCACGACGGGCAGCACGACCGTCTTGTGCCCGGGCAGGGTCGCCAGGAAATCGCGCACGAGGCGATCGTCCGCGTGCACCAGGAAGGCGTGATCCCACTTCTCGACCAGTTCGCGCATGGCGATCGCCTTCACGTCTGAAAAATCCATCACCATGCCCTCGTCCGACGCTCCTTTCGCGTCGACCAGTTCGCCCGCCAGCGTGATCTCGATGGCATAGCGGTGGCCGTGCAGGTGCCGGCACTGGCTGGCGTGGTTGGGAATGCGATGGCCGGCGTCGAATTCCAGCCGGCGTGTGATGCGCAGGCTCATGCCGCGGCGGCCACGCGGGCACGCTTTTCGCCCGTGAGGAAATAATCGACCACGTCGCGCACCGGGCGCATCTCGTCGCCAAAGGGCAGGCTTTCCGATCCGCGGAAGAACAGGCCCTTGTTGACGTCGCCCTTGAACGCCGCGACGAGCTGCGAGGCGATGCAGAACTGGCCGGCCTGCGCGATCCCGTCGCGCAGGCCGCATTGCGTGAGGCAGTGCAGCCCGAGGGCGCAGCGTGCCGGATCGGCCTTGGCGCAGGCCTGCAGGCGCGCCTCGCGCCGGAGGTAGTTGGCGAGCCAGGGCGTGTTCACCGCGCGCGCCGGCAGGCCCGCCACGCTCATGAAGGTGACGATGTCCTGCGGCCGCGCGTCGAGGAGTACGCGCTTGAAATCGGGATGCGCGTCGCCTTCCTCGGTGACGGCGAAGGCCGTGCCGACCTGCACGGCGGCAGCGCCCAGCGCGAGCGCAGCCTGCATTTTCTCGTGGCGGTTGATGCCGCCACCGACGATGAGCGGAATCCGGTCGCGCGCGATGCCCTGCTCGTCGAACAACCTGAAAATGCCCGGCAGCACCTCGGCAAAGTCGAATCGCGCCTGGGTCAGGTCGGCCGGGTTCGGCGCGCCAAGATGGCCGCCCGCGTAACGCGGATGCTCGATCACGATGGCGTCGGGCAGGCGTCCCTTCCTTGCCCATTTCTTGAGCACGATGGCAACACCGCGCGCGTCCGAGAGTATGGGGATCAGCGCGACGTCCGGATGGCCCGCGGCGAGGTCTGGCAGGTCGAGCGGCAGCCCGGCGCCCATGACGATGGCCTGCGCGCCCGAGGCGCAGGCCTGGCGCACGTAGTCGGGATGCGCGTCGACCGCCTTCATCACGTTCACCGCGACGAGGCCGCGGCCGCCCGCGAGTTCGAGCGCGGCCCGGATTTCGCGGTCGAGCGCGACCAGATTGAGACGATCGAGCGTGGCGCGGTCGCGGCAGTGCCTTGCCTGCTCGCTCAGGTCGGCGTGAAGATGGCGCAGGTCGACGCTGGCGATGGTGCCCACCGCTCCCGTGCGCGCCACGGCGCCCGCGAGGCGATGGGCGGAAATGCCGATGCCCATGCCGCCCTGCACGATGGGAAGCAGCGGGCGACCGCGCAGGACGAAAGTCGGCTTGGAGAACATGCAGGAGCACATCGAGGGAAAGCGCCATTATAACAACCTAACGACCTTATTATCCTTTTATAACCCCCTACCCGCGCAGGCGTTTCCCGGCGCCGGGGTTCACCGCGGGCGGCGAAACGCCTACAATGCCGGGTCTCGCAGGCAGGTCGCTTCCCCATTCCGCACATGTTCACCGGCATCATCCAGGCCATCGGCCGCATTCAAGAATTCGAGGCGCGCGGCGCCGATGCGCGCATGGTCATCCAGGTGGGCGGTCTCGACCTGTCCGACGTGGCGCTCGGCGACAGCATCGCGGTCAACGGCGTCTGCCTGACCGCGGTGGCGCTGACGCCAGCCAGCTTCACCGTGGACGTCTCGGCCGAAACACTGCGCTGCACCGCGGGTTTCGCGCCCGGCGCCGAGGTCAACCTGGAAAAGGCGCTGCGCCTCGCCGACCGGCTGGGCGGCCACCTGGTGTCCGGCCACGTCGACGGCGTCGGCACGGTGCACCGCTTCGCCGCGGTCGGCGAATCCCACCAGCTGGACATCGACGCGCCGATCGAACTCGCGCGCTACATCATCCGCAAGGGCTCGATCACGGTGAACGGCGTCTCGCTCACCGTCAACGCGGTCAATGGCGCGCGCTTCGCGCTGAACCTGATCCCCCACACGCTGGAAATGACGACGCTGAAACACCTGCAGGCAGGCAGCCGCGTCAACCTCGAGGTCGACATGATCGCGCGCTACGTCGAGCGCATGACGCAATTCGCCAACCCCACCGACAAAGACTGAACATGAGCCTCGCTTCCACCCCCGAAATCATCGAAGAGCTGAAGGCCGGCCGCATGGTCGTGCTGGTCGACGAGGAAGACCGCGAGAACGAGGGCGACCTGGTGATGGCCGCCGAATTCGCCACGCCGGAAGCGATCAACTTCATGGCCAAGTACGGCCGCGGGCTGATCTGCCTCACGCTCACCGACGCGCGCTGCCGCCAACTGGGCCTGAAACAGATGGTCAGCGACAACCAGACGCCGCACGGCACCGCGTTCACCGTATCCATCGAAGCGGCCGAAGGCGTGACCACCGGCATCTCCGCCGGCGACCGCGCCGTCACCATCCAGGCCGCGGTGAAGCGCGATGCGAAGCCCAGCGACATCATCCAGCCCGGCCACATCTTCCCGCTGCGCGCCCAGCCTGGCGGCGTGCTGGTGCGTGCCGGCCACACCGAGGCAGGCTGTGACCTCGCCGCGCTGGCAGGACTCGAACCGGCTTCGGTGATCTGCGAAATCCTCAAGGACGACGGCACCATGGCGCGGCTGCCGGACCTGATCCCCTTCGCGCAGGAACACGGACTCAAGATCGGCGCCATCGCCGACCTCATCCATTACCGCAACCAGACCGAGAGTCTGGTGGAACGTGCCGCCGACCGCCTGATCCAGACCGTGTACGGCGCCTTCCGCCTGATCGCCTACCGCGACAAGTGCGCGAAGGAAACGCATCTCGCGCTCGTCAAGGGCGAAATCCACGCCGACAAGGAAACCCTGGTCCGCGTGCACGAGCCGCTCTCGGTGATGGATTTCCTCGACGTGACCGGCGGCGGCCATTCCTGGCCCATCCTCGGCGCGATGGAACGCATCGCCGAATCGCAGTCCGGCGTGATCGTGCTGCTCCACCGCCCGGAAACCGCCGACGCCCTGCTCGACCGCATCAATCCCGCGCCGGTGGCGCAGCGCAAGGTCGATCTGCGCGACTACGGCATCGGCGCGCAGATCCTGCGCGACCTCGGCGTCGGCAAGATGAAACTCCTGGCCAGCCCGCGCAAGATGCCGGCCATGGACGGCTTCGGCCTCGAGGTCACGGGCTACCTCGACAAGGCCTGAACTTCAACGGAGGAATCCCACATGGGCAGCAGCAGCGACATCAACGAACTCGATCCCCTCTACAACGGCAAGGGCCTGCGCATCGGCATCGTGATGAGCCGGTTCAACAAGGACATCTGCGAAGGACTCCTCTCGGCCTGCGAGGCCGAACTGCTCCGCCTCGGCGTGGCCCAGGAAGACACGCTGCTCGTCAACGTGCCCGGCGCGCTCGAACATCCCCTCGCGCTGCAGAAGATGGCGCAGTCCGGCAGGTTCGACGCGCTCGTCGCCATCGGCGCCGTGGTGCGCGGCGACACCTATCATTTCGAGGTCGTGTCGAACGAATCCTCGCGCGGCATCCTCGACGTGCAACTGGAAACCGGCATGCCGATCGCCAACGCCATCCTCACCGTCGACACCGAGGAACAGGCCCACAAACGCATGGCCGAGAAAGGGCGCGACGCCGCACGCGTGGCCATCGAGATGGCCAACCTGCTGAAGCGTCTCTGAGATGGCCGGTTCCCGCAAGCTTGCGCGCGAATTCACGCTGCAAGGGCTTTATGCCTGGCTGGTGGGCGGCGCCGACGTCACCCTGATCGTCGCCAACCTCCGCGAAGACGAGCAGTTCAAACGCGTCGACGAAGCCTTTTTCCGTACACTGCTCTACGGCGTGCTGAAGGAGGAAGACCTGCTGGCCGCACGCCTTGCGCCGCTGCTCGACCGTCCGCTCGCCGAACTCTCGCCCATCGAGCACGGCATCCTCCTCATCGGCGCCTACGAACTGCTGCATTGCCCGGACGTGCCGCTGCGCGTTGCCATCAACGAGGGCGTCGAGCTTGCCAAGAAATTCGGCGGCACCGACGGCCACAAGTACGTCAACGGCGTGCTCGACAAGCTGGGGCGCGAGGTACGCACGCTGGAAGCCGGAGAAAGTGGCAGGCGGTAAGCAGTAAGCGTTGAGCGGCAACCCGCTCACCGCTTACTGCTCACCGCTTACCGCTCACCGCCCACCCACATGGAATTCGACCTCATCGCCCGCCATTTCACCCGCGCCACGCCCGGCGCGGTGCTGGGCGTGGGCGACGACTGTGCGCTGCTGGCGCCCACGCCCGGCATGCAGCTCGCGGTCACCTCCGACATGCTGCTCGAAGGCCGCCATTTCATGAAGCAGGACAGTCCCGCGGGCCTCGGCCACAAGTCGCTGGCAGTGAATCTGTCCGATCTCGCGGCGATGGGCGCGACGCCGCGCTGGGCCACGCTGTCGATCGCCCTGCCCGCGGCCGACGACGCCTGGCTCGCTGCATTTGCCCGCGGCTTCTTTCGCGTGGCCGAGCAGTTCGGCATCGAGCTGGTCGGCGGCGACACCACGCGCGGCCCGCTCACCTTCAGCATCACCGCCATCGGCGAGCTGCCGCCGGGGCAGGCCTTGCGCCGCGACGGCGCCCGGGTGGGCGACGACGTCTGGGTGTCCGGCACCATCGGTTCTGCCGCGCTGGCGCTGGCCTACCGGCGGGGCCGCCTCTTCATGGAGCAGATCGACGCCGCCAGGGTGTTGCCTGCGCTCTACCTGCCGACGCCGCGCGTGCCGCTCGGCATCGCCCTGCGCGGCATCGCCAGCGCGGCCATCGACATCTCCGACGGCTTCGCTGCCGATCTCGGCCATATCCTAGAACGCTCGCAGGTCGGCGCGGTGATCGAATTCCCCACGCTGCCCCTGCCGCCCGTCGCGCAGGCCTACCTGCACGAGCCGGTGGCGCGCGACTGCGTACTGGCCGGCGGCGACGACTACGAACTCTGCTTCACCGCCCCGGCCGCGCAGCGCGATGCCGTGCTTGCCGCGGCGGCGCGTGCCGGAACTGCGGTGACGCGCGTTGGCCGCATCGTCCACGAAGCGGGCCTCGCCATCGTCGACGCAGACGGGCACCGCATTCCGCTTGACCGCACCGGCCATGACCACTTCGCGGCCTGACGCCTCCTTTCTCTTCGCGCACCCCGCGCATCTGGTCGCCTTCGGTTTCGGCAGCGGCCTTGCGCCCCGGGCGCCCGGCACCGTCGGCACCCTGCTGGGCTGGCCGCTCTACTGGCTGATCGTCGCCGTCGCCTCCAGCACTGGTGCCCAGTGTGCGCTCATTGCCGCGGCCTTCGTCGTGGGCATCTGGGCCTGCGCCCGCACCGGTCGCGCGCTGGGCGTGGCCGACCATGGCGGCATCGTGTGGGACGAAATCGTCGCCTTCGCACTGGTGCTGCTGTTCACGCCGGCTGGCTGGCTTTGGGCGGGGCTGGCCTTTGCGCTCTTCCGCCTCTTCGATATCCTGAAACCCTGGCCGATCCGTTATTTCGATGCCCGCCTGAAAAACGGCTTCGGCGTGATGTTCGACGACCTGCTGGCGGCAGGCTTTTCGATAGCGGTTATGAAGGGAGTGGCATGGCTCGTGTAAGCAACGAGGAATTGCAGGGGCTTGCGATCGAACTCGGCGATAAACTGCGCGCGCGCGGCTGGATGCTCGCCACCGCCGAATCCTGCACCGGCGGCTGGATCGGCGAGGTGCTGACGGCGATTCCCGGCAGTTCGACGTTCTACGAACGCGGTTTCATCACCTACGCCAACGCCGCCAAGATCGAACTGCTTGGCGTGCCGGCAGACACGATCGATACCTACGGCGCGGTCTCCGAGGAGACCGCGCGCGCCATGGCCCATGGCGCGCTGACACGCAGCCCCGTCCACGCCGCCCTGTCGGTGTCGGGCATCGCCGGCCCCGGCGGCGGCACCCGCGAAAAGCCCGTCGGCATGGTGTGCTACGGCTGGGCGCTCAACGACGGCACCCTGATGTCGTCCACCTGCCGCCTCGACGGCGACCGCGAGGAAATCCGCTCGCGCGCGGTGGCCGCGGCGCTGCGGGGGATGATTGAGTTGATTGGGTGAGTGGGGAGCGGTGAGCGGTGAGCGGTGAGCGGTGAGCGAACAAAATATAGACCGCTCACCGCTTACTGCTTACTGCTTACTGCTTACCGTTTACCCTTCACTGAAACGCCCACGCCGCGAACGGCTCGATCTCGTCGCGGTTCGCCACCACCAGCTGCCAGGCGTGCGGATTCATCGAATGATCCGCCGTGGTGTCCACGCCCAGCCGTTGCAGCACGTAGCCGAGCAATGCACGGCGGACGTTCACCTCGACCACGCTTCCTGACGCACCGTAGTCGATCAGCAGGCTGGCGCGCTTGTCCGCATCCAGCGCGGGATGCGGCGCCAGTTCCAGCTTCACCCATTCCACCCAGTCCTCGTCGTACTCTTCCGCCGATTCGGCCGCTGCGTCGAGGCATTCGGCTTCGACGACGCGAGAGAGAACGAAATCGCGGAAATCACTGCTGGCTTCGCTGTAGGCCCGCACGTGCCAGCGCAGGCCGGCATCGACCAGGGTATGCGGCTCCAGCACGCGCGCATCGTGGGCGCTGCCGGTCAGCGAGCGATACACCACGCGCAGCTTGCGCCGGCCGTGGATGGCACGCGTGACCTGCGCCAGCGTCTCGCGGCCGGGGAGCCTCGCAGGCAGCGGCAGCGCCGCCGTCGGCAGGCCGTAGATCCGCGTGTCGCCATAGGGCCCGTTCGCCACCGCCAGATTGGCCGCCATGGCAGGCAGCACGGCGGCGGGCGACAGGTCGGCGAATATCGGCGCAAAACCGGCTGCGGGCACGAAGCCGAATACCGTGTGGTTGTAATTCAGGTTGCCAGGCGCGAGATCGCCGTACAGCTTGAGATCCTTGGTCGCTGCCGGATCGGACAGCCCGAAGGCACGCGCCACGTCGCTCCGCGTCACCACACCGGCATACCAGGCCATGATTTCGATGTACTGCAGGCGCTGGCGCGTCGCCCATTTCAGATCCGCGAGCATTTTTTCTTTTGAAATCATGACCATCTCCGCTTTTCGGCATTATAGGGCGGCACCACCAAAATACAATATATGACTTTATACAATTTACTTAGGTGATATTTTTTATTGACATCATGAAATGTATTGCCTAGAGTACGTCCCATGCAGACACCGCTCTGCCCATCGACCCCACAGGAGACCACCATGGCAAGCCCCGCTCTGGCAGAAGACAAATCCAAGGCCCTCGCCGCCGCCCTTTCGCAGATCGAAAAGCAGTTCGGCAAGGGTTCCGTGATGCGCCTCGGCGACCACGACGTCGCGCGCGACATCCAGGCCGTGTCCACCGGTTCGCTCGGACTCGACATCGCGCTCGGCATCGGCGGCCTGCCGCGCGGTCGCGTCATCGAAATCTACGGTCCGGAATCCTCCGGCAAGACCACGCTCACCCTGCAGGTCATCGCCGAAATGCAGAAACAGGGTGGCACCGCCGCCTTCATCGACGCCGAGCACGCACTCGACCCCGCGTACGCCGCCAAACTGGGCGTCAACGTCGACGACCTGCTCGTCTCGCAGCCCGACACCGGCGAACAGGCCCTGGAAATCGCCGACATGCTGGTGCGCTCGGGCTCGGTCGACGTGGTCGTGGTCGACTCCGTCGCCGCGCTGACCCCCAAGGCCGAAATCGAAGGCGAGATGGGCGATTCCCACATGGGGCTTCAGGCAAGATTGATGAGCCAGGCGCTGCGCAAGCTCACCGCCAACATCAAGCGCACCAACACCCTCGTCATCTTCATCAACCAGATCCGCATGAAGATCGGCGTGATGTTCGGCAACCCGGAAACCACCACCGGCGGCAACGCGCTCAAGTTCTACGCCAGCGTGCGCCTCGACATCCGCCGCGTCGGCGCGATCAAGAAGGGCGACGAGGTCATCGGCAACGAAACCAAGGTCAAGGTCGTGAAGAACAAGGTTTCCCCGCCCTTCAAGGAAGCCTTCTTCGACATCCTCTACGGCCAGGGCATCTCGCGCGAAGGCGAGATCATCGAGCTCGGCGTCGCCCACAAGCTCGTCGACAAGTCCGGGGCCTGGTATGCCTACAACGGCGACAAGATCGGCCAGGGCAAGGACAACGCGCGCGAATACCTGAGGGAACACCCCGAGATCGCCCACGAAATCGAAGCCAAGATCCGTGCCGCCGTCGGCGTCAACAACCCCACGATCCTCGCCGAGGACGAGGATGAAGCCGAAATCGACGCCTGATCCCGCCAGCCTGCGCGAACGGGCGCTGGCCTATCTCGCGCGGCGCGAGCACAGCCGCTTCGAGCTGACCAGAAAGCTCGAAGCGGCCGGGTTTGCGGTTGAGGAAATTGCGCCCGTGCTCGACGCATTCGAGGCCAGGGACTGGCTATCGGACCGGCGGTTCGCGGAGAGCTGGATCGCCGATCACAGCGCCCGAACAGGAAGCGTAAAGCTAGCTTACGACCTGCGGCGACGAGGTGTGCACGAAACCATCATTGAGAACGTCCTGCGCGAGCCGCGCCACAGCGAACTGGAACGCGCACAAGAAGTGTTGCGAAGAAAATTCGCCGCAGCACCCATCAATGCCAAAGAAAAAAACCGTCAGATGCGGTTTCTACAAGGCAGAGGATTTGCCTCGATCATCGTGCATCGACTATTGACCCACACCGACTAAAGTGGCGTTAACGCTGCATGATATTCCCAAACAGCACGGCATCGACAGCACTGCCGACACATCAATTCCAGGGCAATAAACTTGGAGCATCAGGCTATTTTTCAGGTTCGATCAGCGAAGCAAGTGCCAGCCCAATCTGCACATTTGAGAAAGGCATGATTGCATAAGCCAACTTGCGCAACCGGGTTTGCTGTTCCTTTTCTATTACTCGATTTTCTTGGCAATCACCAATCTTGCAAGCGAATCGAAGGCCTCTAAGCTTTCCCTGAATGCTGGTGAGCATCTCTTCGTTTAGGTTTTGATATTTGAGTAATTCGGCCTGCAAGATCAACCTGTCCCGCAAAAAGATCATGTTTGATATACCACGGGCCAGAACTCTGTCGCCATTTTCAATTTCACCACCCAAATAATAGGATTCCGCCAAGGTAATGGTGCTTTCCACATGCCGCGGATCAACTCTCAGGGAAGCCAAGGATATTAAGCGTGCCTGCTGTAATGCTTTGTTCCCCGGCAAGAGGTGACGATTTCGCAATAGGAGTTTTGCCTCTTCTGCCCCAAGGTCTGCCGAATTTGCAGAGCCTCCGCGGAGATCATCATACTGCTCGATCGCCTCCTGCAAGATTGCTTGTTTCAATAAGGCAGCATGGGGATCTACTTCATACAGTGCCTGGACTGTACTCTCCAGCAGATAGCGCTTTGCAATGTATTCATCAGGCCTGACCGCTGCGATTATGCGCGCAATGCCGAAAGGGGTCAGTTGCGGGAATTGTTTCCTCAAAACAACAAGCGTTCGGCTATAGCCGTTAAGAAGTGCCTCACTCGCTTCATGTAATCCGATCTGGAATAACGATATTGTGAGGGCAAACACAATGACCACCCGCTGCAAAGCGGTACCACTCCCTTTTAACAACATGAACTTAGTCGGTTGTGCATTCATGCCTGACTGCCAAGCACGCGCAACATAAATACCCACGATAATATTCAAGTAGATTAGATAAAAAATGAAATTAAACGCGGCATGTACATACGCCGCCATGACACCCAACATTAGCCCCAGATTTTCCAACTGATTCGGGCTTTTTCTAGTTGCAAAGCCGACACGGACGGCAAGCCTCGCCATAAGGAAAAAAATCAGCACAAATATGGCGATAGTCACCAGCCCACCTTCCTGGGCTATTTGTAAATAATCGTTGTGAGCATAGTAACCAACCGTGCTGTTATCTACGGCTTGGCGGTAAGCTGGATACACTCCCACCCAAGTGCCCAAGCCGGTGCCGATCCACGGGTTTGCCAAGAACATGTCAGCGGTTGCTCGCCAAAGACTTAGTCTCAGGGCAACAGAGGCATCCTGTTCTAGATAAGCGAGGCCTGCACGTTCAAGCAAGTGGTCTCTGGTGACCACGGAGATAATCAAATAACTCGCCGCCACAAGCGACAGAACAATGAGCGTCTTCCTTATAAAATTCGGCTGACACCTAAACGCCGACAGGGCAATTGGCATAAGCAGAAACCACGCCAACATAGCCCCCCGCGACGAGGCTGCAAAGAATGCCAACGCGACAATCAACAGGCTTACACCCACGATTGCCGGTACAAATGACATGCCGCGGACAGATGGTAAATCAGCCTTATAGAAGGACGCCAGCAATGGAAACCATGCAAGATTCAGAAGGCATGCATAGGCATTGGGGTCCGCAACCGGGCCTGAAGCTCGCTGCCAATTCAAGAATACAACCTGATAAATACCCCACAGTGAAACAAGCCATGCGCCTGCCACAAAACCCTTTTTTAAGAATTCCCACACCTTGTCCTGGCCGGGTGTCAATTGCCAGGCTATGAAGCTCATTGGAAGCGCGTTGATAATCAGGGCGGCATACCAACTACTGTAAGGGAATCGACTCCACCACACTGACGTAGCGATCCAAAGGAAGAACAACACCATGAGACTAGGCAGGGCACCCCTCGTCCAGACAGGTTTGCCTAATGCCAACCATCCTGCCAATCCAAACCACAACCACAACCAGGCTGCCGCCACCGCCCCGGTTACAGCAAATGCGGACAATAGCCCGGCCGTGATGAGCAGGACAAATATCGAAGCTCGGCCTTGAATCGTCATGGGTGTCCAGTTTGGCAATGCGAGAAATGAAAATGCCTCCCGAAGGAGGCATTCCCGAGTCAGCTCAAGTTCATTGCTGCCTCAATGCGGACCTTATTTGCAGAGGCCTGCAGCCAAACAGGTCGAAGCAGCGTCGGTACGCCAGGTCACATGCGAGGAACCTCCAGCGCCAGCGGTGTCTACAGCGGGCTTGAGCACAATATCCATGCCATCAACTAGAGCCGTGCCCGTTGCAGTAATTGTGCCATCGGCTGCAATGGTCATGCTCGACAAGGTGCCAGATGCACCCGGCATGGTCGGGAAGCCATTAGAACCTGCAGCAATGCCCGTGATGGCGCCGCCCGACAGGCAGGTGCTGTCAGTTACGCACTCTTCAACGGCAAGTTTGATGGGGGCTGTGGAACCGACCACTTCAGTGAAGCGCGCTTTTTTAATGTAGCTCTGGTAAGCAGGCACGGCGATCGCGGCCAGAATACCGATGATCGCCACGACGATCATCAGTTCGATCAGGGTGAAACCTTGTTGAACTTTACGCATTTCAAATCTCCTAGGGTTGACGATGACGAACACGATTGCGCCGTGTCTGCAGCTTTAACGAGCAGCAGCCATGCCAACTTTAGGAAATGGGCATTTTAAATCCGTAAAACCGTGTAACCCCTCGCCAATACAGGCATGCAGAACGGACCGGGCATGCCGGCCGGGGACCGCGGGCCGCCAAGACGACCGGTACTGCCCGCATGACCTGACACTTCGGGGCAGGAACTGCCGCTTTTCGTCACCCCGAAATGAGAAAAGCCACGCTTGCGCGTGGCTTTCTGGATTCTGGTGGGTCGGGCGAGATTCGAACTCGCGACCAACGGATTAAAAGTCCGCTGCTCTACCGGCTGAGCTACCGACCCGGGATTTGACTTGAGCCTGTGGCCGCCGCCCTATCCGCGAAAGCCCAAGATTATAGCCGAACGCGCTGCGCCGGGTAAAGAGTCGTGACAGTTTTTAGATGATATTCGGGCG
>WBZX01000449.1_pt1 | contig 37957 bp, 36 predicted proteins | sample 5204211 | NCBI WGS metagenome assembly WBZX01 (sample SAMN12344362, study PRJNA552823) | activated sludge metagenome | biome: Activated sludge suspended growth; feature: Nitrification reactor; material: Wastewater; isolation source: activated sludge from nitrification reactor of wastewater...
AGCGTTCGCTGCCGAAGGGCACCGGGGCCGAACCCACCGCCGCCGCAGCCGCCTCGGCGCTGTCGTCGACCATGCGCATTTCGAGCGTGGCGGTGCGGCCGATGATGTCCTTGGCCTTGGCGGTGTCCTGCACGCCGGGCAGTTGCACGACCACCCGGTCCAGGCCCTGCTGCTGGATCACCGGTTCGGCCACGCCGAGCTCGTTGACGCGGTTGTGCAGCGTGGTGATGTTCTGCTTGACGGCCTGGTCCTGGATGCGACGCCCGGCGTCGGGCTTGAGCACGCCCGTCAGGCGGAAGGCGTCGCCCTCGGCGGACTCGGTCCAGGCCAGGTCGGGCAGGTTGTCGGCAAGATGGTTGCGTGCCGCTTCTGCAGCGGCCTTGTCGCGCACGCGCACGTCGATGTTGTTGCCGTCGCGGGTGACCGCGGCCCGGATGCCCTTGTCGCGCAGCAGGCTGCGGGTGTCGCCGCTGTAGGCCTCGGCGCGCTTGGTCAGCGCCGCCTTCATGTCGACCTGCATCAGGAAGTGGACGCCTCCGCGCAGATCCAGGCCGAGGTACATCGGCAGCGCATGCAGGCTGGACATCCACCGGGGCGAGCGCGACACCAGGTTCAGCGCGACGATGAAGGACGGATCGGCAGGATCCGGGTTGAGCGCCTTCGCGATCGCGTCCTTGGCCTTGATCTGGGTGTCGGTGTCACCGAAGCGGGCCCGCACCGACGTGCCTTCGAACTGGACGAAGTCGGCCTTGACCTGGGCCGCGGCCAGAGCCGCCTCGACGCGGCCGACCAGCGCACTGTCGACCTTGACGGTCGCCTTGCCCGACGACACCTGCACCGCAGGGGACTCGCCGAAGAAATTGGGCGCGGTGTAGAGCGCCCCGATCAGCAGCGCGACCAGAATGATCGCGTACTTCCACCAGGGATAGCGGTTCATCGGCGAAAGCCTCGGATGGCCGCGGCCTCAGGGACCGCGGCGGGGGTCACTTGATGGTGCCCTTGGGCAGTACCTGCACGACGGCCGTGCGCTGGACCATCAGTTCGCTGCCGCCGGCTTCGATGGAGACATAGGTCTCGCCGAGCTTGCTCACCTTGCCGAGCAGGCCACCGGCGGTGACGACCTCGTCGCCCTTGGCCAGCGCCTCGATCATCGCCTTGTGCTCCTTCTGGCGCTTCATCTGCGGGCGGATCATGATGAAGTACAGCACCACGAACATCAGCACCAGGGGCAGCAGCGTGATGAAGGTGGACTCGGCGCCGCCGGCGGCAGCGGGCGCGGTCTGGGCGTGGGCGATGGAGATGAACACGGTTGTTTCCTCGTCGTCAGGAAGGGTGGCGGCAGTTGCGGCCACGCCGGCACCATTGCAAGGGCTGCAACGCCAGGGTGTACCCGGGGTGCCCGAAAGGCGTGCGATTCTAGACGAAGGCCCCGGGCCGCTACGATCCGGGCCCTGATGAAGACCCTGCGCATCGCCGTCGTCGGCGCCGGCCCCGTCGGCCTGGCCCTGGCCCTGCTGGCCGCGAGGCGGCTGCCGGGCGCCAGCGTGACCCTGTTCGACGCGCGTCCGGCCGACCGCGATGTTTCGTCCGACGCGCGCACGCTGGCCCTGGCGCTGGGCAGCGTGCAGTTGCTGGAGCGCCTCTCGGCCTGGGACCCGTCGCGCGCGGAACCGATCCGCGAAGTGTGGGTGTCGCAGCAGGCGCCGGTGCTGGCCGCCCCGGCCTGGCTCGGGACGCCGGAGGTGCGCCTGCGCGCCGCCGACCTGGGCATGCCGATGCTCGGCGCCGTGCTGGGCTACGGCGCGCTCGTGGCGCCGATGCAGCGCGCCTGGGAGGCCGCGGTGGCGACCGAGCCGGCGCGCCTGGCCAGCCGCTTCGGCATGCCGGTGCAAGCCTTGAAGGATGTGCCCGGCGGCGTGGAGGTGGACGCCGGCGTGGCGGAGACCTTCGACTTGGCCGTGGTCGCCGAGGGCGGCGTGTTCGGCGAGCAGAAAGGCCTTGCCGACGTCGCCAGCGACTACCGCCAGGACGCCTGGGTCGGCAGCGTGACGCTGGAAGGGTGTGCGCCGGGCATGGCGGTGGAGCGCTTCACCCGCCACGGTCCCGCGGCCTTGCTGCCCCTGGCGCCGGGACGCGCGGCGCTGGTGTGGTGCGTGCCGCGAGACGACGATCCGGTGGCCGGGCTGGACGACGCGCAGCGAGTCGCGGTGCTCAACACCGTGTTCGACCCGGGCATCGGTCGCATCGTGGCGGTGTCGCCGCTCAAGCGTTTCGCGCTCGGCCTGTCGGCGCATCGCAGCCTCGTGCGCGGGCGCCAGGTCCGCATCGGCAACGCCGCCCAGACCCTTCACCCCGTGGCGGGGCAGGGCCTGAACCTCGGCCTGCGCGACGCCTGGGCGCTGGCCGACGCGTTGCGAGACGCCTGCGACCGCAGCATCGGTGGGACGCGCAGTGCGCCCGACATCGACGCGGCGCTCGGCCGCGTGGCCTGGCAGCGCGCGCCCGACCGCTGGGCGATGATTGCCACCACCGATTTCCTGGCTCGCACCTTCACCTGGCAGATTCCTGGCGTGGACACGCTTCGCGGCCTGGGTCTCGTCGCGGTGAACCGATTGCCCGGGCTGAAGGGCGCCCTGGCGCGCCGCATGATGTTCGGCGGGCGCTGACGCAGCCGACGCAGCCGACGCAGGCTACAGCCGGCGGTGCGCGAGCGCAGGCAGTTGCTGGCGCACGGCGGCCAGGCGGGCAGGGTCCACGTCGGCGACAACGACGCCCTCGCCTTCCGGCCGCACCGCCAGCACCTCTCCCCACGGGTCCACGATCATGCTGTGCCCCCAGGTGCGGCGCCCGTTCTCGTGCAGGCCGCCCTGGGCCGCCGCGAGGACGTAGCACTGGTTTTCCACCGCCCGCGCGCGAAGCAGCAACTCCCAGTGGGCGCGGCCCGTGGTGTGGGTGAACGCCGCAGGCACGCTGAGCACGTCGCAAGGCGGCCGGCAAAGCTCTCGGTAGAGCTCCGGAAATCGCAGGTCGTAGCAAATCGACAGGCCCACCCGCAAGGCGCCTGCCTGCACTGCAATCGCCTGGCTGCCGGCTTCCAGCACACGCGCCTCGTCGTAGCTCTCGCGGCCGTTGTCGAAGCGGAAGAGGTGGATCTTGTCGTAGCGAGCGGCCATGGAGCCGTCGGGCGCGAAAACGCAGCATGCGTTGCGCACGCGGCCCGGCGTGTCGCCGCGCAGCGGCAGCGTGCCGCCGATCAGCCACAGGCCATGTTCGCGCGCCTGTGCCGACAGGAAGGACTGGATCGGTCCGTCGCCAGGAGCCTCGGCGATGTCGATCTTGTCGGCGTCGCGTCGCCCCATCAGGCAGAAGTACTCGGGCAGCGCAGCGAGCTGGGCTCCCTGGCGCGCCGCCTCGGCAACCAGCCGCGAGGCCCTTTCGAGATTGCGGTCCACATCGGGTGTTGACACGGTCTGCAGCGCGGCAATTCGCATCGGGCGGCCTTTCAGGAAGTGCCGGGCGGCGCGGAGGCGGGCGCGGAAGCCGGCGCGGCGGGGGTGTCCAGGTCCGGCATGGGCTCCCCGAGCTTGCGCTCCACCCGCTCGACCCTGGGATCGGCCCACGAGCCCTGCACGGTGAACTCGCGCGTGCTGGCTGCCATCAGCGGACGCCGCAGGAACATCTGCGCGAGGAACGTGCCCAGGCCCACGGCCGGATTGATCGCGGCATAGGCCAGCGACGCCGTGCCGACATTGACCTCGGGCACGACGACCACGCGCAGGTCCTGGGTCTCGCGCTGCAGGTCGGCGCTGCCTTCCATCAGCACCACCGCCTGCAAGCCGCGCATGCGCAGGTTGCGCGTGGCGGCCACGCCGTCATCCACGGTGACCTCGCCGGTGATGTTGTCGAAAGCGAAGCCCTCCTGGAACAGGTCGCGGAAGTCGAGCACCAGCCGGCGCGGCAGCGACTGCAGGCTCAACACCGACAGCAGGCGTCCGGCGCCCGGGCCGGCCTTGAGGAACTGTCCCGCATCCAGCGCCAGGCTGATCTTGCCGTCGAGACTGGGCACGTGGAAGGCGAGCGGCGACCCGGCCCAGGACACCTGGCCGGACAACCGGCCCTTGCCCCCGCGCAGGGTGCCCGCGAACCCGAGCCGGTCGAGGAACGCACCGCTGTCGGACAGGTCGAGCCGGAAATCCATCACCATGCGCTGCACCGAGGCACCGCCAGCCTGCCAATAGCCCGTGCCGGCGAGCTGCGCTTCAGGGTTGGTGAGCGCAAAACGCGTCATGCGCCATTCGCGCGCGCCGCGGTTGACGGCCTCGACCTCCAGCCGGCCCAGCTTCTTGCCCCGAAGCTCGAAGTTGTCGATGACGATGTCCAGCGCCGGCACGGTGTCCGGCGCCTCGGCCAGCAGGCTCTCGACCGAGCTGGCATCCGACGGCGGCAGTGCCAGGCGGGCGAGCCGGGCGTACACGCGTCCGGGTGCCGAAGCGCCGCGGCCGGCGCGGTACTCGACGTAGCCGCCGAGCTGGTCGGCGTCCAGGCTGCCGCGCCAGGTGCCGTCCTGCGCGTCCTGGCTCACGCCGACCACCAGATTGGTGAGGCGGCGCCCGCCGGACACGAGCGACTGCGCGCGCAAGGCCACGGTGCGAGGCAGGTAGCCGTCACCGGCCGCCGGTGCACTGCCGCTGCCGGAGCCCGTGCCCGCGGCGCCCGCCGGCACCCGGTCCATCGCCGCCTGCCACGCGTCGGCGTCGACGGCGCCGAGCGCGACCACCGCGTGCACGCCCCGCTCAGGCAACGGGGGCGGTGGTTCCTGCACGCCGATGGCTCCGCGCAGCACTTGCGCCGGTGCGTCGGGCGGGTGGTCGCGCAGGTACTGCGCGGTCAGGACGCTGCCCAGTTCCACGCGCACCGTCTCGCGCGTGGGCGAATCGGCGACGCCGCGGGTCTCCACGCGCAGCGGCCAGGCCGCGTCGGCGGTCTTGCGCAGCGGCGCTGGCAGTTCCAGCGCCAGGCCGGTCAGCGGACTGGTCAGCGTGAATTCGGTGCGTCCCCTGACGATGCCCAGGGCCAGCCGGTAGGGCGCCTGGCCGCTGGCCGATGCAGCAAGCCGGGACACGCTGCCGAACTCGACGGCGCGGCGCAGGCCTTCGGCCGTGGCCACGCCCTGGCCGGCAAAGCGCAGGCTGCCGTCGGCCTGCGTGCCGCCCTCGAACGTGGCCTCGCCACCCAGCACCCGCGCGCTGGCACCCGCGACGGCCAGACCCTTCTGGTTGAAGGTGATGCGCGCGCGCGTGCCCGCGAGTGCGGGCATGGCGGACACGATCCGCAGGTCGTTGCCCGGCAGGTTGAGCGTGCCCTGCACGGTGCTGCGCTCGATCTCGGCCAGCGGCAGCTCCAGCGCCAGCCGCAGGTCGGCATTGCCGGTCGCCGCGGCCTCGCGCAGCGCGCGGCCGGTCCAGCCCGACACGGGCGACTCGTTCACGTAGCGCACCAGGTCGGCCAGCGGCCCGCGCACCTGCCCGTCAATGCGCACCGCGGGATGCGCCAGGTCCTTGATGCTGCCGTTGACCTTGGACAGCTCTAGCCCCCAGAGACGGGCCTGCGCGTCACGGATCTCGAGCGAAGTTCGATCGAACACCAGTTCGGCCGAGACGGCACTGAAGGCCGGCCACGGCGATGGCGCCTCACCCCGGGGCGGCACGTAGGCGAACTGGGCGTCCTGCACCCGGCCGACGATGCGGAACTCGCCTGCCGGCGGTACCGCGGGCCGGGCGCTGGCCGCCAGCGGATGGGCCACGAAGGGGAAGTCGGCAAGGTCGCCACGGACGCGAAACGAGGCCGCGGTGACCCGGCCTGCGGTCACGGCCCGCTCGACATAGCGCCGCGCCGGTTCCGACACGCCCAACGGGAGGTAGCGCCCAACGGCGGCCACATTGCCCCGCGTCAGCTGGCCCGCGAGATCGAGCTGTCCGGGGAAGCGCGCGCCGCGTCCCGATCCGGCGCCCGGCCCGGTACGCCAGGTGGCGGTGCCGAGCTTGCCCTGGGCGTCGGCATTGGCGAACTCGGTGTCGGTCAGGGACACCTCGATCGCCGGCGGCGCGCCGCCGGACTGCGGCCCGACGCGCCAGGCGAGCCGCGACGCGAAGCTGTCGAGTGCGACCTCGGGCTGCTCGAACACGCCGGGCACGATGATCGAGCCGCGAGCGATCGAAAGTCGAGCCGTGCCGCCGGCCTCGGTCGCGTCGATGTCCAGATCCGCATTGCGCCATCCGGGGCGCCCCAGCCGATGGCCCTCGGCAGGCGCCGACGGCGCCACGGTCAGCCCCACGGCCTTTGCCCTGAGCTTGTAGTTCGTGGGCGCGCCGGCAGGCCCGTCCCAGCGCGCGGACAGGTCGCGCACCATGCCGCTGGGCAACAGGTCGGACAGCAGCGTGTCTATCGCCGCGCCGAGCGGCAACTGCGCGGCCAGCCTGGCCAGCGCGGCGAGGTCGAGCCGGTCGGCCGAAAACTCTCCGCCGTCGAAGGCCCACACGGGCGCCGACGCGGCCACCGGTGCGGCCAACGGCCGATCGGCCTCGCGCAGCGCCAGCGTCAGGTGCGTGGCGGGCCAATCGATGTCGCTGGCGGCGAAGGTCAGGCCATCGGCCGAGAACCGCAGCGTGCGCCCGTCGCGCTGGGCCGCGACGCGACCCTGGAGCCGGTCGAGCGACAGCAGCTTGTCCGGTCCCGGAAAGTGCAGCGCCACGTCGCGCAGAGCCACGTCGGCTGTCACCGCCTGCGGCTGCCCGTCTCTGACGTCGATCCAGGCCCGCAGCGCGCCGGCGCCAGCACGTGCCTGCACCGGCAAGGGCGGCAACCAGGCGGCCACCGCAGCCGCATCGGCCTGCGGCAGTTCGGCAAACAGGGTGCCGTGCCAGCGGCGCCAGTTGCTGCGCTGGGACAGCAGCGGTTGCGTGAATCGCCCCATCAGCGTGAAGCGTGCTCCTGCCTGCGCCGGGGGCGTCGCGTCGAGCCGGATGTCGTGGCGGGCCAGGCCGTTGCGCATCACCAGGTCGACGTCACTCAGCTCCAGCGGCGCGGCGCCGGTCTTCTCGTCGATCCAGCGCAGACGGCCGTTGCGCACCACCAGCTCGCGCTGGGCGAGCAGCCAGTCGGTGCCGGCGCCCTGCTCGTCGTCGTCGGCGGAGCCGGCTCGCACCTCGATGCCAGCCACGAACAGCCGACCCTGCGTGTCCCGCCGCACTTCGAGATCGGCACCGTCGACGTGCAGCTGTTCGAAACGTACCTGCAGGCCGAGCAGCGAGCGGGCCGAAAGGGCCGCATGCACGCGCGGCAGTCGCAGCGCATCGCCGGTGGCAGCGGTCGAGCCGACCTCCGCCCGCCTGGACAACACCACGTCGTCCAGTTCGATGAGCGGGATCCAGCCGCTCGAGCGCACCCGTACCGCGCCGATGGTCACCGGTACGCCCAGTGCTTCGCTCGCCTTCTGCTCGATCTCGGGTTTCCACTGGCCTATGCGGGGCACAATGCCCCACTGCAGAGTCAGCCATGCGAGCAGCAATAAGCTCCAGGCACCCAACAACAGCGTAAAGGCCACGCGCCATGCGAGGCGCAGGCCGCGGCGGCGGCGACGGTCCGAGCCGGGAGTCGCGGGCGGGGAAACGGTGGAGACGGAGGCCAAGAGTGATGCGGCGGGAGCGAGGCAATGCGGCGCGGCGCGCGAGGCGGGAGCCATCACCCCTGCAACGCCCCCTGGCGCCGCCTCGACGACACGACGCTGCCGGCCCGGACCAATCTAGCACAGGGCCAAGGCGCAACCAGACGTGACCAGCGACAGCGCGCAACGCCCAGCCCTCGCGCGGGCCGACCACAGCCGATTCGTGCAGCGCGTGAGGCGCCGCTACGCGGACCGGCTGGCCGACATTGCGGCCGGGGTGCCCGACTCGGCAGGAATCGACGCCTGCATCGCACGGTTGCGTGACCAGGGCCAGCCGCTGCCGGCCGCGTTGCGCATCGTGCGCCAGATCGTGCTGGAGCGCCTGGCGGTGCTGGACATCGAGCAGGACGCGCCGCTGGCCGCCGTCACCGGGGCGATGACGGCGCTGGCGGAGACCACGCTGGAACACGCCCTGGCCGAGGCCCGGCGCGAGACCGACCTGCGCCACGGCGCGCCGCGCACCGCCGACGGCGGGCCGATCGACTTCTGGATCGTCGGCATGGGCAAGCTTGGCGCCCGCGAGCTGAACGTGTCGTCCGACATCGACCTCATCTACGTGTACGAGGACGAGGGCCAGACCGATGGTGCCGAGCCCGTGTCGGCTCACGAGTACTTCGCCAAGGTGGCGCGGCGGCTCTATGCACTGATCGGCGATGTCGCCGACGACGGTTTCGTCTTCCGCGTCGACCTGGCGCTGCGGCCCAACGGCAATTCGGGCCCGCCGGTGGTGAGTCTGGCGATGCTGGAGGAGTACTTCCAGACGCAGGGCCGCGAATGGGAGCGCTTCGCCTGGCTCAAGAGCCGCGTGGTGGCGCCGCGCGATGCCGTCACGAGCGGGCGCGCGCTCGCGCTGCGATCCCTGGTCACGCCGTTCGTCTACCGCCGCTATCTCGACTACGGCGTGTTCGAGGGCCTGCGCCAGCTTCACGCCAAGATCCGCGAGGAGGCCCAGCGGCGCGCGGCCGGCAGGCCCGAGCGCAGCAACGACGTGAAGCTCTCCCGCGGCGGCATCCGCGAGATCGAGTTCATCGTGCAGCTGCTGCAGGTGGTCCGCGGCGGCCAGTTCCCCGAGATCCGCACCCGCTCGACACTGCGCGCCCTGGAGCGACTGGCCGCGCGCGGACTGATGAAGGCCGGCACCGCAGCCCAGCTCGGCCGTGCCTACACCTTCCTGCGCCGGGTCGAGCACCGCATCCAGTTCCTGGACGACCAGCAGACCCATCGCCTCCCCGATGCCGACGAGGACCTGGCCTGGATCGCACGGTCCCTCGGCCTGCACTGCAATGCCGAGGTCTGCGAACTCCTGGAGCAACTGGTGGCCGTGCGCGAACTGGTGGCCACCGAGTTCGACGCACTGCTGCACGAAGGACGCGGCGCCGCGGGCGCGGGCAACGGCAATGGAAGCGGGCCTTGCCGCACCTGCGGCCCGGGACCACTGCCGGTGGACAGCGAGGCCTTCCTCGAACGTCTGCCACCGGCGCTCGGCGAGCGAGCCCGTCGCTGGGCCCAGGGACCGCGCGTGCAGTCGCTGCGCGACCCGAGCAAGTTGCGCCTGGCGCGGCTGGTGCAGCGCGCGGCCGATTGCGTGGCCGACGGCCGCTGCGCCGAGGACGCGGCCCTGCGCTTCATCGACTGGGTCGAGCCCCTGTTGCGGCGCGAGAGCTACCTGGCCCTGCTGGTGGAGCGCCCCGAAGTGCAGCACCGCCTGCTCGGCCTTCTGGGCATGGCGCGCTGGCCGATGCGCTACCTGATGCAGCACCCGGGCGTGATCGACGAGCTCGCCGACTCACGGCTGGTGGCCGGGCGCTTCGAACGCGACGAGCTGGTGTCGGAGCTGCAGGAGCGTCACGCGGCCTGGGAGCGCTCGGGCGAGGCCGGAGAAGAAGCCCTGCTCGACACGCTTCGCCGCGCGCACCATGCGGAAGTGTTCCGCACCCTGGTTCGCGACGTGGAAGGGCGCCTGACGGTCGAGCAGGTCGCCGACGACCTGTCGGCGCTGGCCGACGCGGTGCTGGGCTGCACCATGGGCTGGGCCTGGAACCAGCTGCGCCAGCGTCATCGCCCTCAGCCGCAGTTCGCCGTGGTGGCCTACGGCAAGCTCGGCGGCAAGGAGCTGGGCTACGGCAGCGATCTCGACGTGGTGTTCGTGTTCGACGACAGCGACGAGCCGGATGCCGACCGCGCGATCGAGGCCTATGGCGCCTTCGTTCGCAAGTTGATCACCTGGCTGACGGTGCGCACGGCCGCGGGCGAGCTGTTCGACATCGACACCGCGCTGCGGCCCAACGGCAATTCGGGTCTGCTGGTGACGTCGATCTCGGCCTTCGAGCAATACCAGCGCGGTCGCGGCAGCAACACCGCCTGGACCTGGGAGCATCAGGCCCTGACTCGCGCCCGCTGCTGCGCCGGCCCGCCAGGTCTGGCGGCCCGCATCGAGGGCGTGCGCCGCGAGGTGCTGGCGGCGCCTCGCGACGCGGCGGCCCTGCGCGCGGAAGTGCTGTCCATGCGCGACAAGGTCCGCCTCGCCCGCCCCGTGAAGGACGGCCTGTTCGACGTCAAGCACAGCGCCGGCGGCATGATGGACGCCGAGTTCGCCGTGCAATACCTCGTGCTGGCGCATTCCAGCCGCCATTCCGGACTGCTCGACAACGTGGGCAACATCGCGCTGCTGCAGCGTGCCGAGGCGGCCGCGTTGCTTCCGCCCGGCGTGGGACAGGGTGCGGCCGACGCCTACCGTGAGCTGCGCAGGGCGCAGCACCGCGCTCGTCTGGACGAGCAGCCGACACAGTTTCCCGCCGACGCCCTGCAGGCCGAGCGCGACGCCGTGCTGGCGCTCTGGCACGCCGTTTTCGCAGCGCCGGCCGCGTCGTGACGCGCGGCACGACCAGCTGGCTGGCCGTGAGCGGCACGCTGCTTGTCGGCGCGGCCGCGGGCTGGTTCGTGCCGGGCGGCATGCTCGACTGGCAGCCCGCACGGGCCCTGGCCGAGCCCTGGCGCGCCTGGACCGCCGCTGCGGTGCACTTGAGCGCGTGGCACCTGGGCATCAACCTGCTGGGCTGCGCTGTCGTGGCCGCGTTCGGCATGGCGGCGCGGGTGCCGCCGAGGTCGGCGCTGGCGTGGCTCGCGGCCTGGCCGCTGGGGCACCTGGCGCTGGCGCTGCAGCCCGCGCTGACCAGCTACGGCGGCCTGTCCGGTGTGCTCCACGGCGGCGTGGCTGCAGCCGCGTGGCATCTGACCCGGCATGACGGGTCCACGGCACGGCGCCGCGTCGGCGCGCTGGTGCTGGGTGGCCTGGCGGTGAAGGTCGCGCTCGAAAGCCCGTGGGGCCCGCCGACACGGCAGGTGCCGGGATGGGACTTCGCCGTCGCGCCGCTGGCGCACGCCACCGGCGCGGCTTGCGGTCTGTTGTGCGCCTGGCTTGCCGACCGGGTCGCACCCCGCGCTGCGCCGGGCGGATCGCGGTGAGCCACGGCCCGATGCGTCGCGACCGGCTCGATGCCCGTGCCGTCGTCATCCTGCTCGTGTGCTGCGTGCTGTGGGGCCTGAACCAGGTGGCGGCCAAGGTGGCGCTGGCCGAGGTTCCGCCGCTGACGCAGGCAGCGCTGCGCTCGCTGGGCGCTGCAGTCCTGGTGCTGGGCTGGGCGCGCTGGCGCGGCATCGAGCTGTTCGGCCGCGACGGCACGCTGCGCAGCGGCCTTCTGGCCGGGGCGCTGTTCGCGGGCGAATTCGCCTGCATCTTCGTGGGCCTGCAGTTCACGTCGGCGTCGCGCATGGTCGTGTTCATCTACATGTCGCCGTTCGTGGTGGCCCTGGGCATGCCGTTGCTGTCGAGCACCGAGCGCCTTTCGGCCATGCAGTGGGCCGGCCTGGCGGTGGCGTTCCTGGGCGTGGCCTGGGCCTTTGCCGAAGGCTTCGCACCCGGTGCGGCCGCACCGCCCGGCCAATGGCTGGGCGACGCGCTGGGGCTGTGCGCCGCCCTGCTCTGGGGCGCCACCACGCTGGCCATCCGCGCCACCGCGCTGGCGTCGGCGCCGGCTGAGAAGACGCTGCTGTATCAATTGGCTGTCTCCGGGGCGCTGCTGGCGCTGGCAGCGGTGGTTGCCGGCGAGACCTGGCCGTCGAACTGGGGCGCCGTGTCGCTGGCTTCGCTGGCTTTCCAGACCGTCGTCGTCAGCTTCGCCAGCTACCTGGCCTGGTTCTGGCTGGTGCGGCACTACCCGGCCGCGCGCATTGCCGCGTTCACACTGCTGACGCCGGTGGCCGGCCTTTTCGCAGGCGTGCTGCTGCTTGGCGAGCCGCTGACGCTGCGGCTCGCGGTGGCCCTGGGCGCCGTCGTGGCCGGCCTGGCGCTCGTCAATCGCCGCTAAGCTCGGCGCCGGAACCAGGAGAACCCCATGACCCTCACGCTGTGCGGCTTCCCGCTGTCGAACTACTACAACAAGGTCAAGCTCGTGCTGCTGGAAAAGGGCCTGCCGTTCGACGAGGAACTGCACACCTTCAGCTCGCTCAAGACGGACGAGGTGCGGGCCGCGTCGCCGCTGGGCAAGGTGCCCTTCCTGCGCACGCCGCAGGGCACGCTGTGCGAGAGCGCGGTGATCGTGGAGTACCTGGAACAGCTCGCGCCGCAACCCGCGCTGTGGCCGGCCGATCCGTTCGCCGCGGCCAAGGCGCGCGAGATCGCGCACTTTCTGGAGCTGCACCTGGAGCTGGTGGCACGCGAGGTGTATGGCCAGGCGTTCTTCGGCGCGCCCCCGACCAGCGACGCCCACCGCGAGCGCGTGCGCAGCCGGCTCGTCGCCAACATCCCCGCGTTCGCCCGGCTTGCGCGCTTTGCGCCCTATGTCGCCGGCGACGCCTTCACGCTGGCCGACTGTGCCGCCTATGTCCATCTGCCCGTGGTGGCGCTGTGCACCCGCGCGGTATGGGGCGAGGACCTGCTGGCCGCGGGCGGTGTGGACTGGAAGCCCTACGTGAAGCTGATCGCGCAACGCGCGTCGGCCCAGCGCGTGGACGCCGACCGCAAGGCCGACCAGGAGCGCACGCTGGCGGCGGCTCGTGCCGCGGGCTACGCGCGGGGAGCAGGCTGACGGTTCGAGCGCAGGCCGCTCAGGCCGGGGCCGCGCCGGCCGGCGCCAGGGAGCGCAGCAGCTCCTTGCGGTAGCGGTTGAGCTCCTGGACGCTGGCGAAGCTGCGTTCGAACAGCAGCGACAGGTTGTGCAGGATGCGCTCGACCACCTTGCCTTCCCAGGCTGCGTCGAACTGGATCTGCTGGTCCAGCCAATGCTCGAGCCACTGCGGGTCCGGCAACCGGCTCTGGACCGTGTCGCGCGGAAACAGCTTCTCGTTGACGTGCAGGTTGGTCGGATGCAGCGCCTGCGCCGTGCGGCGTGCGCTGGCCATCAGCACGCCGACCTTGGCGAACGCCGCACGGGCCTCGTCGCCGAAGTTCTGCATCGCCCGCTTCATGTAGCGCAGGTAGGCCCCGCCGTGACGCGCCTCGTCGCGGGCCAGCGTCTCGTAGATCGACTTGATCACCGGCTCCGTGTGCCATTCGGCGGCGCGGCGGTACCAGTGGTTCAGGCGGATCTCGCCGCAGAAGTGCAGCATCAGCGTCTCCAGGGCCGGCGCGGGATCGAACTCGAAGCGCACGGCGTGCAGCTCCTCCTCGGTGGGAACGAGGTCCGGGCGGAAGCGCCGCAGGTATTCCATCAGCACCAGCGAGTGCTTCTGCTCCTCGAAGAACCACACGCTCATGAAGGCGGAGAAGTCGCTGTCCTCGCGGTTGTCGCGCAGGAACATCTCGGTGGCCGGCAGCGCGGCCCACTCGGTGATCGCGTTCATCTTGATCGTCCGGGCCTGCTCCTCGCTGAGCTGACCGGCGTCGAAACGGTCCCAGGGAATGTCGCTGGCCATGTTCCAGCGTACGGACTCGAGTTGCTTGAACAGTTCGGGGTAGAGCATGACGTTGCTGCCTGGGACGAGCGCCAAGTCTAAGGCGACGGGCAGTACCCTGGTCAAGATGCGGGCGGCTGGACGACGCGCCAGGCAGCCACGGCGGCGGCCACGGTTTCGAGTGTGGTCAGCGGCTTGACCCCGTCGATCGTGCGCCGCCGAAGCACGGGTGCGCTGCCACCAGCCCAGATCGCGACGCGGCCCGGCAGCTTCGTGCGCAGTTCGGTCAGCGTGTCCAGCGTTTCGTTGGGGTTCACGCTGCCAGAGTGACTGAGCGCCACCACATCCACGTCGAGGGCGTCCGCGGCCCGAGCAATGTCCCACACCGGGGTCTGAACTCCCAGCGAGGTGCAGCGGCAGCCCTCCAGGGTCAGCGCAACCTCGGCCATCAGCAGCCCGAGCGCGTGCGGTTCGCCGCTGGACGTGGTCAGCAGCACGTGAGGACGCGACACCGCTGCGCCTGGGCGCCGGGACAGTGCCGTGCGCAGCAGGCGCTGCACCAGCTCGGTGTAGAAGTGCTCCTGGAACAACTCGAGGCGGCCCTGCATCCAGGCATCGCCGACCTCGGTCGTCAGAGGCGCGATCACGTCGCGGACGAAGCGGCCCAGCCCGATGCGCGACAGCGCTTCCTCCATTCGGGTCTGCAACTCGCGGCCCCGGTTCCCGACCAGCAGATCGAGCAGTTCGCGCCGAAGCACGAGCGCATCGGTCGGGGGACCGGCAGGCGCAGGTTCAGGGGTTGAGCGAACGGGATCGGACACAGTGGTTGCGGGGCGTGTACTTGATAGTATAAGATTGAACTCATGAGTTCACAAAACGACCATCCCCTGTCCCGGCGGTCACAAGCCGTTGCAATCGATGGCGCGGAACTTCCGCAGCGCCGCCGTGTCCATGCAGAAGTACCGGTTTCGTTGCTGCGCAGCCTTCCAGCGAGTCTGGCTGCAATCCCTGAGCGCTTCTCCTCCTCCTCCCTCCCTCCCTCCTTCGCTCAGGGGCGCCGCGCAGCAGTCTTTACACCCAGGGGCATCGCCACGCGCGATGCCCTTTCCATTTCCGCCAGGAGCTGAGCGATGCGTCGTGTCGCCATCATCGGCTCCGGCATCGCCGGTCTTTGCGCCGCCCACGCCCTGAGGCGCGACGCCCGGGTCACGCTGTTCGAAGCCACCGACTGGTTCGGCGGACATGCGCATACGGTGGACGTGGAGCTGGGCGGGGTTCGCCATGGCGTGGACACGGGCTTCCTGGTGTTCAACGAGCGGACCTATCCTGGGCTGATCCGGCTGTTCGCCGAACTCGGCGTGGCCACCGCCCCATCCGACATGTCGTTTTCCGTCCAGTCGCCAGACACCGGCTGGGAATGGTGCGGCAGCAATCTCGACTCGGTGTTCGCGCAGCGCAGCAATCTGGTGTCGCCGCGCTTCTGGAAAATGCTGTCCGAGATCGTGCGCTTCAACCGCCTCTGCACGGGTCTTGCCCAGGGCAACGACGCACTGGACGAGCCCATCGGGGACTTTCTCGACCGGAATCGGTTCGGCCGCGCGTTTCGCGACGGGTACTTCCTGCCGATGATCGGCTGCATCTGGTCATGCCCCACCGATCAGATGTTGCGCTTTCCAGTGGGCACGATGATCCGTTTCTGCCACAACCACGGCCTGATTCAGCTGACCGACCGTCCGCAGTGGCATACGGTCAAGGGCGGCTCGGCTCGATACGTCGAGCGCATCGTGTGGGGCATCGACGACAAGCGCCTGGGCGTGGCCGTACGGGGCGTGAAGCGGCTGCCTCCGGGCGCAGGCCATGCCGGCGTGCTGGTGCGCACCGACCACGGCACCGAGCGCTTCGACGATGTCGTGCTTGCCACTCATACCGACACCTCGATGGCGCTGCTCGAGGATGCCGACGCCGACGAGCGCAGCGTGCTCGGTGCCATCCGCTATCAGCCCAACCGCGTGGTGCTCCACACCGACACCGCGGCGCTGCCTGCGCGTCGCCGGGCCTGGGCCGCCTGGAACTACGAGCGGGCAGCCGACCGCTCGCGCGAGCAGGCCGCCGTTTGCCTGCACTACCTGATCAACCGTCTGCAGCCGCTGCCCTGGCAGCAACCCGTCGTGGTGTCGATGAATCCGCTGCGGGCCCTCCGCGACGAGTCGGTTCTCGGCGAGTGGATCTACGACCACCCCGTGTTCGACCGCGCCGCCGTCGAAGCCCAGCAACGGCTGCCCTCGATCCAGGGCCGATCCCATGTCTGGTTCTGCGGAGCCTGGGCGCGATATGGCTTCCATGAGGACGGCCTGATGTCGGGACAGGCGGTGGCAAAGGCCCTGGCTGCAAGTTGGGCGGCCTCGCCGTCCGGAGTGGCCGCGTGAACAATCAGGCCCAGTTGGCCATCGGGCGCGTGCGCCACATGCGGCTCAAGCCCGCGGTGCATGCCTTCGACTATCCGACCTACTTCCTGCTGCTGCCGTTGCGCAGCCTGCGCGATCGGCCCGACCCCGAGCTGGCGCGCAACCGATTCGCGCCGATCGCCTTCCATGACCGCGACCACGGCGACGGCCGAGCCGACTGCCTTGCCTGGCTCGAGGAAAGGCTGGCCGAGGCCGGCATCCAGGACGCCGACGGCGAGGTCTGGCTTCAGGCCTATCCGCGCGTGCTGGGCTACGTGTTCAAGCCCGTGAGCTTCTGGTACTGCCACCGTCGCGACGGCTCGCTGGCCGCGGTGGTGGCCGAGGTGAACAACACCTTCGGCGAGCGCCACTTCTATCTGCTCAGCGGGCCCGGGCTCGTCTGGGGTCGCGAGATGAAGGCGGAGAAAGTTTTCCACGTGTCGCCGTTCTGCCGCGTCGAAGGCACCTACCGCTTCCGCTTCGGCCGCACCGAAGATCGCATCGTGGCCCGAGTCGAGCTCGACGATGCCGAAGGCGCGCTGCTGGTCACCAGCGTCGGTGGCGAACTGGCGCCGGCCAGTGCTGCACGCCAGCGCCGGGCGTTCTACGGCCAACCTGCGATGACGCTCGGCGTCATCGCGCGCATCCACTGGCAGGCGCTGAAGCTGATGCTCAAGCGCGTGCCGTTCTTCAGCAAACCCCCCGCGCCGCTGCAAGCCTTGTCGCACGGTGCCCCGTCTGCGCCCAGCGCCCTCACCCGATGACCATCGCCCGCACCCTGCGCGCCAGCGCGACCGTCCCGACCGCCGCACCGGCCTCGGCCCGCGCCGTGCTCCATCTGCTGTCGCGCCTTGCCGTCGGCCGCCTCGACGTTCAACTGCCCGACGGCTCGACGGCCCGCTTCGGCGCCGAGGGCGCCAGCGAGCCTCACGGCGCGCTGCGGCTCGACAACTGGAACGTATGCGCTGCGGCGCTGCGCTCGGGCGACATCGGCTTCGCGGAAACCTACATCGCCGGCGACTGGCACACGCCGGACCTTGCCGCGCTGCTGCAGCTGTTCGTCGCCAACCGGGAGTCGATCGAGTCGGTGGTGTACGGCACGTGGTGGGGCTCGCTGCTGCACCGTCTGCGCCACTTCACGAATCGCAATTCGCGCCGCGGCAGCCGCAAGAACATCCACGCCCACTACGACCTGGGCAATCCCTTCTACCGTCTTTGGCTCGACGAGTCGATGAGCTACTCGTCGGCCTGGTTCCAGGGCAACCGGTCCACGGCCCTGCGCGACGCGCAGACCGCCAAGCTGGACCGCGCCCTCGGCGAATGCCGCCTGGCCCCGGGCGACCGGCTGCTCGAGATCGGCTGCGGATGGGGCACGCTGGCGCGCCACGCGGCGTCGCGTTTCGGAGCACAGGTCACCGGCGTGACGCTGTCCACCGAGCAGCTCGACTGGGCGCGCAACGCGGCACAAGCCGACGGGCTGACGCCGCAGGTGGACCTGCGCCTGCAGGACTACCGCGACATTCCCGACGCAAAGTTCGACGCCGTCGTCTCGATCGAGATGTTCGAGGCCGTGGGCCGCGAATACTGGGCCGGCTTCTTCGACACCGTGCGCAACAAACTCAAGCCGGGCGGCCACGCCTGCATCCAGAGCATCACGATCCGGGACGACCTGTTCGAACGCTACGTCGACGGCACCGACTTCATCCAGCAGTACATCTTCCCCGGCGGCCTGCTGCCGAGCCCCGGCGAGTTCCGCAAGGCCGCCCGGGCGGCCGGCCTGGAAGTCGTCAACGAACTCGCTTTCGGCAGCGACTACGCCGAGACGCTGCGGCGCTGGCGCGAGCGCTTCCTGGCCGAGGAGCCGCAGGTCCGGGCCCTGGGCTTCGACACGCGCTTCATGCGCACCTGGGAGTTCTACCTCGCCTATTGCGAAGCCGCCTTTTCCTGCGGCAACACCGATGTCATGCAGTTCACGTTGCGCCGGCCCTGAGCGTCGCCGGCTGCTCTGCGCCGCCGCGCTGGTCGCGCTGGTGCCGGCCGCTGGTGCCCAGTCCGCACCGCCACCCGAAGTGGCGTCCGACCTGCCCGGCGCGAAGCTGCTGGGCCAGGGAACGCTGCGCTGGCTCGGCCTGCGCGTGTACGACGCCCTGCTCTGGTCGCGCGCCCCGTTGACGGTCGCCGACGCCGCGATTGCCCCGCTGGCGTTGGAATTGCGCTACGCGCGGCGGCTCAAGGGGCCTTTGATCGCCGAGCGCTCGCTGGACGAGATGCGACGCCAGGGCCCGATCGACGACGACAGCGCCCGGCGCTGGCTGGCTGCAATGAACGGGATGTTCCCGGACGTCGACGAAGGTGACCGGATCACCGGAATTCATCGCCCGGGCATCGGGGCCAGATTCCACTTCAACGGCCGGCTGTCCGGCGAGTTGGCCGACGCCCAGTTCGCGCGCCGCTTCTTCGGCATCTGGCTGTCCGACAGCACGTCCGAGCCGGCGCTGCGCAGCGCCTTGCTGGGAGCGCGGCCTTGACGCCTTCAGGCACTTCAGCCGCCTTGCCCGGCGGCGCTTCCGGCGTGTCCGCGGGCTTGTCCTACGGTGCGCTCGGCTTCCCGCTGGCGTTCGTCGCACTGCCGCTGTACGTGCTGCTGCCCAATCTGTACGCCAGCGAGTTCGGCGTGCCGCTGGCCGCGCTGGGCGCCATGCTGCTTGGCGCGCGCCTGCTCGACGCCGTGGCCGACCCGTGGATCGGCCGCTGGACCGACCGATGGTTCGCCCACTCGGCCGCTCGCGCCCTGGCCGCAGCCATGATCGCGGCGCTGTTCGCGGTGCTGGGCTTCCATGCGCTGCTGTTTCCGCAGGTGCAGGGCGTGAACGCGCTGCTGGCCTGGTGCGCAGCCGGGTTGGCCGTCACCTACCTGGCCTACAGCGTGCTGAGCGTCGTGCACCAGGCGTGGGGCGCACGCCTGGGCGGCGACGCCCGCCAGCGCGCCGGCGTGGTCGCGTGGCGCGAAGGCCTGGCACTGGTGGGCGTGGTCACGGCCAGCGTGCTGCCGGCCACGGCCGGCCTGGGCGCCACCAGTGTCACCTTCGCCGTGGCGCTGCTGGTGGGCCTGGCCTGCCTGACCCAGGCGCCACGGCCTGGCCCCGGCCGGCTGGTGGACACGATCGCGATGGGGCGCCCCCTGGCCGACCCGGCGCTGCGCCGCCTGCTGGCCGTCTTCATCGTCAACGGCATCGCCAGCGCGGTGCCCGCCACGCTGGTGCTTTTCTTCATCCGCGACCGGTTGCAGCTCGGGGCCTGGGAGCCGCTGTTCCTGGCCAGCTACTTCGTCGCCGGTGCCGCCTCGATGCCGCTGTGGGTTCGGCTCGTGCCGAGGTTCGGCCTGGCTCGCCCATGGCTGGCCGGCATGCTTTTGGCGGTGGCCGCGTTCATATGGGCCGCGACCCTCGGCGAGGGCCAGCTGGGCGGCTATCTCGCGGTCTGCGTGGCCAGCGGTCTGGCCCTGGGGGCCGACCTCGCCCTGCCCGGCGCGATGCTGGCCGGCGTGATCGCACGGTCCGGCCAGGCCGGTCGTGCCGAGGGCAGCTACTTCGGCTGGTGGAACTTCGCCACCAAGCTCAACCTGGCGCTGGCCGCCGGGGTGGCGCTGCCGCTGCTGTCCCTGCTGGGCTACACGCCCGGCGCCCGCGACGCCGACGCGCTGCATGCGCTGACGCTGGCCTATTGCCTCCTTCCCTGCCTGCTGAAGCTGATGGCAGCCGCCCTGCTGTGGGGACTGTGGATGCGCTCGAAACACTCCGAGGACCCTGCATGAATCTCCGCCAACGCGTGTTTCGCCCGCTGGCCTGGCTGCTTGCCGCACTGTCGCTGGCGCTGGCGGGCTGCGCGAGCGCCCCGGTGCCGCAGGACTATGCCGCCGAGACGCCGCGACTGGACCTGCGCACCTACTTCAACGGCCCGCTCACGGCGCACGGCGTCTTCACCGACCGCAGCGGCAAGGTCGTGCGTCGCTTCGTGGTGCAGCTGCGCGGCACCTGGAACGGCAACTCCGGCGTGCTGGAAGAGGACTTCAAGTACAGCGACGGCAAGGTCGAGCGGCGCGTCTGGCGCATCGAGGACCTGGGCAGCGGCCGCTACCGCGGGCGAGCCGACGACGTGGTGGGCGAAGCCATCGGCCAGGCCGCCGGCAACGCCCTGAACTGGCGCTACACGCTGGCGCTGCCCGTGGACGGACGGGTGTTCGAGGTCCAGTTCGACGACTGGATGTTCCTGATGGACGAGCGCGTGATGCTGAACAAGGCCGTGATGAGCAAGTTCGGCGTCACGCTGGGTGAGGTCACCCTCGCCTTCTACAAACCCTGAGCACCTGATGAGCCTGAACCCCCGCATCACCGACTGGCACGGCAAGATCGTCTGGATCGTCGGCGCCTCCACCGGCATCGGCCGCGCCACCGCCGAGCGGCTGCTGGCCGCCGGCGCGCAGGTCATCGTGTCGGCACGCAGCGAGGCCGGCCTTCGCGCCATCGTCGCCGACCGCCCCAACGCGCATGCCATCGTGCTGGACGCAACCGACCCGAAGGCGGTGCACGCCGCGTTCGACCAGGTGCTGGAGCGCCATGGCCGCATCGACCTGGCGGTGTACTGCGCAGGGCACTACAAGGCCCTGCGAGCCACGGAGTTCGACCTCGACGAAATGCTGCGCCACCAGCATGTCAACGTCACCGGGGCCTACTACCTGCTCGACGCGGTGCTGCCGCAACTGCTGCGCCAGAGCGCGGCCGGCCAACCCGGACACCTCAGCCTGGTCGCCAGCGTGGCCGGTTATCGGGGCCTGCCCAATGCACTGGCCTATGGGCCCACGAAGGCTGCCCTGATCCACCTTGCCGAGGTGCTCTACCTCGACCTTCAACCTCGAGGCATCGGGGTGTCGATCATCAATCCGGGCTTCGTCGCCACGCCGCTGACCGCGAGCAATGCGTTCGAGATGCCTGCGCTGATCTCGCCCGAAGAGGCGGCGCGCCAGATCATTGCCGGCTGGGAGGCAGGCAAGTTCGAGATCCATTTCCCGAAACGCTTCACCTTGTGGCTGAAGGCCATGCGCCTGCTCGGTGACGGGCCCTACTTCGCGGCCATCCGCCGCGCCACCGGGCTGTGACCGCCCCCATTGGCGGCGCGGCGAGACGGCACGCCGACCCGCGCGTCGCGCGCGTCATCGACCTGTTCGAGCAGCTCACGCCGGCCGATCTGGAACGCCTGGGCGAGTTCTACGCCGAGGACGCGCGATTCGTCGATCCGTTCAACGACGTGCGCGGCCTGGGCCCGATCCGGCATGTGTTCGAGCACATGTACCGATCGCTGGAACAGCCGCGCTTTTTCGTCCACGATGCCATTGCCGAGGGCGATCAGTGCTTCCTGACCTGGGACTTCCGGTTCGGCTTCCAGCGCTTTGCGCGGGGCACCGAACAATGCGTGCGTGGCAGCACGCACCTGCGGTTCGCGCCCGACGGCCGCGTGCAGATGCACCGCGACTACTGGGACGCGGCGCAGGAGCTCTACGAGAAGCTGCCGGCCGTCGGTGCGCTGATGCGCTGGCTCAGGCGGCGCGCCAACGAATAGGCGGTGTCAGCGCTGGCCTTCGGTCAGCGTGTCGAGCTGGAAGCGGCCGCTCTTGTCCACCAGCCAGATGTCGGTGTAGCGCACCGTTCCCATCTTGGCCGGCGCCGGAAACGGGCTGGCCGCCTTGATCATGTTCACCGCCCAGGGGGCGACCTCTGCGGCAGCGGGCTGGCGCACCACGCGAACGTTCTGGACCACGCCCTGCGAGTCGATCTCGGTCTCGATGATGGCGATGCCGTACAGCAGCGGCGGCATCTTGCCCTTGTGGATCTGCTTGCCGTAGGCCGCGTAGATGTGGCGGGCGCCGTCGCCGCGGTATTCGAGCGGCGTCTCGGCCTGGGACGGCCGCTTGAACGCGCCGGCTACCGGGGGCGTCTTGGCAAAGTTCTGGGCCTGCGCCAGGGCGGCAGGCGCGGCCAATGCCGCGCAAAGGGCGAGCGCGGCGAAACGGGGCAGGGCGGAGGTGTTCATGCGCCCAGTCTAGAAACTGCCCGGTCGGCCCAGGCGTGCGTTCCGCACATCGGCACGCCGCTTGCGATTGGTTACTGCGCAGCAGTGCTCAACGCAGCCAGCCCTTGCGGCGGAAGTAGATGAAAGGCGCCGCCACCGACACCACCATCAGCCCGATCGCGAACGGGTAGCCCCACGCCCACCGCAGTTCCGGCATGGCATCGAAGTTCATGCCGTAGACGCTGGCGATCAGCGTCGGGGGCAGCAGCGCCACGCTGGCCACCGAGAACAGCCGGATGATCTTGTTCTGGTTGATGTTGACGAAACCCACCGTCGCGGCCAGCAGGAAGTTGATCTTGTCGAACAGGAAAGCCGTGTGCGAGTCCAGCGAGTCGATGTCGCGCAGGATCTGGCGCGCCTCCTCGAACTGCTCGGCGTTGAGCATGCGGCTGCGCATCATGAAGCTCACCGCGCGCCGGGTGTCCATCACGTTGCGGCGGATGCGGCCGTTGAGGTCTTCCTCGCGGGCGATCGCTGCCAGCGCGGCGCCGGCGGCGCGGTCATCCACCTCCTGCTTCAGCGTAACCGCGCTCACCTTCTCAAGGCTGTCGTAGATGCCCTCGAGGGCGTCCGCGCTGTACTCCGCGTCGGCGTCGTACAGCTTGAGCAGGACGTCCTTGGCGTCCTCGATCAGCGCCGGGATGCGGCGCGCGCGCAGCCGCAACAGCCGGAACACCGGCAGGTCCTCGGCATGCACCGAGAACAGCACCTGCTGATGAAGGATGAAGGCCACCCGCACGTTGCGCGGGGCCTGGTCGTCGTCGATGAGGAAGTCCGAGCGGATGTGCAGCTCGCCGTTGTCCTCTTCGTAGAAGCGCGCCGATTCCTCGAGGTCGTCGTCGACGATGTCGTCTGGAAGGGTGAGTCCGAAGCGCCCGCGCAACCACCCCTTTTCTTCGGGCGTCGGGGCCTCGAGGTCGACCCATACCGGCTGAAGCCCCTGAAACTGCTGGGGGCTGTCGATCTCTTGCTGGACCAGCCGGCCATTGACCAGCGTGAACACGTTGAGCATGGAACTCGGCTCCGGCGCCACGACGGGCGCAAGGGGCATGCATGGGGGATCGGTGCTCCGTCTCACCCCGGCGCATGGCACCTGGAGCGGACGGTCACCGAGGGTGACTCGGGTCCAAACGGGTCTCCGGACAAAGACGAAGGATTATGTCACCGCGATGTGCCGGCGAAGGTGTCATCATGGGCTCGACCGGGGTGGTGGCTTCGGGTTGCCAGCCCGCCGCCCCCTGTGCACACTGACCCGACCGGATCCCTCAACTTCCACTGCAACCTTCCCCCCCCGTTTCCCCCCGCGGCCCGCGGCCGCATTGCCTGCGCCATCCCTGCTGAAAAGGAGCACTCGATGAATCTGACGATCAGCGGACATCACCTCGAAGTCACGCCCGCCTTGCGCGAGTACGTGGTCAACAAGCTGGACCGCGTGACACGGCATTTCGACCAGGTGGTGGACATCACCGTGCTGCTGAGCGTGGAGAAGCAAAAGGAAAAGGAACGACGCCAGAAGGCCGAGGTGAACCTTCATGTGAAGGGGCGAGACATCCATGTGGAACAGGCCCACGAGGATCTCTACGCGGCCATCGATCAGTTGGTGGACAAGCTGGACCGCCAGGTCTGCCGTCACAAGGATCGCGTTCAGGATCATCACCATGCCTCCCCGAAGCGCCTGGAGGCTAGCGCCTGAAATAAGTGTGCAAACACTGACAAGCGGCCTGCGGGCCGCTTTTTCACGCCTGCCGGGCAACGCGCATACCGCACCGCAGCAAATGCGCAACACACCCCGGCTTTGGCGGGACCGCCCTCTATCTGCGGCGCGGGACGACTCCCATAATTCACGGCTCCGACATGTTTCCCTGCGTGTCAGCCGCGCGTTCGACGCAGCGTTGAATGCCACGGAAGGACGCCGCCCGCATGAACAGACTTGCCGCCATCTTGCCCGCCACCAACGTGATGCTCGACGTGGACGCCACGAGCAAGAAGCGGGCGTTCGAACACGCCGGCGTGCTGTTCGAGAACCAGCATGCCATTGCCCGGGCCACCGTCACGGACAACCTCTTCGCCCGCGAGCGCCTGGGGTCGACGGGGCTCGGCCACGGCGTGGCCATCCCGCACGGGCGCATCAAGGGTCTGAAGAACCCGCTGGCCGCCGTGCTGCGCGCCCAGCAGCCGATCGCCTTCGATGCCCCGGACGACGAACCGGTTTCGCTTCTGATCTTCCTGCTCGTGCCCGAGGCGGCCACGCAGCGCCACCTGGAGATCCTCTCCGAGATCGCAGAGATGCTTTCCGACCGGGATCTTCGCGAGCGCCTGAAGGCCGCACCCGATGCTGCCGCCCTGCACAAGCTGATCGCCGACTGGGAACCGCTGAAGTCGGTGGCATGAGCACGCCGGGACGCTCCCGAGCGAAGCACCGCCCATGAAGCCCACCTCGATCAGCGCCGAGGCGCTGTTCGAAGCGCACCGAGATGCGCTGCAGTGGGAGTGGGTCGCCGGGCACGCCCACCCCGAGCGCCGCTTCGACGACGCGGCCATCCGCGACGCCCGTTCCGCGGCCGACCTGATCGGCTACCTCAACTACATCCACCCCTACCGGGTGCAGATCGTGGGCCGCCGCGAGGTGGCCTACCTGAGCGAGGCCGCGCCGGAGGTCGTCGACAAGCGCATCGCGCGCATCGTCACGCTGGAGCCGCCGTTGCTGATCGTGGCCGACGCCCAGACGCCGCCGGACCGCCTCGTGGCAATGTGCGACCGGGCCGAGATCCCTCTGTTCGTCACGCGCGAATCGGCGGGCCACGTGATCGACGTGCTGCGCGCCTACCTGGGCCAGCGCTTCGCCGACCGCACCACGCGCCATGGCGTGTTCATGGACATCCTCGGCCTGGGCGTGCTGCTGACCGGCGAGTCGGGCCTGGGCAAGAGCGAACTCGGCCTCGAGCTGATCTCCCGCGGGCACGGGCTGGTGGCCGACGATGCGGTGGACATCTACCGCACGTCGCAGACGGCGCTTGAAGGCCGCTGCCCGCCGCTGCTGGCCAACCTGCTCGAGGTGCGCGGCATCGGCCTGCTGGACATCAAGGCCATCTTCGGCGAGACCGCAGTGCGGCGGAAGATGCGCGTGCAGCTCCTGGTGCACCTGGTCCGCAAGGAAACCATGGAGCGGGACTTCGAGCGGCTGCCCTACGAACCCCTGCGCGAGGACATCCTCGGGGTGCAGGTGCGCAAGGTGGTGATCGCCGTGGACGCGGGCCGCAACCTGGCCGTGCTGGTGGAAGCGGCAGTGCGCAACTCCATCCTGCAACTTCGCGGCATCGATACCTACGGCGAGTTCGTGCGCCGCCACCAGCAGGCCATGGAAGGCCCGCAGGACGGCTGAGCCGGGCGACGGCCCGGGCTCAGCGCGGCCGGTGCGGGCAGTCTGCCTTGGTACACACCGCGTAAAGCGACAGCGCATGCTCCTGCAGGGCGAAGCCGCGCTGCTCGGCGATGGCGCGCTGGCGCGTCTCGATGTCGGCGTCGTAGAACTCCTCGACGCGGCCGCAGGTCAGGCACAGCAGGTGGTCATGGTGCTTGCCCTCGTTGAGCTCGAACACCGACTTGCCGCTCTCGAAGTGGCTGCGCGACAGCAGGCCGGCCTGTTCGAACTGCATCAGCACCCGATAGACGGTGGCCAGCCCGATGTCGGCGTCCTCGGCCAGCAACAGCTTGTAGACGTCCTCGGCCGTCATGTGGCGCTGCTTGGATCGCTGGAAGACCTCCAGGATCTTCAGGCGCGGCAGCGTGGCCTTCAGGCCACTGCTCTTCAGATCGTCGGCGCGGGTCATGGCGGTCGTTAAAATCGCCCGCATCATAGCCAGCGCCGCCCCGCGGCCCGGATTGCCCATGCGCCGCACCTGCCTTGCCCTCGCCCTTGCCGCCCTGGCCGGCTGCTCGTCGATGCAGCCGCCGAAGGACAAGCTGCTGGGCGTCATCACGCCCTACCGCATCGACATCATGCAAGGCAACGTGGTCACCAAGGACCTGGCCGCGATGGTCAAGCCCGGCATGAGCCGCGAGCAGGTGCGCGACCTGCTCGGATCGCCCCTGCTGACCAGCGCCTTCCATGCCGAGCGCTGGGACTACGTGTTCACCCTCAGGCGCCAGGGCGTCGAGCCGCAACGCCGCAGCGTGGTGGCCCACTTCGGCAAGGACGGCAAGCTGGAAAGGCTGGAGGCGCCCGACCTGCCGGCGGAGACCGATTTCGTCACTTCGGTCCTGCCACGACGCAGCGGCGCTGAACCGGTGCTGGCTCTCACCGACGAGCAGAAGAAGGCCCTGCCCCCGCCCCTGAAGACCGAGACGCCGGCGACGGCCCAGCCGCAGGGCGCCGCGCGGACCTACCCGCCGCTCGAGCCGGCATGACGCTTCGCATCGCGGTGGCCGGCGCCTCCGGCCGCATGGGACGCATGCTGATCGACGCCGTGCAGGCCGCGCCCGACTGCACGCTGGCCGGCACGCTGGACATCGGCCAGGACATCGACGCCGGCTTGGCAGGCGCGCAGGTGCTGATCGACTTCACCCGGCCCGAAGGCACGATGGCGCACCTGGCCGCCTGCCGCCGGCACGGCGTCAAGGCCGTCATCGGCACCACCGGCTTCACCGATGCCCAGAAGACCGAGATCGCAGACCATGCCCGGCACCTTGCGCTGATGGCATCGCCCAACATGAGCGTGGGCGTCAACGTGGTGCTGCGCCTGCTGGACACCGCCGCACGGGCGCTGGCCGAGGGCTACGACATCGAGATCGTCGAGGCGCATCACCGCCACAAGGTGGACGCCCCCAGCGGCACCGCGCTGAAGATGGGCGAGGTGATCGCCGCCGCGCTCGGCCGCGACCTGCGCCAGTGCGCCGTGTACGGCCGCGAAGGCGTCACCGGAGAACGCGACCCGTCGACCATCGGATTCGCCACCGTCCGCGGCGGCGACATCGTCGGCGACCACACGGTCATGTTCTGCGGCACCGGCGAGCGCATCGAGATCGCCCACAAGAGCGCCAGCCGCGCCACCTACGCGCAGGGCGCGCTGCGTGCGGCGCGCTTCCTCATGGACAAGCCGAACGGCCTGTTCGACATGAACGACGTGCTGGGGCTGCGCTGATGGACGGCTTTGCCACCTTCTGGAACGCGAGCGACGCGATCGGCCGTGTGGTGGCCCTGCTGCTGCTGGCGATGTCCGTGTCGAGCTGGGTCACCATCCTCTGGAAGGGCTGGGTGCTGGTCCGGGTGCGACGCGACATCGAGCGCGCGGTGCCTGCGTTCTGGGCCGCGCCCGGGTTGCCGGAGGGCCGCGAGCGGCTGGCGGCGCTGGACCGCGAGGGCGTGCTGTTGCCGCTGATCGAAGCGGCCACGGCCGCCGCGCCCGACGGCACGCTGGAGTCCGGCGCGCACCTCGACTCGCGCATCACGCGGCGCCTGCGTGACGCGCTGCATCGCGGCCTGGCGCATCTGCAGTTCGGCCAGGTGCTGCTGGCTTCGATCGGAAGCACCTCGCCCTTCATCGGCCTGTTCGGCACGGTCTGGGGCATCTACCACGCGCTGGTGGCCATCGCATCGGCCGGCTCGATCACGATCGACAAGGTCGCCGGGCCGGTGGGTGAAGCGCTGATCATGACGGCGGCCGGCCTGGCCGTGGCGATCCCCGCCGTGCTGGCCTACAACGTGTTCGGCAAGTGGGTGGGCGCTGCAGAGGCCGAGCTCGAAGGCTTCGCGCACGACCTGCGCGAGATGCTGCTCGAGCCCGGCCGCGGCGCGGACTGATCGCATGGCATTCGGCCGCCTCGAGCGCAATACCGGCCCGGCGCCGATGAGCGACATCAACATGACGCCGCTGATCGACGTGATGCTGGTGCTGCTGGTGATCTTCATCATCACGGCACCGCTGATGACCTCCAGCCTCAAGCTGGACCTGCCCAAGACCGATGCCGCCACGCCCACGGCGGCACCCGCGTTCGTCGCGGTGGCCATCGACGGCAGCGGGCGCCTGTACTTCGGCGACGAGGCCCTTTCGCGCGACCAGCTCGCGCAGCGGATCGGCACGGCGGCGCGCGCCAATCCGCAGCTCGAGGTGCAGCTGCGGGCCGACCAGAAGGTGCCCTATGGCCAGGTGGCCGACCTGATCGCGCTGGTGCAGCAGGCCGGGCTCAGCCGCATCGGCTTCGTCACCGAGGCGCCGCAGAAGTAGCTCACTTCTAGAATCGGCGGATGAACGAGAAATACGTCCCCGCCGAAGTCGAAGCCGCCGCCCAGTCCCAATGGGTTGCCGCAGACGCTTACAGGGTCCGTGAGGACACCTCCCGGCCCAAGTACTACGCCTGCTCCATGCTGCCCTACCCCAGCGGCAAGCTGCACATGGGGCACGTGCGCAACTACACCATCAACGACATGCTCGCGCGCTACAAGCGCATGCAGGGCTTCAACGTGCTGATGCCGATGGGCTGGGACGCTTTCGGCCTGCCGGCCGAGAACGCGGCCATGAAGAGCAAGGTCGCCCCCGCCGCGTGGACCTACGAGAACATCCGCGTCATGAAGGGCCAGTGCCAGGCGCTAGGCCTGGCGATCGACTGGTCGCGCGAGCTTGCCACCTGCTCGCCCGACTACTACAAGTGGAACCAGTGGTTCTTCCTGAAGATGCTCGAGCAGGGCATCGCTTACCGCAAGACGCAGATCGTCAACTGGGACCCGGTGGACCAGACCGTGCTCGCCAACGAGCAGGTGATCGACGGCCACGGCTGGCGCTCCGGCGCGCCGGTGGAAAAGCGCGAGATCCCCGGCTATTACCTCAACATCACCCGCTACGCCGAGGAGCTGCTCGACTGCACGCTGAACAAGCTGCCGGGCTGGAGCGAGCGCCTGCGCCTGATCCAGGAGAACTGGCTGGGCAAGAGCACCGGCGTGAACTTCGGCTTCCCGTACTCGATCGACGGCCAGGACGCGCTGCTGCGCGTCTACACCACGCGCGCCGACACGATCATGGGCGTCACCTTCGTGGCCATCGCCGCCGAGCATCCGCTGGCCACGCGGCTGGCGCGCGACAGGCCCGAGCTGTTGCCCTTCATCGACAAGTGCAAGAAGGGCTCGGTGATGGAAGCCGACATGGCCACGATGGACAAGGAAGGCCTGCCCACCGGCTTCCACGTCAGCCACCCGCTCACCGGCGCGCCAGTCGAGGTGTGGGTCGGCAACTACGTGCTGATGGCCTATGGCGAAGGCGCCGTGATGGGCGTGCCGGCGCACGACGAGCGCGACTTCGCGTTCGCGAAGAAGTACGGCCTGCCGATCCCCCAGGTGATCGCGCTGCCGGGCAAGGCGTTTTCCACCGACGCCTGGCAGGAGTGGTACGCCGACAAGCAGGGCGGCACCTGCGTCAACTCCGGCCCCTACGACGGCATGACGCACGAGGCCGCGGTCGACGCGATCGCGGCCGACCTGAAGGCGCGCAACCTGGGCGACAAGCAGGTGCAGTTCCGCCTGCGCGACTGGGGCATCAGCCGCCAGCGCTACTGGGGCACGCCGATCCCGGTGATCCACTGCGACACCTGCGGCGTGGTGCCCGTGCCCGAGAAGGACCTGCCCGTCGTGCTGCCCGAGGACCTGATCCCCGACGGCAGCGGAAACCCGCTGAACAAGTGCGAGTCGTTCCTGAAGTGCGCCTGCCCGAAGTGCGGCAAGCCGGCACGGCGCGAGACCGACACGATGGACACCTTCGTCGACAGCGCCTGGTACTACATGCGCTACTGCACGCCGGGCGCGCCGACGATGGTGGACGCGCGCAACGACTACTGGATGCCGATGGACATCTACATCGGCGGCATCGAGCACGCGGTGCTGCACCTGCTGTATGCGCGCTTCTGGACCAAGGTCATGCGCGACATGGACCTGCTGCACTACGACGAGCCCTTCGTGCGCATGGTCAACCACGGCATGCTGCTCAACCACATCTATTTCACGCGCAACGCCAAGGGCGGCAAGGACTACGTGCCACCGCTCGAGGTGAAGCCGGTGCATGACGCGCAGGGGCACATCGTCGGCGGCACGCTGGCCGACGGCAGCGCGGTCGAGTACGGCGGCGTGGGCAAGATGGGCAAGACCGAGCGCAACGGCGTCGACCCGCAGGAACTGATCGACAAGTACGGCGCCGACACGGCACGCCTGTTCGTGATGTTCGTCGGCGGCCCCGAGGATGCGTCGGTCTGGTCCGACTCCGGCGTCGAGGGCTCGTCGCGCTTCCTGCGCCGCGTCTGGCAGTTCGGTGCGCGCCACGCGGAGCTGATCCGCGACGCGGCGGACGCTGCGCCGGCCCCGGGCGACGCGGCACGCGATCTGCGCCGCGAGATCCACACCGTGCTCCGGCAGGTGAGCTACGACTACGAGCGCATGCAGTACAACACCGTGGTGTCCGGCGCGATGAAGCTGCTCAACGCCCTCGAAGGCTTCGCCCCCCGCCCGGGCGATGCCGGCGACGCGGCCGTGCTGCGCGAGGGCGCGTCGGTGCTGCTGCGCGTGCTGTACCCGGCCTGCCCGCACATCACGCAGGTGATGTGGGACTCGCTCGGCCTGGCCCGCGGCGCCGGCGCGCTGATGGACTCGCCCATGCCCGCGGTCGACGAGGCGGCCCTGGTGCGCGACGAGATCGAGCTGGTGCTGCAGGTGGGCGGCAAGACGCGCGGTTCGATCCGCGTGCCGGCCAGTGCCGACAAGGCGGCCATCGAGGCCGTCGCCGCTGCCGCGCCCGAGGTGGCCCGCTTCGGCGAGGGCAAGGCGGTGCGCAAGGTGGTCGTCGTGCCGGGCCGGCTCGTCAACGTCGTCGTCGGCTGATGCGCACGCGCCGCGCCGCCCTGGCCGCTGCCACGCTGTGGCCCGCTGGCGCGCTGCTGGGCTGCGGCTTCGAGCTGCGCCGCGCCGCGCCGCTGCCGATGAAGTCGATCGCGCTGACGGGCTTCCCGCCCGGCTCGCCGCTGGCCGTGGCGATGCGCCGGGCGCTGCGCGACAGCGGCGTGGCGCTGCGCGACAACCCGGCCCAGGCCGAGGTGGTGCTGGAAGCGCTCACCGACGCGCGCGAACGCACCGTGGCTGCGTCCACCGCGGTGGGGCAGGTGCGCGAGCTGCAATTGCGCGTGCGGCTGCGTTTCCGCCTGGCCACGCCGGCCGGGCGCCTGCTGATCGCGCCCACCGACCTGCTGCTCACGCGCGACATGAGCTTCAGCGAGACCGCCGCCCTGGCCAAGCAGCAGGAGGAGGCGCTGCTGTACGGCGCGATGGACGAGGACATCGTGGCCCAGGTGCTTCGGCGGCTGGCATCGGTACAGTCGGGCGCATGAACGTCAAGCCCGACCAGCTCGGCACGCATCTGGCACGCGGCATGAAGCCGCTGTACGTGGTGCACGGCGACGAGCCGCTGCTGGCCCAGGAGGCGGGCGACGCGATCCGCGCTGCCGCGCGCGACGCCGGCTACGGCGAGCGCAAGGTCTACACGGTCGGCAATGCGGCGCACTTCGACTGGGACGGCTTCCTCGGGGCTTCGCAGGCGATGAGCCTGTTCGCCGAGCGCCAGCTCATCGAGCTGCGCATCCCCTCGGGCAAGCCCGGCAAGGACGGCTCCGAGGCGCTGCAGCGCTACTGCGAGACGCTGTCGGACGACGTGGTGACCCTCGTGCACCTGCCCAAGCTCGACTGGCAGCAGGCGCGCAGCGGCTGGTTCGGCGCGCTCGACCAGCATGGCGTGGTGGTGCGCGTGGACGCGGTGGAGCGGCGCGACCTGCCGGCCTGGATCGCGCGCCGCCTGTCGGCCCAGGGCCAGCGCGTGGCCGAGGGCGACGAGGGCCAGCGCACGCTGGCCTTCTTCGCCGACCGGGTGGAAGGCAACCTGCTGGCCGCCCACCAGGAGCTGCAGAAGCTCGCCCTGCTGCACCCGCAGGGCCCGCTCAGCTACGAGCAGGTGGAAGCCGCCGTGCTCAACGTGGCGCGCTACGACGTGTTCAAGCTGGGCGAGGCCGTGCTGGCCGGCCAGGTGGCGCGCGCGCTGCGCATGCTCGAGGGCCTGGAAGCCGAAGGCGAGGCGCCGGTGCTGGTGCACTGGACCCTGGCCGAGGACATCCGCACCCTCAAGCGGGTGAAGGACGCCGTGGTGGAAGGCAAGCCGCTGCCGATGGCGCTGAAGGAAGCGCGCGTATGGGGCGTGAAGGAGCGCCTGTTCGAGCGCGTGGTGCCGGCGCTGGCCGACCACCAGCTCGCCCATCTGGTGCAAGCCGCCAGCGTGTGCGACGGCGTCATCAAGGGCCTGAAGCACCCGGACTGGCCGCTCGACGCCTGGTCCTCGCTCAAGCGGCTGGTGCTGCTGACGCTGCAGCAGGTGACGTCGGCACCGGCCGCGCCGGCGCGGTCGGCCACCGGCGCCCGCCTGCAGTTGGCCCTGCAGGCCTGACGCGGCGCCGCCGGGCCGGCCTGATTCGGCGGCGCCGTGCCCGCGCGCGGTCAGTAGCCCCGGCCGCGGTCCACCAGGTGAGCGGCCGGCTCGCCGCGCAGCACCGCGCGCAGGTTGGCCACCGCGATGCCCGCCGCACTGCGCTCGTCGGTCAGCGCCGCGGCATGCGGCAGCACCGTCACCCGCGGATGGCGCCAGTACGGATGGTCGGCCGGCAGGGGTTCGGCGGCGAACACGTCCAGCACCGCGCGATGCAGATGCCCGCTGTCCAGCGCGGCCAGCAGGTGGGCGTCGACCACGTGCGCGCCGCGCGCCAGGTTGACCAGGCTGGCACCGCGCGGCAGCGCCGCGAAGGCCCGCGCGTCGAGCAGGCCACGCGTGGCCGGCGTCAGCGGCAGCAGGTTCACCACCACCTCGGCGCCCGCCAGGGCCTGGGCCAGCGGCACCGCGTCACGGGCGCGCCAGACACCGACGCGGTAGCCCAGGCCGGCCAGGCGCTGTGCCACCGCACCACCCATGGCCCCGGCGCCGAGCACCCGCACCGGCACTTCGTCCGCGCGGCGCTGCGCATGCTGGCGCCAGACGCCGTCGCGCTGCTGCTGCTGGTAGTCGAAGTAGCGCCGATGCAGCCCGAGCACGGCCCAGGCCGCCGTCTCGGCCATCGCGACGCTCATCGCGGGATCCACCATGCGCGCCACCGGCACGCCGGCGGGCAGCGTAGGGTCGCCCAGCAGCCGGTCCACGCCGGCCCACAGCGACTGCACGAAGCGCAGCTTCGGCAGCGACGCGAGCAGGCCCGGCGCCGGATTGGCCACCACCGCGAAGTCGATCGCGGCAGCGTCGAAGGGCTGGTCCTCGCGCTGCCAGTCGATGTCCGGCGCAGCGGACCGCAGCGCCTGCCACCAGGCCTCGCGCTCGGCGGGCTCGAAACGGCCCGCCAGCAAGGCCGCGGGTCGCATCAGGCTCACGGCGCCGCCTCCCGCGCAAGCTGCAGCAGCCGTTCGATGGCGACGCGCGCGGTGGCGTCGCGCACCGCCGCGCGGTCGCCGTCGAGCTGAAGGCGCTCGGCCGACGTCGCCGCGCCGCGCTGCGCCAGCGCCAGCCACACCGTGCCGACCGGCTTGCCAGGCACGGCGCCGCCGGGGCCGGCGATACCCGTGACGGCCACCGCCAGGTCGGCCGCGGAACGCGCGACAGCGCCCTCGGCCATCGCTCGGGCCACGGGCTCGCTGACGGCGCCGTGCGCGGCGATCAGGGCGGGGTCGACGCCGAGCTGCCCGGTCTTGGACTCGTTGCTGTAGGTGACGAAGCCGCGCTCGAACCAGTCGCTCGACCCCGCCAGCGCCGTGCAGGCCGCGGCGATCAGGCCGCCGGTGCAGCTCTCGGCGCTGGCGATGCACCAGCCGCGCGCGCGCAGCGCGTCGGCCAGTTCCGACACCAGCGCTGCGGCCTGCACGGCGTCGAGCAGGCCCGGGCGATCCGGTAGCGGTGAATCGGGCTGTGTCATGGCATCGCGAAGCGCCACAGCGCGATCACCAGCAGCGTGCACAGCGCGGCCACCAGATCGTCGGCGACGATGCCCACGCCCTGCAGCCAGCCGCGCTCCTGCTTGAAGCGGCGGTCGCACCAGCCTACCGGGCCGGGCTTGGCTGCGTCGAAGAACCGGAACAGGCCGAACGCCACGAGCTGCGCCAGCCAGCCCGCCGGCATCACCAGCCAGAGCACGATCCAGAACGCCACCACCTCGTCCCACACGATGTTGCCGGGGTCGGCCTGGCCGAGATGGCGCGCCGTGACGGCGCAGGCCCACACGCCCAGGCCGAGCGCGACGCCGATGGCCGCGGCCCAGGCCAGCGGCCCGAACGGCGCCAGCCACAGGTCGAGCACCAGGAACGCGGCCCAGGCCCACAGCGTGCCCACGGTGCCGGGCGCCTTGGGCGACAGGCCGCTGCCGAAACCCAGCGCCACCCAGTGCGCCGGGTGGCGCCGCATGAACGCGGCGCTGGCGCGCTGAGGCGCCGCGGCGGTGTCCTGCCGTACCTTGGCGTCGACGATGTCGGGGCCGACCATCGTGCTCAGGCCTTGAAGTGGTCGAAGCCGGCGGGCACGTGCTGCCAGGGCCGGCCGTCCTCGTCCAGCAGGCGCAGCCCGGGCTCGGCGTCGATGCGGCCCACGACGCGGGCCGCGCACCCCGCCGAGGCGGCGGCGTCGCGCACCCGGGCCGCCTGCGCGGGCGGGGCGGTGAACAGCAGCTCGTAGTCGTCGCCGCCCGCGGCCAGGCATTCGCGCCGCAGCGCCGGCGGTGCGCCGGCGAGGTCGGCGCTGCAGGGCATGTCGGCCAGGCGCAGCGTGGCGCCGACGCCGGAGCGGTCGAGCACGTGGCCGATGTCGCCGGCGAGGCCGTCGGACAGGTCGATGGCGGCGCTCGCCACGCCGCGCAGCGCCAGCCCGAGCGCCACGCGCGGCGCGGGTTGTTCCATGCGCGCACGCACGCGCTCGAACGCCGCGGCGTCGAGCGCGGCGCGGCCGCGGAACACTTCGAGCGCGAGGCGCGCGTCGCCCAGCCCGCCGTCGACCGGATGGCTCACCCACACGTCGTCGCCGGGGCGCGCGCCGGAGCGCAGCAGGGTCTGGCCCGGCGGCACGTCGCCGATCACCGTGATGCCGATGGCCAGCGGGCCGGCGGTGGTGTTGCCGCCGACGAGCTCGACGTCGTGGGCGTCGGCGAGCGCGAACAGCCCGCGGGCGAAGCCCTCGAGGAAGTGCTCGTCCACCCGCGGCAGTGTCAGCGACAGCAGGAACGCCCGCGGCGCGGCACCGCAGGCGGCCAGGTCCGACAGGTTGACCGCCAGCGCCTTGTGGCCCAGGCGATGCGGCGCGACGGTGGACAGGAAGTGGCGGCCCTCGACCAGCGTGTCGGTCGACAGCGCGAGCTGCTGGCCCGGCGCGGGCGCCAGCAGCGCGCAGTCGTCGCCCACGCCGAGCACGGCGCGGCGCGCGGGCCGCGTGAACCAGCGCTGGATCAGGTCGAACTCTCCGGTCGACATCGACGGTCGTGGCCTCCTCGGGATGGAGCACGAGTCTAGCGGGCGGCCTTGCGGCGCCACGCGCGCGCGCTACCCTTCGGGCATCCCCGGAACGGAACCCGACATGAGCCTGCATCACCAGCTCCAGCAACGTGCCGCCGAAGGGCGCCCCATCCGCGTCGGCCTCATCGGGGCGGGCAAGTTCGGCTCGATGTACCTGTCGCAGGTGCCGCGCACGCCGGGCGTGCATCTGGTGGCCATCGCCGACCTGAACCCGGCCGCCGCGAAACGCAACCTGGCGCGCGTGGGCTGGGCGCCGGCGCAGAGCGCGGCGCCGTCGGCCCAGGCCGCGCTGCGCGACGGCAACACCTGGATCACCGACGACTGGCAGGCGCTGGTGGCGCTGCCCGAAATCGACGTGGTGGTGGAATGCACCGGCGCGCCGGTGCATGCGGTGGACCACATCCTCGCGGCCATCGGCCAGCGCAAGCATGTCGTCAACGTCACGGTCGAGGCCGACGCCTTCTGCGGCCCGCTGCTGGCGCGACGCGCGGCCGAGGCCGGCGTGGTGTACAGCATGGCCTACGGCGACCAGCCGGCCATGATCTGCGACCTGGTGGACTGGGCGCGCACCTGCGGCTTTCCGGTGGTGGCCGCCGGCCGCGGCCACAAGTGGCTGCCGCACTTCGCGCAGTCCACGCCCGAGACGGTCTGGGGCTACTACGGCCTGACCCCCGAGCAGGCCGAGCGCGGCGGCCTGAACCCGAAGATGTTCAACAGCTTCCTCGACGGCAGCAAGCCGTCGATCGAGTCCACCGCGGTGTCCAACGCCACCGGGCTGGCGGTGCCGTCGGACGGTCTGAAGTACCCGCCCGCCAGCGTGGAGGACATCCCCTTCGTGACGCGCCCGGTGGCCGAGGGCGGCGTGCTGGAACGCAAGGGCATGGTCGAGGTCATCTCCAGCCTGGAGCGCGACGGCCGCGTGATCCCCTACGACATCCGCATGGGCGTGTGGGTGACGGTGGAAGCCGAGACCGACTACGTGAAGCACTGCTTCGAGGAGTACAACGCCCACACCGACCCGAGCGGGCGCTACTTCACGCTCTACAAGCGCTGGCACCTGATCGGCCTGGAGGTGGGCCTGTCGGTGGCCAGCGTGGCGCTGCGCGGCGAGCCCACCGGCGTGGCGCGCGGCTGGAACGCCGACGTGGTGGCAACCGCCAAGCGCGACCTCAGGCCCGGCGAGATGCTCGACGGCGAAGGCGGCTACACCGTGTGGGGCAAGCTGCTGCCGGCCGCCGCGTCACGCGCGCTCGGCGGCTCGGGCGGCCTGCCGCTGGGCCTGGCGCACGACGTGAAGGTGGTGCGGCCGGTGGCCGCGGGCCAGAGCCTGACCTGGGCCGACGTGCAGATGCCCGCGTCGCGCGCCCTGGACCTGCGGCGCGAGATGGAGCGGCTGTTCGGCGGCTGAACGCCGACCGACGCCGGATCGGCGTCCCGGCGACGCCTCAGGCCAGACGCCGCCGATGGGCGGCGATCTGCTCGGACACGCGTTCCGGCGCGGTGCCGCCGGCCACCTTGCGCGCTTCCAGCGACGCACGCAGCGTCAGCGCGCGCTCGTACACGTCGGCGTCGATGGCGGCATGGAAGCCGCGCAGCGTGTCCAGCGGCAGCTCGGACAGGTCCAGGCCCTGCTGCAGACCCGCCTTCACCGCGGCCGCCACCACCTCGTGCGCGTCGCGGAAGGGCACGCCCTTCTTCACCAGGTAGTCGGCCAGGTCGGTGGCGGTGGCGTAGCCACGGCGCGCGGCACGCTCCATCGCCTCGGGCTTGACGACGATGCCGCGCACCATCTCGGCCATGATGCGCAGCGTGGCCGCCAGCGTGTCGACGGCGTCGAACAGCGGCTCCTTGTCTTCCTGGTTGTCCTTGTTGTAGGTGAGCGGCTGGCCCTTCATCAGGGTCAGCATCGCCGTGAGGTGACCGTAGACGCGGCCGGTCTTGCCGCGCGCCAGCTCGGCCACGTCCGGGTTGCGCTTCTGCGGCATGATCGAACTGCCGGTGCAGTAGCGATCGGCCAGGTCGATGTAGCCGTAGTTCTGGCTCATCCACAGCACGATCTCCTCGGCCAGCCGCGACACGTGCATCATCGTGATCGCGGCCCAGGCGCAGAACTCGATCGCGAAGTCGCGGTCGCTCACGGCGTCCAGGCTGTTCATGCACAGGCCGTCGAAGCCCAGCTCGGCCGCCACGCGGGCGCGGTCCAGCGGGTAGGACGTGCCG
>WBZX01000028.1_pt1 | contig 37890 bp, 34 predicted proteins | sample 5204211 | NCBI WGS metagenome assembly WBZX01 (sample SAMN12344362, study PRJNA552823) | activated sludge metagenome | biome: Activated sludge suspended growth; feature: Nitrification reactor; material: Wastewater; isolation source: activated sludge from nitrification reactor of wastewater...
AACTCGAACGAGACCGAGCCGAGTGGGAAAGCGATGCCGAGCGGCAGGCGGAACTCCTGGCTGTTCGCACACGAGAATCACAAGAGAAGGAAAAACAACTCCAGGCGGAAAGGCAAGAACTCGAACAGCTCCGCGCCAGTCTGTCGAAAGCCGTGCCCAACGTGCCTGCTGATGTAGAAGCAGTGCGAGCCGAGTTACTCAAGTTACGAGACAGCCTCTATCAGCAATACCGTCAGCGTCGCGATTCCGTAGTAGCCATGCGGGAAGCGGTGCGTCATGCTGCCAGCAAAGTGCAGGACGAGAAGCGCCAGCTTCGGCAGGAAGCTGCGGAACAGCACGAAGCCCGGACACAACTCGCGGTTGTTCAACATCAACTGACAGAGGATCGGAACGAGTTAGCCAAACAAGCCAAGCTCCTTGAAGAATGGCAGCAACAACTCTTTGCCGACCAGACCGGTCAGCGCGTCGAGTCAGAGAAGCTGGCCAGCCTGAAGCTGGAACACGACAGCAAGACCAAGGAACTGCACGACGATCTGGTTCGCCTGCAACGTCAGCAGGAAGCACTGGACCGCCGTCAGCAGGCACTGAGCGAACGTGAACAGTCGATCCAGCAGACAGAAAATTACTGGAGCAGCGAGCTACCCAAGCTGCATGGTTTACAGACTGATGTGGAGAAGCGTCTATTTGAACTCGCCGCCCTTTCCAACTCACAGCAAGCCGAACGAAACTCCCTGGATACCACCAAGGCTGAACTCGATCAGCAGGCTGTACAATTGTTACGTGACCGTCAGTCGATCCAGGATCGCCTCGAAGGCTGCACGGCCTGGGAACGACAGTTGGGTCAGGACCGCCTGCGACTCGATCGACTCGAAGCAGAGCTTGCTCATCGCCAGGAAACCATTGCACGCGAGTTTGCCGAACAACAGCAGGCCGAGATCACCTGGCGTGAACGGGTGGCGGAGAGTGAAGCGGAGTACGCTTCACTCCGCATCGAGATTGAAGCAGCCCGACAGGTACTGGCGGAACGCGACACCGTCGAAGCCAGCCTCGCTGCACGACAGGCCTCACTCGATGAAGCCAATGTCGAACTGCAACAGCGTCAGCAACTGCTGGATCACCGTTTGAACAGGGTCAATCACCTGCGGCTCAAACTGCACCAGCGCCGCCAGGCACTCCAGCAACAGGTGCAGGTGGTCACGCACTCCGAATCGGCCCATGAAACGCTGCAGGAACAACTACGCCGTCGTATAGGTGTGTTGGCTCAGCGGGAGAGTGAACAGCAGTCGCTCGAATCGACCTACCAGGCACGACTGCAGGAAGTGATGGTCACCGAAGCAGCCCTGCAAACACAGAAGGCCGAGTGGCTATCGCACACCCAGGCTGAACGCGAAGCCCTGGATTCTCGTCGCCAAACACTCGATGAACAGGCACTCCAATTACAAAAAGACCGCGACACGATCTCTGAACTGCAACAGCAACTGCTGGCTCAGCGGCAACAGATGGAACTGGATCGTCGTGAAGCCATCACCCAGCGGGAAGCTATCACCGGCCATCAGACGGAACTGGAATCTGCTCGTCAGCAGTTCGCCGAATCGCTACCGTCGCTCCTTCGTAGTGCTGAAACAGCCCTCGAACGGGTGATGACGGTCCGTTCGCAACTGCGTACTCAACTGCACGAAATCCATGCCTATCGGCAACGCTGTTACGAAGAAATCACCAGCAAGCGTACCGAAGTCCAATCGCTGGCTGCTCAATTTGAGCAACAGCAGCAGGTACTCTCTCGTCTGCAGGACGAGCAGCGTCTCGAAGCTGCTGCCCTTAAGCAGGATGTGTTGCATTGGCAATCACAGGTGCAGTTGCTCACTGGTCAATGGCAGGCCAGCCAGTCGGACATTAGCGAGAAGGAAGAACTGCTGGCCTCACGTACCAAGCAGCTTGAACAGAACCAGAGTCGGTTGCAGCTTCGTTCGAACGAACTGCAAGATCGTGAACGGGATATCAACTTCCGCCGATCCGAAGTCAACAAGCATCTCTCCGACATGCAAGGCTGGTACCGGGTCAAGCTGCGTGACATGGCTGAGAAGAAACTTCCTCACACCGCTGATGAAGCCGATGTCGAACTCTTCGACCCACCACAGATTCTACCTTTGAAATCCACCCGTGCCAGCAGCGATGAACACCTGGCTGATCTGCTCAGTGGCATGGGCTTGGTTGATGGTGCTACCCTCAACACACTGATCGAAGAAGCTCAGAAACAGCGGATGTCACTCCGTGATTGCCTGCTGCAGAACGAGTTCCTGACCAACTTCCAGATGGAACTCATCGAAACGGGTCGGGTCGAATCGCTGGTGCTCGGACCACTCCGCGTCATCGACCGTCTCCGCATCAGCACGATGGAAACCATCTACCGCGTCTTCGATCCGAGACTCGGCGATGAAGCGTTGCTTCGTCAACTCTCCGCCTCGGTCGATGCCAACTGGAAAGAAGAGTACCAGACCCTCTTTACCCAGGCTGCACAGGTACAGCACCCGAACGTGGCAGGCACTTTCGAATCACTCACGATGACAGGCAGCCCAGCGGTTCTACAGGAATGGGTCGTCGGCCTGCCCGGCTCCGAATGGCAGTCCATCGTCACCGATGCTTCCGTTGCACTGAAACTGGTGGTTCAATTGGCTGCAGGCCTTACTGCTCTGCACAACACCAGCCTGGTGCATGGTCAACTCCATCCAGGCCGCTTGCTACTCACGCCCGCAGGCGAACTCAAGATCTGCGGCGCTGGCGAACCCCGCTGGCTCTCTGGCCTCTCCACGACCACGGAACCCACGATGGCCGACGATGTGAGTGCAGCTATCGACATCATCCTGCCCTGGTGCCGTGGCAGAAAGCCCAGCGGTGCGATGCAGGACTTCATCAAGAAGCTGGAAACGAAGCAGATCAAGACCGCTGAGCAATTGCAAACATCTGCCTACGCCGTCCTTCGTAGTGTGCAACAGGATGAAAATGCCTGGAAAGAACTGATGCACTTCGTGCAGGATCGTTTAGGGACGAGCGAAGTGCAACCACTGAAGAAATCGGCCTAGTTCTGTAACTTGTCCGACATCAACATACCAGCGATGGCTGCATTGATCAGAGTGGCGATAAAGCCCAGGAACAAGGCTTTCATTCCTAGTTTGGCCAGGTCGCTACGGCGGTCTTCCGCCAAAGCTCCAATCCCGCCAATCTGAATGCCCACCGAACCGAAGTTCGCAAACCCTGTCAATGCGAACGTGGCCAGAATATAAGACCGATGACTGATGGGAGAAGTTCCTGTCTGGAAGTGATATTCGCTGGTGAGCTTGGCATACGCCAGGAACTCATTACCCACCAGTTTGATGCCCAGCAGATCCGCAACACGCGATACATCTTCGCCAGACACACCAATCAGGAATGCCAGTGGTGCGAAGAGCCTACTAAACACAAAGGTCAGATCAAACTTCACGATGCCATACTTGGCCAACCATTCTGCACGGGTCGCTTCTGAGAAAATGGAAACATAAGTGTAATCCATCAGATAATTGACCATCGCCAGGAGTGCCAGGAAAGCCACCAGCATAGCCATCACGTTGATCATCAGCTTCATGCCATCCGAAGCACCAGCGGAGATGGCATCCACAGCATTGCTGAAAGGCACCTCCACTGGAGCTTCAGCATTACCGAGTGTCGCAGGCTTCTCTGTTTCGGGCCAAAGGAGCTTGCTCAGGTACATACCACACGGTGCAGCCATCACGCTGGTCACCAGGATGCCCACCGGGTCAGCCCCCATCTGGATATAGACAGCCATGATACCACCCGAGATGGTAGCCATCCCGCCGACCATGAGAGCCAGCATTTCAGACTTGGTCATCTTGCTGATGTAAGGCTTCACAATCAGCGGAGCTTCGGTTTGCCCGAGGAACACGTTGGCCACCGCCGAAAGCGTCTCCGCACCACTCGTTCGCATGGCATACATCATCGACTTGGCAAAGATCGTGACAAAGAACTGCAACACCCGCATGTAGTAGAGCAGAGAAAAGAAACACGAGGCAAAAATGATGGTAGGCAACACTCCAAAGGCCAAAACGACACTGTTGTTCGGCCCAAATACCTTCCCCATCGTTTCACGATCAGCCAGTACTCCAAAGACGAAGCGTGTACCTGCAGTAGTAAAATCGAGGAACTGCTGAATGGCTGCCCCCAGCCTGCGGAAGAACTCATACACGGAATAAGTGCTATCACCCCAGGTCCACTGCACTTTCAAGATCAAGAGTGCCAGGCCGATCTGCAAAACGATGCCCCAGAAGATCGTCTTCCAGTTCACCTGCCGCAGATTGCGAGAGAACCCTGCTACCAGCAGAATCAGACACAACACTCCACAGGCAGCTCGTAAGCGTAAGGCCAACGAAGGTGATGATACCACGGTGTCAATAAAGCTGGCGCACACCCCGATAACAATAGCCACCAGCCAGATGGCAATACGAAGCGTAAGGGGAGTGCCTGCGACGGGACTGGTCATGCGAATCGCCGATGTTGTTCAGATCAGATACCAGGCGTCATGGTACATGCAGGCACGGTGAAAATCTAAAGAAATCTACAGGGTTGATCGTCGTCGCAACCAACCCTGCCGATGCTATGCCATTCTTATTCCATTGCTCCGTGTCTTAGAGCGTCGCCCCTTCTTCTTGTGCTGGTAGTACAACCCAGCCCCTAGCAGCCCAGCTCCCAGCAGACAAATCGTCGTAGGTTCAGGCACAGCCGTGGGATTGCCGTAAAGGAAATCATCCATGACCACCACATCGGAGCCTACACCATCAATCACGCCAGCCCCAAGAGCAACGCCACCGGTGGTGATCCGTACCCGGCTGATCAAGGAGCTTCCATCATTGATGAACGCACCGAGGAAAGAGAACCCATTCGCCCCCGGCTGAGTCAAAGCAGCGAAGGCACCCAGGGAGTTTCCGCCGATATCGAAGAATTGCAGCGCTGTGGTACCAGCCTGCTCAACATCGCTGAAGACCACACCAAAGCCCCGAACCGCAGCAGGTATGCTGGTGCCTGGTAGAAAGAAGTTCACATCCATCACTGTTGAACCGATGGCTGTGAACAGCCTTTGAGTGGAGAACGGAGAGAACGTTTCAGTATAGCTTGGATCGATATTGCCGAAGTTCGCCAGTGCAGGCTGCCCAGCTCCAGCATCGGTGGAGGCACTGCTCACCATGAAGCCTGTCCCCGGTGTGGAGAACACAGCACCGCGAGGCGAGTTGGCATTAAAGAAGTTAGCTGGAAGGTTGTTCGGAGCTGAGAAACCTGCCGGCACACCATCCCAGTTGATCTCTCGTCTCTGCCGTGTACCATCATCAAACAATCCGTTGGCACCAGCGGTTGTACCACCACCCAAGTCTACCCGGAATTGATCTCGAATGGGTGTAATACCTGCCACGTCGGCAGCCACCCCGCTTCGTACCGTGAGTTGGGCTTGGACCGAGGAAGTGAAGCAGAGCAGCACGGCTGCTATCCCCATCCTGGCGATTCGATTCAGTGACACTCGCATATGTTCTCCTTGCAGTGAAATAAGTCCCTGCAAGGTAGTACTGCCAAACCGACGGGAATGTTAACAGGTAGCTTCCAGATTATTACTTTCCGTTTACCCGTTTGATGTACTGAGGCCCTACGATCTTCTCGTATGGACTTCCAAGCAGCCTTTGCACGATGTCAATCAGGTGAGCATCACGGCCAATGAAGATACGCCCCCTGTTTTTCTGGATACCCTTCAAAATCACCTGTGCAGCCTGTTCTGGAGTGGTCTTGGCCACACGGGCAAAGCTGGCTGCAACATCCCGCCCCGCTTCGCTGGGTCCCAACCGTCCATTGATGGCAATATTGGTGCTGATCCCTCCCGGATGCACACAACTCACCCCGACAGGTTGCTTCTCCATCTGCATCTCCTGCCTCAGGGCTTCGGTAAACCCTCGGATAGCAAACTTGGAAGCGTTGTAAGCAGCGTTCTTCGGTATTCCGACCATGCCAAAGATACTGGAGATGTTGACAAGATGACCACCACCCGACGCAATCAGATGAGGCAGGAAGGCACGTGAACCGTGTGCCATACCCCAGAAGTTGATGTTCATCAGCCAGGTAAAATCCTCGTCGGTCATCTCCTGTACGGTTGCCGTCACAGCCACGCCAGCATTGTTAATGACCAGATTCACACACCCAAAGTCTCGTACCACATCATCGGCATGATGGTAGATGGCGTCCCGGTTGCCGGTATCGACCTGGTAAGGTCTCACTTTTGTCTTTTCACAGAGTTTCGCTGTATCATTTACTCTGTCCAGGTTGATATCTGAGATGGCTAACTTTGCACCATGCTGGGCCAACGCCACGGCCAATGCACGTCCTATCCCCGACCCTGCCCCGGTAATCACTGCCACTTTATTGTGAAAGCTTCGCATGGGCCTGCATGTACCAGTGAAAGAACTTCTATCTTATACTCTGATGAATACCATTCTCCAACAAGCTTTCACCACTCAGATATGAAACGCAGCTTCCGTCCCGATTATGTCTCCTTCGCAGGCACCTACCAGTGCAATCTGTCGTGCCCGCATTGTTGCGTACCGATCGAATGGACGGATCGCCTCTCCATCGAAACCGCCATTCGCTTTCTCGAAGATGCCCACGACTATGGCATCCGTCGGATCGGCTTTACCGGTGGCGAACCGTTCGTCTATCCCGAGTTTGTGATTGCTGTCGCCAAACGGGCGGCCCAGCTAGGCTTCCGCTTCGACAAGGTGATGAGCAATGGCGTCTGGTATCGGGATGAAGCCCACCTGACCCAGGTACTGACCGACCTCCGCGATGCAGGCTTCACCGGCAAGCTCGGCATGACCGTGGATAAGTTTCACGGCACCGACATCGAGAAGATGGCCACCTTCTGCCTGAAGGCCCGAAGGGTCTTCAATCGTGACACCATCCTGTCACTCTCGTATGCAAGCCGGGCTGAGGATCAGGGGCTGGAACTGATCAAGCGGCTGGCTGACAAGGTCGAAGGTGTCCTTGAATACTCCGAGATGCTTCGCCGGTACATCGTGGTTTCGCAGGAACTGACAATGACCCTCAACTGGAATCACCTCGCCCCGGTAGAACGTGCGGAGAAGTACGACGGCGGCTGGGATGGCACCTGGTTCAAGGAAGACTATTGCGAAGGCCCCGGCCAGGCCCTCATCGTCACACCCAAGGGCGAAGTCAAACCTTGCTGTGGCTTCGCTTCCGATCTCGATCAACTCACCATAGGCAATATCCACACAGATACCGTGGCGGACATCATCCTGAATGCCCGTAAGCATCCTTACGTTGGCAAAGTCTTCCGCGACGGCCTGACATCGGTCGTGAACGACATCCTCGACCGCGATCCAGAAGCCCTGCCGGGTAAATCATCCAACCAGTGCTACGTCTGCTGGTACGTCCTCACCCGCGGCCTCGTCGATGCCATGCCCGGCGGCGGCGGCCAGATTGGTTCATGGACAGGCCAACGCCCAAACTACAGGGGGGAATTGATTGAGTTGGGGATGAAGAAGTAGAGGACTTGGCAGCCCGCGGCGCGAGCAAGGGGCGATGTGCAAAGGCTCTCAGTTATTGCAACTTTCCCCTCGCTTGCGCGTCGGGCTGCCATATCCGAGAACATTTCTTGAACCGACCACTTCTTCCCCAAGCTACTGACTTCTCGCGGCTGACTCCTAAGAAACTATCCATGCCTCTTGTTTGTTCGTCAATTTACGGTCACACATCCTCCCTCGCCCCATGCACCTTGTTCACGTTCTCACATCGCTGGAATACGGAGGCGTGGAGAGCTTTGCCCTTCGACTGTTGCATCGGCTTGATCCCCAGCAGTTTCAGTCTTCCATCATCATGACCACGCCCGAACAGGGCAAACGCTTTGATGACTTCGTCGCCCAGGTGAAGCTTCCCGTCCATCAGTGCCATTACGAATACCGTCGCCGGGCCCGGTTCATCTGGTCGCTTTCGCGTAAGCTGCGTGAACTACGAGCCGATGTCGTTATGTCCTATGCCTTCGGCAACCATGCCATGGTGGCGATGGCCAGTTGGCTCGCTGGTGTCCCTCGCAACTATGTCCGGGTCGCGGGCGATCCGAACCGGCATTACACCAAGTCGTGGAGACTGACGAATCTCGCTCGCCCCTTCTGTACCGGTGAAATTGCTGTTTCACAGTCGACCGCTCGCATGCTACGGGAAAAGATGGGCTTGCCTACAGAACGCATTCACACCATCGAGAACGGCTGCGAGGTGGAAGAAATCGAAGCCAGGGTAGCTGCAGTTCGTGCGAAGCGAACCAAGTCCCCTGCTCTGCAACTGCTCATGATCAGCCGCATGGATGATGCGAAGGATCACGAAACGCTGCTGGCCGCTCTCGCACAACTCCGGCAGTCGGGCATGAAAGTAGAACTCACCCTTGCGGGCGATGGCCCATCACGAACCAGTCACGAAGCTCTGGCCAAATCACTGGGCATTACCTATGAAGTCAAATTTCTAGGCAACTGCAAGAATATCGCCGAGCAGCTAGGTCAGGCTGACATCCTCGTCCACAGCACCCGTACCGAAGGCATGCCCAACGTGCTCCTTGAAGCCATGGCTGGTCGGGTTCCCATCATTGCTTCCGACATCCCCCCGTGCCGCGAGGTACTCGACAACGGCAAGTGTGGCCTGCTCTTCCCTAAAGAGAACATGCAGGGGTTGATGGCTGCCATTCAGCAACTGCACAACAACATCGAACTGCAACAGCAACTGGTACACGCCGCAGCAGAGCGAGTCCGGGCGCATTACCATGTCAACCGCATGGTGAAACAGTACGAACAGCTTTTTTTGACGAACGTTAGACTTGGTTGTGACGGGAATTAAACGAGAAAATTGCTTGACTTGATAGCTGTATGACTTACACTCCCGTGAATTAAACTGCATTTTGCCCAGAAATCCGGTTTTACTTGCCATTCCTATTGTTGGGTTTGGAAAATTCTCTCGTAGAAGGAGTCTCTGTATGAGGATTGGAACCCGTTTGGTGCTCAATTCAAGTCTGGCTTTAATAAGCTGGATTGCTCTGAGTTCACCACTATTAGCAGATTTCATTCGTGTCTCGCAGCGTGCCGAAACAGCAGGAGCTTACAACACAGGCACCTATACCGTTCTAGGTAATATCAATGTCTTCACAGCCGGCCCTGGCGTAACCCTGGCACAATATTATTCTTACGGAACGGTGGGTGGTCAACCCTCCGGTAATCCGATTGCGCCACTGTTGTCTGCTGATACTTCTCACATCTTCTTTGTTCAAGCTAGTGATGGTCTCGGTTTGTTCATGATTCACGGTAAGCGAGATGGTGCCAGTCAAGGTAATAATGTCCAAATGCTCTTCCATTACGATGCGAGTGCAACAGCGAGCTTCCTGGTTAAGGATGATCCAGGCGAAACTTATAAAGTAAACGGCAGTACTGCCATTACTAGTGGCAATCAATTTGAAACTACCCATAACTGGGATAACAATACGGACGGTGCCGTTATTGGTTCTCTTACTACCAGTTGGACCATGTACGCCAGCTTCCAGAACATTGGTGCAAATTCCAACCTCATCAATTGGAAAACGTATTCCAGTGATGGCAGCTCGATTGCTCTGGATAAGGATAATAACCAATTTGCCCGGTTTGATTTCATCTCCGTTCCAGTTCCCCAAGGTGCTGTGATGGCTGGTATCGGAGTAATCAGTCTGATGGTGCTGAATTGGAAGAGACGGAAAACTCCAACACTGGCCTAATCATTCCCTTGACATAGACCTATAGCAGAGACCCACGAGAATACTCGTGGGTCTTTGTTTGAACACATCCATTCGGATGTAACACACCAAGCCTAGTCTATCTAGCGGAATAAACAACACCATGTGTGGCATCTATGGCTTCTGGGAAGCTGGAAAAACGGATGCTGCCCAGGCTCAACACACCCTCGAAGTCATGGGCCAACGACTTCGGCATCGTGGCCCCGACGATGGGGGACACTACTTCATCACAGATACCGGCCTGGCACTAGGCCACCGTCGGCTTTCCATTGTTGACCTCTCCCCCGCGGGTCGTCAGCCAATGGTTGACAGCACCAGCCGCTACGTCATCAGCTTCAATGGCGAAATCTACAACTACCGGGAACTGCGAGCGGAACTCCAGCGGCTAGGCCACAGCTTCCGCACCCAGACCGATACCGAAGTCATCCTGGCAGGCTATGCACAGTGGAAGGAACAACTCTTCCCCAAGCTCGCGGGCATGTTCGCTCTTGCCATTGCTGATCTCTACGAACGTAGTTTGATCCTGGTACGTGACCCGACCGGAGTGAAGCCTCTCTTCTATACCCACGGCCAGAACCACTTCGGTTTCGCTTCCGAAGCGAAAGCGTTCCTTGCCTGGCCACGGGTTAAGCTCAACATCTGTCCAGAAGCAACGGCAACCTATCTGGAGTTTGGCTACTTATACGATGGCAGCACCACACTGTTCGAAGGTGTGAAGAAAGTCCCCGCAGGGCATCTGCAGCGATGCCGCTGGACTTCTGCTGAGACCATGACCATCGATCCACCAACCAGATGGTGGAACTATCCACAAGTGGATGAGACAGCTGCCAGCCGATCCATTGATGACCTGGCGGATGAACTGCATCACACCCTCCAAACCGTGGTCAGTAGTCAACTGCAAGCCGACGTCCCCGTCGGGCTCCTCCTCTCCGGTGGGCTCGATTCGAGCTTGCTTGCTGCCTACGCCAGTAGGGTGGTGAAGCAGCCACTGCGCACCATCTGCATGGGCTTCGATGGGGCTCCTATCGATGAACGTCGCTACGCTCAGCAGGTGGCGGACTATCTCGGCACCGATCATCACACACTCTTCTGCACCCGTGACGATGTGCTGGCAGAATGGCAGAAGAACATCTTCTTCTACGACGATCTCTTCTGGGACACCGGCTTCCTCAGCAGCCTGGCACTCTACCGCAAGTGCAAGGAACTGGGCCTCACCGTCATGCTGGTCGGCGAAGGCTCCGATGAACTCTTCGCCGGGTATGGCAACTTCGCAAAGTCGCTGGCATCACCGCTGCGGGTGATCCCCGGCTTGTTTCGTTATGAACAGTATCGCTATCGTTCCGGACAGCAGTGGGGTTCCGGCCAGGCTGCGTTCGATAGCACCATGCAGCAACTACTGATTGATGCCGATGGTGACTACTTCCAAGCCCTGCGGCTCTTTGAGCTACGCCACCAGATACCCAACAACCTGAACATGAAAGTCGATCGTTCGAGCATGGCTAACTCGATCGAAGCCCGTGTCCCCTTTCAGGATCCTCGCCTGCTTGAACTTGCCATGCGCTGGCCGCAATCGGTATTTCTGCAGGATGGTATCAACAAGCGAGTACTGCGGCACTTAGCTGAGCGATACCAACTGCTCCCCCGCAACATCTACGAACGCCCCAAGTTCGGCATGATGATGCCCGGCAACTGGCTCGATGAACCGTCTGACCTGCAGACGAAGGCCAGAGAATCGATATTGAAGCAGAATGGCGTGGCAGACCAGTTCGGCCTTCGCCACGCCATGCAGCGTTACTTCGCTGGCAAGAATGATACCCGCTGGCGACATCTCCGCCAGCACCTTGCCTACAACACCGTCGCCTGGCGACTCACTATCCTCGCTCTCTGGCAGGAAGCCTGGAACGCCGAAGGCGTGAAGTAGAAACTACTTCTTCTTTTCGCTCAGCTTCCCCACATCCACATCTTCTCCACCATTGCGAGTGACGATGGCCTTCCAGATGTCTTCATGCTGCCCCAGCCACAAGGGATGTATTGAGGCATCAAAGAATGCCGTTTGAATACGATTGTCTGGCCAGGGGCTTTCCAGTTTTGGGAAAGCTCCATTGGGATCGAACTCGATATCTTCTGGCTGATACCACAGCACAGACGGACCGGATTCCACCATCGCCACGGTATTGCTGGTACCATCTTGAACGGTCAACTGTCCTAAGGTCAACCTCCCCCCCAAACTGAACCCAGCTGAAGGCTTCATACCAGGCTTACTGGTAAAGACCTTGTAGTAAGTCTTCCTGCTGGTCTCATCCTTGTGCCCAGGATGCATGTATATCTTGGGCATCGGAACCGATTCAAAAACTTTGAGATTGTGCTCGCTGTTCCAAGGCTCATCCATCCTCAGTTGCTTGGCGACATTGTCCAATTCCAGATATGGCAGGATCACCACTCGCCAGCTGTGAAGTGGCTTACCATTCTTCACGGTTGCAGCAGGTGGCATGGCATTGTAATCGTTGTGGTACGTGTGCATCGCAATCATCATCTGTCGCATGTTGTTAGCGCTTACCATCGTGTCTGCGGCACGTCTTACTCTCGCAATGGCGGACAGCATCATGGGGGTATAGGCCGATGCCTTTGTCTCGTAGGTAACCACCACATCGCTCTCCGCCACTTCACTCTTGATGGCGTCGAGTTGCTTGCTTGCCAGTTCTGCCATCTGCTTTATGGAGGCATCGGCGTTCTTCGGCATGGTGCTGCTGATGCCTATCTTCGCCATAGTGATGCCAAACTTCAGGGCACCCTGCCCCGCCCTGGCAGCAGCCCCATCATCAAACCCCACTCGCATCTGCATGCGGAAATCGTTCTCAGCCTGGGGCAGATAGTCCATAGTCATGGTGCCATGCCGCGCCTTGGTCAAAGCTTTGAAGGGTGCCACAGCAGTAGGGGCTTTCTGGAATACCTTCTCCGCTGCCTGATTCAGTTCCTTGCTGATGGCCACTCCCGCAACCACATGGTGTTTTCGTGCCACTGCCAGTTCGACACTCTTCTTGAGAGCTTCAGGTATCTCATTGCCCGTTTCGAGCATGGCAAAGTAGGGGATCAAACTCTGCTGACCTTCTTCCTTCGGCCGCTTGCCACCAAACATCACAAAGAACAGTGTGTTGTCATCCAGAACAGAGACTCCGACGTTCTTGTCGATCAGGAGTTCGTGCTTGCCAAAGTTCAGCGTCTGGTGATCGCGAGCCAGGTTGCTGACCAGAGTTGCCCGATGCACCGGCGTGGTTGTTCGAACCAGGAAATAGGGTGGCATGGGTTCTTCGACCGCATCCCCTGTCACTTTCGGCTGATCGAGGTACACCGTGAAAGAATCGATCTCACTCAGCTTCATCGAAGTCAGCTTTTCAATCTGCTTATCGATTTCTTCCGGCCCGCCGGGAAAGAGCTGTTGCATTTGCTGGATGGCAGGCATGCCAGCGAGTTGCTTCACCTGGTAGTGAGCAAACAGCAATGTATGGGAACCAATCAGGCGGACGAAGAGTGGTTTGTCGTCCAACTTTCTGCCAGGGTAGTGCCCATGTGCCGAGTGAATGAACATGCAGGCAACAAGCATCGTTGCTGCGAATCTATCGAAGCGATGTAGCATTCCATTCTCCTGGTATTAAGCCGTTCTGCCCGTCTTCTTCATCAGCACTTCGAGTACCTGATCGAGTCGGAAGGGTTTGTAGAGCACTGCCAATAGGCCTTCTTGGCGGGCACGGATGATCGAATGGGTCGAATCGTAACCAAAATCGGTCGTCAGCACGATGGCCAGTTGGGGCTGCTCGGCACGGAGCCGGCAGAAAAGATCATACCCCGTCATATCAGCGAGCCGCAGATCAATGAGGGCCATGTCGTACTGGGTGGTGGTGAACTGCGCGAGGGCCTCGTTGCCAGTGCGAGTGGTCTCGACAGTGCAGCCTAGCTTGCCGAGCATGTTATGAGCGAGCTTGCGGTAGCGTTCATCGGTTTCGACAACGAGGATGTGCAGATCAAACGGCTCGATACCAGGAGGCGGGGCCGACATCATCAGCAGCGGGTCTTCGCCTTGCAGCGTCGTCGCAGCCTGCTTGATGGAAGCTTTGATCTTGCGGGCCGATTGCAGAATGATGTTCAGCCCATTCATGGCCAGCGTATCGTTCTTGAACTTGTCCCGCAGGGCACTCGCCTGGTTCAGAATCTCATCAATAGGGAGAGCGAGTTCTCGCGAAACGAGTTCGACCGACTGTGTCGCCAGCCCGGCCCGTTCGGTGCTGAGCAGCCAGAGGGTATGCAGGGCTGAACTGATCTCCTGACCAAACTCAAAGAACGTCGAACGATCTTCCTCACTGAACGCATCGACCTTTTCGCTCTCGATGCTCATCACCCCGACGACCTTTCCCAGGTCCATCAGCGGCACGGTGTAACACGAACGGGCCGTCGAGCATCCGGTGATATTCAGTGGGTCGACCGTCACATCAGGGCAATAATAAGGCTTCCCCTGCGAAGCAACCCAACCCGAGATGCCATTATTGGTCGGCTCAGCTTTTAGCTTTAACGAAAACAGTTCAGGCCGCATCCCCTCACTGACCAGCGGCTCCAGCATATTGTTGCGTGGGTTCAGCAGCCGAATATCCACCTTATCCTGCCCGAGCACCTGACGGGCTACCCGCAGGATGTTCGACTTAAGAAAGTCCACTCGCGACTGACCGCTCAAATTGGCCAGCATCACCGGATCGAGCGCAGCGAGTTCCCGCCCCGCCTGATGCAGTGCATCCATACGCTTGGCAGGCGTAGTTGAAGTTGTGTCTGAAGTGACAGGCGATTCTTCCATCATGACTTTGATGATGAGACATGGATCGATGGAAGTCAATGGGGTACTTTTCGGGAAAGGTACTTGTTGACAGCAATGAACCTCCATGACAAAATCCCGTCTTTGCAATGTCAATAATTCAATCGTGGTGATTCATGCCCATCTCGTTCAGTTGTCCCAATTGCCAAAAGAAACTCAAAGCCCCGGAACAAGCTGCAGGCAAAACACTGCCTTGTCCGCAATGCAAAACCAGGGTCACCGTGCCAAGCCCGGAGAAGACTGCAGAGGAATTTGACCCATCCTGGCTCGAAGAAAATGAGCCTGCTTCCACTGAACCTGAAGATCGCACTCCAGCAATCCGAACTAACTACTCAGAAGAAGAACAAGACAGCCCTCCGGTTCCAACCAAGCCTGTCGAGAAAGTCACCAAGCCCAAGGTAGTACCGCTGAAAGCAGATGAAACGCCAGGCTGGATGAGGCATCTGCATTTGATACTGCTGCTCGCGCTGATTCCACTTATCATCTCCCTGGGCATCACCACCAAACGTGAAGAATCGCTCGCCAACCTTCTCGATTCGATAAGTGATCTGGAACCCCAGAGTCGTATCCGTCTTCTGGAAGCACTGGAAAAGGGCGATGAAGATGCCCTGTTCCGAGCCCTTCCCGACAACAAACTGAAAGGAGCCTGGCTGGCACGAGACACCAAGGCTCATTGGGGTCTGGCCTTCGGCAGTGCCTTGCTCTTCTTCATCTTCCTCTTCGCTCTCTCGCTGCGTGGTACCGCCAATATTGGCCACCTGTTACTGGTGTGCGGTTTCACAGCTACCGCCGGTATTTTCCTTCTGCTCAGCGTGCAAGCCATCGCAGAATGGACACAAGGCCGCATCATCGTTGGCAGAGGCATCTTCACCATCGTCTTTTACATCTTCAAGTTCATTGGCTTTTCGTATCGAGCAGCTCTCGATTCCGACAATGGGTTTGTGCTCAGCTTCCTGGGATTTGTCTTCGGCATCGGGCTGTGCGAAGAACTCGTCAAAGCTATTCCAGTGCTCTTCTACCTTCGACGGCCTGATGCCAATTGGCATGGTGCCTTGCTCTGGGGCTTGGCTTCAGGCATTGGTTTCGGTGTGGCTGAAGGTATTGTCTATTCACGCGACTTTTACAACGGCATCTATGGTCCAGACATCTATGCCGTACGATTCCTTTCGTGTGTTGCTTTACATGCTTCGTTTTCCGGCGGAGTGGCCATCCTCCTCATGATGATGCGTGACAAACTGGTTGAAGCTGAAACCTGGGCACACATGGCAGGGACAACCTTCCTGGCGATCCTCCCACCAATGATATTTCATGGCCTCTACGATACCTTCCTGAAACGCGACCTTAACACCGGAGCACTCATCACTGCAGTCGTCAGCTTTGGCTACCTTGCAGTGCTCAGCTACTTCCTGCATGGCAAAGACGACGTGGAAGCCAATGCAGAGATGCTTCGACAATACAAGAAAATGCGGAAAGCAACCTAGTTCAACAAAGGAGCAGACCGTGTTCGATCAAGATAATCCGGTGCGCAAATTCAAGTTCGCCTTGATGTTCGGTATCTGGTTCCTGATCTCGTGCTACTACAGCTGGCAGGAACTGATCTACCTGATTCGCGGAAAACGCGCTGTAGCAACAGTGACCGAGACCTACCAGCAGAGTTCTGGACGCTTTGGCACAAATAAACATCGAGTGCTGGAATACCGCTTTGCCGAAGAGGGAGGCCTGGGTCGTCGCGGCGCAGACACCATGAGCTTGGACGAGCCCGCTCCCTCGCAAGTAATCATTGAATACACACCGGGGGAAAACGGACGATCGCGACTGGAAGGCCACATCCGCTGGATGTGGCTGACGTTCTTCGCAATCTCAATGATTGGGCTAGGCGTTTCGCTTTACCTACTGAACAAGAAGATCGACGAAGCCATGGCCCCGAGACGGAGAAAGAAATTGTAAAGAGTCGAAGGACTACACCCCGTTAGGCAACTGCCCATCTTCCACAAACAGCATCGCGCTCCCTTGATCCACAATCATCCAGCCGAGCGAACTCGATTCATCACTGTCGGCAATAATATGTGATGCCAGGTTATCCTGTTCCCGCAGTTCCCGGTCAAGCTTCTCGGGGAAGTAACGGCGTTCCAGCAGACACACCCGGCAGGTACTTCCACCCGTTCGCAACTCCAGAACCGGCACCTTGCGGCCTTGCACTTCGATGATGTGAGCGGTGGTAAGGTACTGTACTTTCAGCTTCTTCGGGATGACTGCGTTCACGCCTTGCCGTTGCAGCCAGGCTTTCAGGTCAGCCATCTGCACTGGGGCGGGAAATGCATGGGTGGTGATGGTTCGCTTGTTCTCCAACTGGCTGACTGTCTGTGCCAGGTGATTCAGATCAAAAGGCCGCTGCAGGTACCAGCCCACCATCACAGTGAGCAATGCTGCAGCCGCAACGGACATCGACCAGTAGAGCACCCGTGCCCGCTGCTGTTCCCGTCGGCGTTTGCGCAGGTTCCAGAGTAATGTGCTGGCACCGTCAGCAGGCACTTCCACCTGCTTGATGAGCGAACAGACTTGTTCATCCAACCTCAAGCTCGTTTGACAGGCTGCGCATTGGGCAAGATGTTCCGTGACTTCAACAGGCGCATTCGTGCAATCGCTCGGCCGACGAGTTGCCGATTCCAGACACCAGTTTTGTACATCCACGCACGTCATTCTTCTTCCTCGTCTGAACCGCTATCCACTAACTGCTGTTTCAGAAACCGCTTCGCCCGGGCCAATCGCGACATCACTGTCCCTATCGGCAAACTCAACTGATCCGCTATCTCACGATAGCTGAAGTCCTCAAAGTAGAACAAGACCAGTATAGCTCGTGAATCCGCAGGAATGGCCAGGAGCGCCGCTTGCAGTTGCTCGTCGGTGATCGGTGGAATCACCGGCTCCGCCTCAGATAACTCCTCTTCCAGCCACTCCTCCCAGGCGATGCTTCTGGTCTGCTTCTTGCGCCGCTGCATCAGCAGGAATGCGTTATGCAGGATGCTGAAGAGCCAGGAACGCACCCGTTCGGGTTCACGTAACTGATGACCTTTTGTCTGGGCTGCGAAAAAGGTCTCCTGAGTAAGGTCATCCGCATCACTCGCCGACCCGGTAAGTCTGTAGGCGTAGCGATACAAAGCCTCGTAATACAGCGGCACCAGTTCATTAATACCGGGACGCGCCGCCATACTTCCCTCAGTAACTATGAAACATTGGTGAAGGATTTATTCCCTCGGTTAGACCATATTATGGTGAAATGTATTGTTGGAGTACCGCCTTCAGGCGGCCCTGCAATCGCGAGAGCCATCAACGCGTTACTTAGCGTCGTATATACTGACGAAGACCATGAACCAACTGCTCCAACCCATCCAGAATTTCGTCGCCACCGAAGAAGGTCGCTGGGCCATCATTGGTGTGCTGGCAGCACTTTGCTTCCTCCTGTTCCTGAGCAGCGCTCTTCGACGATGGCGAAAATCAGCCATCGACACCGCTTCCTCAGAGCTGCTGGAAGAAGTCTTCAGCTACCTCCCTGCCCCGAACCTACCTGCCGATGCCAAACCCCTCGTCCTCTATGGTTTACCAGTTCGGCTACGACTCGTCGTGCTTGGCCCGATGGGCAAAGATGCAGGCGAGATCAGCGCCCATGATGTTGATCAGATCATGGAACGCATGGTGCCCGGCCTTTCCGCTCGACTCCGCATGGACATGCCTCGTATTCGTCTCTGGCCTACACAGCTCAGTCAATCCGGGTTCATTGCTGCCTTCCGTCGCAATACGCCGTTGCCTGATGTGGAAGTGAAACTGCGAAGCTGGGTACTGGTGATGGGCAAGGTGCTACTCGATGGCAAACCGATTGCTGTCGGCTTGGCCATGCAATCGACCGAGCCGAACACCTTTGGCCCCATCGTGCTGCAGCACGCTCATCAGTGGATGGAAGTGCTACGCATTGGACGAACTGTTTGACGCATCAGGGTGTACCCAACTCGTCTCCCCCGCTGCATCGTGATCCTGCTTCCAGATCGGCACCATCTCCTTCAGCCGATCCATCGCATACTGGCAGGCGGCGAAAGCATCCTTACGATGGGGACTGCTCACCACCACCACCACGCTGATCTCGCCAAGTGTTAAGTAGCCAATTCGATGAATCAGGGCCATCTCCACCACAGGCCATCGGCTTCTGGTTTCCGCTTCCACTTCGGCCATCGACTGGAGTGCCAGGCGTTCATGCGCTTCATAAGTGAGGGCGATGGTTCGCTGGCTGCCCGTCATTACCCGCACGGTTCCCAGGAACAGACACACCGCCCCCGCTGCATGCGAACGTACTTCTTCCGTAGCTGCGTGGTAATCAATCGGCTCCGTCTGTATCCGTATCATCGCTTTCACCCACCACTGACTGGAGGAAGCAGGGCTACCTCAGCATTATCTGGAACCACAGACGCATCATCAGCCATCGTATCGTTGATGGCAATGCGAGAGCGGGCGAGGAGCGCCGTCACCGCAGGGTACTGCTTGCTGACGAGGAACCGCACTGTACTCACCGTCATGCCTTCGTGCCAAGGCAAACTGGTGGTAGCTGTCCCCGACAGTTCGCGTAAGCCGGCGAAGTAATGCACTTCTATCACTGCATCTCCTTCTCAATCCGCTGCTGCAGTTCAGGCATGAGTCCATAGGCCACTGCCAGCCATTGTACCGGGTGCAATGTCAGTTTCCTGCCTGCGTGTTGCATCTGCATCCGACAGGAACTGCATTCGCTCGAACCCAGATGCACATCTTCCTGGCTGAAGCGATCCAACATCGGCTTGCCAGCCCGCAGCGATGATTCAAAGTGTGTCTTCTGCAGACCATAGACACCAGCCATGCCGGAACAGCTCATGTCGATGGTCTTCACCCGGTAGTTGGCCATCTGTTCCAGCAGCGTAGGCCCCTGCACTCCTTGTTGTAATGCCTTGATGTGACACGGTACATGATGCCCGAGAGTCAGCGGGAAGTTCTCCAGTTTCCCCGCAGGCAACCGACCTTGTTCTCGCAGTTGCTCCAGGTACCACATCAATTCGACCGTATGCCTTGCCACCTGAGCCGCCCCGGGATCATCCACCAAATGGATGTAATCCTGCTTCAGCATCACTGCTGTCGTGGGTTCACTGCATAAGATCGTATAGCCTTCCCGCGTCATCGGCTCCAGGGTGTTGATGTTCCGCTGGGCTCGGCGTCTGGCCCGTTCGACATCACCCACCGAGAGCGCTGCTGCTCCACTCATCATCGGTTCAGGCGGCACATAGACCTGTACACCAGCCGCTTCCAGCACCCGTACCACCGCTTCCGCCAGGTCGGGGTCGAAGTACTCCGCATAGGTATCAGCAAAGTAGAGCACCTTCGGTCGATCCGTCGCGGTTGGCTGCTTCGTCCATCCCCAACGCTTCGCCCGTCTGCTGAACGACTCCTTCTGCACCAATGGCAAACGTCGATGACGGGCCAGCCCTACCGTCTTCTCCAGCGTCCAGCGTAGTACCTTGCTCCGCAGCATCGCATTCATGGCCCCAGGCCAGACTGCACCCCAACTGGCGAAGCTGTCGATATGCGACACCAGCCAGTCTCGCCAGCGCAGGCCCCGTTCTTTCACATGTTGAGCCTTCGCTTCCAGCATCAACTTCGGGATAGGCACATGCGATGGGCATTCGATACCACACATCTTGCAATTCACGCACAGATCAGCAATCGCCCGCACGGCATCGGCATCGACACTAAGTTCCTTGTCAGGATTCACGATGACATCCCGAAGCAGATTAGCCTTCGCCCGTGGGCTTGCTGCTTCCGTCTGCTCAGCATGAAAGATGGGGCACATCCGCACCGTGGAACTGGTATCGCGACAGGCCCCGCAGCCGTGACAACTTTCCGCCGCCTGCACAACGCTCGTCGCAGCCCAGTTCATCTCCCATTCGATGACAGGCAGATTCACCATCTTCCCGGTAACTGAGTCATCACTGTTCACCACCACCGACGGTTCGACAGGTATCTGCCGGGCTCGCAGATATTGGAAGGGTGAACCAACACTGCCAACAAGCTTATCAGGGTTGAAGATGCGGGCTGGATCGAACAGCGTCTTCACCTGGCGGAACAGGTCCATCAACTGGCCCACCTGCTGCTGCAACCACGGCCCCCGTGCAATACCCACCCCATGCTGGGCACTGATGGTGCCACCCACCCGGAACACCTCGGCGTAGATATCATCGGTGAGAGCGTGCAGCCGCTTGATGTCCTCGATGTTGTGCAGGTCGAAGAGTGGCCTGAGGTGAATGATGCCTGCTCCAGCATGGCTCAGGATGCTCCCCGATGTCTCGTGCTTGGGGAACAGCATCTGTACCTGGCTGAGAAAGCTGGCCAGCGACCCCACAGGCACCGCGATGTCTTCAAAGAACCCGACCGGCGTTCGCTGAGCACGTGCAAACAGTGAAGGCAACGCTTTCTGCCTCAGCGACCAGAGCCTGTCCGCTTCTTTCTCTTCCATCGCCAGCCGTTCGACGATGGGGTGAGCATGATGGCGAATGATCGTTGCACCCTTTTCGACGAGCCCCAAAAGTGTTCCAGGCTCTGTGGTTTCCCATTCGATCAACAGCACCGCCTGTAGACTCGGGCTGAGCCAGCGTTTGAATACTGGATCGACTTCGCACGCCATCGTCACCAATCTGCGATCGAGTAGTTCCACCGCAGCCGGCTGGCTTTCCAGAAGATGTGGCACCAGTTCCGCTGCTTCGTGCATGCTGGTGAAGCCCAGCAGCATCACCGCTCGCTCTGCTGCCAGTGGTATTGTCTGAATGGTTGCTTCGGTGATGATGCCCAGCGTTCCTTCAGCACCAATCAGCATCTTCTGCAATGCCACATTCTCACCGTGCAGCAGATCATGCAGTAAATATCCCGCCCTGTTGAATGGCGTCTTTGTTCGACACGTCTCAATCAAAGGCAGATGCTGCTGCACCATGTTGGCCAGCACTTCCGCCATCTGTCCTTCCGCAGTGATCGGCAGCTTCGGCTTCCCCGACTGCTCTCGCAACCGCACCCGCTGCCCTGTACCAATGATGGCCTGCATGCTCTCGACGTATTGCCGCAAGTAGCCATGCTTGAGTACCCGTGCCCCGGAAGCATTGTTGGCCAACATGCCACCGAGCGTACAACTCGCTTCGCTGCCACAATCGATGGCCAGCCTGCGACCATGCTGCCGAAGCGTATCCTGCAGCGTTCGTGCCACCACGCCAGGCTGCACACGAACCTGCGTCTCTTCGATAGCGACGATAGAGTTGAAATGCTGCGTGAGATCAACCACCAATTGATCGGTCAGACTTTCGCCAGCCAGCCCCGTCCCACCACCACGGGCCGTCAGCCCGATCTGCTTCTCGCTGGCGTACTTCACCAGGGCCAGCAGATCATCCTCATCCCGCGGAGCCACCACGCCCAAAGGCAGCCGACGAAAGATGCTCGCATCGGTAGCGAACAACCGACGAGTTGCATCATCGAACTGCCTGCTTCCCCGAAAGAACTCTTTCAGGTCATCGCGAATAGCCTTAGCGGTCAGGGGCACATTGATATCCAGGTCGTTCAGCAAGTCTCAGGATAACGCAAACCCAGTCAGCTTCAACGAACAACCGCCCGATTCCCAAGAGAATCGAGCGGCTTTGGCATAGCTTAATCAACAGGTGCGCTACTACGCCACCAGATGCTTGCCAATGTCTTCAATGAGCTTGGCTTCATCCGGAAACTTGCCCAGGGCTTTCTTGGAATGAACGACCTTGCCGTTCACTTCGACTTCAAAAACTCCTCCGCCACTCGGAACCAGTTGCAGGTTCTTGATATCCTGGCGGAAGGTATTCAGCAGCTTGGTCGTCAAACTGACGGCCTGCGGCGTATAGTTTCACATCATGCAGAAAGTGATGGACACGTTCATGGTGGTCTCCAAAGGTTGTAGTGTTGGTATATCAATTTCGCTCGCTCTCATACCATAACCCCATGCAACCACTCGATTTCAGCCGACTCAAAGTCTTCCCCCTCAGCGAACGGCACAGCCTCACTCGTGTTGAAGACATCCTCGTTGAACCATCTACGACACCAAAACAAACTCCACCTGCAGTGTCAGCATCCATCGAAGTGGCAGCCGATGCGATTCGGAAAGCACGATCCAAAAATGCTTCCGTCATGCTCATCTACGGTGCACACCTGCTTCGCAATGGTGCAGCCCTGATCCTCGATCAGATGATGAGCCAAGGTTGGCTGTCTCACCTCGCTACCAATGGCGCAGGCACGATACACGATTGGGAATATGCCTGGTTCGGGGCCAGTACCGAATCGGTCGAGATGGGCGTCGCCAACGGCAAGTTTGGTACTTGGCACGAGACTGCTACCACCATTCACCTGGCACTGCTGACAGGTGCTTTGGATGGGATGGGCTATGGCTGTGCGCTCGGCAAGCTGATCTGTGACGATGGTGTGTCACTGCCTGCACCTGACGACCTTGCTTTGCTCATTTCTCAACAACCTGCCCATCCACTGACTGCAGCCCGGGCAGATCTGCTTCATACGATGCTGCAGTTCCGCCTGAAGCCCGGCCACTGGCCTATCGAGCACCGCTGGAAGCAGGCCTCCATCCTCGCCTCTGCCTATGCACACCACATCCCCATGACTGTTCACCCCGGCATCGGCTACGACATCATTGCCAACCATCCCATCTTCAATGGAGCAGCCATCGGCCGTGGGGCCGAACTCGACTTCAAGCTCTTCGGCGGCTCCGTCGAGAACCTCGACGATGGCATCGTCCTCTCCATCGGCTCGGCCATCATGGGGCCACAGGTTTTCGAGAAGAGCATCAGTTGCGTGAACAACCTCCGGCTCCAATCAGGCCGGGATGTAGTGAAGGGGCATTCCATCTTCGTCGTCGATCTGCAGGATGGTGGCAACTGGGATTGGACGCAAGGCGAACCACCGAAGACGAACCCGGCCTATTATCTCCGATTCTGCAAGAGTTATTCCAGAATGGGTGCTAAGATGCACTATGTGCAGTGCGATAATCTCACCTTCTTGCACCAGCTATTCCACCGCCTTCAGTCCACCAGTTGAGAACAACCATGCTCTCCCGCCGACACTTTCTGCTGTCCTCCTTCGCTGCAACCCTGGTCGCCCCTCGCCTCTTCGCTCAGCAGCCTGTCGAACTTAACGTCAACGAAGCGGGCAAGCAACTGGTCGATACCCTCTCCAGCAGCGTTCGTGAAAAGGTGATGCTTCCGTTCAACCATGCCGAGAAGTTCAACTGGGACTTCGTACCTCTGAACGATACCAACAAGCGAATCGCCACCCGCAAGGGCGTTTGCCTGGACGACTGTGGCAAGGAAACACAAGCCGCCATCCTGACATTGCTTCGCAGCAGCGTCGGCCCGCAAGGGTATGATTGGTGTCGCACCATCATGGAACGGGAAGCGATCCTGGGCGAACTCGAACCACGCAACGCCTGGTTCCGCAAGCCCGGCTGGTACTTCGTCACCATGTATGGTCAGCCTTCTGCTAAAGGTATCTGGGGCTGGCGTCTCGATGGCCACCACCTCTCTGCCAGCTTCACCGTGAAAGATGGCGAACTGATCTCGGCCAGTCCCTTCTTCATGGGCGTCAATCCCGTCACCATCATGCACGGCCCGAAGAAAGGCACCCGCGATGCCATCACGCCAGCGGAAGATGTCGCTCGTGAACTCTTCCTGGCACTCACACCTGATCAACAAAAGCTCGCTCTACACGAGAAGCATCTGGACGAAGTGAAGGCACGAACCAAGCAAGCCCCCACTCTGCCCACCGGCCTCAGTGTCAGCAAGATGGATAGCAAACAGCAATTGGTGTTACAGAAGCTGCTGCAACACTACTACGACCGCATGCCCAAGTCTGTCGCTGCCATCGAGAAGAAGAAAGCAGAACAAGCCGGCCTCGACCGCTTGAGCTTCACCTACACCGGCGAACCAGCAGCAGGCAAGCGACACACCTATGTCATCCAAGGCCCCACCCTGTTCGTCCACTACCTCAACGAACAAACCGACCCCCACCGCAACCCCGCCAACCACATCCACAGCGTCTACCGCAGCATCAACAACGACTTCGGCGGCGTGTAGCCATCACAGATTGTAGTCATCACGCTCCGTCGTGATGACAGCGACGGTGAGAGTACGTCCCATGCTCCCCTCTCCCTCTCGGGGAGAGGGGCCGGGGGTGAGGGGCTTGTTCTGGTATTTAACCGATATTTTGAAGGATATTGACGTACCCATGTCGCAAACGTCCCTCGCTAACGCTTCGGGTTGGTATGCTCAGAACCTCCGAAAGCTAACCCCGTCTGTGCAGAACTCATCCCAGTCCCACAAGGGACACTTCAGAGCTTTGCTAAATACCTCAATGAGGAAATCGAAGAGTCCCATTCGGTATGTGCTGTAGTTATTCCTGCTGGGTGATATCGCAACTACCAGCCCTTCTGATTCGTCTGGAGAATACCGATAACAGAGGTAGTTGTTGTTATTATCGATGCCAAAAGGCAAGAACCCCTCAGGCTTACCAAGTAACGTGCATTGCTGGTGCAGTTGGAAAAAAGAACTACTGATCTGGTATTCTAAATCCGTCCTGACGACGATCTGAAGGCTCTCCAAAATACGCTGATACTGACTGTTGAATTCCTAGTCGTAAAGATTGAAGACCTCAATACAAACTGTGTCGTCGTCAAAGTAGCCTGTGCCGTAAGTATGTGAAAACTGCGCCCATTCCTGCATGAAAGACTGGTGTGAGAGGTAGGTAAGTGGTTCGGGAATATCAGAACGAAGAGGTTCCTGATTCCATTCCGGTGGCTCAACCAACTTTACCAGATCGACAATTCCCATCGACTAGCTCCGGCAAATTCACGCCATCTGCAATGCTCTCACCTTCGCCTGATAGTAAATCGCCTGCCAGGCTTTCCACTGGATGAACGTGGTAGTACGCCAGCGGGTGAAGGGATACCCTGCAGTCCCGTTCAGTTGCAGCATCCCACCTAAAGTAGTCAGCCGTTCTTCTTCATCAACGAGAGCATCTTCGCTCAGCGGATCGCCGGTTTCGTCGAGTTGTTTGCTGTCGTAGGCCTGCCACCAGCCGGCGTTCAGCACATGCAGCAACTTCTCCATCTTGATCTGCTTCGGTAACAGCGGCGTGAAGGCTTTCGGCTTATGGCGATGACGCACCACATCCTGATCGCTGAGCAACTCCTCCGCAAAGAACTGCGGATTGCTGGTGTAGCCATCACGGGGGGTACCTCGGTAGTCGAGGTTGTAGAAGAGGACATCCCCTTCGTGAAGCAGCACTGCCAGTGAGTGCGTTTGCAGTTGCTGACTCAAACGATTGGAAAGATCAGCCAGGAACGGAGCATCGTCTCGTTCCGCAAAGGCCTGAATGAGCGTCGTCCAATTGCCTTGCCGCGGGCCTAGTAGATAACTGAGATGACTGTGCCCCGGGTCAAGCGGACGTTCCAGCTTACCCGGGCCTTCTGCTGGCATGAGCACCTTCTGCTTCCGCTGATACTTCCACTCCTGCAGAACCTGATCCAGAGCCTTGCCGGCAACCTGCTGCGTAACTTGATGAAGGTGAAGCAAGGCCACAGTTGACATAATGCAAGGAACATCCAGAGAATCGACTTCGCAATTGTACTTATCTACACCTGCTTCTGCCTATCCGAATCGGCTGAAACTGGAAATGGGTATCATCTACGAGATTCCGCTGCAACGTGCAGCCCGGAACGCAAGTGACGGGGGGACCTTGCCAAGGCTGGTGCTGTCTGCAATCGCCCGATGAAGAAGCCTCGCGATCACATCAATCACTGAAGCAACGTACGCTCACCTCAGCGTGACCACCCCGTCACTCGCGTTCCGGGCTGCATGTTGCATAGAACTCACACCCACGCCAGTACCCATAAAACTCTGCACACAGCAAATTGCCAGTAGCTTGATGAGGGTGCCGTGCTACGGTAGTTGTGGCACTGAACGCGGTATGTCCGCGATCAGTGCGGGCTCTTGCCAGAACTGGGAGCATTTGGCTTATATAATAGGTTCTGTGACTTCGCGTGATCCAGCTCTGATCTGTGGGGTGCCACAGTTCAGTGCCACGCAGACTATCGGTTTAAGCTCAGTGCCACCCGGCCAGCCGAAAATGCAAATACGAAATTGCAGATTTCATTTGCAGTTGACCGAATTTTTGCTATTTGTTGAAGAACTTTAGGGGAGTGAATATGAATCGCAGAAGAATTTCTGTAAATGTTGAGGCACTTGAAGACCGAAATGCACCTGGCAACTTCACCGGGCAATTCCCTTCAATTGAGTTCGCGAAAACTACACAAATGCAGCCCAATCGTCAGCCGACTTTACTTCTCCGCGAACGCGCTGTTAATGCACCCAAAGGGCTGAAAACTTGCTCCGCGACAACGAATGTTTCGCACGGGATTTCTGAGTCATATGAACCAAGTCAACGCAGTTCTACTACTTTAATGAGCTTGCTGAATTCAACTTTAACAAGCTTGCTGCATGATGACAGACTGTCGATAAGAATTCCAGAAAAGACCTCTCAAAGTACAGTTCAAGGAAAACACCTGCTAACACTTGATACTCACCCTACTACAGGGGACTGGCATGGTGAGAATGTCGAATCTTCTCGTGCATTGGAGGGTTTATTCACTTCATCCTTCGGTGCGACAGTTGATGTTGCGTACGCCCACCCGCTGGATGCGATCCTGAACTCCAAGCCTAAACCACCGGTGAATCCTGAAGTCGCACCTCGCGCTCTTGCGCTAGGCTTAATAAGCATAGCAGCCACAACCAAAAGTCCTACGGCTACCTTCCCTGATGGTGCTACCTTGCCTGATAGCGAGAAATTAAGTCCTGGATTACTTCACAGTGTCAACTGGAGTGATGACAACAATGATGGGTGGAACCCGGCATCCACACGTACTACGACTGCCGGATCAGGTAACGATGTTTATTACATACCAGATAAGGTACACTCATCTGCAAGCAACCCTCCTTTCAATGACCGTGATTTAAGGAAATTTGTTGTCAATGTTACAAATGCAACACTTCTCAATGGTGCCATCTATGACTTCAAACTCACGTTCGGAAATAATGTGCGTGTGTATTTGAACCAGAATAAGGTTGGTGACCCAGTGCCCGATGGGAAAATATGGCGTAACGCAGACATGACACCGCCAACGAATCCTACCGGCTTACCTAAAGTTGCTACCATGACATTTTGGCTTGAAGGTGTGGTTGCATCAACCGCCTTTCGTGATCAAGAAATAAAAGTGGAGTACGTGGGAGGCAATATAGCTATGGATAAGACTGTCGATACTGTCAAGCTAACTGTAATTGGCGTGTCGCAAACGGGTCTGTTTACTGGTGCTCAAAAAGCCGATGACAAGAATTGGTTCAGTAGGGATAATGAGAATGATAATACGCTTAAAAGATATAGTTTTAATGAATATGGTAAGATCAGTTGGGACATGCCAGATTATCTACAAATGGCTGAACCCGTAAATCAAGGAGGACTTGGTAAAGAATACTGCATGCACTATCACAATTGCATGACAGTACAAGGAAATCCATCGCCTCCAAGAGATGCAGACAACAGCGTTTATTACGGGTGGACAGAAAATCCCAATAACTACAATAATCCTCAACCGAATCCTGCGACTATTCCCTTGGTTATCTTTGACCTCAAAAGAGAAGTTTATGGCGCCAGATGGGAGAGAGTTAAGGCTACTGAAGAATGGAGGACGGCACGTCCTCTTTGGGTTCAGAACAGAATATGGAGTGATGACGAGTTACAAATTGACACTAGCAAAACGATAGTGCCTACTTACCTAAACAATCTCTATTTCAACGACGCTCCTGGGCATTCTGGCAATTCATCGAAGGTTATTGACTACACTCAAGAATACTACAATTTTAGAAATTGGGTAACTGTTAAAATATATACTGATATTTTCATTGTTTCAGATATGTATAAATGGCATTCTCAAATACTGACGAAGCCAAACGGGGACTACTCAACACGAGCCATCAACGCCTTTCAAAAACTGGCGGCAGGATGGATCGATGTGCCCCAAACTTATCGAGAAGATATCGAAACCTGGTGATATCTACTGATCAGGCACAGCGCCTGTTGCCGCATTAGATATGGAGCCGTTATGTTCGCTTGCATGTACGTTCCCATAATCCTGACACTGCTGCAAGGCATGGCACTACAGAACCACGTACACTTCACGCACCTGCTGCTCTCCAAAGATTGGGAACAACGCCAGCAAGCCTATCATTTTGCCAAGAAGGCTGAGTGGTCGCTTCGAGCGACTGCCATGGATTTGTTATTCAATGTTGTTAAGCGAAATCAGTCCGTTCCACGAAGTACTCAGGTCGAGAACGATCAAGATGCGCAATGCAGCCCTCGAACTGTAGCTCTTGCTGTTCTTGCAGTCTGGAACGTCAGTGAAGCTATACCCCTGTTTATTGAGCATATTCATCATCCCAGCCATGTGTTGGGATATCATTTGTATGGAATGAGAGACTTCCCGAATTTGGTGACGGACGGATTGATTCGCTTGGGTAAGCCAGCCGCCAAGCCGATAATACTGGAACTGGCTACTATGAACCCAGGTCTTGATGGTCGTGCAAGAAGGGGCTTTGAATTTCGAAGAGCACCACTCGTGTATTGTCTTGAAAAGATCATGGGTTATCGGGCTGCGTATGACCTCGTTGAAGCGGAGGCAAAGCGGCTTCAGTTTCGTGATCAAGTGGGCTTTTACAACATGATCGAAGTACTCGACATGATTAGCAGACATGGCAATCTGGATCTTCCCTTGTACCCTTGGTATCACCCGAAGGCCAAGAAGTAGCTAGGGTGCCATGCCCACCATCAAGGTAGGCATGGTTAGTGAGAGTTGACTCTGTGTCCACATCGTAATCCCGTACGAGCAGCAATGCACGCTGAAATCTCAAAAGAGACCTCACTGTTTCGCTATGCCCACCTTGGGGGTGGGCATGACACCCTGTGTTTCAACAGAGTGCATCCCCCCCCCCGCTTTATCTCCCCCTCCACTAACTTCATGACCTACTCTTCCTATAACTAACTCTTGAACCGACTGGCCTTGGGCTGGCTCGGTGTTGCCTCTCGTTACCCGCAGCTTGCCATACTTCCTGGAGGTAGTGTTCGGTGTCGAATTATCTTTTTACCAGCGAATCCGTCAGTATGGGTCACCCCGATAAGGTGTCCGACCAGATCAGCGATGCGATTCTGGATTTCTGTCTGAAGCACGACCCGATGAGCCGGGTGGCCTGTGAAACGCTGGTGACGACCGACCACTGTACCGTCGCAGGGGAAATTACCACCAAGGCTCCGCTCACCAAGGAAAACGTGGACAAGATCGTTCGCGATACCATCCGCACCATCGGCTATGTCGATCCGAAGATCGGCTTCGCTGCTGATACGGTCAAAGTCACGAACCTGCTCCACGCCCAGTCGCCCGACATCTCGGTCGGCGTGGATACCGGTGGTGCAGGCGATCAGGGCATGATGTTCGGTTTCGCCTGTGATGAAACCAAGAGCCTGATGCCACTGCCGATCTACCTGTCACACCGCCTGGTTGAGAACCATGCCGCCCTTCGCCGCAGTGGGGCGATCAAGTTCCTCCGCCCTGATGCCAAGAGCCAGGTCACGGTGGAATACGATGCTCACGGCAAGCCGGTGAAGATTCACACGGTGGTGCTCTCCACCCAGCATGATGAATCCGCCATCGATGGCACGAAGAAGTTCTCGGTTGCTGCCCGCGAAGAGATCATCCAGAAGCTGGTGCTGCCGACGCTCAAAGCAGAACGCCCTGATCTGGTTCACGACAAGATCATCTTCCACATCAACCCGACAGGCATCTTCCTCGAAGGTGGCCCGCACGGCGACTGCGGACTCACTGGCCGCAAGATCATCGTCGATACCTACGGTGGCCGCGGTCGTCATGGTGGTGGCGCGTTCAGTGGCAAGGACCCCACCAAGGTCGATCGCTCTGCAGCCTACGTTGCCCGCTACATTGCCAAGAATGTGGTAGCAGCCAAGCTCGCGAAAGAGTGCGAAGTGCAGCTTTCCTACGCCATCGGCTACCCCGATCCGCTGTCGATCTGGGTGAACACCAACGGCACCATCGCCAAGGGCCTGACGGAAGAGAAGCTGATCAGCCTGGTCCGCGACCACTTCCAACTGACCCCGAAGGGCATCATCGAAGGCCTCAAGCTTCGCCAACCCATCTACACCGCCACCGCCGCCCACGGCCACTTCGGCCGCGAGAACGCCGAGTTCTCCTGGGAGAAGACGGACAAGGCAGAAGCTCTCGCGAAGGCTGCGGGGCTGTAATTGCTGGAGTACCGGCTTCAGCCGGCAAGCCAGAATGCAAAACGAAGAAGGCCGGAACTCACATGGGTTCCGGCCTTTGTTGTTATCATGATCGAAGGCGTCCCAGACCGGCTGAAGCCGGTACTCCAACTACTTGAAATCCCCGCCCTCCACAATCTGAAGCTTCTTCGGATCGATGTACTTCTTGAAAGTCGTACCGATCTGGTCTGCGGTGAGGCTTCGGACTTTGGATTCGAGTTCAGAGTAGTACGCCATCGTTCGCTTGGTTTGCAGGTTGCTGCTGAGCGAACCGGCGATGGAAGCATCCTGTACGAAGCGGGCCATCTGGGCATTGAGCCAACCCTGACGGGCTTCATCGAGTTCCTTCTCGCTGACACCGGTGCTGCACATCTTGTCCAGCTCTTCGCGGACGCTCTGTTCCAGCTTGGCCATGTTCGTGGGGTTACAGATCCCCGTGATCATGAATGTACCTTGCCTTTCAAAGCTATCCACAGCGAGACGGGAAGTGATGCCGTAGCTGAGCCCTTCCTTGCCACGGATGCGGTCGCCGATGCGGCTGCTGAGGGTGTTGCCACCGAAGATGAAGTTGGCCATCATCAAGGCGGGGTAGTCGGCATCGTCATCACGCAAAGGCAGATTGATACCTGCGACGAAGACCGCGTTGGCCTTGTCAGGCGTATTGATCTTCTCCACCACCTGATCCTTCAGTGGCGAGAAAGGCTTGCGGATGAGAGCATAAGGCTGCGAAGCCTTCCAGCCATCGAACAGCTCATTCAGCTTCTTGACGGTAGCTTCCTCATCGCAATCACCCACGATGACTGCCGAGGCATTTTCTGAACCAAGGTACTCGGCATGGAGCTTGCGAACCTGGTCGATGTTCACCTTCTCCATCCGTTCCAGTGATTCAGCAATGGTGGGAACGTAATGAATGCTGGTGTTCGGGAAGCCCGAGAGCATCCGCTGCAACTGGTTCTGGGCCAGCATCGATGGTTCATTCTTCATCTCGCTGACAGCAGCCAGGCGGCCACGTTTGGCAGTGTCGAACTCCTTCTCAGGCAGCAGCGGTTCACGCAGAATCTGCTTGAGGAGATCAATCGCAGGAACGAGGGTGTTCTTCTTGGCTTGAATAGCGAAGGTGATTGAACCCAGGCTACCACCGCCGCCGCCACCACCTCCACGACCACCGCGGCCGCCACCCATCATGCCACCAGGGCTGATGACGACGCCGAGCTTGTCCATCTCATCACGCAGTTGCTGAAAGGTGAGGTTCTTCGTGCCCCGCATCATCAGGCCAGGCAACATGCTCGCTGCCTGCTCGTAACCCATCAGGTTCTTCTCATCGCCATATCGAATGGTGACTAGAGCACTGACCTGTTCGCCCTTGTTCTTCTTGGTGAGGATGGCGGCCTTGGCACCACCAGCGAGTTCCACTTGCTTCGTGCGTGCATCGATATTGCTGGGCGAAGCATTGAACGCTTCCCCCATCGCTACCGCTGCCCTGCCCTTGTATTCCTTCACCAGTTCGCTGGCAGCAGGTGCTGCAGCGATCAAGGCCCGCTGGGGTTCCCTGGTCGGGATGAACTGGCCGACCGTGCGATTGTCGCGGGTGAAGTGCCTGCTACCCGCTTCACATCTTCAGGAGTTACCTTTTCGATGCGATCACGATGGAGGAAGTAGAGCCTCCAGTCGCCCTGGGCGGCCCACGAACTCAGGCTGATGGCCACCTGGGAGGTGTTGATCGAACTGTTCTCGCGGTTCTTGATGATGCGAGTCTTGGTGCGATTGACATCTTCTGCTGGTACACCATTCTTCACCACTTCATCAATGGTTTCGAGCAGCACCGCTTTGACCTTCTCCAGATCGACACCCTTTTCGACTTGTGCCGAGAACTCGGCCACGCCTGGATCATGCAGACCCATCGCGAATCCACCTGCACTGGTGGCGAGCTTGGTTTCGACCAGCTTCTTGTACAGGATGCCTGTTGGGGCCGTCGACATCGTGCTGGTCAGCACTTCCATCGCAGGAAAGTCTTCATGACGACCAGCTGGAATGTGGTAAAGAACACCCACTGCCCCAACATCACCAACACGACGGAGCGTCACTAAGCGTTCGCCATCCTGCGGTGGTTCTTCGGTGTAGGTCTTGGGCAGTTCACGTGTAGGCTTGGGGATGCTGCCGAAGTGCTTCTGCACCAGGATGAGAGCCTTGGCTTCGTCGAACTTGCCAGCAACGACCACCATGCAGTTATCAGGCTGGTAGAACTTCCTGTAGAACTCACGCAGGTTATCGACCGGAACCCGTTCGATATCAGTGCGGTTACCAATGGTCGATTTGCCATAGTTATGCCACTCGAAAGCGGTGGCCATCATCCGCTGGTTGAGCACGCGGGTTGGGCTGTTCTCGCCTGATTCAAACTCGCTGCGAACGACGCTGAACTCGGACATCAGGTCTTCGCGTTTGATGTAACTGTTGACCAGTCGGTCCGCTTCGAGTTGGATGCCGAACTCAAGGTTCTCGTCAGTGGCAGGCATGGTTTCGAAATAGTTGGTGCGATCCACGTTCGTGGTGCCATTAAAGTTAGCCCCGTGGTTCTGCAGCGACCGTGGAACATTGGGGTTCCGTGGCGTGCCCTTGAAGACCATGTGCTCAAGTAGGTGAGCCATGCCGGTTTCGCCGTATCCTTCATGACGGCTACCGACAAAGACGGTGAGAGCCACGGTGACTGTGCTGCGGGACGGATCAGGATAGAGCAGCACCTTGCAACCGTTGTCGAGACGGTATTCGGTGATGCCTTCCACTGTCGTCACCTTGGTAGGCTGCTGCGCCACCAGAGTGAGAGGAAGGAGGAGCGTGATGCCCCAAGCCAACAATCGCATGAGATAACTCCAGAGGTGAATACCAGCCCGACGCGCTAGCGAGGGAATACTACGTGATCTCCAAGTATCCTTACTTCCGCTCCGAGCTGGTGAGTAGTTTACGAACCGATTCGAGGACTTCCTTCTTCAATGTAGGCGAGTAGCCTGCGTGAATCTCGGCCAGGTTCCCTGTTTGATCGATGATCAGCAGCGTGGGGCAGCCGAAGGTGCATTTCAGCAGTTCGTGATGCTTAACCTTCTGCATCTCAGGATGGAACTGCAGGTTGGGATAACTGAGCTGAGCTTGTCGAATGACAAACTTGGCATCGTCCACACGTTCATCAATATTCACGCCTAAAATCACCACATTCTCGTTCTTGAGTTCATTCGCCAGTTGGTTCATCTGCGGCATCGCGCGAACGCACCATAGGCATCCTCGATACCAGAAATCGAGAATGACCACTTTGCCTTTGAGTGACTCGGATGAGTAACTCTTTCCTTCAAAGTCCTTGGCTTCCCAGGCAGGAATGGGCTTGTTCAGAATCTCAGCCCGTCGTTCACAGTCGGAACTCAGCCAGCGGGGATAGTTGTCGATCTGCTTCAACCCATCTTCGTAAAGTGCAACCAGAGCCGGGTGTTTGAATTCTGCCTTGGCGGCCTTCCATTTCGTGGCTACCTCTTCCATCCGCTGTTTGGCTTCACTCGCTGAACGCTTGCGGAATTCTATATAGCTGTTGTCCCGGTATTTCTTTAGTCCAAAGAAGGCATCGACCTGCTTGCTCAGTTCAGCCAGTTCGTCCTTATTCAACATCTTGCTGCTGGATAGCTCAAAGGTGATGGATTTGGCTCCCCCTGCATGCTGATAGGGAACATCATGGGGATCGGTTGGCTTCACGTCTTTTGCCGAGCCGGAAGTAATCATGAGGGATGTCGGTGAGCCATACGCGTATTCATACTCGGTGCGAACACTGTAGATGTTCAACAGTGGCCCGGTTCTTACTTCCTTGATAAGGCCACCATTTTTGCCAGGCATCCATGTAAAATGGCAGGTCACACCATCTCTTTCAATGACACTGCTGTATTCCCTTTCATCAAGGCCTTTCGGTAAAACCGGTAGTAGGTTGGCAAAGAACCCATTCTGGGCTTCACTCTCGTTGATGATCCGACCATCCGGAAAAATGTCCGCCCGGCGAGCATCCCACTGCGGCCTGGGCTGATCGCTGTTGTATTGCGTAACAAACAGGATACCGAAGCTGCCATCCGCATTCTTGCTCAGGATGTTGATCTGAACCTTGGTCGTAGCTTCCTTGGCTGCCTCCTTCTTCGCTGCATCACCTTCGCGTTTGGCTCGAAGAGTGTAACTGAATTCCTGGCCTGGGGTGAATGCATAGCGTGGAATATCGTCGGGGACCAGAAGAAGAACCAGCAGTGTTGACAGCATGGCAAAACCTGGAGAGTAGCCTCAAAACGGTATGGTAACACGCCTAGTTAGTCCATGAAACCCTCGCCTTGCAAGATTACCCAGAACACGTTATGTTCCCAATTCGACTTGTTTCACATCTCCAGAGTGCGTACTATCGTTCATAACTCCGCCCCAGAGGAGCTACAACATGGTCATGCGCCAGACCTATTTGTTTACGTTAGTTGGTACGCTGCTATTCTGCCATCACTTGCAGGCACAAGTCATCCTGCTGGTGACAGACAACCTGAATAATAACGTCCTTCGTTACACTGGACTGGCTGCCGGTTCATCTCCCACTATTTTCCAGAATGGCATCCCTGGTGGCATCAATATGACGCTGCCGACTGGTCTCGCACAGGATGCAGCAGGCAATGTCTACGTGAGTGCGGTTCAGAACTTTAGTTTACCCAATGGACAAATATTGAGGTTCAATGGTACCACTGGAACCTACATCGACCGCTTCGTCTCGCCTGGCACTTTTGGAAATCCGAACAATATCACTTTCGGCCCCGGTGGCGATCTCTTCGTTGCTGATCCGACAGGAAACGGCAGCACGGGTGATGTAGTCCGTCGATATGCCGCTGCCACCGGAGCACCAGTAGGTACCAATGGCATCTTCGTCAGCCAGGGATCAGGGGGCCTCAGCCTGCCTTATGATGTGCAGTGGAACAGTAATCAGAGTTTCTTCTTTGTCACCAGCCTGATCAGTAACGAAGTCTTGCGTTACAACCCGAATGGAAGTTTCAACAGCAGCTTTGTCAGTGGTGCCAACATTTCAAACCCCACGGGTATGACCTTCGGCCCTGATGGTAACCTTTATGTCAGCATGTCGAGTGGAACCAATGCCAATCGCGTGAACCGGTTCAATGGAACCACTGGAGCCTTCATTGACACCTTTGTGACAGCCGGGGCGGGTGGGCTCGATGGCCCCAGTGGGCTGGCCTTTGGTCCCGATGGAAACTTGTATGTTACCAGCCAGAATACTGGCGACATCATTCGGTATAACGGGACAACCGGTGCATTTGTTGATGTCTATGCTTCAGGCATCGGCTTGCCCCAGGAGCTGCTCTTCCTCAGCAGTGCAGTTCCTGAACCCACCACCTGGGCCTTGATGGTTGTTAGCTTCGCGGGCTTGGGAGCCTACTATGGCTTCCGCAAGAAGCCTGTCAAACAGCAGCCTGCAGATGAAGCACAACCAAACGAACAGACTTTAGTCGAAGCCACACACTAGCATTTTGAGAGTAGCTGGATCTTCGATCTCCGCTTTCCAGTAGTGGGGATCGTTGATTTCTCGTAGCTGGAGTTGATGGGGAATGACAGTAGTTCGAAAGGGATATGTCAGCTTGACGAGCCTGACACAGGTTCCCCAGCCAGAGCCTGATTCCTGAATGCGATTGCCGAGCGATAGCTCTTCCTGCAACAATTGGTTCAGCAGGGCTGATTGAAAGTTATCCTTCACTGCGAATCTCACCCTTCATAAAGGTGACCGCCTGTCCGCGAAGCAGTACTCGCTCGTCTTTCACTTCAACATTGACATAACCGCCACGCTTGGAAGCTTGATAACCTCGTAGCTTGGTCTTACCGAGTTGTTCGGCCCAGAATGGACCTAATGCACAGTGGGCTGAACCGGTAACCGGGTCTTCCAGGATACCAGATGCAGGTGCGAAGAACCGAGAAATGAAATCGACATTTTCCGTTGCGGACCTGGCAGTAAGTATCACTCCGCGACAAGCCACCTGAGCCAGCTTGATGAAGTCAGGCTCCATCGCACGAACGATGCCTTCATCCTTGACCACAATCATATAGTCCATCTTGTTGCTGTAGCAGGTGAAATCGCTTAGGTGCATCGACAGAATCATGCCTAGTGGTGGGTCGCAGAGTTCCATTCGCTTGGCTGGGAAGTCAAGTTGAATCGTCTCATCATGCCGAGTGCAATGCAGCCAACCGCTTTTGGTATCGAATGAGATGGTTTCTGTCTTGGGTACCTTGTGCAGTCGCCAGAGAATGCTCGCTGCAGCCAGAGTGGCATGTCCGCAGAGGTCTACTTCCACCGTCGGAGTAAACCAGCGCAGTCCATAGCCTTTTTCGAGCGGCACCACAAACGCCGTCTCAGCCTGGTTCATTTCCATGGCAACGTTCTGCATCCACTTCTCGGATGCAGGCTTCTCCAGCAGGACCACCCCCGCAGGGTTCCCTTTGAAAGGCTGATCGGTGAATGCATCTATCAGGTAGATTGGTATCGTCGTGATCATGAAAACTCCATCTTCATTCCATGATATGGTCAATAGCCGTGTCAACTAGACAGATGACACACGATAAGTTTCGGATATAGTTCGGGTATAGAATGTAGATGAAGACTGGCGGAAGATTCTTCTCACTCCCGCATACGAAAGGCAACCATGCCCAAGCCCTGGAAGATAGC
>WBZX01000389.1_pt1 | contig 37877 bp, 35 predicted proteins | sample 5204211 | NCBI WGS metagenome assembly WBZX01 (sample SAMN12344362, study PRJNA552823) | activated sludge metagenome | biome: Activated sludge suspended growth; feature: Nitrification reactor; material: Wastewater; isolation source: activated sludge from nitrification reactor of wastewater...
GCAGAGGCGATCCGCGATAAGGCCGGCGGGGCTCCGGTGGCCGTCATCGACGCGCAACCGGCGGCGCTGCACGCGCTCGGCGACAGTCTCTACGCCAACATGCTGCTGCTCGGCCTTGCCTATCAGCTCGGACATGTGCCCATCTCGGCGGAAGCGATCGAGCTTGCCATTCGCCTCAACGGAGCCGAGGTCGAGAAGAACCTGACGGCATTCCGCCTCGGGCGTCTCGCGGGCCACGACCGGGCTGCCTTCGAGAGGCAGACGGCCGGCAAGACCGTCACTCAGCAGGTGGACTCGCAGGCGCTGGATTCGCTCGTCGAGCGGCGGGCGGTAATGCTCGTGGCCTATCAGGGCGAGGCGCTGGCGGCACGCTATCGCGAGACGGTCCAGCGCATGGTGGCGGTGGAGCGGGAGAAGGCTACCGGGGCATCGGGCCTCGCCGAGGCCGTCGCCAAAGGCTACTTCAAGCTGCTCGCGATCAAGGACGAGTACGAGGTCGCGCGCCTGCTCACCGCGCCGGAGTTCGAGCGCGAGGTCGCCGAGACCTTCGAAGGTGTGTCGCGGATGGACTATCACGTGGCGCCGCCGTTCCTGGCCTTCCGGCGCGACAAGGTGACCGGCGAGCCGCGCAAGCTGCGGCTCGGGCCCTGGGTGCGTCCCCTGCTTCGGCTGATGGCGACGGGAAGGCGCCGGAGGGGCGGCCCGCTCGACCTCTTCGGATGGACGGCGGAACGGCGCTTCGAACGGCGGATGATCGCCGACTATGAGCGGCTGCTCGAGGTCATCGCGAGCCGGCTTTCTCCCGCGACACACGGTGCGGGGGTCGCTCTAGCCGCCCTGCCGCTCGAGGTTCGCGGCTATGGGCACGTGAAGAGAGCGAGCCATGAACGGCTCGAGCCGCGGCGCCGGGATCTGGTGGCAGCTCTGACCGCCGACCAAGCTCCGGCGCAGCGTGCCGCTGCGGAATGAACGCCCAGGAAGGATTGGTCTTCCGACCGCCCATTAACGACGTTCATCGAGCGGTCGCCGGTCAGGCTTCTCAGCGCAAGTGTTTCTCCTTATCCCAGAGCTGGTGTAATAATCCCCGGGAGCAACTGTTAGGGGTACCGCGGCCGGCGCGGTGCCTACAGGGAGGCGTAGCCGCGCAACCGCCATGAACGCCACAACGCGAGACGAAATCAGGCAGAGCGCGGCCGTGCGGGAGCCGCTTGATCCGAAGATGGACCAGATCAGAGAGCTGCTGGTTGGAGACCTTGTGCGCCAGAGCGAGGCGCGCATGGTAGCGATGGAGATGCGGCTGCGCGAGCTCGAGCAGCGCGTGACGGCCGGCATGGACGATCTCAGCCGTCGCATCGAGGCCCTCGCCGGTGCCGCGGACGCGAAGCAGCGCTCCGGCATGGAGGATCTGGCCCGCCACGTGGCGGCGCTCGGCGAAAGCATCCTGCGCAGCAGCCGAACATGAGCAGCGCAGGCACGCCGATTCCGCGCGCCCAGCGCACTGCCTGAGGTACAAGACGGGCATGTCGACCCAGGTATCCAAGCTCAAGGATCTGCTGTTCGACAACGAGGCGCGCGCGCTCGGCGATCTTGCCATGCGCGTCGAGACCGTTGCCCGCGACGGCCAGCGCCGGCACGAGGATCTCGTAAGAGAGATCGACCGCCGATCCGAGCAGGAGCGACAGCGGCAAGGCGAGATCGAGCGACGCATCGACAATGTGTTCGAGCGGACCGGGACCGACGAGAAGCTGAGAACGAGCGTCGCGACCATTCTCGACGGCGCGCTCGTGCAGGCGGAGGTGGCGCGCCACGACGAGCTCGCCCAGGCCATCGCGCCGCTCGTCGTGCGGACGGTCCGCACCGAGATCCGCAACAGCCAGGACGTGCTCGTCGAGGCGCTCTACCCGATGACCGGACGCATGGTGAAGGCATACGTCGCCTCCGCCATGAAGGACCTCGTCGCCGACATCAACCGCCGGCTCGAAAGCAACGCCCTCATGCTGCGCCTCAAGGCGCTCACCACGGGGCAGAGCGTGGGAGAGCTGGCCCTGGCGCTCGGCCAGCGGCTCGATGTCGAAGAGCTGTTCCTCATCCGCCGCGGCACCGGCCAGCTCGTCGACCACTGGCCGGCGTCGGCGCGCGGTCCCGACCGCGACCAAGTGCTCGGCGGCGTGCTGGCCGCGATCAACGATTTCGCGGCCGAGGCCTTCAAGGGCGAGGGCTCGGCACTGCGCCGCGTGGACCTCGAGGGCAGCCAGGTTTATCTGCGCGCCTCGCCCGAGTATCTGCTCGCGGTGCGCTGCTCGGGCACGGCGCCGCGCGCGGTCGAGGCGGTCATCGACGACGAGTTCCTCGGCACGGTCGAGCACCAGCATGAGGTGCTCGCGTCCTATCCGGCTGGCGCCGCTCCAGCTCCAAGGGGAAGCAGCGAGCTGCTCCCGGGCCTCGCCAAACGGCTCTCGACGCGGATCGAGGAGAAGCGCTCCGAGCTCCTGGCGCCACCGTTCGGCATCCGGCCGCTGCGCCTGATCGGCGCGGTGGCCATGCTGGCATTGCTGGTCAGCGGCGGCTGGTACGCGTGGCGCTCGCTCGAGACGGAGCGCGTGCGCTCTGTCGCCCAGCGCGTGATCGACACGAGCAGCGAGATCCGCGGCTATCCGGTGACGCTCGAGGTGCCGCCGTGGGGCCGGTCGCTGACCGTCTCGGGGCTGATGCCCTCGTACTCGGCGCACGAGGACATCGTCTCGCGCCTCAGACAGCTGCTCCCGGGCTCCGACATCCGCGACCAGCTGGCCGTGGTTCCTGAAGGCGGGCCGGATACTCGGCCGGAAATCGCCCGCGTCGAGCGCGAGCTGACGCTCGCGCGCGCCGAGTTCGAGCGTGGCGCGATGCGGCGCAGTCTCGAGCGGACGACGCGCCGGCTGGAGATGGTCGCCACCGATCTCGAGCCCTTGCGCCTCGCCCATCCCAGGCAGATGGAGCCCGTGGTGGCCGCGGTCACATCGGGGCTCGCCAGGCTCGCCACGGCTCGCAAGGCGGTGGCCTCCCCTGCCCTCGACGGCAAGGCGGCGGCGGAGCAGGTCAAGGCGATCGACGGCATCTCGCGCGATCTCGCCAACGCGGGAGCCGAGGTCGCGGCGCTGATCGGCGAGGCGAGCCCGCGTGTGGCTCTCAGGTCGGGTCCGAATGCCTCCCTCGCCGAAGTCGCCGACGATCTCTCGGGTGAGACAGAGCGGCTCGCCGCGATGGTGGTCGCCGTAACCCAGGCCGATGTCGTCAACCGCAAGCCGCAGCCGGCAGCCGTCGTCGTGCCGCCTCGCGAGCCGACGGCGCGCGAGCGCCTCATCGCCTGGCTGCCCCAACACGCCGTCTTCTTCTCGAACGACATACAGCTCCGCCAGCCGGAGCGGGCGGCGGCTACGCTCGACGAGCTGGCCCGGCTCATGAAGCAAACCGACGTGGTGATCCGTGTCGTCGGCTACACCGACGAGGCCGGCGGCCCGCAGCGCAACAATCCCCTGTCGCAGCAGCGCGCCAACCGGGTCGTGGAGGAGCTGATTACTCGGGGCGTGTCGAGCTTCCGGCTGCTCACCGTTGGCCGCGCCCAGCAAGCCGACATCTCCAACCGCACCGGCGCGCAAAGCCCGAACCGTCGCGTAGAGTTCGAGCTGGCGTTCGAGGGCGAGGCGGAATGACCGCCTTCAAGCTGATGCTGCTCGGCGAGATCGGCGTCGGCAAGTCGTCCATCGCCCGGCGCCTCGTGTTCGACCGCTTCGAGAGCGAGTACAAGCCGACGATCGGCGTCGATGTTCTGCGCTGCGAGCTACCGGCGCAGGCTGGACTGCCCCCGGTGACGCTCATCATCTGGGACACCGACGGAAACTTCGGCGACGCGATCTTCCAGCACGTCTACCTGCGCCAGGCCGATGGCGCGCTGATTATTTCGGATTCAAGCCGCAGGGCCACGCTCGAAGCCCAGCGCAGCCTCGCCAAGGGCTTCCTCAACGAGCGGCCGGGGCGCTATTGTAGCCTGATCGTCAACAAGTGCGATCTCGCCGGGGCGGCCGAGGCGAAAGCTCTCGACGCGGATCTCGGGGACCTCAACCTCCCGCTCGCCTTGACGAGCGCCAAGACCGGCAGCAACGTCGCCCATGTCTTCCAGGACGCCGCCAGAACGATGGCCCGCCGCAACCTCTGAGAACGCGCCGATTGCCGCCGGCAGCCTGATCGAGGCCGCCGAGGTGCTCGCGCGTCGGACCTACTATGGCTTCGTCTGGCTGGATGCCGGGCTCGTCGCCGTCAGCCGTTACGGGAGCCTCGTCGATTTCGTCACGCTCCGTCGCCCCATTTCCGAAAGCGTGCTGCCCCTGATCGGTCTCGATGACGACATCAAGGCGCTGGCCACTCACCCGGACCATGCGCTGTCCGTTCCGGCGGTCTCCATCATCGACGCGTCGGGCGCGACGCCACGCATCAACCTCACGGTGCTCAAGCTCAGCCACGAGGCGCCAAGCTATCTGCTGCTCGTCACGCGGGCGGTGTCGCGCTCCGATGCCGAATACGAGCTGACACGCCAGACCCGGGCGCGGCTGATGGCCGAGGCCGAGCTGGTCTTGAAGTCGCGCGACCTGGCGAGGGCCAACCGCGACCTAGAGGACTTCGCGTCCATCGTCTCGCACGATCTCAACGCCCCGATGCGCGCCATCCGCTATCTCATCGACGACCTCGAGGTGCAGCTCGCCGACCCTGGCCATGGCGATGCCGCGGGCACGATCGCGAAGATCCGTGGCCTGTCGCGGCGGCTGACGATCATGATGAACGGCCTGCTCGAATACTCGAGCATCGGGCGCAAGCGGGACGCCATCGAGCTGGTCGACACGCGGGCGCTGGTGGACGGCGTCGCCCAGTCCATTCCCAGGCCGAGCGGCCTGGAGCTTATGATCGGGGGGGATTGGCCGGCGCTGGAGACCCTCGCCGCCCCTCTCGACCTCGTGCTGCGCAACCTGATCGACAACGCCGTCAAGCACCATGACCGGGCGCAGGGCAGGATCGAGGTCGATGCGCGCGAGACGCCGGAGACGCTCGAGATCACCGTGGCGGACGACGGGCCGGGCATCGCGGCGGAGCACCGGGCGGCCGTATTCCTTCCGTTTCGCAAGCTAACCGAGGGTGAGGACAAGCCCGGATCGGGGCTCGGGCTGGCTCTCGTCGAGCGGACGATCGTGCAGCTCGGGGGAAAGCTCGCTCTCGACACAAATGCGCGCAGCGGGCGTGGCGCGGTGTTCACCGTATCCTGGCCGAAATGCATCCAGTCATGATGGAGAGAACTGCAGCAGCGATTTTTCTGTTGTCTTCCCGGACCTTCAGCCCTAGGCTCCGCGTGCGATCGCGTAAGGCGGCAGCGCGCTCGTGCCGGTCGGATGAATGAGTTGAGCACGTTTGGTGAGCGCTCGCGCGGCACGTCAGCGGTGTCCAGGCTACCGAGCACACGAGATCGGACGCGAATCCCATGGCCTCCTCTTCGACAGGCTCCGGCGGCGATCACCTCGCCAAGAAGAGCGACCTGCTCAAGAGCCGGACCCGCCTCCCAACGCTGAAGGACATCGCCATCGTCGAGGACGAGGCGATGGACGCGGACCGCCTCAAGGCAACGCTGCGGGTGATGTTCGGCTACGATCTCGAGTTGCGCCGGGCCGCGACGCTCGGCAGCGCCATCGATCTCGTGCTGCAGCGAAAGCCGGAGCTGCTGTTTCTCGACGACGTCCTCAAGCCTTCCGACGACGCCTCGCAGTCGATCCCCTTTCTTCGGAGGGCCGGCTATGACGGACCGATCGTGGTCGTGTCGGGCCGCGTCAACCGCCAGCGGCGGACGGCTCTGCTCGAGGCTGGCGCGACGGACGTGATCCACAAGGACGACGTCGACAGTGTCCGCCTGACGGAAGCCCTGCAGCGGGTCTTTTCGAAGAAGGACACCGCCGGCGCCGAAGACTAACTTCCGGGGCGAGAGCGGCATGCACGAGAAATCGCTCGGCCCCCGGCGCGCCTGGTACAGTCCGGTCTCGATCTGGCGCTCCGTACTGCTCAGGCCGCGCGTCTACGTCTCGGTGCTGATCTCGGCGGTGATCCTGTGGGTGCTGCCGGATCGCCTCGCTCTATCGCTGCGCTGCGCCGCGGCGTGGGATGCTGGAGGCCTCGTCTATCTCGGCATGGCCTTTGCCGCCATGGCACGTTGCGGGGCCGACATCATCCGGCGCAAGGCCGCCCGCCAGGACGACAGCGGCCTCGTCATCCTGATCATCATCCTGCTCGCCATTGCCTCCAGCTTCGCCTCTATCATCGGGCTGCTCACCGAGGCCAGGGACAAGGGCGCCAGCGAGGAGCTGAGGGCGCTCTGCCTCGGGCTCGCCGCGTTGACGATCGTCGTGTCCTGGTTCGTGACGCAGGTGGCCTTCACCTTCCACTATGCGCACGAGCATTATTCCCCGGAGCGCGGCCATACCGCCGGCGGGCTCGCCTTCCCCGGCGACGAGCATCCGGACTACTGGGACTTCTTCTATTTCTCGACCTCGATCGGTGCCACGTCACAGACCTCCGACACCGACGTGAAGTCCAAGGGCATGCGGCGGCTGGTGGCGCTGCATGCGATCGTGTCGTTCTTCTTCAACACGACTGTCTTGGCGCTCACGATCAATCTTGCCGCAGGACTGGCGTAATCACTCCAAGTATTCCTTTCTGGAGCCACGGCAAATCTACGCCTAACGGTTTATTCAGATTGCGGATTCTCACAGTCCTTTCGGCTCACCTCTGCGGTCCACTGTCGCAGATGCGGGAAACTGCCTTTATTCTGCTCGCGGGACGTGTTGCATGCCATCAGATGCATAAAAAGAAAGGGGTATAAGACATGTTCGTGACACGTGGCATCGTGATGAGCTTGGCTCTATTCGCCTCTCCGATTGTCTACGCGGAGGACTTCAAGCTGCCGAAGGAAGTGACGCCGAAGATGCGGGCGGCGTGCGAGGGCGATGTCCGGCGGCTGTGCATCGGCACCAACCCGACCGTGGACAAGGTCAAGGGCTGCGTGATGTCGAAGTACTTCCAGCTCAACAAGCGCTGCCAGATCGAGCTGGCGTCGGCTGGCTTCTCGCCGTGAGGGCACCGTACAGCTGCGCGGTCAAGGCGCCAGTCCGAGGAGCGGATCGAGGCTCCTGAAGACGCGGTCGGCGGGCAGATCCGGATACTCATCCGGAGCCGCGGCGCGATTGATCCAGTGGGTGCGGAAGCCGAAGGCCTTTGCGCCCGCGATATCCCAGCGGTTCGACGACTGGAACGCGATCTCGGCCGGCTCGACGGCGAAGCGCGCGGTGGCCAGGGCATAGACGGCCGGAGCCGGCTTGAAGACGCCCGCCTCGTCGACCGAGATCACCTCATCGAGAAGGTCGGCCAATCCTGCCGCCTCCACGGCCACCTCGAGCATGTCGGGGTCGCCATTGGAGAGGATCGCCAGCTTGGCGCCACGGTCCTTGAGCGTACGCAGGACGGGCGGAACCTCCGGGTAGGCGGAGAGCCTGTCGTAGGCGGTCAGCAACTCGTCGCGCAACTCGACCGGCAACGCCCCGGTAGCCGCGATGGCATAGTCGAGCCCCTCCTCGGTCATGCGGCGGAACGAGGCGTGCTGGCCCGAGGCGGCACGGATCCAGGTGTACTCGAGCTGCTTCATTCGCCAGACCCGGGACAGCTCCTCCCAGCTGGAGCCGATGCGATCCGACAAGCGCGCCGCCGCCGAGTGGACATCGAGCAGCGTCCCGTAGGCGTCGAAAACGAAGTACTCGAAGCCGGCCATTTGTCGTCCCCCCACGCGTCGCTCATCATAGCGGGACTATTCGCGCATATGCAAAACGGGCGCTCGCAAGGAGCGCCCGCCGCAATGTTGAACAGTAGGTAGCCGCGTCAGGCGGCGCGCTGCGCGGTCGGCTTGCTGACGGAGGCGAGGTACTCCATCGCCGCCTGGACGCCGCCCTTCTTGTGCGGCACGCCGGCGACCGCGAGGCCCATCTCGACGCCCGACAGCGCGCCCATGATGGTGAGGTCATTGGTGTCGCCCAGGTGGCCGATGCGGAAGACCTTGCCGGCGACCTTGTTGAGGCCGGTGCCGAGCGACATGTTGAAGGTGTCGAGCACGACCTTGCGGAAGGCGTCGGCGTTGTAGCCCTCGGGCATGAGCACCGTCGTGACCACGGGTGAATAGTACTTCGGGTCGCGGCAGAGGATCTCCAGCCCCCAGGCCTTGACGGCGCGGCGCGTCGCCTCGGCATGACGCTCGTGGCGGGCGAAGACGTTGTCGAGGCCCTCCTCGTGCAGCATCTTGATGGCCTCGTCGAGGCCGTAGAGCAGGCCCGTGGCCGGCGTGTAGGGGAAGAAGCCCTGGGCGTTGTTGGCGATCATGTCGCCCCAATGCCAGAAGCCGCGCGGCAGCTTGGCCGTCTTACTGGCCTCGAGCGCCTTCTGCGACACGGCGGTGAACGAGAGGCCCGGCGGCAGCATCAGGCCCTTCTGCGAGCCCGAGACGGTGACGTCGATGCCCCACTCGTCGTGGCGCAGGTCCATCGAGCCGAGCGACGACACGGTATCGACCATCAGCAGCGCCGGGTGGTTGACGGCGTCGAGGGCCTTGCGGATCTCCTGGACCCAGGAGCGGCAGCCGGTCGAGGTCTCGTTGTGGACGACGCAGACGGCCTTGATCTCGTGGCTCTTGTCCTGCTTCAGGCGGGCCTCGATGACGTTCGCCTCGGCGCCGATGCGCCAGTCGGTGGGCAGGAACTCGACGGTCAGCCCCATGCGCTCGGCCATGACCTTCCACAGCGTGCCGAACTGGCCGGTCTCGACCATCAGCACCTTGTCGCCGGGCGACAGCGTGTTGACGAGGGCCGCCTCCCAGGCGCCGGTGCCGGAGGACGGGAAAATGATGACGGGATTGACGGTCTTGAAGATGCTCTTGACCGAGGACAGCACGCGCATTCCGAGCTGCTGGAAGGTCGGGCCGCGGTGGTCGATGATCTGCTGCGCCATGGCGGCGAGAACGCGCTCGGGAACGGGGGTCGGGCCGGGAATCTGCAGGAAATGGCGGCCGGGACGGCGGGGCTCGTTGGACATCTGCTTTCCTCGTTTCTGATCGCCGCCCGGATCGTCATCTCGCGACGCGCGGGTGGGCTGGTGTCGGCGCCTTCCGGCGTCCCCGCGTCGGCGGCCGCGGATCACGCGGCAGTCTGCACAAAGTTCGGGCGGCGGCAGCTATAGGGGGGGAAGCAAAACGGCGTCAAGGGTGTCGGCTGCGGGCGCGAGAGTGTCCCCTCCCCCTTGTGGGGAGGGACAGGGAGGGGGGAATCCCAACGGTCGAATTGTCCCCCCACCCCTAACCCCTCCCCAGCAGTGGGAGGGGAATCAGAAGACCACGTTTCCGGAGATCGAGAGGCGGCCGGGGAGCGAGGCAGCGCCGGCCAGGTCCGGTCCCTCGATGCGGTCGCGGTCGTGGCCGCGGATGGCGCCATCGCGGGCGCCGGAGATGAAGTTGCCGGCGATGTGACACGGCCCGGCGGCGGGGCTGGAGGTCACCAGGATGCCGACGCGGGCGTTGCGGATGAGATTGTTGGTGGCGGCAACGTCGCGGAGATAGGCCCCGAAGCCGAGCTTGATGCCGCAGGTCGGCGCGCCCTCGATGGTGTTGCCAGTGACCAGCGTGTCGGCCTCCGCGCCGATGCCCTCGCCGCGCTTGTCGTCCGGCTCGTGCTCGCGGCGGAACAGGTTGCGGACGAGGTTGCCCTGGACGACGGCGAGGCGGCCGCCCTCGTTGAAATTGGTGACCGAGATTCCGGTCGCCGCGGTGTCGATGAAATTCGAGGCAATGAGCGCGCCCTCGAAGCCGAACTCGGCGTAGAGAGCCACCTCGCCCAAGCGCGTGCAGTGGTTGGCGACCATCTGGATGCCCGAGGCCGCGTTGCCACGGATCGCGGTATAGGCACAGTTGGCGATGTGGTTGCCGTTCACCAGAACGCCGCCGGCGCGAAACACGTTGATGCCGTTGCCGTTCTGCCCGGTGCCGCCGCTCGCCGCGCCGATGCGCTCGATGCGGTTGCCGGAGACGACGGTGCCGTCCTCCCCTGCCTTCGAGCGCCAGACGAGGATGCCGTTGTTGGCGCAGTCGCTGACGACGTTGCCGGTGACGTCGAGGCCGCGAGCGTCGAGGCTCCGGATGCCGGCACGGGCGGCGAGATGCACGGTGCAGTCGGAAATGCGCCCGGAGCACTCGGCTAGCGAGATGCCGTCGGTGGGGCTCGCCACCACCTCGAGATCGCGCATCGAAAACGAGCGGCAGGCGCGCAGGAAGATGAGCGCCTCGGCGGGTCCGCCCGCCCCAGCGCGGCCGTCGATGGAAAAGCCTTCGAGAGTGATGGCGTCGGCGCCCTCTCCGGAGAGCAGCCCATCGGGGCCGAGCACGAGCGTAGTGGCGCGGGCCGTGCCGATCAGCCTCGTGCCGGGTTTCAGCCACACCTGCCTGATGTTGAAACGCCCGGGCGGCAATTGCACCGGCACGCCCCGGGCGCTCGAGGCATCGATGGCCGCCTGCAGCCGGGCGGATTGGTCGCGCTCGGTGCCCGTCTCCAGGCCTAGCTCGCTCGCCGGCATGGCCGTCGATGGCGCCGCGGGACGCGGCTTCGGACCGGCGGCGCTCGCGGCTCCAGCCGTCAGCGCGAGGCCGACACCTGCGATCACGGCTCTGCGGTCGGCGGTGGTCATGGTCGTGGTGCTCCGGCAATGCCGCACCACAATGCCTGACGACGCGTTAAGGCCGGCTAAGCGACCTCAGGTGCGAGCGCGACACCGATGATCTCGACCGCGCCGGCGACGGCTTCGGGCCAGGTCAGGGGACATGCCGGCGATGGCTCGGCCCCTGCGTAGTCGGCGCCGGAGAGGCAGGCCGGGAGGTGGACGAAGCCCGCCAGCGTGCCCGGACTCTGGGCGTCGACGTGGCGCAGCGAATGATAGAGCAGCGCGTTGCAGAGGTAGCCGCCGGCATCCTCGGAGGCACGGGCGGGCAGGCCCAGCCGCGTCAGGTGCTCGACGATGCGCTCGACGGGAAGATTGGTTGCATGGGCGTCGGCACCCTCCTCGAGCAGGCGCTCGGCCGACGGAACGTGGCCGGCGGCATCGGCCGCCAGACGGCAGCGGTTGCGGCCCTGCAGCTCGATCTCGAAGCCAATCGCAGTCTTGGCGACGCCGAAGTGCAGCGCGAGACGTGGCCGGTGCGCGTCCAATATGGCCGCGACGCGCGGCGGGGCCGTCTGCCACTCGGTCGGCAGTATCTCGGACACGATGCGAAGACCCGGCCAGCGCTTCTTCACCGCGTCAGCCAGGAGCGGCACGAGGCGGGCGGTGGCGTTGTCGGGGACGCCTGGAAAGGGCCCGAAGCCGGTGATGAGGACAGTCGCGTTCATCCCTGCGACGCTCTGGGCTCCATAGAGCCCGTCTCCGCTGATGTCGGTACCGGCCAGTCTACAGCGACTCCCCGCCCGGGTGCAGTGGCCCCATCCGCGATCTCATCGATCGGCCGCGACCGCGCCCTCGCCGTGGCGGGCCAGCACCTTGCGCGCGGCCTCCACGGTGGCGTCCGCGATGGCGGCGTGGCCCTCGGCCGTGGGGTGGAAGGCGCCGGAGTAGGTCGAGGCCAGCAGCAGCTGGAACCACGAGAACGTCTCGAGCTTCAGCGCCTTCTGCAGCAGCGAGGCGGGGACGTGGAAATTGCCGGTCATGAAGGCGTCGTTGGGCGTGCGGAACCAGCGCTGGCGCGAGACGTAGGCTTGATAATCCGCCGGGTTGTAGGGGTACCAGGCGCCGTCGGCGGTCTTGCGCGGCAGGCGCAGGTCGTCGGCGATGGAGAAGGCGTTGTCGAGGAACCCGGCGCAGATCCCGCGCCCGATGAAGGCCCGGCGGTGCTTTTCAACGAGCGTCCAGCCGTAGGCGCGCGCGCTTTCCTCCATGATGCGCTGGAGGCGGTCTGCGGCTCGCGTGCCCTCGAGAGCCTTTTTCTGGCTCAGTCGGAAATCGTTGAAGACCTCCATGCCGCCGTTGCCGTCGGGGCAGATGGCCGAGCCGTCGCCGAGCAGGGCCAAGCCGGGATAGGCCGTCAGCAGAACGCGGTCGCTCTCGTCCCAGGGCACGTGGAGGATGTTGTGGATGGCGCGGTTCAGGGATTTGTAGCGGTCGGGCAGCGTCGACAGGGGCGCCGAGACGGCGGCGGCCGTCTGGATCTCGCCGAACCAGCCGCCGAGCTTGCGCAACAGCGACTTGTCGGCCAGCACGGCGTTGGCGACAAGGCGGGAGAAGCCGATGTCGTTGCCGCCGATCGAGACGAGCAGCAGATCGATCTTGCGGGCATCCTCCGCCTCGCACTTGTTGAGCACCAGCAGGCCCTGCAGCTCCGGCACCTTGCCGTTCATGTGGTAGGCCTCGGGCAGGTCGTGCTGCGGCGCCTCGCGACCGCCGCACTGGGCGCGCGCGACGGAGGAGATCTGCGACAGGTCCGGCGGGTTCGGCACCCACTCGTTGCCCTTGTAGCGGAGGAACAGGCCGGCCGTGACCTCGGCGCCGGAGCAGGCCTCGCCGACATAGGTGACGGCGCGATGCGGATCCTCGACGGCGAGCTGGAGCGCGGTGCGAAGCTGGTAGGAGTAGAGCGAGCGGTGGCAAGCCTGGTCCACCCAGCGCGCGTTCTCCTCGATGAAATTGCGATCACCGATGGCCTTCCACTCGCCGATACGCGCCGGATAGCCGGTCAGCCCCTTGCTGTCGTAGTCGGCCGAGCGCTCGCGGGAGAACCGCACGGGGATGTCGGGGTTGCCCTCTCCGGAGGCGAAGCTGTCGCCGATGCCGACGACCAGGACGTCGCGAACCTGAACCTTGGACTGGGCGATCACGCGCCCGCCGATCTCGACCTCGACATCGAGACCACCGGGATACGGCACGACGGCGGCGAACGGCTCGCTGCACGGCTGTGTGGCGATGGCGCCGCGGCGGTCCTTGCCACCGTGTGGCACCGTCGACCAGCGGCAATCGAGCGTCACCGCCTCCTCGATGCCCTCGAGGCTCATGACCACGTTGTGGCGAACCGGATTGATGTAGGAGCTGCCGTCCGGGCAGGTATAGCGATTGGTGTGCTGGCTCCAGCACAGCTTGCGAAACATCGTCGCCGACCAGCCGTCGGGATGGCGCTGGCTCAAGGCCCGCTCGGCGGAGAGGACCGGCGTCGCCTTCTCCTCGGCGCTGAGGGCCTCCCAGGTGGCGCGATGAACCTCGGTGTCGGCGGGATCGGTGAACAGCCGGAACGGGTTCTCGACGCGCCAGGTGATGGCCGGCTCGGCGATCGCTGGAGCCGCCTGCGCCAGCACCGCCGTGACCAGGATCGCGATCCCCAGTGCCGTCGCTCTGCGCATGCTGGTCTCCAGCTTCCCGTTCCCTGGCGCGCTCAACTGCGTATGCCGCCGCTGCGTCGCACCGGCCGTCCGTTCAAATACGGCCCACCAGCTTGGCGCGCCAGAGGTGCCACGCGCGCGCCAGTGGCGTGATCTCCGGCAACGCGGCGCGGCCAGGGCCACCTCCCCTCTCAAGAGACCGCAAATAGGGCTCGATGAGGGCAAGAGGGCGGAGTGCGTCATGCAGTCCGGGCGGCGCGTCCCGAAGCCGGGCGGCGGCCTCGTCGCGGCGGCGGCGGATACCGTCGAGCCAGGTTGCCTGCGATGCGGCAGGCAAGGCCACTGGGTGGGAAGATCCGGCCGCCCCCGCCAACAGGCGGCGGGTGATGGCGTAGCTTTCGGCGGCGAGTGCGACCGTACGTCCGGCGTCGGCATCCATGGCGACGCCCTGAATAATGCCGGCGAAGCGGAACGCCCCCTGCTCGGTGGCCCCGAAAGCCGTCCAGGCCGCGGCTTCGGTTTCGATCGGCGCCGGCTCGAGCAGCGCACCCCAGGCGTCGACGGTCGCGAGCAAGGGCGCTGGATCCAATTGCCGCCGCTCCAGCACGCCCCGGATCGCGTCGGCGACGGGATTTCCCGTGGCCCCTTCCCCGGTCAGCGCCTCGTACCACCATTCGAGCCGGATGGCGGCGATGCGGGGCTCGTGTGCGATTCGCGGCACGCGGCCCACCTCGCCCATGAAGGCGGCGAGCGTGATGAGGTCCCCACGCGCGGCGGAGGGCGACAGCAGCGCGGACACGTAGCGATCGGGGTCGAGCTCGCGCGCCGCCTGGCGGACGAAGTCGTCGGGATGTGGAGCCGTGCTCGCCACCGCCGCCTCAATAGGCGTGCGCGGCCGCGATCATGGCGAGCGTCACAGGCAGCGACAGGATGAGATTGATACGGGCGAGATTGCGTCCGCGCAGCCGCGCCGGCGCCTTCTGCTCGTCGGTCGCATCGGGATCGAGGATGGTGCTCACGCACGGCGAGATGCCGAAGTGGACGATCGCCCACATGACGAGGGCCGCGGTAGCACCTCCCCACAGCAGCGCGGCTCGGAGCGGCGGCACGCCCACGTCGGTGCCGTACATCCAGTGGCCGAGCACGTAGCCCGAGGTGATGAGCATCGCGGCTCCCGTCGCCAGGACCATGTGCGAGGCATGGCGGAACGTCGTGGTGACGGGCCGAACGATGTGGCGGTTGATCGGCCCGCGATCCTTCGACTCCCGCACCGCCGGAAGCTGGATGAAGTTGACGAAGATGATGAGCCCGACCCAGGCGATGGCGGCCAGGACGTGCAGGTAGCGCAGCAGCAGCGAGACCAGGCTGATGGTGTCGATGCCGCCGAAATGGACGCCGACGACGAGCGCGACGACGAGCGCCAGCGAGACCACCGTGGAGCGGAGCGGACCGGCAAGGATGTAGCTCATGACGGGTCTCCCCCTTTCATTCGACCGCGATCAGGGCCGCACCGACCGAGCGCCCTTCCCCGAGCAGAACGTTGTAGGTGCGCGCGGCGGCCCCCGTGGTCATGGTCTCGACCCACAGCCCTGCTTCGGCCAAGAGCGTACGGATCGCCGACGATGGCATCGCGAACGCGGCCCCGGCTCCGAGCAACAGAACATCGAGTCGGTCCTTGGCCTCCAGAACAGGCCCGAGGTCGTCCGCCGTCAAGGCGTCGATCGCCGTTACAGGCCACGCATGAATACCGGAGGGCAGGCACAGGATGGAGCCGCGATGGCTCATGTCCGCGAAGCGGAAGCCGCCGTTGCCGTAGGAGTCGATGGGGGCCGGATAGGGATAGCGGGCTGTCATTGCTTCTCCCTCGTCCCATCGCCCAGCGCTTGCGGCGAGAGGGTCCGGGTGAGGGGCAGCCAAGAACCGCATCGCCAGCGGCGCCCCCTCACCCTGACCCTCTCCCCGCAAGCGGGGAAAGGGAAACCGTTCAGGCGCGGCTCGCCGCGCCCTGCTTGGCCTTCGCCTCGTCGCCGCCGGAGAACGACTCCCGCTTGAGGCCGAACCACAGCAAGAGGGGAGCGGCGACGAAGATCGAGGAGTAGGTGCCGATGGCGATACCGAACAGCATGGCGAAGGAGAAGCCGTGGATCGCCGCCGTGCCGAAAATGTAGAGCGCCAGCACCGCCGTCGCCGTCACCGAGGAGGTGAGAACGGTGCGCGACAGCGTCTCGTTGATCGACAGGTCGAGCAACTCCTCGAGCGGCATCTTCTTGTATTTTCGCAGGTTTTCTCGGATGCGGTCGAACACGACGACGGTGTCGTTGATGGAGTAGCCGGCGAGGGTGAGCAACGCCGCGACCGTCGCGAGATCGAACTCGTACCAGAGCAGCGAGAACATGCCGGTGGTGATGAACACGTCATGGACGAGCGCGAGCACGCCGGCGACGGCGAACTGCCACTCGAAGCGGAACCAGACGTAGGCTGCGATGCCGAGCATGGCGACGCAAACAGCGATGATACCCGTGCGCTTGAGCTCGGATGAGACCGCGGGACCGACGACCTCGGTACGGCGCGCGTGCAGCTCGTCGGCGATTGCCGCCTTCACCTTGTCGGCCGCCGCGGCCTGCGCCTTATCGTCCTTCAGCTCGGCGACGCGGATCAGCGCCTCGTTACCGCCGGTGCCGATGCCCTGGACCTGGATGTCACCGAGCCCGAGCTTACCGAGCTTCTCGCGCAGCTTGCCGATGTCGATCGGCTGGCCGCTCTTGGTCTGGACCTCGACCAGCGTGCCGCCGACGAAGTCGACGCCGTAATTCAGGCCGCGCGTATAGAGTAGCGCGGTTGCGAGGATCGCCAGCACCCAGGACACGCCGATGAAGACACGGCGCCAGGCGATGATCTTGAACCGCGCGCCGTGCGGAAAGAAGTCGAAGCCCTTGAATTTCATGTCGAGCGTCCTCTCAGAGCGGGGCTTCGATCTTCTTCGTCTTCTGAGCCTGGAGCCACCATGCCGTCAGAAGACGCGTGATGGTGTAGGCCGTGAACACGGTGGTGATGATGCCGAGCGTCAGCGTGACGGCGAAGCCGCGGATCGGACCGGAGCCGAGCCAGAACATCAGCATGCCGGCGATGAACGTCGTGAGCTGGCTGTCGATGATGGTGCCGTAGGCTCGGGCGAAGCCGGCGTCGAGGGCGGCGATCGGCGTCTTCTTGTTGCGCAGCTCCTCGCGGATGCGCTCGTAGATGAGCACGTTGGCGTCGACGGCCATGCCGATGGTCAGCACGATGCCGGCGATGCCGGGCAGCGTCATCGTCGAGCCCAGCAGCGTCATGATGGCGATGACGAGCACGACGTGCATGGCGGCGCCGATGACGGCGAAGACGCCGAACAGGCCGTAGGCCAGGATCATGAAGATCGCCACGCCGATCATGCCGATGATGGCGGCGCGCTTGCCGGCGTCGATGGCGTCCTGGCCGAGACTGGCGCCGACGACGCGCTCCTCGACCACGGTCGGCTTGGCCGGCAGGGCGCCGGAGCGCAGGAGGATGGCGAGGCTATTGGCGTCCTGAACCGTGAAGTTCCCTGAAATCTGGCCCGTACCGCCGAGGATCGGCTCGCGGATGACGGGGGCAGAGATGACCTTGCCGTCGAGCACCATGGCGAACGGCTTGCCGACGTTCTCGGTCGAGATCTTGCCGAAGATCTTGGCGCCGCGCTGGTTGAAGCGGAAGTTGACGACCGGCTCGTTGGTGCGGCTGTCGAAACCGGGCTGCGCGTCCGAGAGATCCTCGCCCGTCAGCATGATCTTCTTGTCGACGAGATACTTGGTGTTGGCGTAGCGCTCGCCCTGGCGCGGGTCGGACGGCAGGATCTCGTACCCTGAGGGCGCCTTGCCACCGGCCGCGATGACGTCCTCGGCGCTCTGGGTCGGGTGCAGGAGATGGTAGGTGAGCTTGGCGGTCTGGGTGATCAGCGTCTTGATCTCGGTGGTGTCCTCGACGCCAGGGGCCTGGATGAGGATGCGGTCGCGGCCCTGACGCTGGACGGCCACCTCCTTGATGCCACCGGGGTCGATGCGGTTGCGGAAGATCTCCACGGCGGTGGCGATGGCCTGGCTGGCGCGCTCGGTCATCGCCGGCTCGGTCGGGGTGATGGTGATGACGTTGTCCGCGGACGACTGAATGTCGAGATCGGGATTGCCGCCGAGTGCCATCGTGCCGCCGCCCACGGCCTGCACGAGCGAGCGAACGGCCTTCAGCGCCGGCTCCATCTCCTCGGGCTTCAAGAGCCGCACCTGCACGCCGCCGCCGGCCTTGCCGAGCGAGGTATAGCCCAGCTTCTGCTCGCGCAGCTTGCCGCGCACCTGGTCGATAATCCTGTCGAGCCAGTCCTTCTTCAGCTCTTCCAGGTCCATGGCGACGAGAATATGCGCGCCGCCGCGCAGGTCGAGGCCCAGGCCGATGCGATGCTGAGCCCACGATGGCAGCGCGTCATAGCTCTGCTTGGACATGAAGTTCGGAATGGGAATGAGCAACCCCAACAGGCAGATGCCGAGGATCGCGAGCGTGTAGAGCCGTGTGAAATGCAGCATGGGAGAGCGAGCCTCGCTGGCCTCTCTTATCGTTGGTCGCGCTGCTCAGATGGCGCGCGCCTCACGCTTTTCCAATACGCGTCAAGCCTTGGCGGCGTCCTTGACCGGCTCGTTCTTGGAGCGAACCTCGGTGATCGAGCCACGGACAACGCGCACTTTCATGGTGTCGTTGAGCTCGACCTCGACCTCGTCGGAGTTGTCCGCCACCTTGGTGACGCGCCCGATGAAACCCGCGGCCGTGACCACCGTGTCGCCGCGGCGGATCTTCGAGAGCATCTCCTTCATCTCCTTCGCGCGCTGCTGCTGCGGGCGGAAGAGCAGGAAGTAGAAGATCACGATCATCAGCAGCATCGGGATGAGCAGGCTCGAGAACGGATCGGCGCCGCCCGTGGCACCCTGCGCGAAGGCCGGAGTGATGAACATGGTCTTGGTGTCCTCGTGAGCGTCCAAGCAGGCCAGGGCCGCACCAGAGGATTCCGGCCGGCCCAACCTGCGCAATTTTCGGGCGGGACTATAGTGCGGCGGGGGCGCAATGCAACCGGGATCGGGGCCCGGAGAGAGGCGTGGCCGGTTTGGGGCAGCGATGCCGGTGGCCCTGGCATACCCGACGCGCTATAGAGCCACGCTCCGCGCCTCGGCGCACCTTCATTTCCGACCACGAGCCCAGAAATGCCGAAAGACACGAGCATCACCGCCGACGCCGCGTTGATCGAGCGCCTCGAGCGCCTGACCCAGGCGCTGGAGCGCATGGCCCCCGCCGCGCCGCCCGCGCCCGAATTCGATCGCGCGGAAGCCTTCGTCTGGCAGGCCGAGCCGGAAGCGTTTCTCGCCGTAGCGCAGGTCAACCGCGTGCCGCTCACGCTCTTGAAGGGCGTCGATCGTGCCGCCGACCAGCTGCTCGACAACACGCGCCGGTTCGCACAAGGGCTGCCGGCCAACAACGCGCTGCTGTGGGGCGCGCGCGGCATGGGGAAATCGTCGCTGGTCAAGGCGGCGCACGCGGCGGTGCGGGCCGAGTTGCGGCAGGGAAAAACGGCGACGGACCTGAAGCTGGTCGAGATCCACCGCGAGGACATCGCCAGCCTGCCCAAGTGCCTCGCCCACATTCGCAAGAGCCCGCACCGCTTCATCGTGTTCTGCGACGACCTCTCCTTCGACCGCGACGACACCAGCTACAAGTCGCTGAAGGCGGTGCTGGAAGGCGGCATCGAGGGGCGGCCCGAGAACGTCATCTTCTATGCCACCTCCAACCGCCGCCATCTGATGCCGCGCGACATGGTCGAGAACGAGCGCTCGACGGCCATCAACCCGTCCGAGGCAGTCGAGGAGAAGGTGTCGCTGTCTGACCGCTTCGGGCTCTGGCTCGGTTTCCACAACGGCAGCCAGGACCAGTACTTCGACATGGTGCGGGGCTACGTCGCGCACTACCGCCTCAAGATCGACGACGAGGAGCTGATCCGGGACGCGCTCGAATGGAGCATGACGCGCGGCGGGCGCTCAGGGCGCGTCGCCTGGCAGTACATCCAGGATCTCGCCGGCCGTCTCGGGCAGCCGCTGAAGGACTGATGCCGCCGCTCACGTCAGCTTGACCTTGGCGAACGTGGGGGCGACGCGGTTGATGCCGATCCAGATCGCGTGCTCGGACTGCATGATGGTGCGCGCCTCGTCGAGGAAGGCGGCGACGTCGGCGATGCGGCCTTCAGCGGCAGCCTGCTCGGCGCGGGCTCGGCCGGTCTCGATCAGCGTATCGAGCTTGTGCACCACGGCCGTGTAGAGCGACAGGTTACGCTCGTTCTGGTCCAGCAGCGAGCGCGCCGCGGCGTAGGCGAGCACGCTGGACGAGACGGTTCCGGCGACCACCTGCCAGCGGCGGCCGTCCATGTCGATGATCCGATGTGCGTGTTCGGCGAGCCATTCGAGCCAGGCCGGCATCCGCCAGCCCAGATAGCGGGCCAGCTCGGCGACGGCGTCCGCGAGACTGACCAGGGAGAGCACCAGAGCAATGCCGATGAGCGCGTAGCCGAGGAGACGCAGCGGCGAGACGCGACTCGCGCCCTTGGCGTGGCGGCGGCAAGCCGAGCGGTAGAAGGCGAGCTGGTCGCCGACGTGAGCCTCCATGGACACGGCGAGCTTCTGGCCGGCCAATTGCCCCGGGTCGGCTCCCGGCGGCGTCGCCGCCGTGACGAGCGCGCGGAAGATCTCACCCCGCTGGTGCTCGGCCTCGGCACGGTCGCGCATCCAGCCGTCGAGCGGGCGGTGCCAGCCGATCCACTGGATTGCGATGATGCCGACGAGCAGGGCGATTGCCTGCAGTCCTCCGACAGCGCCACGGACGGCCGGCGCCGCATTCCCGAGAACCCACGGCGGCAGAAGGACGATGGCGCCGAGCAGGCCGCCGGTGGCCGTGGCGCGGAGGACGATGCGGGCCCAGCGCCGGTAGCCCGCCTGGAGTGCGAGGGCGGCCGCGTCAGCAGTCTCGTAAGCCGCGAGCGCGTCCTGGACAGCCTCGGTCCTCGCGACGGCATGGATCGGCGCCTCGGTCGGAAACTTGTCCAAGGCCCGCTGCAGCACCGCGCGCTGGGAATAGTCCGTTTTTGCCGCCGGTCCCGCCACGCCTACCTCGCCACGCGTCATCCGTCCCCGGCTGAAATTAGCCCAGGCAGAAGATCAAGGCGAGACCGGTCACGGCCCCGCGCCGGGCGGGGTATCCACAAGCCGCTTTGACAGAGCGCCGCCGGTCCGGCGAACCTTCGCCATGCGGATGCGCGATTCGAGACCGGTGCCGTCGTTCGAGCTGGAGGCCGCCGAGCTGCTGCTCGGGCGCGGGCCCGTGGCGGGCATCGACGAGGCGGGGCGGGGTCCATGGGCCGGGCCGGTGGTGGCCGCGGCGGTGATCCTGGATCCCGACCGCATCCCGTCCGGCATCGATGATTCCAAGGCGCTCGACGAGGACGACCGCGAGGCGCTCTACGCCCGCATCGTCGCGACGTCGGCCTTTGGCGTCGGCATCGCCGACGTGGCGCGAATCGATCGCGACAACATCCTCGAAGCTACGCTGTGGGCCATGGCGCAGGCGGTGGCTGGGCTTGCACGGTCGCCGAAGCTGGCGCTGGTCGACGGCAACAAGCTGCCCGTCCTGCCGTGCCAGGGTCGAGCCATCGTACGTGGCGACGCCAAGTGCCTGTCGATCGCCGCGGCGTCGATCGTTGCCAAGGTGACGCGCGACCGGATGATGGTGGAACTGGCCCGAGAGCTGCCCGGCTACGGCTTCGAGCGGCACAAGGGCTACGGCACGGCGGAGCATCAGGCGGCGATCAAGCGGCTCGGCGTTTGCGCCCACCACCGCCGCTCGTTCAAGCCGATCCAGCTGGCGCTGGGGCTCGTGGATATCAATGCGTCATGATAAAGAATCCGTCGAATGAAAAATCAAACCGGCACCAAAATGGTCGATATCCACTGATCGGCCGCGTTCGCAGGTCGGTTTTGAGCGTGAGGTTTTGGTTCGCGTTGAATGCCCTGGCGTTGGTCGCCTTGCTGGTCGTGCATTTCAGGACGTCTGTGAAATTGCTACAGTGGTGGCCCGATGCGTTCTCGGTCGCCACGAACCTATTGACGGGTGGCATTGTCTCGTTCTTGTTCTATTATCTGGTTGTTCATTATCCAGAAGCGAAAAGGAAGGCCGTTATCAAGAAAAACCTAGCGTCGATGTATCGACGCATTAAGCTCGACATCCTATGGCAGGTTGTTTTCGCCAGCATCAAGGGCGGCCGCAGTGATCTCACGACTTCGGTCGACGAGGTTGAGAAGCTCCTTAAGCCCGCTGCATTCAAGGCCGCCTTCAGCGGCGGCAGAGAGTCGACAGAAGGGTTCTACGCATTCCAAAATCAGATGAGCGACGAGACGTTGGAGTTCAAAAGTATCGTTTTGAGCCTTCAAATGCTGGCCAAGCAAATCGAGTTTATCCTCCACAATTACAATATCGACAACCAGGATCTGTTTGATCTCCTCAAAAGACTTGAGATTGCATTGCTATCCCTACAAGCGACGAAGCCAGGTTATGACGAGTCGAAAGCATTGTGTGCATTTATATGGGACATCTTCGCTGGTTGGGATTGGATTGAAGGCGATCGAGGCTTCGACCGAATTGAAAAAATGATCGAAAACATCTAGGGTCAGCGGTGTCGATGTCTTCTTCCTGGCCCATCTCGACCGTTCACGCTTCTCCCTCATCGCGTCGGGTGCTGAGTGTGGGGCGGCCGTCGGTCGATTTCAGGGCCGTGCTCGACGCCGCCCCTTGTCCGTAAGAAGAGAGGGAAAGGCAGCCACCCCTCAAAACATGTTCAGCACCAGACGGGCTTCGTCGGACATGCGGTCGGTGGTCCATGGCGGGTCGAAGGTGAGGTTGACCTTGGTGCCGGCGACGCCCTGCACGGAATTGACCGCGTTCTCCACCCAAATCGGCATCTCGCCGGCCACCGGGCAGCCCGGCGCCGTCAGCGTCATGTCGACGGTGACGTTGCGGCCGTCGTCGACGTCGATCTTGTAGATCAGCCCCAGCTCGTAGATGTCGGCCGGGATCTCGGGATCGTAGACAGTCTTCAATGCCGCGATGATGTCGGTGGTCAGCCGCTCGAGCTCCTCCGGCGGGATGGCGGAGGCCGGCTTGTCCACCGTGTCGGCGGCGCGGCCGACAGTGGGCTCGAACGGAGCGTCGCCCGCGGGCTTGACGGCCGCGGCGGCCGCAGCCGGCGCCGGGCTGGGCGAGATGAAGTCGCGATCGGTCGGCTTGGTTTCCATGGTTCTTTCCTCCGGCCCGGCCGGTGTGCCGTCTTGCCCGCTCATGCGAAGAACTCGTGCGCCTTGATGAGGGCGGTCGCGAGAGCGTCGACCTCGGCGCGGGTGTTGTACATCGCGAACGACGCCCGGCAAGTGGCCGACACGCCGAGGCGCTCCATCAGCGGCTGCGCGCAATGATGGCCGGCGCGCACGGCCACGCCCGAACGGTCGACGATGGTCGAGATGTCGTGCGGATGCAGGCCGTCGATGGAAAAGGAGACGATGGCGCCTTTCTCCTTCGCGTTGCCGTGGATCTTCAGCCACGGCAGCTCGGCGAGCCGCTCGTGCGCATAGACCTTGAGATCGGCCTCGTGGGCGCGAATGCGGTCGCGGCCGACCTGCATCATGTAATTGAGCGCGGCGCCGAGCCCGATGGCCTCGACGATGGCCGGCGTTCCGGCCTCGAAGCGGTGCGGCGGCTTGGCGTAGGTGACGCTGTCGACGTGCACGGCCTCGATCATCTCGCCGCCGCCCTGGTAGGGCGGCATGGCCTCGAGAAGCTGCTTCTTGCCGTAAAGCACGCCAATGCCCGACGGCCCGTAGGTCTTGTGGCCGGTGAAGACGTAGAAGTCGCAGTCGAGGTCGCGGACATCGACCATCTCGTGCACGGCCGCCTGGCTGCCATCGACCAGCACCGGGATGCCGCGGGCGTGCGCCATGCGGATCATCTCCTTCACCGGAACCAGCGTGCCGAGGACGTTCGACATCTGCGTGATGGCGACCATCCTCGTCTTGGGGCCGAGCATGCGCTCGTACTCCTCGACAATCAGCTCGCCCTGATCGGTCATCGGCACCCAGCGGAGCACCGCGCCCTTCCTCTCGCGATGGAAGTGCCAGGGCACGATGTTGGAGTGGTGCTCCATGATTGAAAGGACGATCTCGTCGTCCTTGCCGATCACCATGCCACCGAACGACTGCGCGACGAGGTTGATCGCCTCGGAGGCATTGCGGGTGAAGATGATCTCGTCGGTGCTGCCGGCATTGAGAAAGCGGCGCACGGTCTCGCGGGCGTCCTCGAAGTGCTGGGTCGCGGTGTTGGAGAGCCAGTGCAGGCCGCGATGCACGTTGGCGTACTCGAAGCGGTAGGCGTGATCCATGGTCTCGAGCACGGAGCGCGGCTTCTGCGCCGAGGCGCCGTTGTCGAGGTAGACGAGCGGCTTGCCGTAGACCTCGCGGAACAGCGACGGAAAGTCGGCGCGGATGCGCTCGACGTCGTAGTCGCGCGGGGCGGAGATGGTGTCCTTCACCTGAGCCGTCATTGTCACCTTGCTCGCTCCTGTCCGCCTCGTGTCGTCATCCCCTCGCCCCGTCCTTCACGGGGAGAGGGAGAATGTCTCAGCCCGCCAGCCACTGCTTGGCGATGTCCATCATCGCCTCGCGCAGGGCTTCGTGCTCGACCTTGTCGATCGCCTCGCCGACGAACGACTCGATCAACAGCGAGCGAGCCTGCGCCTTCGGGATGCCGCGCGCCATCAAATAGAAGAGCAGATCCTCGTCGAGCTCGGCGGCCGTGCTGCCATGGCCGCAAACGACGTCGTCGGCGTAGATCTCGAGCTCGGGCTTGCTGTCGAACTCGGCATCGGGCGACAGCATCAGAGCCTGCGCCATCTGCTTGCCGTCGGACTTCTGCGCGTCCGGACGCACGATGACCTTGCCCTGGAAGATGCCCTTGGCGTGACCATCGAGCACGCCCTTGAAGAGCTCGCGGCTCTCGCAGTGAGGCACCGCGTGGTCGACCACCAGGGTGGTGTCGATGTGGTCGCCGCCACGGCCGAGGAAGGCGCCGGAGATGTCGAGCTTGGCGTGCTGGCCGTGATAGCGGACGCGGATCGAGTTGCGCGCGAGCACGGTGCCGGCCGTCATCTGGAAGGCGCGGTACTCGCTCTTAGCCTCCAGGGTCGCATTCCAATTCGAGAGGTGCGTGGCCTTGCCACCGTCGGCGACGATCTTGACATGCGAGACCTTGGCGCTGGCGCCGACGATGATCTCGGACGCCGTGTTGGTCTGGCCCTGCGAGGCCGCGCCAGCGGTGCGGACGAAGACCTCGACGATGGTTGCCTCGGCCGCATCGCCGACGCTGACGACGTTGCGGGTGGCGGTCATGCGGGCTTCGTTGCCGGCCTGCAGGTAGACGAGCTGCAGCGGCTGGGCGAGCTTGGCCTTGTCGCGCACACGCACCACGGCGCCGTCGGTGACGTAGGCCGCATTGAGCGCAAGCACGCCGTCCTCTGGCGCCGCCTTGGCGCCGACGAGATCGGGGGCCGACTTCTCGGGGGCCGTCGCCAGCGCCTTGGCCAGCGGCATGACGTCGAGGCCCTTCACTGCGGCGAGGCTGCTCAGCTCGGGGCGGAAGACGCCGTCAACGAAGACCGCGCGCGGGCCTTCGATGGCGGCGAGCGGGCCCAGGGCGACGGCCACGTCGTCGGACGAGACCGACGCGGCACCACCGACCGCCAGCGGCAGCGGCTCCTTCAGCACGTTGCGCAGGTCGGTGTACTTCCACTCCTCGATGCGACGGTGAGGCAGGCCCACGTCGGCGAAGCGCCCGATGGCCGCCTTGCGAGCTTTCGCCACGGCCTCGCCACCCGGCAGGCTCGCGGCGACACTCTCGTACTGCTCGGCGAGCGCCAGCTCGATCTTGTTCTTCATCATCGTCACGGTCATTGTTTGCTCCGCTATTCCCTCTCCCCGTCAGGACGGGGAGAGGGAGAAAACTTCAGGCTGCCTTGCCGGTGAACTCGGCGTAGCCCGACTTCTCGAGCTCGAGCGCCAGCTCCTTGCCGCCCGACTTGCGGATGAGGCCGTGCGCCAGCACGTGCACCTTGTCCGGCACGATGTAGTCGAGCAGGCGCTGGTAGTGCGTGATGACCAGCATGGCGCGGTCGGGCGAGCGCAGCGCGTTGACGCTCTCGGAGACGATGCGCAGCGCGTCGATGTCGAGGCCGCTGTCGGTCTCGTCGAGGACGCACAGGGACGGCTCCAGCAGAGACATCTGCAGCATCTCGGAGCGCTTCTTCTCGCCGCCGGAGAAGCCGACGTTCACCGGCCGCTTGAGCATGTCCATGTCGATCGAGAGCTTGCCCGCCTTGTCGCGGGCGAGCTTCATGAACTCGGGCGTCGACAGCTCGGGCTCGCCGCGCTTCTTGCGCACCGCGTTGACGGCCGTGCGCAGGAAGGTGAGGCCCGCAACGCCGGGGATCTCCATCGGGTACTGGAAGGCGAGGAAGACGCCCTTGGCGGCGCGCTCGTCCGGCTCCATGCCGATGATGCTCTCGCCGTTCCAGAGGATGTCGCCGGAGGTTACCTCGTAGCCGTCGCGGCCGGCGAGCACGTAGGCGAGCGTCGACTTGCCGGAGCCGTTCGGCCCCATGATCGCGTGGACCTCGCCCTTCGGAACGCTGAGCGACAGGCCCTTGAGGATCTCGCGATCCTCGTCGGCGATCTTCACGTGAAGGTTCTTGATCTCGAGCATTTCAATTCACCCTGGTGCGTTGGGCCGAGGCTTGCGCCGAGCCGACCCTGATCGATGCTTATGAATTGGCGTTCGTGGCCTACTAGCCGACAGAGCCTTCGAGCGAGATGCCGATGAGCTTCTGGGTCTCGGCCATGAACTCCATGGGCAAGTGCTGGAGCACGTCGCGGACGAAGCCGTTGACGACGAGCGCCACAGCCTCTTCCTCGGACAGCCCGCGCTGCATGCAGTAGAACAGCATGTCGTCGGAGATCTTGGACGTCGTCGCCTCGTGCTCGAAGTGGGCAGAGGAGTTCTTGGCCTCGATGTAGGGCACGGTATGCGCCCCGCACTTGTCGCCGATGAGGAGGCTGTCGCAGCAGGTGAAGTTGCGCGCGCCCGTGGCCTTGCGGTGCGCCGAGACGAGGCCGCGATAGGTGTTCTGCGAGAAGCCCGCCGCAATGCCCTTGGAGATGATGCGGCTCGACGTGTTCTTGCCGAGATGGATCATCTTGGTGCCCGAGTCGACCTGCTGGTAGCCGTTCGAGACCGCGATCGAATAGAACTCGCCGCGCGAGTTGTCGCCGCGCAGGATGCAGCTCGGGTACTTCCAGGTGATGGCCGAGCCGGTCTCGACCTGCGTCCAGGAGATCTTGGAGTTGCGGCCGCGGCAGTCGCCGCGCTTGGTGACGAAGTTATAGATGCCGCCCTTGCCGTGCTTGTCGCCGGGGTACCAGTTCTGCACCGTCGAGTACTTGATCTCGGCGTCGTCGAGCGCGACCAGCTCGACCACGGCGGCGTGCAGCTGGTTCTCGTCGCGCATCGGCGCCGTGCAGCCCTCGAGGTAGCTGACGTAAGAGCCCTTGTCGGCGATGATGAGCGTGCGCTCGAACTGGCCGGTGTTCTTCTCGTTGATACGGAAGTAGGTCGACAGCTCCATCGGGCAGCGCACGCCCTCGGGGATGTAGACGAACGAGCCGTCGGAGAACACGGCGGCGTTGAGCGCGGCGTAGAAGTTGTCGGACTGCGGCACCACCGAGCCGAGGTACTTCTTCACCAGCTCGGGGTGCTCGCGCAGCGCCTCGGAGATGGAGCAGAAGATGACGCCGGCCTTGGCCAGCTCCTTCTTAAAGGTGGTGACGACGGACACGCTGTCGAAGACGGCGTCGACGGCCACCTTGGACCCCGACACGCCAGCCAGGATCTCGCGCTCCTTCAGCGGAATGCCGAGCTTCTCGTAAGTGGCGAGCAGCTCCGGATCGACCTCGTCGAGGCTCTTGGGGCCCTCGGTGCTCTTCGGCGCCGAATAGTAGTAGAGGTCCTCGAAGTCGATCTTGGGGTACGAGACCTTGGCCCAGGTCGGCTCCGTCATGGCGCGCCAGCGGCGATAGGCGTCGAGGCGCCACTCGAGCATCCAGGCGGGCTCGTTCTTCTTCTCCGAGATGAAGCGGACGATGTCCTCGGAGAGACCCTTCGGAGCCTTGACGCTCTCGATGTTGGTCTCGAAGCCGTACTTGTACTGGTCGACGTCGATCTTCTTGACTTGCTCGATCGTCTCTTGAACCGCTGCCATTCCTACCTCTCCCAATCCACGTTCAAAGCGTGGTCAGTGAACTCGAATTCAGCGCAGCCCTGCTCAGGCTGCTTTTTCCTCTCCCGATCGCCTCTGGGGCGCCCGTCCGAGCACCGCGCGGAAAGCCGCCAGAGCGTGGTCGATGTCTGCGGCGGCCGTGGCATGGCCGAGGCTCAAACGAACGGCGCCGCGCGCTAATGCCGGGTCCAGCCCCATGGCGGAGAGCACGGGACTCTGGCCGACCTTGCCCGACGAGCAGGCAGAGCCCGCGCTGACAGCTACGCCCGCAAGGTCCAGCTTGATCACCAGCGTCTCGGCCTTCTCGCCGGGAAACGCGATACACGTGGTGTTGGCGATGCGCGGCGAGGACGCGCCGACGACGACGGCCTCGGGAGCCATGGCCAGAAGCTCGCGTTCCAAGCGGTCGCGCAGGCTGGCGAGCCGGTCCATCTCCGCCTCGCGGTTGCGCAGAGCCGCCTGGGCAGCAGCGCCGAAGCCGGCGATGCCCTCGACGTTCTCGGTGCCGGCGCGCCGACGGCGCTCCTGGCCGCCGCCCAGAAGAAGGGGCGGAACCTGAGCGCCGTCGCGCACAATCAGTGCGCCGACACCCTTGGGTCCGCCCAGCTTGTGAGAGGAGACGAGAAGGTAGTCGATGCCGGAGCCGTGGAAATCAATGGGAAGGCGACCGGCCGCCTGCACTGCGTCGCACAGCAGGGCGACACCAAGCTGCCGAGCCAAAGCGGAGATCTCGGGGAGCGGCTGGATGACGCCGGTCTCGTTGTTGACGAGCTGGACGGCGAGCAGAGACTGCCCAGGGACATGTCCCGGGGCATCACGCTCGATCACCGAGCCCAGGGCAGTGAGATCGAGCCGTCCGTCACGCGTGGCTGACAGCTCGATCAGGCGGGCGTCGGAAGCCAGCGCCGGTCCGACAATGCAGGGGTGCTCGAGGCGCGAGAAAAAAATCGCACGCCAGGACCGGCGCAGGACAGTGTTGGCGGCCTCTGTCGCCGAGCCCGTGAAGATGACCTCCACGGGCGAGGCGCCGACGAGGGCGGCCACGCGCTCGCGCGCAGTCTCGACAGCGGCGCGCGCAGCCCGGCCCTCGGCGTGGACGGAGGACGGGTTGCCGCCTGCATCGATGCAGGCAAGCATCGCCTCCCGCGCCTCGGGCCTCAGCGGCGCCGTCGCGTTATAGTCGAGATATGCGCGCGCCTGCGTCATTCGGCTGCAACCCAGCCGAACTTCGCGGGAGCCTCGGCGGCGAGCTTCTCGGCCGGGATGCCGTCGAGGACCTCGCGGAGGCTGACGTTGGAGAGAAAGGCGGCGATGTGACCGCCCAGCGCATACCAGAGGCTGTGCGTCAGGCAGCGCTCCTCGCCGAGGCAGCCACCGCCGCCCTCGAGGCAGCGCGTCATCCGCGTCCCCTCCTCCGCCGCAGCCATGATCTCGCTGATCAGGATCTGATCGGCGGGACGGCCCAGGCGATAGCCGCCCGTGCGGCCACGCGCGCTGGCTACCAAGCCGTTGCGGCGCAGCTTGAGAAAGATCTGCTCCAGGTACGCCAGCGACAACTGCTGGCGTTCCGCGATCGCCGACAGCGGCACGGCGTGCTCGCCCCCGTGCTTGGCCAGATCAGCCATGGCCATTACCGCGTAGCGGCCTCGTGTATTGAGCTCCATCGCTCTTGCTCCTCGCCCCGAAAGGTTCAACTGCCATCCGACACTCCTCCCCTCGGGATGCCGAATTCGCCGATGCTTGCACATCAGGACCCGGGGTGTGCTATGAAGCGCGTCAACTCCGGGTCGATCCGCCGCTGCGGATCCGAGCGGTTTTGAACCATTCTAATCCATAGCGGGGAATATGAAAATTCCGATCATTGGCGTCAAGTATTAACTTCACGCCGTGATCGAGCCTCGCCCGCCGCGGTGCAGGCCGCGCTGCCTCCAGTCAAAAAACCCAAGCTACGAAAGCAGATAAGAGACCGATGCCCGAGCTGATCATCAATGGCCCGGCGGGCCGCATCGAGGCCCGCTATCATCACGAGCCCGCGACCGACAGTCCCATCGCCCTCATCTTGCATCCGCACCCCCAGTTCGGCGGCACGATGAACAATCAGGTCGTGTACAGTCTCTATTACACCTTCGCGCAGCGGGGATTCTCGGTCCTCCGCTTCAATTTCCGCGGCGTCGGGCGCAGCCAGGGCTTCTGGGACGGCGGTCCGGGCGAGCTAGCCGACGCGGCCTCGGCGCTCGACTGGCTGCAGATCGTGAAGCCCGACGCGAAGAGCTGCTGGATCGCCGGTGTGTCGTTCGGAACGTGGATCGCGATGCAGCTGCTGATGCGGCGACCGGAGATCGACGGCTTCATCTGCGTCGCGCCACCTTCCAATCTCTACGATTTCTCGTTTCTGGCGCCCTGCCCGTCCTCGGGCCTCATGGTCAACGGCGACAAGGATCGCGTGGTGCCGTCGAACTCGGTCGCCGACCTCTCCACCAAGCTCAAGACGCAGCGGGGCATCAAGATCGATCACGAGGTGATCCCCGGCGCCAACCATTTCTTCGAGAACAAGACGGACGAGCTCACGGATGTGGTCGGCAAGTACGTCGACATGCGCATGGCCAAGGCGGCCAAGGAGCGGGATCTCAAGAAGGAGGCCGAGCGCGAAAAGGAGCGCGAGCGGCAGCGCCAGCGCGAAGCCGAGGAAGGCGAGGTCGCTGTCGAGGACGATGGCGAGTGAGCCCGCGGGAGGGCTCGTAAAGCTTTACAATTCAGTTTGTATGGAGAGCGATACGGATTAACAATCAGAGTCGTGACAAACTGCTCCCAGGCTGAGATCGGGACGTGAAAGCGCCCTCGGCGCGGGGAGGCTCGTTGACAACGGCTCTGATCATCGTCCTCGCGCTTTTCGGTCTGCTGATCGGCGGCGGCTTCTTCTATTCTGTCGTCCTCCCGCTGCAGCCCTTCGCCGGCGAGATTGGAGACACCGGTCCGGAAGTCCTCGCATCCGCGCGGCGGCTCGAGCAGCATGTACGGGCGGTGGCCAGCCGGCCACACAACATTGCCCATTACGAAGCGCTGCTCGAGACGGCCGCTTATATCGAGCAGCAATTGCGCTCCTACGGATACGAGCCGCTCAGCCACGCCTATATGGCCGACGAGCACGAGGTCCGTAACATCGAGGTGGTCCTCGAGCCGGACTCCGGAAGCAACGCGGCGACGTGCGTGATCGGCGCTCACTACGACGCCCCCGACGACAGTCCGGGCGCCAACGACAATGGCACCGGGGTCGCTGCTCTGCTCGAGGTCGCGCGCGCGCTCGCGGCGGAACGGCGGAACGGGATGGGGCGCGGCGGGAGGCGGTTGCGGCTCGTCTTCTTCGTCAACGAGGAGCAGCCCTACGGCAAGACGGAGCTGATGGGCAGCTGGAGGCATGCCCGGGACCTGGCGCAGTCGGGCGAAGCGGTTGCCGGCATGATCGCGCTGGAGACGCTCGGCTACTTCTCCGACGACGCCGGCAGCCAGAACTTTCCATTCCCGTTCGGGCTCATCTACCCCGATATCGGAAATTTCGTCGCATTCGTCGGGCTACCGGGATCGCGCGGGTTCCTGCATGAGGCAATCGCGGCGTTTCGCGCCCATGCCGCCTTTCCGTCCATCGGTGGCGTGGCGCCCGGGTTCCTCGAGGGCATCGACCTCTCGGACCACTGGGCCTATCGTGAATTCGGCTTTCCGGCGCTCATGATCACCGACACGGCGCCGTTCCGGAATCCCTACTATCACGAGCCGCACGACCTGCCGGAGACCGTGGATTACGAGAGCCTGGCACGGATCACGCGGGGTCTGGTGGCGATGGCGAGGGAGCTTACGCGTTAATCGCGCCTCAGGAGCGAGACCTCGATGAAAGACCTTCTGCTCGGTGCGCGGCGGGGGCTGGCGGGCGGCATCCTGCTGGTTCTCGTGCTCCTCGCATTAACGGCGTGGTACAGCTTTTGGGTGCCTGGACATTCCAGCAGCGGCGTGCTGCCGGTCAAAACCGATGAAATCTCGCGGCTCGCCACAGCCTTGCGCGGCGACGTCGCCGAGATCGCACGCGCTCCGCACAATCGCGACCACCCGGTCAATCTGGGCAAGGTGGCAGACTTCATCGCGGGGCGCTTGAGCAGTCTTGGGCATGCAGTCAACCAGCAGCAATTCGACACACACGACGACCTCCCGTCCCGAAACATCTGGGTCGAGATTAGTCCCCGGGCAGGCGCCTTTGAGTGGCTGGTCATCGGCGCCCACTACGACAGCGCCGGCAAAGCGCCTGGCGCCAACGACAACGGCAGCGGAGTAGCTGTGATCCTGGAGCTGGCGCGGCGGCTCCAGTCGTGGAAGCCGGAGCGCCTCGGCGTCGTGCTGGTGCTGTTCGCCAACGAGGAGCCGCCCTACTTCGGCACCGACGACATGGGCAGCCGGCACTTCGCCCGGCACCTTGCCGAGGCCAAGCAGAAGGTGGCCGGCATGATCTCGATCGAGACCGTCGGCTGGTTCGACGACCGGCCCGGCAGCCAGGACTATCCGCCGCTGCTCTCGCCCTTCTATCCGAGCAAGGGCAACTTCCTGGCTTTCGTGGCCATGCCGGGATCCCGCGGCTTCATGCACCGGACGATCGCCGCCTTCCGCGAGGTCTCACCCATCCCGACCATCGGCGGCGTGGCGCCTGGCATCATACCCGGCATCGACTGGTCGGATCACGCAAGCTTCGCCGATCAATCCATTCCGGCGCTGATGATCACGGATACCGCCCTGTTTCGGTATCCGCACTACCACAAGCCGACCGACACACCCGACAAGCTCGACTACGAGCGGCTCGCCCACGTGACCCTCGGTATCGAGCACATCGTGAATGCGCTCACCAAGTGAGGCGGACCGCTCGCGGAGGCTTATTCGTGCGACTGGCGCGGACCTTCGCGGCTCCGAGCTCAAAACGCGGCGCGCGAGGGCGGCATCATCATCCCCGACGCGGCGGCGAGCGGCGCGACCTCGCGAGGCTGAGAGGCGTGCCCCGAGACGACTTGCGGACGAGGCGACGGAGCAGAGGCGACGAGCTGCGGCGCCACCTCGCTCGGATCTGTCACCCGGCGCGAGCGGCCGTTGAAGCTGGCGCCGCGCTCGAGCGCCAGATGCTGGCTGTGGATGTCGCCCTCGACGTCGGCGCTGGCGTGGAGAACGACGCTGGCTCCCAGGATCTCGCCATTGACCTGGCCGAGGACGACGACCTCCTCGGCGGCGATAGAGCCGCGGATCACCGCCTCCTCGCCGACGACGATGCGCTTGCCGTGCAGGTCGGCCTGAATATTGCCGTTGACCCTGAGGCTGCCCTGGCAGCGAATTGTAATGGACTGGCCCTCGATGGCGAGATCGTTGCCGATGATGGACTCGAGCTCGGCATCGCCGGCCGGTCCAGATGGGGCCGTCCGCTCGCTCCGCACCGCACTGACCGCCGGCGAAGGAGCGACTTCCGGTGAACTCGCGGCTTTCATCTCAGGCTTGCGACCAAATACCATTTCCACCTCCCTGAACGCGTCTACACGCGAACAGAACGCGCGGGCGATGGCGCTCTTGCGGCAAAGGGCGGGCTTATATTTTCGCGTCGATCGGGAATAAAGGAGCGCGAGAAGCGTTCGCTCCAAAAGGCGTCGTCGGAAACTCCGCGAACAAGCCGCCCGCCGCCGTCAAGCGGCGCGAGGCAGATCCCGCACGGACTGTGAGTCGGGCGAGGACGACGCAAGGGCCAGCACGCGCTCCTTCCAGTCGGCGGCTTTGAGATTGGCGGATTCGAGGATGGGCGGCGGCGAGCGGTCCTCGGGCGTCGAAAGCAGCCGGGACATGAGAGCACCCGCGGGCTGGGCCGTGTACCAGCTCAGCGGGATCGACAGCAGCAAGCCCAGGATCACCGGCGCCATCCAGGCGACGAGGTCCGGGGTCGCCTGCCAGACTATCACGGCAAGCCCCAGACCCAGCAACGTATGGCGCCAGTGGAACTGGATCGCGTCGGCAAAGGAGATGGAGCCGTCGTCGCGCCGCTGGGCTTTCCACCCGGAGTCGCGGCCTACGATGATTTGCGTCACGGCGACCGTCTGCGTACACATCATAATCGGGGCCAGCAGCATCGAGAAGACCGTCTCGACCAGGACGGCCGCGACAGCCCGCACGGAGCCGCCCTGCTCGCGGGCTGCGGCGGCCCGCTTCAGCTCGAGAGCGAGGCCCAGAACCTTCGGCAGCAGAACCACGAGCATCGTGGCCAGGAAAAGTCTCAGCGCCGCGCCCTGGTCGATGACCGGCCAGATGGGGAACAGCGTCTTGCTATCCTCGAAGTAGCTCGGGATCATCTGCTGGCCCTGCAAGGCAAGCACGACGCCGACGGCAAGCGATGCCGCCCAGACGGACGAGACGACATAGGACATGGCGCCCATGGCCAAGTGAATGCGGCCCATCGGCGTAAGGCCGCGGGCACCGACGATCGAGAGGTGCTGCAGATTGCCCTGAGCCCAGCGGCGGTCCCGCACGACGAGATCCATCAGGTTGGGCGGCAGGCCTTCGTACGACCCTTCGAGAGTAGGGGCCATGTGCACGCCCCAGCCCGCGCGCTGCAGGAGCACGGCCTCGACGAAATCGTGGCTCTGGATGTGACCGCCGAACGGCGCCTTGCCCGGCAGGTGAGGGAGGCCGGCCGCGGACGCGAAGGCGACGGTACGAATGATCGCATTGTGACCCCAGTAGTTGCCCTGGTCGCGATGCCAGAACGCCAGGCCGGCGGCGACCGCGGGGCCGTAGACGTTGGAGGCGAACTGCTGGAGGCGCTGCAGCAGCGTCGTGCCGCCGGTCAGCTTGGGCACGGTCTGGATGAGCCCCGACCTGGGATCGCGCTGCATGGCGAGGCTGAGGCGGACCAGCGTCCGTGCTGTCATGACGCTGTCGGCATCGAGGATGACGAAGTGCGGATAAGCGGCGCCGAAGCGCTCGACCCAGTCCTTGATATTGCCGGCCTTACGAGCGGCGTTCTCGCGGCGGCGGCGATAGAAAATCGGAATCGTACCTTCCAGCCGCTGGCGCAGAGCGGCATAGGCGCGCTCCTCGCCGACGCCGGGCTGCTCGCCGCGGGTGTCGGAGAGGATGAACACGTCGAACTGCCCGGCCCGGCCGAGTGCGTGCAGCTCCTCGGCGATGGCCTCGATGGTGCCGGCGATCCGCGACGGGTCCTCGTGATAGACAGGGAACAGGAGCGCGGTTCTCGTCTCTAGAACCCCATCCTCGTCCGGCAGCCGGATCGTGTCGGCCGTCTCGCCGGAGAACAGAGGAAGGAAACCCATTGCCGCCGACAGGGAGCCGAGCGCGATCCAGCCGAACGCGATCGTGGACAGCACGAGGAAGACAGCCTGGATGGGCGTCATGCGCACGAAAGCGAGCACGCCGTAGAGCTCGACGGCGAAAGCCACGGTGAGCAGCAGGGCTCCGGCAAACACGGCCGACCTCGGCACCCAGTAGTCGCTGCGCAGGGATCGCTTCTCGAGCGGCACGATCCTGGAGAAATCCTGCTCCGGCATGGCCAGAGGCGCCTCCTCGGGCAGGAGCGATGGATCGCTCACGTCGCGGCTCAGGCGCGTGACGGGGGCGTTGGCCGCAGCGTCGCTCATGACTTAGTCCACCGGTAGAGCCAGGTTTCGGAAATCTGCTGCTCGCCCGCCTTCAGGACCAAACGCAGCTCCGCGAGCTCCGTTCCGCCCGGATTGAACTCGAAGGAGGCCCTGAGCCCCGAGATCTCGGGGTTCTGCTGCAGGACGATATTCGCCAATGTGCCGGCGCTGGTCGTGACGAAGGCCACGGGGAGATCGCGAAACTCTTTCGTCGCCGGCCCGTCGAAATCGACAACGAAAAGGAGGCCCGTCTTGTTGCGCGCCGTGCCTATGAAGGTCTTGTTGACGCGTGCTCCGGAGGAGGCCACGGGCGCGTTGTCGGCCCAATGCATGCGATAGGAGAACGCATGTGGCTGACCGGGGCCCAGCTCACGAGCCGGCTTCCAGTAGGCGACGATGTTGTCGTGAATCTCTTCCTCGGCCGGGATCTCGACGAGCTCGACGGCGCCGACACCCCACGCGCCCTTGGGCTCGATCCAGACGCTCGGGCGCTTCTCGTAGTGCGCCTCGAGGTCCTCGAAGCGGCGGAAGCTGCGATCGCGCTGCATGAGGCCGAAGCCCTTCGGGTCCTTGTCGAGGAAGGCGCTGGTCTGGAGCTTGCGCGGGTTCGTCAACGGCCGCCACAGGCGCTCGCCCTTGCCGTTGAGCACGGAAAGCCCTTCGCTGTCGTGAACGGCCGGGCGCAGGTCGCCGGTGATGCGGTGGCTCGCGGTGCCATACAGGAACATGCTGGTCAGCGGCGCGATGCCCACGTAGGCCAATGGCTTGCGCGGATAGAGCGTCGCGTCGACATCGACGACGGTGCTGGTGCCCGGCTGAATGGCGAAGCGGTAGGCGCCGGTGGTCGAGGGGCTGTCGAGCAGCGCGTGCACGACGATCTCGGGAGCGCCTGGCTTCGGCTTCTCGATCCAGAAGGACCGGAAGAACGGAAACTCCTCGCCGCCAGGGCGCGCCGTGTTGATGGCCAAGCCGCGGGCCGACATGCCGTAGCCCTGGTCGCGGGCGACGGCGCGGAAGTAGCTTGCGCCCTGGAAGACCGCGAACTCGTCGTAGTAGTCGGCTCGGTTGATCGGACCGTGGATGCGGAACCCCGAGAAGGCATAAGGCGCCGCCTCGTTCGGCTTGTCACCCGGTTTGGCGACGAGGGGACCAAGCTGGAACAGAGAGTTGTCCGCCTTCAGCTGACGCGCCTTGCCGGCGTCGACCACCCAGAGCTCGACGGGGATGTCGTAGAGAAAGCCGATGGGGAACAGCTGCAGCTCGAAATCCAGGCCTTCGCCGCGCAAGATCGACTTCTCGGGACGGAAGCGGATATCGCGATACTGATCGTACGTGAGGCTGTTGAACGGCTCCGGCAGATCGGCCTTGGGCTTCTGGAACTCCTTCTGGGACAGACGCTCCGCGAGTTGCTTGACGAGATCGGGTTGAAACGCGTCCCCCTCGGCCGGCGGCGTGTCGGCGGTCGCGCGCGAGGCGATGCCTCCGGCCGCGTGCAGCACGGCGGCCGCCACGGTCCACGCACCAGCGCTCCTCAGGACCGCTCGCCGGTCCATCGCATCGATCCCCATGTCGGGTTTCCGTTTCCGATTATGTCCGCTCTGGCGCGGCTGGTCCGCAAAACGACGCTCTGGCGCGTCCGCAACTCTAAGCTCCGGCACTCGTCAAGCTCACTCCCCGGCGCTGTGCCCTCGCCGGCTCATGGAAGCAGCAGGTCCGGCCGATGGGCCCCTCCGCGCCAACGCGACAGTCAGGTACCTCCTGATTGTGGCAGATTTGCCGCGATTGCACATCGAGCATTCGCAGGTGTGGCAATTCTGCACGCATCGCGCCCGCCGTGCTGCGCCGCAACAAAGATATCGCACGCGACCATTCCCAACAAGACGAGACGGCGGAACAACGCAAATGCGTGCGCCTCTCGCCCGCCCGGCCAGCTCCGGTCGAACTCCGGCTTGCGCAAATGCGAAACCGCGCGGACGAGTGGAGGTTGCATGCAAGCCCGCTTCGTCGGCCGCGATTCACATGCGAAAACGACAATGTTTTCCGCACACTCACCTGCTTGACAGGCTAGTGGCCCGATCGACACAGCCTGATTCGAATCAGTCCCGCCGACCGTCAAGGCCCATTTTCCGGGCAGCGGCGATCTGCCTATAGTCCCGGCTGAGCGGTGCTGCGGGGGCAGGGGTCTTCACCACCGCTGAGTCTGTAACGCGCGTTCAAGCGCCGTGTTCAGTAAGTAGACGGGAGAAGCTAGATGAATAAGTACAGCCTCAGCTCGCTGCTGGCCTG
>WBZX01000450.1_pt1 | contig 37871 bp, 33 predicted proteins | sample 5204211 | NCBI WGS metagenome assembly WBZX01 (sample SAMN12344362, study PRJNA552823) | activated sludge metagenome | biome: Activated sludge suspended growth; feature: Nitrification reactor; material: Wastewater; isolation source: activated sludge from nitrification reactor of wastewater...
ATGGTATTTTTCCGTTCCGAATACTTGAACACATAGGCGGAGTGGTACTGCACCTCCTCAACAACCCGATAGGTATCCAGAAACTCCTCCTCGGTTTCCGAGCAAAAGCCACAGATGATATCGGTGGTGAGCGCGATCCCGGGATGGCGGCGTCGAATATGCGCGGCCAGATCGAGATATTCCTTCCGGCTGTAAGTCCGGTTCATGAGTTCCAGGATACGGTCGTTGCCGGATTGCAGGGGCAGGTGGATATGTTTGCAGATGTTCGGATGGCCGGCGACGGCATCCAGCAACGCAGCAGGAAAGTCCTTCGGGTGCGGAGAGGTAAAGCGGACCCGCCGGACTCCCGGCACCTCCGCGACCGCAAGGATGAGGCGGGCAAAGTCCCAATCCTCGTACAGGTAGCTGTTCACGTTCTGTCCGAGCAACGTGATCTGCGTATGTCCGGTGGCGACCGACGCTTCGACTTCGCGGAGGATTCCCTGAGGATCGCGGGAACGCTCGCGTCCGCGTGTGTAGGGCACCACGCAGAAACTGCAAAAGTTGTCGCAACCGCGCATGATGGCGATCCAGGCATTGCTGCTGCCGTCGCGCTCGGGAAGGATGTCGTCGTACGTTTCGTATTCGGAGAGGTCCACGGCCATGCCGCGTCGCGCGAGGCCCTGTTCTTCCGCATTCAGTGCATTCGTCAGGAGTCCCGGCAACTGCCGGTATCCGTCCGGGCCCACGAGCACATCCACCAGCGGTTGTTTCTCCGTCAGCTCTTCCTTGAGGTTTTGGGCCATGCAGCCGAGCACCCCGACGACCAGCGGGCGCTGCTCCTTCACTGCCTTCAACTCGGCGAGATGGCCGTAGACCTTGTTATGCGCATTCTCACGGATGGCGCAGGTGTTCATGAGCATGACGTCGGCGCGCTCGCGATCTTCGGTAAACTCGAATCCCGCTTTGCGGAGTAACGAGCGAACGAGTTCGGAATCGTACTCGTTCATCTGGCAGCCGAAGGTTTCGATATGGACGGTATGGGGCTTATTGGGTTGTGTCATAAAAGTGGCCTGTGCGAGGGCGCTAAGACTGTGGCGACCGGCCGGCCATAGGCCAGCCCGTCCATGATGCCGGTGATGGTGACCTGGTGGATCGAGCCGGCCTCGACGGCGTCGGCCGCGACCGCCACCCGGGTGAAGTTGGCTGTGGTGCCGGTCCGAAATCCATCGCGCTCCCCCTGTTCGAACAAGACGGGCAGGGTGCGGCCGATCTGTTGCTGGTAAAACGCCAACGCTTTCGTCCGCGACAGTTCCGACAGGGCTTTGCTGCGCTGCCGGATGACGGCGGGCGGGATCTGGTCTTCCAGGCGAGCGGCTGCCGTACCCGGACGGGACGAATAGCTGAAGACATGAAAATAGGAGAAGGGGAGCCGCTCGACGGTCGTGACCGTATTCGCGAATGCCTGTTGGTCTTCGCCGGGAAATCCGACCATGAGGTCGGTTCCCAACCCGAGGTCAGGCATCAGCGCCAAGGCCTGCTCGACCAGCTCCTCATACTCACGGACGGCATACCGCCGGTTCATTGCCTGCAGGATAGTATCGTCACCGCTTTGCAGGGGGAGGTGCAGGTAGTGGCACAGTTTCGTGGAGCCGGCCATGTGCTCCAGTAAGGCCGCTGGGACGGTCGTGGGTTCGATCGAGGAAATTCTGATCCGGGTAACCTCAGGAATCGCTTCAAGTTTCTGTAAGAGCTCAACCAGCCCGAGACCCTGATACGAGTATCGGCCGATATTGACGCCGGTAAGCACGAGTTCCCGGTAGCCATGGGTGGTGAGCTCCCGGGCCTCCCGCAACACATCCTCGGCGGTCCGGCTTCGTTCACGCCCGCGCGCGAAGGGAATCAGGCAAAAGCTGCACATGAAATCGCAGCCGTCCTGAATCTTCAGCAGGGCGCGGGTTGAGTCGGAATAGGCGGTGCCGGGCAGGACGAAGTCTTCCCGATCGATCGTACGACTATGGCGGAGTTCCGGCTCCGGCTGTTTCCGGAGTTTGGCCGGCGCCGGGAGATAATCGGGGAGATTCATTTTGAATTGGGTGCCGACGATCAGGTCGATGCCGGGTACCTTCTGCAGCTGGGTGGCGCCGGTCTGCGCATAACAACCGGTCACCGCGACGAAGGCATGCGGCGAGTGACGCAAAGTCTTGCGGACGGCATAGCGGCAATCTTTTTCGGCGTTTTCCGTCACCGAGCAGGTGTTCAAGACGAGCAGGTCCGTCTCCTTGCCGAACTCCACCAGTTGATACCCCCGGCGCGCCAGGGTATCGGCTAACATGGAGGTTTCGGATTGGCTGAGGCGGCAGCCCAATGTATGGAGTGAAGCGCGTGGCATGCTGGTGGACATCGTCTGCGATTATAAGAGCGCGCACCTTCGATCGGCAAGGTGATGAGGACTCGAAAAAGTCGGTCGAGCGCTTGAACGGGCTATTGCTGGGTGGTAGCATGAATTAAATTCGCTGCATCATGGCGTCGATCTGCTTTCTGAACCATGACGAACCGTCGCATTGCCGTTAGTTTTCTGCTCGTTGTGCTGCTGTTGCTTCCAGCTACCTCCGCCTGGTCACAGGATCCGCTCCCCCTCGAGCCTGACCTCAATAGTCGCCTCGATGAACTGTACGACCATGAGTCGCGGCTGTTCATCATGCTCTATTCGCTGCATGGCGACGGAAAGGTCGACTATATTACGGGTCGTTCTGTGCAGGAGTATACGAGGAGCAATTACGGAAATCCGGTCTATTACACCGAGCAGTACCCCCTGTTCTATTGGTGGGACCACACGATGTTCAACGATCCGGATCAGGACGGAGTGAACGGGAACGAGCGCGTCTATCAGGAGAACATCGAGTTCGATATCGCCCGCTATAAGCCCTGCCTCTTCAACGGACAGCCCTGCTAGCCCAGGCTGTTCAGAACGCCCACCAGCGGCTTTCTCGGTCGCGCGCCTCCTTGCGACGTACCCCAAGGGTACGACTCAGTCGTCGCGCTCCCTGCGGCCTTGCTGGATGGCCGTTCTGAACAGCCTGGAAGCCGTCCGTTTCTTACCCGTTGTCTCTTAGTTGACTCATAGCTCTCGCCGATTCTCCGCTCACTCGAATACCAGCACCTGACAGGGTGCGCGATGCAGCACCGCGTGGGAGACGCTGCCCAGGACGAACCGGGTGAGGCCTTGCCTGGCGCGCGAACCCACCATGATCAGGTCTACCCCCAACTTTTCCGCCTCATGGAGAATCATCGTCACCGGCGTTCCCAGGACGCTTGCGCTACGGGTGGTATACCCGAGTGTCCGGAGCTCGGCCGCCACCCCGTCCACGAAGTCACGGGCATGTTTGAGGGCCTGCGTCTCCAGTTTTTCCGCTGCCGAGTCGTCGACGGGCCAGGGCGGACGGGTCGGCGGGAGCACAGCCAGCAGATTGATGTTCACCGGCTCATGGAAGGGTTGCTTCCGGAGAAATTTCACCGCTGCCTCGGCGTCTGATTGTCCTTCCAGCGGGAGCAAGATCTGTTTCAAGTCGCGGAGCGAGCCCTGTAGGATCAGTTTGGCGCAGGGAGCGAGGCTCAACACACGATGGGAGACGCTTCCCAACAGGCGTTCCTTCACCGGTCCCAGTCCCCGGGCTCCCATGAGAATGAGGTCCACCTGGCGTGATTCAGCTGTCGCGACGATCATTGCCGCCGGGGACCCCAAGGCCAATTGTTTGGTGACCGGGCCGCTGTGGGGCGGGAGCAGTGAATGGATCCTGGTCAACAACTGCTCGCCATCCTCCTTCATGCTGCGTTCCAGTTGCGAATACAGCTCCTGGGCGACTTCCGGCACCATCATCGGGTAGGCCGGTCGGGGGGCATCGACGACATGGAGCAGGATCAGCTCATCCGGGCGGCGCAGATGTTTCAGCGCACGTACGGCTTCATAGGAGTGATCGGAACCATCGACGGCCAAGAGCACGTTCATGATCGAGACTCCTTTGTTGCCTGCGCGTCCGGTTGAAGGTATCGCTGGAACCAGCGAAGCGCTTCCCGGGCGACCCGCTCCAACGTGCCCGGTTCTTCGAATAAATGACTGGCTCCCGGGACAATCACCAGCTCTTTCCGGCAGGTCAATTGCGTGAGCGCGTCCTGATTCATCTCGATCACGGGACCGTCGTCTCCGCCGACAAGCAGGAGCGTCGGGGCCGTGACCCGGCTCAGATAGGGGCCGGCCAGGTCGGGCCGTCCGCCGCGCGACACGATTGCGCCGACCGCGAGGGGTTCACGTGCAGCTGCCTGGAGCGCCGCACCGGCTCCCGTGCTGGCACCGAAATACCCGACCTGCAGTCCGGCAGTCTGGCGATGTGCCTGTAGCCAACGTTCTGCCAGCAGGAGCCGGTCGGCCAGGAGGTCGATGTCGAAGACTTTGCGGCGATCGTCCGCCTCATCCGGGGTGAGGAGGTCCATCAGCAATGTCGCGAACCCTCCCGTTTCCAGATGGCGGGCGACGAACTGATTGCGAGGACTGAAACGTCCGCTGCCGCTGCCGTGGGCAAAGGCGATGACGCCCTTCGGGTGCGCAGGGAGACCCAGGATTCCATCGAGCGTGATGCCATCGTGGGTGATTCTGACCTGGAAGAGGCTCTCCGATTCCATAGATTGATGTGGATCCAGTCGATTCATGATCCTCAGGGGCGCACAACCTGAAATCTCAGCGACCGTTAGTGACAATCGGTCGGACAGAAGAAGATCAGATACAGTGCGACTGCTGCTCCCACCAGCACCGCTCCGAGCAGGAGCCATTGCGTTCTCGACATGGTTCAGTCCTCTTGGACGCCGATGGAGCAAAAGGAATGCCATCCGAGCATCGTCACAAGGGGGGACGGCAAAGGGAGGTCTAAGAGCCTGTAGCTGATGGCACGATAGGAGAAGTCTCTGTCATCCTGTGCCATAAGCTATAAGCCGTAAGCTCTTTGTTGCTCTGTGGCGTTCCGCTACAGAACTTCGGTGCCGGCTGTAGCAGGACACCCCCCAGACAACCTCCAAGAACAGAGGGTGTATGATCAATTGTCATCATGTCAGCGAAATCCTCCGTTCCGTGAGCCATAAGCCATATGTCACTCGCTCCCTTCTGCATGGCATCGGCCTTGCTGATGTTGGCTGATGTTGATAGAGAGTAGGAATGTTGACCGGAGGTGTAATGGCCGATCGTCTGTTTACGAAGATCCTTGTCCCGGTGGATTTTTCTCCCTGCTCCGAAGAAGCTTTCCGGCTTGCACTTTCGTTTGCAAAATCGTATCAAGCGGAGGTGCTCCTGCTGCATGTCGTCGATACCAAGAGTTTAGACGCGCTGAACCGACTCGGCCTGGCGCCTGCCACTGAAGCCGCGAAACAGAAAAAACAGTTGCATCATTTCGCCCGTCTGAATGCCCGGCAACTGTTGGCCAGAGACGACGCGAAGGGGGTGTCCATCCGCCGGTTGCTTGCGGACGGTTCCCCCTTCGAGGAAATTGCGCGCACGGCTCGGGTGGAGGGGGTCGATTTGGTGGTCATGGGAAGTTACGGGGGCGCGATCGGCGGGGTCGATAAGATTTTCTTCGGCAGTACGGCGGAGAAGGTTGTCCGGACGGCCGGTTGTCCGGTGCTGACAGTGCCGCTTCCCACGAAACGGGCCAAAGTGAAAACGGGCAAGAGTCTATAAAGGAGGTCATTTATGGGTGTGAGGAAAGTGTCGGGCTTGTTGAGCGGAGGACGGGTATGGTTGGCGGCTTGTTTCGTTCTGGCCCTCTGTTCGCAGGGTGGAGCGCAGGCGGAGCAGCGGATCGAAGTGACGATCAAAGACTCCGTTTTTGTCACCAAGCAGGTGCCGCTCCGGTTGGGGGTGGCGACGGTCATTGCCATCGTCAATCAGGATCAGGTGCGCCATGATTTCGGCTCGACCATGTTCGAAGGGATTCCGACGCGCGTCGAGTCCGGCGGGATCGTGTCGTACGGCAAGCAGATCGGCGGATTGTTTTTGGATGCGAAGAAGGACGCCGTCGTTCGTTTTACCATGGAGCGGCCGGGCCGGCATGAGTTCCGCTGTTCCATCCATCCGAACATGAAGGGCGAACTGCTCCTGCTGAACGTGGAGGCGGTTTAAGTCATGACCCTGATCAAGCAAGTGCTCGTTGCAACGGATTTTTCGGCCTGTGCGGACCGGGCGATGGGTTATGCCTTGGCGATGGCGACGGCCTGGAAGGCGGAGCTCTGTGTGATGACGGTCCTGGAATTCTATCCGGGGATGGATCCGGACTATACCGTCAACAAGATGTACCTGGATCACCTGCGCGCCGAGGCCAGTCGTCAGCTGGCGGGGGTGGAGGCACGCGCCAAGGCGGCCGGCCAGCCGGTCACGGTACGTATCGAAACAGGCATTCCGAGTCAGGCGGTCCAGAGCGTCGCTCAAACCATCGGCGCGGATCTGCTGGTAGTCGGTACACATGGGCGCACCGGGTTGGACCATGTCCTGATCGGCAGCACGGCGGAGCGGGTCGTCCGTATGGCCCCATGCCCGGTCCTGGCGGTGAAGGCGGACAAGGGCGGTGTGGCTGTGCCTGCGATGACGAGCATCAAGCGGATCGTGGTGCCCATCGATCTGTCGGCCTGTTCGCTGGATGCGTTGGAGTATGCCGTCCAGTTTGCCAAGCCGTTCGGAGCCTCGATCACGATTCTGCATGCCATGGAGCCGGTGGCCTACGGATTGGATTTCAGTTTGAGCCATGCGAAGGAGTGGAAGGAGCAGCGGGCCTATTTAGAAAAACGCCTCACCGTGCTGGTCGCTTGTCTGCAGGCGCAGGGTCTGCAGGCCGATCATGTCCTGAAACCCGGACTGCCAGCCGATTCAATCGCGTCCTACGTCACGCAGCAAGGGTACGACTTGATGATCATGGGGACTCATGGACGGCGGGGCATCTCCCATGTCCTCGTCGGGAGCATTGCCGGCGCGATGCTGCGTCATGCGCCCTGTCCGGTGCTCACGGTGCGTCAGTTCAATTTCGGCTCGGACTATCATCGTGTCGTGCCTCTCGGGGAAACGTAATCAGTCGGCATGTCGTAAAGGAGTCTCCCCATGAAGCCTAAAGTAAAAAAGCCGTCCGCTCCGCAGTCGAAGGCTCGGGTAGTCAGGCCCTCCGTGACGAATCCCATCGAGTTGCCGGAAGGCATGCGGGAACGGATCAGTCAGAAAGCCTTTGAATTGTGGCGAGCGCGGGGATACCGGGAAGGCTACGCGCTTCAGGATTGGCTGGATGCCGAAGCAGCCGTCATGGAGGAGATTCATGAAGCTCGCGAATGAACGGGTCGTCGGGCGATCGGTGCCGGTGACGAAGGAGCTGGACAGCATACTGCTGCGGCTGGATCGGCTCTCGATGACGCCGGAGTTTGCCCAGCAGCGGCGGATTGCCTTCACGCGCGCGTTGCAAGTGTACGTGGAGCTGGGTAATCAGGCCCCCCTGTCGCCGTTGCCGGAAGAAGTCGATCTGGCCGATTTGTTGCTCTATGCAGACTTCTACCCGGAAGACGGCCAGCTGACCCTGATCGAGCAGCTGCGTGACGTCATCACCGAGCATATTCCGGAGGAGGAACGCGCCTGGCTGGACCCGCTCAAACATTCTTACATGGATCTCGTCGAATTACTGCCGCAGGAGATCGGGCAGGCACGGCGGACTCTACGGTCGATCGGAAACGGGCGCGTATACGAGGTGCCGGCCGACAGCCTCGGACCGGACGCAGAAAGCGGGCAGGTGTTGTTCACGAGACTCGTTCGGGAGCCGGGTGATCCTGAAAGTTCTCTGGCGGTGCCCGCCGGACCGGTCTTGATGTTGTCGGCGGAGGATGCCCGGGCACTCTACGAGACGACCGGTGAGGAGCGTCGTGAGATGGAGGTCGTCGGAGGCTCATTCGAGCTGGGCGACTGGCCGGAATTCGCCAAACGGTTCGGGCATCTGCTGTTGCGGAATTTTGCGCGCATGCGCGTAGCGGCGCTGGTTGAGGCGGTGAGCGAGATTCGGTATCGGACCACTGCGGGCGCCCCCTACTTCTACGTCATGGCCCTGTATGAACATCACGAGTTCACGTTTATCGCCGGAGGTATGGCTGAGCTGGAGGGGTGGAAAGAGGAGGCTCCGGTTCGTTCCGCCGGTGCGACGGGTTCAGGGAAGCTTCGGCGCTTCGTTCAGGGGGACAATGGGGCAGAGGCGGGAGCAAGCCCGACAGCCAGGGTGACCGTGACGGCGACGGAACTGTTTCTCGAATGTGACTCACGGGAACGGCTCGATACGGTCAAACATAGTCTGGCGGCCGCCTTCGGGTTCTCGTTGCACTTCCGCGGTGAAGCGGTTCAACCGCCGATGCGCCAGGTGACGCAGGCGGAGTTGTCCGCCGCAGAGCCGTTGACGGTGGTGGTCACGGATGAAGAAGATCGCACCTTGATGAATGCCTTTCTGGAAACCGTCTATCTCGAGTGGGCCGACCGTGAGTCTCCCGCATTCGGCGGTGAGACCCCTCGGCATGTGATGACGACTCAGACCGGGCGCGCTCAGGTGGCGGCGCTGATCGATGAGATGGAGCGGAATGATTTCGGTCTCCTTCGCACCGGGGTTGCTGCCTTCGATTACAACAAGCTCCGCGCGCACGTGGGGCTGTGTTGACGTTAATTCGTGAAGCGTCTCTCGTGAAGTGTGAAGCGCTCCGGAAGTTTTACGAGATACGAAATACGAGCGACGAGATACGAAATGCCTGGAGCGAGCGCACCTATGCATGAGTTGGTGAAGTCCATTCTCGCGAAGGTTCGCAGTGAGCCGTCCAATATTCTCAAAGCCCTGCTGGCGCTGCAGGAGCAACTCGGGCATGTGCCGACAGAGGCGGTGCCGGAGATCGCTCATGCGTTGGGCGTCACGACCGCGCAAGTCGCCGGGGTGCTTTCCTACTATCCCGATTTACGACTGACGGCCCCGGGCCGGCATCTGATCCGCGTCTGCATGGGGGAATCGTGCTACGCCAACGGCTGTGGACGGCTGCTGCGGGAATTGCAGGATCGACTTCGCGTGGATGTGGGCGAAACTGCCGCGGGCGGAAAATTTACTCTCGATACCATGTCTTGTGCCGGCAACTGCGCGGTATCCCCTACGGTCATGATCGATCGCGACCTCCATGGTCGACTGCTGCCTTCACAGCTCGATACGTTGCTGGAACGGTACAAGTAGCATGAGCACGGCCACCCGACTCTACCTGTCCAACGATACGTCGGCGCGGGCCGCGGGAGCGGGTGTGCTGGCGGATGCCTGGTCGGAACATCCTGAGGTCCAACTCATTCGCATCTCCTCGCGCGGCGCGTTCTTTCTTGAACCGATGGTCGAACGCGATAGCCCTGCCGGCCGCGTCGCCTGGTTCAATGTCACAGCCCAGGATCTACCGCTCATTCTCTCAGGCACGGATGGCACTCCGGTGCGATCCATTCCCTTTCTTGCCCAGCAAACCAGGTTCACGTTTGCCAACTTCGGCGAGACGGAGCCATTGGCGCTCGATGAATATCAGGCCCGCGGCGGCCTGTCCGGCCTGGAGACGGCCTTACGGATCGGCCCGGATGCGATCATCGAAGAACTGCGGGTGTCGCAGCTGCGTGGCCGTGGCGGCGCGGCATTCCCGGTCTGGAACAAGTGGAAGGTGGCGCAACAGGCGCGGGCCGACCAAAAGTACGTGGTCGCCAATGCCGACGAAGGCGACGCGGGAACCTACTGCGACCGGATGATCCTGGAAGGCGATCCGTTCCGGTTGCTGGAGGGCATGTTGATCTGCGCCAGGGCCATCGGGGCGGGCCGCGGATATGTGTACTGCCGGCAGGAGTATCCGGCGGCTGCGAAGACCTTGCGGGCGGCCATTCAGAAGGCGGATGAAGCGGAGTTGTTGGAGTTGGACGGCGAACCGTTTCCGATCGAAGTGGTGGAAGGCGCCGGTTCGTATGTGTGTGGAGAGGAAACGGCGCTCCTGGAATCGCTGGAAGGGAAGAGGGGCGTGGTGCGGGCGAGGCCTCCCTATCCGGCACAGTCCGGCCTGTATGGACGACCGACGATCGTCAGCAACGTGCTGACCTTTGCGAGCATCCCGAACATACTTTCACGCGGCGGCGCCTGGCATGCGGCGCTCGGCACGGAGCAGTCGCGCGGCACCATGGCGTTGCAACTCGGCGGGCGGGTGAAACATCCCGGGTTGGTCGAGGTGCCGTTCGGATTGAGTCTGCATCAGGTTCTGGAGCAGTTCGGCGGAGGCATGGCGCCCGGATCGCGCTTCAAGGCCGTGCAGGTCGGGGGACCGCTCGGAAGCCTTTTTCCTGCCTCTCAGATGGACATTCCCATTTGTTACGACGCCTTTGCGAAGGCCGGTGCGGTGCTGGGGCACGGCGGCATCGTCGTCTACGACCATGAGACCGACATGGTCGATCTGGCGCGGCATTTTATGGCGTTTACCGCCGACGAATCCTGCGGCAAATGTACGCCTTGCCGAATCGGATCGGTGCGGGGCCGTGAAATTCTCGAACGGATTCAGTCCGGGAGCGGCACTATCGAGGACCTGTCGCTGCTCCATGATTTGGGCGACACGATGAAGGTCGCCAGTCTCTGCGCCCTCGGCGGGCGCGCGCCCTATCCGGTGCTGACGGCGATCGAACATTTTCCGGCTGAGTTTCGAGGCAAGCTCAGGACGTGAGGCGTCGCTCGTGAAACGTGAAGCGTATCTCGCGAAGCCAGTCCTGACGAACAACGAGCTACGAGAGACGAACCACGAGATACGGAGTCACCCAGGTGAAGTTGGAAATTAATGGGCGTCCGGTGCTGGCGTCGCCGGGCGACACGATTTATGGCGCGGCGAAAAAGGCCGGGATTGCCATTCCCGGGCTCTGCTCGTCGGACCATTTGGCTCCGTTCGGCTCCTGCCGGCTCTGCCTCTGCGAGGTTGAGGGCCAGAACGGCCTGCCTGCATCTTGTACGACTCCGGTGCGCGAGGGCATGGTGGTCCACACGGAGAGCGAGCGGCTGAATTGGCTCCGGCGGAACATTGTCGAACTCTATTTGTCCGAACAACCGGCGGGAGATCGGGCTCCGGAATCCCTGCAATGGTTGGCCAAGTCGCTCGGGCTCCGGCAGGTGCGGTATCCGCAGCCCTCCCACCGGCTGGATGTCGTCGATCGCTCCAATCCCTTTTTCACCTTCGACAATGCCGCCTGTATTTCCTGCGCCCGCTGTGTGCGCGCCTGTGACGAAATTCAAGGGACCCATGCGTTGACGATGCTCCATCGCGGCTTCGCGAGCCGGCCGGTCGCGGGGGCTGCGTCGTTAACCGGGGAGGCGGCCGGGTTTGCTTCCTCGAACTGCGTCTCCTGCGGCGCCTGCGTGAAGGAATGTCCCACCGGGGCCCTGATGGAGAAAACCGTCGCTGAGCAGGGGACGCCCGAACGGACTGTGCGTACCACCTGCGCCTATTGCGGTGTCGGCTGTGCCTTCGACGCCGGAGTGCGCGACAGCACAGTCGTGAGCATGGTGCCTGCTGATGACGGCCCCTCCAATCAGGGTCATGCCTGCATGAAGGGGCGATTCGGTTGGACGTACAACTATGCGCCAGACCGGTTGCGCGTGCCGTTGCTCCGGCAGGGCAGCAAGTGGGTGGAGATCTCCTGGCCGGACGCGTTGGACCGGATCGCACACGAGTGGGTACGTCTGAAAGACACCTACGGGCCTGATGCGCTGGCGACGATTTCATCGAGTCGCGGAACGAACGAAGAAAACTATCTGTTCGGAAAATTCATGCGCTGCGTAGTCGGCAGCAACCATATCGACAACTGCGCGCGGGTTTGCCACAGCGCCACCGTGACCGGCATGATGGAAACGATCGGCGCGTCGGCGGCGACCAATTCCATTCAGGATCTGGATCTGGCGAAGTTGATCCTGGTGGTCGGGGCCAACCCCACGGAATCGCATCCGGTGGTCGGCGCGCGTATCAAGCAGGCCGTACGGCGCGGCGCCGCACTGATCGTGATCGATCCCCGGCGCACCGAACTCGCCCGCCTCGCGGATCTCCATCTGCAAATGCACCCCGGCACGAATGTCGCCCTATTGAACGGACTCGGGCACATCCTGGTAAAGGAAGGGTTGATCGATCAGGATTTTGTGCGCGACCGTACGCAGGGCTTTGAAGAATGGGTGAAGGTGGTGGAGTCCTGCACGCCGGAGACCACGTCGAAGGTGACCGGCGTCCCGGCTCATCTGATTGCCGAAGCGGCGCGTCGTTATGCCATGAGCGGCGGCTCGATGGCCGTGCACGGCCTGGGCATGACCGAACATCGCTGGGGTAGCCACGGGGTGATGGCGCTGGTGAATCTGGTGCTGGCCACCGGCAACCTCGGCAAGCCGGGCACCGGCATTAACCCGTTACGCGGGCAGAACAATGTGCAGGGCGCCTGCGATGTCGGATCGCTGCCGACCTACTTTGCCGGTTATCAACCGTTCGACAATCCCGAACTGGCGGCTGCGCATCTGGCTATCACGGGGCGACCCTTGCCGACGACGCGTGGGATGAAGACGCCGGACATGTGGGATGCGGCGTTAGCCGGCACACTTAAGAGCCTCTGGATCATCGGGTATGACGTGGCCCAGACGGACCCGAATCTCAAAAAGGTGCATGCGGCGCTGAAGAATCTAGAGTTTCTTATCGTGCAGGATCTGTTTCTCAGCGAGACGGCGAAGCTGGCGCACCTGGTGATCCCGGGTGCCTCCTTCCTGGAGAAAGACGGGACGTTCACCAATCTGGAGAGGCGTATCCAGCGCATCAGAAAAGCGGTGGAACCTCCGGTCGGCGTGTTGCCCGATTGGCAGGTGGTCTGTGAAGTCTCTGCGCGGATGGGCTATCCCATGTGGTACGGACATCCGTCCGCCATCATGGATGAGATTGCGCAGCTGGCGCCGATGTTTGCCGGCGTTTCCTATGATCGCTTGGAGGCGCCGGAAGGGCTGCAGTGGCCGGTGCCGTCAAAGGAGCATCCCGGCACCTCATTGATGCACGAGCGTTCGTTCCCGAAAGGGAAGGCGCAGTTTGTGGCGGTCGATTATCTGCCGCCAGGGGAGTCGCCGACGGAGACCTATCCGCTGGTACTCATCACGGGGCGTATCCTCCAGCATTACAATTGCGGCGCGCAGACCAGACGGACGGAGATCATGCAGGTGGTGGATACCGATGTGTTGGAAATACACGCATCCGATGCAGCCCGGCTGGATCTTCACGAGGGCGAGATCGTGCGGTTGGTGAGCGCGCGCGGCGAAGCCAAGCTTCCTGTGATGGTCAGTGAGCGGGTGCAGCCGGGGGAACTGTTCACGAGTTTTCACTTCCCCGACACGGATCTGAACGTGTTGCTCTCCTCCAGCGCCGATGAGAGTTCGAAATGTCCGGAGTATAAAGTCTCGACGGTGCGAATCGAGAAAATCCTGCCGGCTGGAACTCCTTCTACCCCCATGCGTGTGATGTTGATCACATGACCGTAGAACCCACTCCTGCCGCCACCAATCCTGTTGCCGATGCCTATCCGCCACCGGAGATTGCGGCGCGTGTCTGCAAGGTGGGGCTCGCCAAGGTCACCACCTCTGTGCCGACCATGATCGCGTTAGCCGTGCTGGCAGGCGCGTTTATTTCGTTGGGCGCGCTTTTCTATACCGTAACGATGACGTCCGGGAAAAGCGGTCCGGCGCTGCCGTTCGGACTGTTGCGTGTGGCGGGAGGGGTGACATTCAGTCTGGGCCTCGTGCTGGTGGTCGTGGGAGGCGCGGAACTCTTCACCGGGAATAACCTTATCGCCATGGCCTGGGCCGTCGGTTGTGTGCAGACGCGGCAGGTGGTGAGGAATTGGGTATGGGTGTATCTGGGGAACCTGCTCGGCGCCGGCGGGACGGCGGTGCTGGTCCTGCTCGCGGGCGTGCAGACATTGGCAGACGGGGCTGTCGGGGAAACCATGGTTCAGATCGCGCGCAGCAAAATCACGCTGGATCCGGTGTCGGCCTTTGCCCGCGGGATCCTGTGCAACGTGCTGGTCTGTCTCGCGGTTTGGCTATGTATGGGAGCGCGGAGCGTGGCGGATAAAATCCTCGCCATTGTGTTCCCGATCACGGCCTTTGTGGCCTGTGGCTTTGAACATTCCGTGGCCAACATGTTTTTTCTGCCGCTGGGCATCGCACTGGCCGCCGGTGGGGTCGCGCCCTTGTCCGTCATGGATGCCGTGACTAACCTATTGTTGGTGACCATCGGCAACATCATCGGCGGGACGGTGCTCGTCGCGCTGGTCTACTGGTTTGTATACCTCCGGGCGGAGCCTGCCTCATAACGTACTTCGCTTAAAATTCTCGATTCTGATGCGCAGGAGATGCGTGGCGGTGGTATGCTGCACCTCGTGATCTCCCGGGCTTCTTCAATCTCATGAATAAAGCGACCCTGCGCGCCGTTCTCACTCCACGTCTCGGCATCATGCTGCCCCTGGGCTTTGCCTCCGGGTTGCCTCTGGCCCTCACGGGTGGAACGCTGCAAGCCTGGCTCACCGAGGCCGGCCTGGATCTGACCACGATCGGCCTGTTCGCCTACGTCGGCCTTCCCTATACGTTGAAATTTCTCTGGGCCCCGGTGATGGACCGCATCGTGCCGCCCTGGCTCGGGCACCGCCGTGGTTGGATGATCGTCACGCAGACGGGTCTTGCACTGGCACTGACGCTAATGGCCTTCATCGGTCCAGGCTCGGGCGCCCAGATCTTTGCCGCATTGGCACTGGGTGTCGCCTTTCTCTCTGCTTCGCAAGATATCGTCTTCGATGCCTATCGCACTGACTTGTTGAAACCGGATGAGCGAGGGCTGGGCGCGGCCACCTGGGTGATGGGGTATCGCATCGCGATGATGGCGTCCGGTTCGCTGGCCTTGATCGTTGCGGCGCGCCTGGGATGGTCCTCGGCCTATCTCTGCATGGCCGGGTTGATGGCGCTCGGAATTGTCACGATCTTAATGATCCCGGAACCGGAGGCGGCGAGGGCGGCCCCGCAGTCGATGTCGGAGGCGGTCTGGGGACCCCTGTCTGAATTTTTGTCTCGCCCCATGGCGCTGGCGCTGCTGGGATTGATCGTCCTCTACAAGCTGGGCGATGCCTTCGCCGGCGCATTGACGACTTCGTTCCTGCTGCGCGGGATGGCATTTTCGTCGGAAGATATCGGCCTGGTCCGGGCCTTCGGCATCGGTGCGACGATTCTGGGCGCGTTCATCGGCGGCGGCATGATGCCGCAGTTAGGCCTCTTTCGTTCGCTGATGGTCTTCGGGGTGTTACAGGCGCTGTCGAACCTGTCGTTCTTATGGCTGGCCTGGGTGGGGAAGAGTTACGCCGTCATGGCGTTCGCAGTCGGATTCGAAAATCTCACCGGCGGCATGGGCACGGCGGCTTTCGTGGCGCTGGTTATGTCGCTCTGCAATCATCGCTACACAGCAACTCAGTTTGCCCTGCTCTCTTCCGTTGAAGCTCTCGGACGGGTTTTTCTCGGCTGGCCCGCTGCGAAGCTGGTAGGGCTCGCCGGGTGGGGACCCTTCTTCTTCGTGACCTTTCTCGCCGCGCTGCCCGGCCTTTGGCTGCTGTGGGTGCTCCGCAAGCCGGTGACGCAGCATGCGGAGCTTAATGCAGGGAGAGAGGGAGCTGAGGTTCCCTGCTGACAGCTGGATCCTGCGATCAGTATGGGCCTGGGCAGGTCATTAAGTTGCTCCCTCCTACTTCACCTTCCTCTGTAAAAACAAAATGAACAGCATCAGGGTCGGGAGCGGCGCCAGCGCGAACGGCAGCAGCCAGAGCAGCACGTTCTTCCCTCGCACGCGGGCTTGATCGAACATCCAGATAAAGATCCACACGAGCAGGCCGATGTAATTCACGGCCATCCAGCGCGTGGTGTGAATCTTCAATCCGCTGGCCGATTCCGGCTCTCCCTGAATGAGGAAGACTCCGATAAGGAGGACGAACCCTGCCAGGAGGGCTGTCACCAGGCGTTTACTCCACACGAACATAGGCGCTCCTTCCGTTACCGTCGAACCAGTGTGATCGAATCAGCCGGCCCGGATCATTCATGAATGCCGCCGCGAGGCGTTGAGACCGAAGCCTGCCGGGGCTGCTCTCAAGTCCGGGTTAGGGTTCCATTCCTCAGAAATCGGGCGTAAGCTAAACGGACGGGGTCCAATCTGTCAAACCGCCAGATTGTGGTCTCGACGGACATGAAGCCTGTGCGTACTGCCTTCGACGAAGGGAGACGATGAGTAATTTGACGTTGGCCGGGTTGGTGGGGAGTCTGCTGGTTGCCGTGGGATTGGCGGCGACCAATCCCACGATGGATGCCTATGTGCATTTTGTCGAAGCCCGCCTGTTGGCCGAAATCGAAAAGATGGACCAGTCCGGGCCGCGCCACGATCGCGACGTCATTAAAGCCGTCTTTCGCGCGCAGGGCCCCAAACTGGTGGAGGGCGTCGTTCGGCCGAACACCACGAGAAACAACTGGGGCCTGCTCAGTGTGTTCGAGACCAACGTATTGGATCAACCGGTATTGGTGCTGGGTGTGGTCGGTCAATTTGTACCCTTGCGGGGGGTCGAGGAGGCGACGTTAAAGGTCGGTCGGCTGGCTTTTTAGCCTGTGCCAGAAATTTTCTCGCCTCCCTGTGAAAAACCTCCTTCCACAGCCTCAGGATCGCTGTGGATAACTCTGTGAAAAATGAATAAAACCAGCATCAAATCTGGCGTCGGCGCTATCACCAGCTTATCCCCATTAATCACAGGTGTGCCACAACATTTTGTTTGACAAAAAAATGTGATCACTATATCTAGTAGGTAACGCGGTTATGGATGAGATCGACTCCGTTGAGAAACTGTCTTTCCCCATCACACCCCAACACATCATCGCCGACCGTTCTCTGTACCGAACGTTTCGCACCTGCCGAAGGAGGAACCAGTGAGGATTGAACGAAGATTCACCAAGCGTGGGCAGAGCCCCTATGAGGGTCTTGCGTTCGTAAAACGTTCCTCGGAGATCCGCAATCCCGACGGATCGACCGTGTTTAAATTGGACCATATCGACATCCCGGAGCATTGGACGCAACTGGCAATCGATATTCTGGCGCAAAAATATTTCCGGAAGGCCGGAGTCCCGCAAGTCCATGAGGACGGCACGCCGGTGGTGGACGCCGCAGGCAAGCCCGTGCTCGGCGGGGAGCGCGACTCCCGCCAGGTGTTCAATCGGCTGGCCGGTTGCTGGACTTTCTGGGGCAAGAACCACGGCTACTTCAAGACGCCGGAAGATGCGACCGCCTTCTACGACGAGATGTGCTACATGCTGGCCTTTCAAATGGCCGCTCCCAACAGCCCGCAGTGGTTTAATACCGGGTTGCACTATGCCTACGGGCTTTCGGGACCGGCGCAGGGCCACTTCTATGTCGATCCGAAGTCCGGCGAGGTCGTCAGGGCGACCAATGCTTTCGAGCATCCGCAGCCGCACGCCTGCTTTATCCAATCGATTGAAGACGACCTGGTGAACGAGAACGGCATCATGGACCTCTGGGTCCGTGAGGCGCGGCTCTTCAAATACGGGTCCGGCACCGGCACCAACTTCTCGCGGTTGCGCGGAGACGGTGAATCCTTGTCGGGCGGCGGCCGCTCGTCCGGCCTCATGTCGTTCCTGAAGATCGGCGATCGTGCGGCCGGGGCGATCAAGTCCGGCGGGACGACCAGGCGCGCAGCCAAGATGGTCTGCCTGGACCTCGACCACCCGGATATCGAAGAGTTCATCGACTGGAAAGTCGTCGAAGAGCAGAAGGTGGCCGCCATGGTCACCGGCTCTAAGATTTGCGCGCAACGGCTGAACACCGTGCTCAAGGCCTGCCTGCTGGTGGATGCGCAGGGCTTGGGGCAGGTCGAATTGGACATGAAGAAGAACCAGGTACTGCGGGATGCCGTGACGGCGGCCCGGCGCGACATGGTTCCGGAGGCCTATATCCATCGCATGTTCGACTATGCGAAGCAGGGCTACACCCATTTTGTTTTCCATGAGTACGACACCAACTGGGACGGCAAGGCCTACCAGACGGTGTCGGGGCAAAACTCCAACAACAGCGTGCGCATTCCGAACGGATTCTTCGACGCATTGGAGCGGGATGGCGACTGGGAATTGCGCCGCCGGATCGACGGCAAGATCAGCAAGACGGTCAAGGCCCGGGACCTCTGGGACAAGATCGCCTGGGCAGCCTGGATCTGCGCCGATCCCGGGACCCAATACGATACGACGATCAACGAGTGGCACACCTGCCCCGAAGACGGGCGGATCAACGCCTCCAATCCCTGTTCCGAATACATGTTCCTGGACGACACGGCCTGCAACCTGGCTTCGTTGAACCTGTCCAAGTTTTTTAATGTGGAAGGGGAGTTCGACCTGGATTCGTTCCGCCACGCGGTGCGTCTGTGGACCGTGGCGTTGGAAATCAGTGTGTTGATGGCCTCGTTCCCCAGTCGTGCGATCGCGCAGAAGAGTTATGAGTACCGGACGCTGGGATTAGGGTATGCCAACCTCGGCACCATCCTCATGAAACAAAGCATTCCCTACGATTCACCGAAGGCGACGGCGATTTGCGGTGCGATCACGGCGATCATGACCGGCGAGTCGTACGCGACGTCGGCGGAAATGGCGGCGGAGATCGGCCCGTTCCCGAGCTACAACAAGAACCGTGAATCGATGTTGCGCGTCATCCGGAACCACCGGCGCGCGGCATACAGCGCACCGCATGAAGAGTATGAAGGTCTCACGATTCTGCCGACCTCGATTCAGCCGGAGCATTGTCCGCCGGCCATGTTGCTGGCGGCGCGACGCGCCTGGGATCGCGCCTTGGAATTGGGCGCGGCCTATGGATTCCGCAACGCGCAGGTGACCGTCATCGCTCCGACCGGCACGATCGGACTGGTCATGGATTGCGACACGACCGGCATCGAACCGGATTTCGCATTGGTCAAGTTCAAGAAACTGGCGGGCGGCGGGTACTTCAAGATCATCAACCAGAGTCTGCCGCCGGCCTTGCAGGCGCTCGGGTACACCGATGCCCAGATCAGGGACATCGGGGCCTATTGCGCGGGACATCAAACCTTAAAAGGCGCGCCCTTCATCAATCACGAAGTGTTGCGTCAAAAGGGCTTCGACGATGCGGCGCTGGAGCGGCTGGAAGGGTCGTTGGCGCAGGCGTTCGAAATCCAGTTCGTTTTTAATAAGTACACGTTGGGAGAAGACTTCTGCCGGCAGAAACTGGGCATCAGCGATGCGCAGCTGGCGGACCCGACCTTCAACATGCTCAAGCACCTGGGCTTTACCCAGGAAGATGTGGCGGCCGCGAACGATTATTGCTGCGGCACCATGACGGTCGAGGGCGCGCCCCACCTCAAGCTCGAGCACCTGCCGATCTTCGATTGCGCCAATCGTTGCGGACGGATCGGTCAGCGATATATCGCCGTCGATGCGCATATCCGCATGATGGCGGCGGCGCAACCGTTCATCAGCGGCGCGATCAGCAAGACCATCAACATGCCGGCCGATGCCACGTTGGAAGATGTGAAGGCGGCGTATCTGTTCGCGTGGAAGAGCATGGTCAAGGCCGTGGCGCTGTATCGTGACGGGTCGAAGCTGAGCCAACCGCTGAACGCCTCGTCCGACAGCGGCAAGGGCGCGGAGGCGTCGCCCAGCGTCATGACCGTGGCTGAGAAAGTGGCCGAGCGCGTGCTGGTTCGCTACCTCCATAAACGCCGGTCGCTCCCCGCGCGACGCAGCGGGTACACGCAGAAGGCCATCATCGGCGGCCACAAACTCTATCTTCGCACCGGCGAATATGAGGACGGGACGCTCGGCGAAATCTTCCTCGATATGCACAAGGAAGGCGCCGCCTTCCGCAGCTTGATGAATAACTTCGCCATCGCCATTTCGCTCGGCTTGCAGCACGGCGTACCGCTGGAAGAGTTCGTCGAAGCCTTCGTGTTCACCCGCTTCGAGCCGAACGGGCCGGTGAAACTGAACGATCGTATCAAGATGGCGACGTCGATCATCGACTACATCTTCCGCGAACTCGCGATCACCTACCTTGAGCGGACCGATCTGTCGCAGGTGCGTGAAGAGGACCTGCGCATGGATTCGATGAAGAAGGATGAGCAGGATCCGGAATGCGTGGATGAAGAAGCGGACATGACCGCGCTCGCCAAGTCGTCGATCCTCACCGAACATCTGCCCGTGCGGCGGAACGGCATGAACGGCGGCAACGGCCATAGCCACCGACCGGGAACCGGCAGCGTCGCGCACAAGGTAGAACTCAAACGCGAGACCGTCACCGTCACCTCGGTACGCCAGGAAGCCAAAGAAAAAGGCTACGAAGGCGATCCTTGCCAGAATTGCAAGCAGTTCACGCTGGTGCGGAATGGAACCTGCCTCAAGTGCATGAGCTGCGGAGAGACGAGCGGTTGCTCATAGCGCGGTGAAACATCTATCCGATGCTGTGCGGATAGCCAAGCCGTAGAGATACCCCCAGCCGGTATGGGAAAGGCCGTTCCTGCTTTAGGAGAACCCTAAGGCAGGAACGGTTTTTTTGTGCATATTTTTGTTATGAGAGGATGTTTGGAAGGACCTTTTCGGAGAAAGTACTGCGTGGTCACCGCGAAAGATAGGTTGCATTTTCATGACGCCATTCTTGAGTGAGCGTGCTTTGGAGCTGTAGGCCATACACCTACGGATTGGATTCCGAGTTACGTAAAGCATTTACATCACCTGATCAAGCGTGTCGAAGTGCCCCCTTGGTTCCCTAACCAGTGACTTTTTAATCAGTTGTGAAATGGTTGCATTTTGGCTTAGCCGCCCCAGCTGAGTTACGTAGTATCGCAGTCGTACCACTTCGCCTGACGCTCTATGCAAAAAAACTTTGATGAATGCTGGTGCAACTGGCTCTCAAGCCTTGAGTTTCAAGGATTTCCGGCGTATTATCCTGCCCGTCTTTTGGAGATTACTTAGGTCGAAAATGGTAATAAATCAATTGACGGCTGCATCGTTCCCGCCTGCTTTCCTCACCGGTCGTGCCACACTCCCATGCGATCTTTCTATCTGCTCGTCATTGAGAACGTTGGTTCGTCAATCGTTCACACAGAGATCCCTTGCGTCGTCTCCAGGCACCGCGTGGGGAGAATCCCCGCATGATGCGGGGCGTGAACCGCCAGCGTCCACACGGGATGCTGGGCGATTGACCATACATACGCACCAGATGCTCAATTTTCACGCACCGGTAGCTACGGAACAGACCTTGCTGTTTGTTGTGTAGGAGTATCCGATTAAGCATCCTGGCGCTTATACAGAGTTTCAAAAGTAGAGTGGGTTTTGATGGGGTAAATCCGAAGTTTCGCTAGCGGCGGGAGGCCAATCTGTTCCGCCAGGGAAGAGCTGTTATGCGGCTAACGGTGGTGGCGATCCTCCTTCTCTGTCTCACGGGGTGTGCGGCGGAGAAGAAAGTGCCGGTATGGTTGAGCGCCATGCCCACCTCCACTCAAGAGATCTGTGCCATCGGTATCAGTGGGCCTACGTACTACCAGGAGGATGCGCGCGTTAGGAGCCAAGCGTCGGCCATGACGGAGTTGGCGCGGGCGGTCGAGGTGCGGGTGAAGACGGATCTGCTGCTCAGGAGTGAGGGGGATGCGCGCGGCGTCGACATCAGAATGAATGAAACTGCCGGCTTTGGGAGCGATGTGGTGTTGAAGCAAGCCCAGGTTCGAGAACAATGGATTCAGAGTGGTAGGGACCACCTTCATGGGGAACCAGGCACTGTCTACACCCTCGTCTGCATGCCGGTGGTGCATTGAGCGCGAACAGGGATTGAAAAGGAAGGAGACACCGATGCGAATAGATTCAGGAAGTACGCAAGGGGAGGGGGGCCGCCTAGCTCGAGTCGGGCGGGCCCTGTCGACTGTCTGGATAGCAATGGGTGGCGCGCTAGTGTTGACCGCCTGTGGGGGGAAGCAGGTGTTGGTCACCGTGTGGCATCCGCCAAAGATCCCTGTTCCATCTCAGGTTAAGGAAATCTTTGTTGAAGAATTCCTCGGTCCTGAGGGTTGTGCAAAGCCACTGAAACCGAAACTGATCACGAAGGTGACCGAATCGGAAGTCTATAAGGTTGCGGTCCCGCCCTTCTCGGAACCGGAGGAGACCCTGACGATTAAGGGCACCGTGTCGACCTGCGCGCTCAGCATGGGATCCGGCACGCTCAACTCCGAGGTGTCCGCCTGGTACATGGGCAATCAGGTCCACCAGGAAGTGGTGAATGAGCATACCAACAGGCCCGGCGCCCCTCAAAACGAAGTCAGGGACGTATTGGTAGACCGAGTCGTGAGCCGTACAACCAAGGCGTTGCTCCCGATGAAGCGGAAGGAAATCCGGACGTTTTTCCCCGTCGACGGGGACAACGACACCGGAGTCGCGGCCGCTGGAGGAGGCAATTGGCCCTTGGCGATCGAGGCTTTCGGTAAACAAATCAAGGAGAAGCCCACCGAACATCGAGCCTGGTACAACCGGGGAATTGCGTACGAAGCAACCAGCCAATTCAAAGCGGCGGTGAAAGACCTGCAGAAGGCCATCGACCTCAAGCGCCGCGATGAGTATGTCGAGGCGCTGGCTCGTGTGGACAAGGAAATGCAAGGCGACAAGGTGATCGAGAACATCAAGAAGAATGCGGAGTGATGAATGATGCCGAAACTGCGAACGTTCAACAGGAGGATGGACTCATTCCCAGCCAACACTCGTGCGACCACGACAGTGCAGATCGTGGTGACGCTCGCGCTCTGCGGTCTGTTGGCCGGATGCCAGACCACGCCGGGTGGGGTGAGGAGTACGGCCGATTCTGGCGCGGACCGGTGTGCCTTTCTGCCGGAGAGGCCGATGCCTTCGTGGGTGTCCGGGCTTCCCGACATGAAAGACTATGTCGGGGTGGGGCAGGCCGGGCCAAGTGAGAGCCCTGAGCAGCAGATTCGTGCGGCGGAAGATCGGGCACGAGGCAGTCTCGCTGCCGGCATCAGCGTGAAGATTCACGAACAGTTGCTCCAGAATATATGCGAAGGCTCGTGCACGGCAGAGGAACAATCCAAAATTCTCCTCAAGGCCGAATCGAAAACAAAACACACGCTCAAAGGGGTTGAGATCAAGGAGCGATGGCTCGATCGCGGCAGCTGCATGGTCTGGGTGTTGGCGACGTTGTCACGGGACAAAGTCGAACTGCGGCGAGCCATGATGTTCAATCTCTCTCCCCCCTCCATCGAAATGGCCGGGTTGTTAGTCGGACATCTTGAAAAGGTGTTGCGCGAGGATTTTGCTGTCGTGCCGGCCGATGCGCGGCTGGAAGGGTGCGCGACCGATAGCGCCACGTCTGCGTGCCAGGATCGGGCCAACACGATCTTCGGGGCGATTACGGTGTCGTTGGAAAAAGAGCCGATGGATGGGCAATTTCGCCAGCGCAATTTTCGAGTGAAAGGGAGCCTACGGTTTCAGGACCGGCTGCTGTCCTCCTTTGACGTCCCCTGTAAGGCCAGAGCCGAGGCCAGGGCCGAAGTGCAGACAATCGATCGGGCGGCGGCGGAAGCCTGCCGAGATAAGGTGCAAAAGACCATGAAAAAAGACTTGGAAATGATGGATTAAAGGAGGAACGACGATGCGCATGCGATGGAGGAACATCAGAAAAATCGGACCACCGGGAGTGCTGGCCGCTGCCCTGTTGGCTAGCCTGGTGGGATGTGAAAGTACCCGAACCTTTCTCGATATGAAGCCTTGGCAGATCCAAGGATGTAACTGGTCCTGTGTGGAGGAAGCCTGGGCGGCCAGTCAAGAGACGCCCACCGTGGAAGCCTCATTGGAACGAGTGAACACGGCTGCCCGGTTGGTTGAGCTTGGAGAGTTGATGCTGCAGGGGCTTCCGTTATCGGGAGGGTCGTTGTGGCCTCAGGAGATGAGGGGCACGCTCACCCTGAATGCGCAGAGCTTCACGCGAATGTTGCAGGAAAATTATAGTCAACGGGTGTTGTCTGCCGCGGGTTTAGGTTTTCGGCCCTCCCCCTGGACGGGGCGCGCGCTTGAATTGCAACAGCGGCTCTTTAGCACGCCGCCCGACCTTCATTATGAGCTGACCTACCGGTCCAAGGCGCCCTCGGAGGACGAAGTCCACGCGCTCGCGGAGAAAGTGTTAGGGCCGGGGCATGACCGAGCGTCCCATAAGAATTTTTTCCGGCTTCTTCGCTATCATCCGGGTTTCATTCCGAAACGAGAGATCTTCACCGCGCAGTTCGACGGCAAGGCGGCAGAGCTCTATCCGAATGTCATGGATGCCGTCCTGGCATTGGCAGATAACCACGACGATCTCCTCCAATTCCGGCAAGCCGTTTTGGACGGTGAGGAGGTGTGCGAACGAGCCTATCGAGACGTGGAAGAGTCTGCGCGACGCATTCGCGAGCTCAAGTCGCACACTTTCGGGAATCCGACCACGCCGGAAGCAGCCGCGCAAAAGGGGGAGGAGAGTGCTCCGGCCAAAGAGCTTCAAGAATTGGAGGCGCAATTCGATACAGAAAAAACAGAATACGAAGCAACGGTGAAGGCCTATCAAACGTCGCTCCAGCAGTTGAGTGTGGCAGTGGGGCAGATCAAGAATCAGTCCGCCGCCTTTACGGTCGAACAACGAGCCTTGGCCATCAATGTGCAAGCCGTGGTCGACACGGCGCAAAGCTTACTCGCGGGGACTCGGCTCTTGATGGTCATTACCACGGTGCACGCCCCCAAGGCGGCGCTCGGCTTCAAGAACGAGTTGCTGCGGATTGCCGCCACGGGGGGGGACCGTGCAGTTCCCCGCATGAAACGAATCGTGGTCAACAGCTCGCTCCTGAAACCCAACCTCTCTCTAATCGCAACCGAATCGAGCGTGTTAGAGGCGGAAAGCAAGCCGTATGACGACCTGTTTGAGAAGCGAATCAACGCGCCGACCATTGCCGCGCCGTAGACGCGGATGGCGTCGATCATGAGCGGACATGGAGCGGCATTTCCCACATGGAACGGGAACGGTCCCCGAGCGGTGCGGGGAGAGGGACGGAAGCAAACGCAGATATGTCGTCGATTCGGATATGGAATACTTGAAAAATCATGATGTTAGTGCGAAGGGCGATGCTGGAACGACTGTTGCTAAATCACTAGCGCATCGTGTTCGAGGTGGGCACAGGCGAGCGAGTTGGAAACGGGACAATCATTCTTACAGAAGGAGGAAGCACATGAAGAGGATGCAGGCAATGTTGGTTACAGGCACGTTGACGGTGGCGGCGCTGGTCGGCGGATGTGCGGGGCAGAATGCCCAACAAGGTGGCCCCCTGGCGCGGACGGATACGCCGATCCAGGAGGTCAAGGATCTCCCGAAGTGGGTCACACAGAAGGGTGCGGCTTTTAGCGGCGAGCGTCGCGTGTTGTATGGGGTCGGAAACAGCGCGGGCTTGTTCAACCCATCGTTACGTCGAAAAGCGGCTGAGGGTCAATCTAGAAATGATATCGCGGCCACCCTTCAGGTCTACGTCGCTGGACTTCAGAAACAGTACATGGCCGAAACGACCGCAGGTAGTATGGACAAGCAGAGTGTGGAACAACATATTCAAGATACGTTCAAACAAGTCACGGAAGCGACGCTGGTCGGTGCCCAAATCGTCGAGTATTGGGAGAATCCGGTTCGAAACGAAGCCTATGCTCTGGCACGGCTCGATATCGAACAGTTTATGGACATTATGAAGAGTTACACGGCGGCGAGTGGCCAGTTTAAGGAATTGGATGCCAACTTGCGCGAATTCGTCCGAAAGAATGCCGACAAGGCGCATAACGAGTTGAATGAGGAGTTGGACCGGAGGAAGAAGAGCTAACGAGTGTTATGGCGGTGAACCATAAGGGTGGCGGTTGGCTGTGGCCCGATTGTGGGCGGGGCGTCCCGTAGCCGACCGCCAGGCACAGCGAAGAACGCGAATGCTCGGTTGTGGTCGACGGCACAGTGGCAAGCGGGGCCTATAGGGGGCACCTAGGAGGACACACCATGACGACATGGAAAGAGACTGGTCCTTTGAGCACACGTATTGGCATAGCAGGGGCGCTGCTTGTGCTCCTGTTGCTGTGCTGGGGGAGGGCAGAGGCTGTGTCCTCCCTGCAAGATGGATGGCTCATTACGCCGGAGGAAGCGGCGTCGGCGTCGGTGGCCGCATTGCCAGGTGGGGCTCCGTTCGAGGTGGGGCGACAGGACAGCAACCTTGGGCCGACCATCGAAATTCTCAAACCCAATGACGGTGGTAAAGCGTCCGGTCCGGTCGAAATTCAGATCAATTTTGTGCCGAAAACGGGCGCGGTAGATGTAAGTAGCCTGAAAGTCACCGTGGTGAAGTTGTTCCCATTCGACATCACCGACCGGCTCCGAGACTATGCCACTGCTGAGGGGATTCAAATCAAAGAAGCGAAGATTCCTGCGGGTAAGCACATCGTGCGGATCAGTGTGGCGGATGCACAAGGGGCGCGAAGCATCAAGGAGATCGAGTTCGAAGTGTTGTAACGAAAGCGCAGGCGCCCCAGGGAAAGGGAGACTGTACGACCATGGACAAGAACAGCGTGGGCAGGGACAGCACGAAACGGCAGAGGAGTGCGACTTTCTTGACCTTTCTCGGTGTCAGGTGGGTGATGATTGCGCTGTCCCTCTGCATCGCCGCTCCGGCAGGGGCCTCGACGCCGGCCAAAATTTACGCCACGGCTGCCCCGGCGGTGGTCCTGGTCGTGGCTAGTTCTGAGGACGGCGCGATGTCTGGAACCGGCTCCATCATCGATTCGACCGGCCTGGTTCTGACGAATTCGCATGTGATCTTCGACCGGGAAGCCAAGGCGCCCTACCGAAAACTGTGGGTCTTTTTGCGGCCTGATCGCGTGACGGGGAATGAGAAGACCGACCTGGCCCATCGCCTGCCGGCGACGCTGGTGGCGCACGATCCGGAGCTGGATCTCGCGTTGTTGAAGGTGGAAGGTTCGGCTACCACGCTACCGGTGCTGCCGATGGGCGATCCCGCGGCCCTCAGCATCGGGTCGCGGGTGCTTGCGATCGGACATCCTGAGCAGGGTGGGCTGTGGAGTTTGACGACGGGAGTAATCAGCGCCGAATGGGAGAATTTCACCAATGTGCCGGGGAAGCATGTCTTTCAAACGGAAACGGGGCTCAATCGTGGTAACTCCGGTGGGCCGCTCATCGATGAGAATGGGCAGCAGATCGGCGTCAATACTTCGATGGCGCGAAAGGCCAAAGACGGCCTGGCCATCACCAGCATCAGTTTCGCCGTGAAGTCCAGCGTGGCGAAAGAGTGGTTGGCCAAGCAGGGGGTTCAAGTCGCCTATGCGAAATCGATTCCGGCAGCAGTGGAAGGGCGGAAGGAGCCGGTTCAGCCGGAATCGGCCCCGGCAGCTGGAGGGAAACCGCAGGCCGCAGATCCCAGTGTGGAGCAGAAGCGGGCGAGCACCAAGCCGCAACCCTCGACCGTGCTGGAAAATCAGCCCGAAGCCAAGCCGGAAACCGGCCCAGGGTTGCCGCCGGTACGGCCCTTTAGTCTGGATCGGCTCATGCGGGGGCTGGCGCAGGTCAGCGATGATCTGGAATCGCAGATGGAACAGATGCAGGAAGAAATCCGAAAGCGCCGGTGAGGAGTCATCATGGAGGGTACAGCGTATAGCTGGATGTGGAGGCGTATGTCGACGAATGGCCGGGCCTGCTGCGCAGTCCTGCTCGCTGGGTTGATGCTGATCGGACCGGGGGTGATGGCGGCAACGGCTGTCGAGCCACCGGCGACAAAGTTGGATTGTTCTGTGTACGAAACGAAATCCATGAATGTCTCCGCAGCGTTCACCGTCGCGCAGTTCATCTTCAACATCATCCCCTCCATCGGGTTTAGTCGGACTACAGGGGTTGCCTGGGACAAGGTTGTCCATGGGACCATTGCCCGCTATGTCGAACTCTGCAATCGCTATAACGCCGGGTTGGTGGATAAGGCTGAATATGAAGCGCGCTTGAAGGAGATCGAAGCGCTCTACAAAGAAACAAAGGACATGGAGGAGAAGCTCTTTGCGGCGACTCGTCAGCGGGCCAAGAATTCCAGCGATGAGATGGATGAAATGTTGGGGAGGAAACGCAAGCAATCTTCTCTCCCTCCAGAGGTGGAAGCATCGGTCAAGGCACTGGCCGATAAGGTGGACAGTCTCGACCCGATCGGCAAGCCCCTCAAGCCGGCAGCCCCGTGCAAGCCGCCGGACATGTTGGGTGCGCCGGGGGCGCAGCCGGAGACGGGGCGCAATTGCTGAGTGGAGCGGGTGAGGGGTGCGACAACGACGAAGAAGCGTTGCGCGCTGGGTCAATGCTGTCCTCCTTATGATCCTGCCTGTTTCGTGCGTCGTCCCAGGCCGAGCAGCGCGCCACTGTGCGTCGGCCCGGTCGCAAGCTTCCGCAACATGACGGTGTAAGGGTGGTGGAGGAGTGTCGATGCCTTCTCGGTGGATGACGATCGGCGTGGTGGGGCTGCTCGCGACAAGCATGGTCTGGGGATTGACCATGATGCTTTCGCAATTGTTCGGTTCGTGGGAGATGGCCACGTACGATCTCCGGATGCGTTGGCAGGGTGCGGGCAAGGTCGATCCTGCGATCGTGTTGATCGGGCGTGATGCGGAGAGCGATGCGCGGTTCGGGGCCGGGATCTGGGATCGCGCGGTCTTCGCCAAGGTACTTGCGGCGCTGGGACGGGCCGGCGCGAGAACCATCGCGCTGGATTTCCACATGCCCGATGTCAGCCCGTTGGAGCGCGGCAACGGGGCGAGCGATCAAGCCTTGCTCGCGGCAACCACTGGCGCCGGTACGGTGCTGTATCCGATGGCGGTCGCATCGGCAGGTCCGGAGGCTACCGGCAGGCCGACGCTTCCGGATGTGTTCAACCGGATGACGCCCCCATTCGATGCCCAGGTGGTGCGGGCGCTTCCGCAAGTCGGTCGCATCGAGGGTCCGTTTCCCGCGCTTGCGTCGGCGGCCTCCGGGGCCGGGCATATCGCTGCCTGGCCTGATGAAGACGGGGTGTATCGCCAGGTGCCTACTTTCGTCGCGGTCGGGGACCGTGCGGTGCCGGCGTTGGGGGTGGCGATGGCGGCCAGTGTTCTCCGTGTGCCACCCGATCACATTGAGCTAGTGCCTGGCGACGTGCTGCGGTTTCGCGATACCCGTTGGCCTGATGGTCGTCAACGGACCGTTTCAATTCCGGTCGATGCCCGAGGGCGGCTCTTGATTCGCTACACGGGACAGTGGACCGACGGCGCCTTTCCGTATCTGTCGTTTGTGGACGTCTGGGACGCGATTGCCGAGAGTCGCGAGGCGGAGTTGCGGGAGCAGGTCGCGGGGAAGCTCGTGATCCTTGTGCATGCCGCGCTGGGGTCCGACAAGCGCCGGACGCCCTATGAGGTGGATGCGCCGGGCGGTTTCATTCTCGCTAATGTCGCCAACACGATCCTAACCCAGCAAGGTCTGCGCGAGATTGGCACATCAAGGGGCTGGTTGCTGACCCTCTTGTTAGGACTGAGCGCCGCAACCGCTGTGACTCTCCTTCCTGGGTGGGGCGGACCGATGATGGCGGGTGCGCTTGGGGTGGGCTATTCGGCTACCACATTTGTGGTTATGGGGTTCGGTGGGCTCGTGCTTCCTGTCTTGTCGCCCCTTGCGGTCGTGACGGTTGCGTCCCTGCTCGCGCTCGGCTGGACGCGTCAATATGCCACGGAGCGTGTGGGCCACCTGGAGAACGAGCAGCTCGCCTTGCATCGTGCGCTGGCGACGAAGCAGGTGTTGCTCGCTCAGTTGGAAACTCGTGCCGATCAGTTGGAGGAAGATGTCCTGGCGGCGAAGGCTGACGCTGCGATGGGCACCAATCAACATATGTCGTTCGAACGGACGATCGCGTCGTTGCAGCAGCAATTGCAGGGCGCGCAGCGTGAGGCCGACGAGACGAGGCAGGCGGTGACGGCGCTGGAGGGGAAGCTGGTGTCGGTGAAGGCGGTACAGCCGGGCCGTGGGGCGCCGGGAACGGCTGAGCAGGAAGATGTCCGGCAGGAGTGCGCCCGGTTCGGTATCCTGACGAGAGATGCGACCTTGCTGCGCTGTTGGAAGGATCTCAAAAAAGCAGCTGATACCTCGACTCCGATCCTGATACTGGGCGAAGCGGGAACCGGGAAGGAGTTGTTTGCTCAGGCGGCCCACCGGCTGAGCGCACGGTCAGCACGCCCGTTTGTGCCGGTCAATATGGCGGCGGTGCCTCCAGACCTTTTCGAGAGCCAGCTCTTCGGCCATGTCCGCGGTTCGTTCACTGGCGCGGTACACGATCATGAGGGGTATTTTCTGCAGGCTCACAAGGGCACGATTTTTCTCGATGAGATCGGCGACCTGCGTCCCGACTTGCAGGCGAAATTGCTGCGTGTGTTGCAGGAAGGCGTGGTGACCCGAGTAGGGGATCGAAAAGCCGTTGCGGTGGATGTGCGTGTGGTAGGTGCGACGAATCGAGATCTCCTCCAAGGCATCGCGGAAGGGTGGTTTCGGGAGGACCTCTATTACCGGTTGCACGGCATCGAGCTTCGTTTGCCGCCACTGCGGGAGCGGCAGGGCGATATAGAAAAACTCGCGATGGAGTTTATTGAGCAGGCGGCAGCGACGAACTGTCGCACGAAGATGGTCCTTTCGCAAGGAGCGCTGAATCGGCTCACGAACTGGCCCTGGAAGGGCAACGTGCGAGAACTGAAACGGTGTCTTGAGAATGCGGTGATTCTGGCGGATGGTTCGACCATCCTTGAGGAGGATCTGCGCTTGACGGGACCTGCGGCTCTCGCGCCTGGGGCTATTCTCGCAGTACCGGCGGCTGAGGCATCGGATGGGAATGGTGATCCGAGGAAAAGCGACCAGGCGTTACTGCGAGTGCTTCGCGACCATAGCTTTGACTTGCAGGCGACGGGCGCGACCCTGGGATGGGATCGCAGTACGGTCATGCAACGGTTGAAGGGCATGTGTTTCCAGGCATTGGTCGAAGCCAAGGGCGATCAACGGAATGCGGCATCGAGTCTGGCGGGTCAGCCGGGGCTCACCAGACTGGTGGAGGTGAAGCTGAAAGAGTACGTCGAGCATCTGAACAAGGTGGTGGCGACATTTCCATCCGAAGAGGCTGCGATAGCGGGATGCCGCAAACGGTTTAAGAATCTGCCGGAGCGGTATCAGGAGGCGCTGGCGTCGCTGGTCCGATTGCATATGGAAGGCGAGGGGTAGGCTTCCGGTCGGCAGATGAGTGTGTGAAGGAGGATATACCGATGGCTCCTGTATGGCGGCTGACTGCGTTCACGGTGTGTTGCATGTTGCTTGTATCAGGGCTGTTTCTGGTCGCACCGGCCGAGGGGAGCGGCTGCGAAAAGTGGAAGTCGGAGTTTCTGCGTGGGGCGATGACGCTGACCTCCTACATCAACACGCACCACAAATATTTTCAGAACAAATTGAGCAGTGTCGAGTTTGAGGCGCAGGCCCTCAATCTCGTGGCGAAACTGATGGCGCTTGAAGCCCGTGCCAAAACGGTCGCATCGTGCGTTCACCCCGACGATAAATTCGAGGGCCGGAAGCGGTTGCTGCTTCAGACCTTGGCGGTCGTCATTCCGCTCATGAAAGCCGGAGATGTGGTGGCGCCGGAGATTCGCGACCGCCTGGAGCGCGAGGGGCAGAACTAATGGATGGCAGGGGAGGCCCCATCGGCGGGGTCTCGCGTGGGCTCATGATGTGGGGGAGCGTGTGTGAGGTGACAGGGGCGAGCACCCCACACACGCATCTGCCTCAGAAGCGATCTCGCTTCGAAAAGGTTGGTCTCGTATTAGCGAGCCGGTGGAGCATCCGAACAGGCCGCAGGATTGGCCAAACAGAAAAGCGCCAGCAAAACGACACCCGTTCCAACAACCTTTTCAGCTGTATCATTGGCGTTGGATTGGCTCTGAGTCAAGAGTCGTGATGGAGCGACCCAGTCCACGGCTCCATTCAGGTACCGTACTTTGACCCACCCGTTTTCCTTGCCAAGAACGACGACCAGCTGGTTCTCGAAGAGGTGATCCAGGTAGTAGGTGTCGCCCCGATCGACGAAGCGATAGTCGGCGGCCTGACCGGCGACCGGCGCGAGAAGCAAGAGGCTGCAGAGTCCGAGAACCAGCAATCGTGTCATCATGGCATGCTCCTTTGTGTGGAAAGTTGGATTCCGTTCCATTGCACCTGCCGGTTCATTGAGCAAGGCGGGTGCCGGGGGATTTGGATTGATGAAAATCTCGTAAGGTATTGAGATACAAGGAAATATAGAATGAGTCACCAGGGAGATCGTGTGGGGAGATTCCAAGCGTTCCCGCATCCTGCGGGGAGTCCTGAGAGGATGCTCAAGAATTTCACCGTTCCGACAGCCGGTCGTTCAGCGATCGCATCGGGGATTTCAGCAGAAGGCATGCGCGGAGCTGGAGCGGCTGCGCAAGGAATAGGGGTTGCAGTGAACGGAGGATCTCTGAAGGAGGGTGAGGCCTCTCCATGCCAGACCGTTTGATGAAGTTCGCACCGCTGTTGATCGTCACAGGGATCCTCACCTGTCTGGGGTGCCTGAGCCAGACCGGCCCAGGCTCGACGGCACCGGGAACGGTTGCATCGTCGGCACCGGTTGCCGGCTCGGTGGGCGACAGCCGCTGCGACTCGCTGCCGGGGTGGGCGCAGCCTCAGCGATGTCGGCGAGGAGCTGTGGTAGAACGCCGCTGCGATTCACCGCCGTTGCCGGCCTGGGCGGGGCAGACCGTTCCGCTGCAGGCGGTGGGACGTTCCACCGTCAGCCAGGAGGATGCCGAGAAGAGCGCGCGCCTTGAGGCGATCAAGAGTCTGGAGGTGAGGGTAGACGGGGTGGATCGCACCAGCCAGCAGGAGACGAGCGCGGCGGGATTCTCGTACCGCGTCTCCTCCGTTGTGGTGGAGACGGTTCACATTACGGTTTCCGGACTCGAAATCCTGCAGCGGCATACCGACCCCTGCGGTCCGCACTACTATGCGTTGGCTCGCCTCGATCGAGATCAGGCCGTGCACGCTTGGAGCATCGATCTGAAGGCGCTGGACGAACGGCATGGTGAGTTGAGCCGTCAAGCTTCGACGGCGCAGGAGCAGGGCGAGGTGCTGCGAGCGCTGGAACTGTGGCATCAAGCGCTCGAAGCGGATGCGACCGCCGAGCAACTCGACCGGCGTCTTCGATACCTCGCTCCGCGACAGGGAGGAGGCGGGTCCGGTGCCGCGCGGGTGGAACAGGCCCGCCAGCGGATGACCGCGCTCCTGACGTCTCTGAAGCTGATGAAAGTGTCCGGCGATGGGCAGCGAGCCAAGCCGGGAAAACCCTTGCCCGATCCGCTCACCGTTCAGGTGGTCTCGATATTCCAAGGCCAGGAGAGGCCGCTGTCGGACATCCCGATCGTGTTTTCGTTTGAAGTCGGACGGGGCGAGGTGGACTCGCCCCTGCGCACGAACCCCCAGGGGCGAGCGGAGGCGCGCGTGCGCGGCATCGAGGCCGGATCAGCTTCCGTCGTGGTGTCGGCGAAGGTCGGGATGGATCATGTGGGACGTACGATCCCGTCCGCGCTGCAGGATCAACTGACGCGCCACCTTGCGGGGCAGACGGTGAGATTTTCACTCACGCCGCCGCCGCTCGCGTTAGACCAGGGTCCACTCGCGCAAGCCCTGCATGATCTGGCGCTCCGCCTATCGGCGCAGGTCAACGACTCGGACGGCGCGCTCACCGCCGTGCAGGGGTTTTTTGAAAACCGCACGAAACAGCGGTTGGCATTCAGTGCCCGCTTGGAAACAGGCCTCGCCGCCGGCTTGAGCCGGTTCGCGGTGTTGCAGGTCATCGACGGTGAGCAGGTTGCATCGGATGCAACGGCGAAGAGCGTGACGAACCGGGAGGTAACGGCCCAGGTCTTCGGTGTCTACGAGGCCGATGCGGCTGGAGGGCTCTGGCTCTCCGCCAAATTAGTGCGGCTGCGCGATCACGTCATGGAAGCCACGGCTGAGGGCACGATCCCGCGCACGGCGTTCTCGGAGCAGGATTGGCGCGAGCTCCATGGCGTGAAGGTCGACAACCGGCCTCCGGTGGCGCCGGCCGGCTCCGGCCAAGCCGAGCAGTTTCACCGTTGGGTCGAGGCCTTTTGGGATCTCCGGAATCCCTCCGGTTTTCACACTGAATTAGTGGCGGATCGTCCGCAATATCGTATCGGCGAAAAAGCCGGTTTTCGGTTTCGCACAACTGAGGATTGTTACCTGACCGTCGTCAGCATCGGCGTCAGCGGTTCCTGGATTGTCCTGTCGCCGAACCAATACCGGTCGGATCTTCGGCAGACCTTGGTGCGCGCCGCCGATGGCTGGGTGCCGATTCCCCATCCCACGCAGGACCGGTTCGAGTTCACCGTCGATCGTCCGCTCGGCACGGAACGTATCAAGACCATCTGCACCAAGCAGCCTGTGGCGCTGGTTCGAAACATGGATTTCAGTCGCGGCTATGTCATGGTGACCGCTGCCGATGCCGCGGCGATCGGCGGAATCACTTGGTCGGATCTCGTGGCACAGGGTACGCGGTGGAGCGAGGCCCATGCCGGGATCGTGACGCTGGAAACCGGGGAAACGGGCACGAAGGGTTCGCGCGCCCTGAAGGCCCGAGGGTTGGTGACACCATGAGGACTGTACCTGTAGGGATGACTAAGACCATGAGGATGCTGATGGAGAGCATAATGAGCCGGTCGCGGCTGCTCGCGCTGCTGTTGATGGCTCTTGGGCTCTGGTACGCGGGAGTCCGGGCTTGGGCTGGGGAACCGCCGGGCGAGCCTCTCATACGGATTGAGACAGGCATGCACCAAGGCGTGATTAAACAAATCGGTGCGGATACAGCCAACCGCTACCTGGTGACCGGCTCGCAGGACAAGACTGCGCGGGTGTGGGACCTCCGCACGGGCACATTGCTGCGGACTTTGCGGCTTCCCATTGGGCCAGGTAATGAGGGCAAGGTCTATGCGGTGGCGATTTCACCGGATGGCCGGACGGTGGCGGTGGGAGGCTGGACTGGTTTTGAATTTGACGCATCCAACTGTATCTATCTCTTCGATCGCGCGAGCGGTCGGTTAATTCAGCGACTCCCTGGCCTGCCCAGTGCCATCAACCATTTGGCATTTGCTCCCGACGGGCAGGTATTGGTGGCGGCTTTGGGTGGAAAAAACGGCGTCCGGGTCTACCGCACGTCGGATTATGCACTGATCGGCGAAGATCGTGCCTATGGGGGTACCAGCCTCGGCGCAGCCTTCGATCGAAACGGCCGACTCGTGACCACGTCAAACGACGGTTTTGTTCGGCTCTACGATTCCACACTCCATCTGATCGCGAAGCAACAGGCTCCCGGTGGGACACGGCCGTTTGGTGTAGCCTTTTCACCGGACGGTTTGCAAGTGGCGGTGGGGTTTGACGATTCGAGCAAGGTCGCGGTGCTCTCAGGGCAGGATCTCTCATTTCGCTTCGCACAGGACACCAACGCCGTGACAAATGGGAATATTTCAAGTGTCGCCTGGTCTGTTGACGGCAGCAGACTCTATGCAGGAGGGACGTATTGGCGTAATGGTAATCCTGTACGGGTGTGGACAAACGGAGGGCGTGGCCCTGCTTCCAATCTGCCGGCCGCGGCTCAAACCATCATGTCCCTCGTGCCGCTGCAGGATGGGGGAGTCGCCTTTGGAGCGGGCGATCCGTCCTATGGCCTCATCGATGCGCAGGGTCGCCGGACGTTCTTTCGGGGTCCAACCATCGCGGACTTTCGCGGGGTGTTCTCTGGCGCTTGGCGTTTGTCGCCCGATGGCAAGACGATCGAGTATGGATATGAAGTGTGGGGGAAAAATCCAGCGCACTTTGTGGTAGCGTCTCGTGCTTTAGCTGTGGGGCAGGCAGGCGGTGACAAGGCTCTTGCGCCGCCCCTGACCAGTGCTCCAGGCCTCACCGTGTCGGACTGGCATGACAACAGGGCCCCTATCTTGAACGGCAAGCCGCTCGCATTGGAAGACTATGAGATGTCCCGCAGTCTGGCGATCGCGGCGGATGGGCGAAGCCTGCTTCTCGGTACGGACTGGTGGTTGCGGCTGTTCGATCGAGAGGGGCAGGAACGGTGGAAGGTGCCCGTGCCTGGCGCTGCCTGGGGGGTGATCATACCCCGCAATGGTTTGGTGGCAGTGGCGGCTTTTGGTGACGGCACCATCCGCTGGTATCGGTTGAGCGACGGGCAGGAACTGCTCGCCTTGTTTCCCCATGCCAACAGAAAGGATTGGGTGCTCTGGACGCCCGCTGGTTATTACGATGCCTCGCCGGGCGGTGAAGACCTGATTGGCTGGCACGTTAATCACGGCAGGGACCAGGCGGCGGACTTTTTCCCCGCCGCACAATTTCGCCAGACCTACTACCGGCCCGATATCGTCGCGACGGTGTTGGATACGTTGGATGAAGGCGAGGCGGTACGCCTGGCGAACCGCGAGAGTGGCCGCAAGGCCCAGACTGCGGCCTTGACCGAGCAACTCCCGCCGGTGGTCACGATTCTTTCTCCCGCCGAAGGGGCAAGGGTGTCCACCTCCGAAGTCACCGTTCGATTCACCCTGCGTGCGCCTTCGGGAGAACCGGTGACCGGCGTGAAGGCTTTGGTGGATGGGCGGCCCGTCTCCGTGGCGCGGGATCTGAAAGTGACGGCTAAGCCGCAGGCCGAATCGGATGTGCAAGAACTTCGTGTCACAATTCCCGAGCGTGACGCGGAGATCGCGATTTTGGCGGAAAATCGCTACAGCACGAGCGTGCCGGCGGTGGTGCGGGTGGCCTGGGCGGGAGCGAGGCCCGGGCAGCCGGAGGCGTTCATGATCCAGCCGAAGCTGTACATCCTGGCGATCGGGGTCAGCCAGTATCAGAACAAGACTTTTACCCTGGGCTTTCCCGCGAAGGATGCGAAGGACTTCGTCTCCGTGCTGCACAGCCAGAAGGGCCGGTTGTATCGCGATGTGACGGCCAAGATCCTCACCGATGGCGAGGCGACGAAAGATGACATCCTCGACGGACTGGATTGGCTGCGCAAGGAGACCACGAGCAAAGACGTGGCGATGTTATTTCTCGCGGGCCACGGCGTCAACGATACCAACGGCATCTATTATTTTCTGCCGACGAATGCGAATCCGGACAAGCTGCTACGGACCGGCGTGGTGTTTTCCGATATCAAGAACACCTTGGCCTCCATTGCGGGCAAGACCCTGTTTTTCGTGGACACCTGCCACTCGGGCAATATCATGGGCGCCAGGCGAGGCGTGGCGGATATCAACGCGGTGGTGAATGAGTTGGCGAGTGCGGAAAACGGCGCCGTGGTCTTTGCCTCTTCCACGGGCAAGCAATATTCGCTGGAAGATGATGCCTGGGGGAATGGCGCCTTCACCAAGGCGCTGGTGGAAGGCCTGAGCGGTAAGGCAGACTACTCGGGCAAGGGCACGATCAGCATCAACATGCTGGATTTGTATCTCTCCGAGCGGGTTAAGGAACTGACCGGCGGCAAACAGACCCCCACGACCACGAAACCCAACACCGTGCCCGATTTTCCGATCGCCTTGCGGCGCTAG